>Ga0247691_1000010_pt1 | contig 185650 bp, 156 predicted proteins | sample CNK32_metaG_FD_182721 | JGI IMG/M metagenome (GOLD analysis project Ga0247691, IMG submission 182721) | Soil microbial communities from Purdue University Martell Research Forest, Indiana, United States - CNK32 | ecosystem: Environmental > Terrestrial > Soil > Temperate forest > Bulk soil...
ATCGCCGTGTGCGGACCCGCATGCACGGTGGTGTGGGAGGGGGAGAGCCGCGAGGTTCCCCCCTATCCCGATCGGCGAGACGCCAGCGCTCCGTCGCGCAAGTAACCTCAGAAATTCACGGCCAGCCCGCCGATGTACCGCTTCGTGTTGCCGTCGGCGTCGAGGGCATCGAGGAGGATGCGCGAGTTCTCGGAGCGGGCCAGCTCGATGCCCAGGAGCACCTTCAGATCGAGCGGGAGGTGCAGCGACTGCGCGACGCGAACGTCGACGCGCTGGGTTCGATACGGATCGGCACCATTCGGCTGCGGCTGCTGGATCTGACGGTAGGAAACCGCGAGCGTCGTCCGGGTCGGAGAGAAAGTCGACTCGATGTCGCCGGCCAGATAAACCTTCTCGGTCCCGCGCGTGACCGCGCCATGCGACGGGCCGGCGGTGCCGGCCATCGACGAGACGTCGACGAGCAGGCTGCTGCCCAGCTCCTTGCGGAATGCCACGCGCACATCGCGGCGAATGTCACCGGCATCGATGTACAGGCCGTCCCAGAAGTGCTCCAGGCCGTCGGTGAAGACGATACGGAGCGGCGTATCGGCCGCGCTGACGCTGCCGATCACGCTGAAATGTTCGTGCGCGGGATCGCCGGAGACGAAGCCCCCTGAATAGGCGTAATGCGGCAGGAGCCGCGAGTCGTCGGTCCAGACGATGACGCTCGGAAGCGTGTTCTGGTGGGTGGCATCGAACACCTTGTACATGCCGGAGACGACGAACGTCGTATCTTTACCGACCTTCAGCTCCGCCCCGCTGCGCGGCGCCCATTCCGTTCCGTACAGACCGACCCGGCTCGACATCCCGTAGTCGAACGTGAGCGCCGGCACGATCACGAACTTGGCGTTGGTGGTGAGATCCGCGGTGCGCAGCGTCGGTCCCGTGACGGTGCCGGGCGTGCCGCGGATGCTCTCCTGCGTCATGCGCAGCGAAACGCTGACGTCGTTGCGAGAGGTCTGGATGACGTTGGTGCCACCGACGATCTCGATGAGATCGGATCCCGGCGTGGCCACGAAAAGGTTCTGCTGGGCCAGATAGTGGACCTGCACGCGGGAGTCGCCGTGCTGCCACTCGAAGTTGTGCGAGCGGATGTCCGCCTGATGGGCGTCGTCAGGAAGGTCGTCGCGATAGCGCCACCACGACCGCGTGGAGGCGAGCCGGTACGAGTCGGTCGGCGATGAGCGCAACTCGATCTGCGCCGCACTGGCCTCGGCAGCAGGCGTACCGAAGGATTGGTCGCTGGTGGGGTCTTCCACGCGATGGAGGTTGCCGCGGAATCCGATCTGCCAGTTATCGCCAACGCGGCTTTGCAGGCCAAGCGCGGTCTGGGCGAAGGCAGGTCCGGAGGATGAGGTCGCGCTCGTGCCGGACGTCATGCCGGTCATCGACACCATCTCGCCCCGGAAGCGTGGGACGTCGTAAGCCGCGGTTGCCACGGGCCCGATCGGATCGGGAGGCGGCGTCATGACCATGTCGATCTCGCGAAGGATGTCCGGCGGCAGCGAGCCCCGGATCTCCCACATCTGCTGATTGCTGCCGCGCGCCTGCTTTTCCGCCTGCAGTCTGAGCTTGACGCGATGATCCTTCGTCGTCGGAACGATGGTCTCGATGGCCGGCTCGAAACCGTACTTCATGGCGATGATCTTGTAGACGCCCGAAGGAAGCTGGGGCATCGAGAAGGAGCCGTCGCTTCCGCTGAAGGTCTGGATGGCGTCGAGGCTGTTGAGGTTGAGTGCGATGACCAGCGCGTTGCCGACGGGCCTGGTCGCGCTCGTCACGTTGCCGAGAACCCGGAGGAAAGCCGGAAGAGGAACCTCCGATTGCGCAGGGACAGCGAGGATCACGATGGCCGATGCAATCGCTATCGCACGAAGTCTGCGCATGGTTTCCCTCCTTACGATCCCAGCCAGCGAGTCTAAGGAGTCGCCGCCCGGGAGTCAAATGACGGAACGTGAGGATTCGGTGAGGATTTCCATGACTCACGCGGAGGCGCGGAGGCGCGGAGGGCGAAACGGTCCCCTCTCCGCGTCCCCGCGTCTCCGCGTGATATATCCAGTGCCCCATGCGCCGAACCAAGATTATCGCCACACTCGGGCCCGCCTGCGCCTCTGAGGAGCTCATCCTGAGCCTGCTCACCTCGGGCGTCGACGTTTTCCGAATGAACTTCTCCCACGGAACGCCAGCCGACCGCGTACGCCTCATCGAGATCATCCGCCGGGTCGCTACCGACCACGGCAAGTACATCCCCATCATGGGCGATATCCAGGGGCCGAAGTTGCGCATCGGGGAGGTGGATGGCGTCGTTCACCTGCAGAGCGGACAGACGCTGACGATCACCACCGATCCGCTGGTCGGCAATGCATCGATCGTCTCCACCCCGTTCACTCCCCTCCCTCGGGAGGTTCAGCTCGGCCAGCGCATCCTCATCAACGACGGCCTGGTCGAGCTGGTCGTGGCGGGGCTCGATGCCACGAGCGTGCTGACCCGCGTCGTTCACGGCGGGCCGATCTCGTCGAAGAAGGGGATGAATTTCCCCGATACCGAGCTGACGATTCCAGCCATCACGGAGAAGGACCGCGACGACGTCGCCTTCGCCGTCGAGAATCAGCTCGACTACATCGCCGCGTCGTTCATCCGAAGACGCTCGGATATCGTCGAACTTCGATCGCTTCTGCACACGCTCGGCGGCGACGAGATCAACATCGTGGCCAAGCTCGAAAAATCGCAGGCCATCGACGCGCTGGAAGATATCCTCGATGTCAGCGATGGGGTGATGGTCGCCCGCGGCGACCTCGGCGTGGAACTCCCCCCCGAAGCGGTCCCGATCGTCCAGAAACGCGTGCTGAACAAAGCGAGCGTGTGGGGGCGATTCGCCATCACCGCCACGCAGATGCTCGAATCGATGACAACGAACTCGCGTCCGACACGCGCGGAGGCGTCCGACGTTGCCAACGCCATTTTCGACGGCTCGGATGCCGTGATGCTCTCCGCGGAGACGGCCTCGGGCCTCTATCCGGTCGAAGCGGTGCAGATGATGGCCAGGATCATCATGGCCGCGGAGCAGAACCGCCAGTTTCAGGTCGCCGGCGGCCGCGAGCCGTTCCGCGTCTCCTCGGAGACCGACGAGTTCACCGACGCGCTGGCTGGCGCCGCCAACTACGCCGCCCAGCAGCTCGACGCGAAATTCATTATCGTCTTCACGCAAACAGGATTTGCCGCCCGGCTGATGTCGAAGTTCCGCCCGGCCCAGCCGATCATCGCTCTGACGCCGTCGACCTGGGTGGCGCGGCGGATGAACATGCTGTGGGGCGTACAGCCGTTCGTCCTTCGCGACATCGGCGAGTACCACGAGCAGATCGTCGAGCGCGTCGACGACTTCCTGCTTAGCCGCGACATCGTGGCCCCCGGAGACCGCCTGGTCATCCTGATGGGATCGCCGATTTACCAGCGGGCGAAGACGAATTTGTTGAGGGTGCACAGGGTGAGGAGTTAATTACATTAACCGTCATCCTGAGCCGCCGAAGCCTGAAGCGCGAAGCGCGGAGTGGCGGAGGACGGTCGAAGGACCCCCAAGTTGTATCCCGGTTGGGCGGCGGAAAATCGACAGTCCCCCGCCCTGTCCGGGTTGCAGGTTGGGGGTCCTTCACCGTCCTCAGCCCCGCTGGGGCATCGGCGGTTCAGGATGACAGGCAAGTGCTCACGCCGTCGCTGCCAGCATCGGCTGCAGGCTCCGCCCCACCACCCGCGCGATGGCGTCGCACTCCTGGACGATCTTCGCGAAGGCCTCCGGCAGGATTGCCTGCGGTCCGTCGGAGAGCGCTTCCTCAGGCTTGTGATGAACCTCGATCAGCACGCCGTCAGCTCCGGCGGCGATCGATGCGCGCGACATCGGGGCCACCTTGTTGCGTTTGCCGGTTCCATGGCTGGGATCGACGAGGATCGGCAGGTGGCTGATCCGCTTGACTGCCGGGACGATGGACAGATCGAGCGTGTTGCGGGTGTGGTCGGCGAAGGTCCGCACGCCCCGCTCGCAAAGGATGACGTTGTAGTTCCCCTCGGCCATGATGTATTCGGCGGAAAGGAGCAGTTCCTCGAGCGTCGCGGACATGCCGCGCTTGAGCAGCACCGGCTTGCGGGCGCGCCCGGCCATCTTCAGGAGGGAGAAGTTCTGCATGTTGCGCGCGCCGATCTGAATGCAGTCGGCATACTGATCGACGAGCGCCAGCGCCTCGTGGTCGATGGCCTCGGTGACGATGGGAAGATCGAACTCCTCCCGAACCCGCGCCAGGATCTCCAGCCCCTCTTCGCCCAACCCTTGGAACGAGTAGGGTGACGTGCGCGGCTTGTAGGCGCCTCCACGGAAGAGCTGACCGCCGGCGTTTCGGATCCCCTCGGCGATGGCGCGCGCCTGGTCGAGCGACTCGACGGCGCAGGGACCGCCGACGACGACGATGCCGTTACCGCCGACGTCGACGCCGCCCACATTGATGATGCTGTCCTCCGGACGCGCTTCCCGGCTGACCAGCTTGTAGGCGTGCGAGACGCGGATGACTTCCTTGACGCCGGGATAGTTCTCGAGGACCTCAGGATCGGCCGTGCCGGGTTTGCCGGTGATTCCGATGGCCGTCCGGTTCGCTCCCGGAATTGCATGCGCCTTCAAGCCCATCCGCTCGATGTGGCGGACGACAGCTTCGATTTGATCGGGCCGGGCGCCGGCCTCCATGACGACGAGCATTGGTGGCCAGTATAATCGAGCGCTTTGCAGCGCCATTCCGGGAGCCACTCATGAAAAAGCCGTTCCTCATCGCCTCGCTCGCCATCCTCATCGCAGCACAGACCTTCGCCGCATCGTATTGGGTCGTGACCAAAGACGGCACGCGCTACGAGGCGAAGGCAAAGTGGACGATGGTCAACGGCAAGGCGATGATCACGCTCGTCAGCGGTACGGTCATGGCCATCGATCCGAGCTCGATCGACGTCGCCAAGTCAGAAGAAACGACGCGGCTGGGAGGCGGCGAGCTCTTCGGCGTCGAACAGCTTCCGGGCACATCGACATCAAAAGCATCGACGCTTGGCAGTTCGATTCGCCTTCACAAACTGCCGTCCTCGCAGCCGGCTGTCGCCCCTGCTCCGGCCACGACCGCTACCGACATTCCGCAGCCGTCCGCGCCCGGAACCGGGCTCGGGACCGATGTCATCGGCCGCTTCGAACGAGCGTTCGAGAACGTCGGCATCTTCGAGCACAAACTCGTGGCAACCGGAACCAACTCGCTCCGCGCCGACCTCACGGCGGATACCGAGGATAAAGTCTTCAATACCCTGACCGCCACCTCCTTTCTCATCGTGCACAACGCCGGGATTGCCGGCGTGCAGATCAATTCGGTCGATCTCTTCCTCAAGACCACCACCGGCGGAGCCGCGGGACGCTTCCACATCACGCGCGACGACGCACAGGCGCTGGAGGCGAAGACGATGACGCCGCAGGCGTACTTCGTGTTGAAAGTGCTGTTCTAACCGTGCGCGGCGGCGCTCCGTTGACGCGCGCCGCGCGTTGTCTGCGGCTTCGCCGCGTTGTCGGTTGTCTGCGCGCTGCGGCGCGCGTGGCCGATGACGGGCAGCCGCGTCAGATTGCCGTTGCGCCATTGACCACGCGCGCCGCAGCGCGCAGACAACCGGCAACCGGCAACGTGACGAGTCGCACAGAACCGACAACCGCCAACCCCACAATCTGACGCTTCGCAGCGAACCGACAACGCGGCGAAGCCGCTTACTGAACGACGTCGACGCGGGCCGCGCCGCCGTAGACGGTGACGTAGCGAAAGTTTCGCGTTTCCTCGTCGACGATCATTCGCTCTCCGGCAGCGAGAACGAATTGTTCGACCGTCCCTTCGATCGCGTAGAGCTCGGATCGATCGTTGGCAAAGCGGATGGTGATCGTGCGCGCGGCGTCGCCCACGGCATCGGCCGTCAGCCGCGCGCGGCCCGTGGTCTGGCCGAAGTCGTAGGCGGTGGCATGTTGCTTACGTGAGACCGTCACGGCCGTGCCGCCGATGACCGCGATCTCGGGGAGGGCTGTCTCGAAGTCGAACGACTGCAACGGTGCGATGATCCGTTTCGCCGGTGCGAAGAACGTTGCCTCCCGCTGCGCGAGATAGTTCCAGCGCCGCGCGGGCGGCCGTCCCAGCAACTGCGGCCGCGCCAGTTGATCGGCGGGAGGGTCGCGGAGGAGGAGATCGTCGCTCCAGCGGCGGACGATGTGCCAGTCCCCTCCGGTGACGATGAAGTTGCCGAACTCCGCCGTCAGATCGATGGCCACGATGAGACCACCCACGCCATTCGCGCTCCGCAGGGCCACGACGATGCGATTCTTCCGGTCGCGCGCCAGCGTGCTGACGTCATACGTATCGAGCGCCACGTTGTCGTCGCCGACGTGCCGCCCGCCGATGGCGACGCCGTTGAAATAGAGCGTGTACTCCGGGTCGCCGAGCATCTTGATCCGGGTAAAGGCCCGGTTGGGCGGCAGATCGAATTCGCGCGTCGCAAAGAATGCCCCCGGATCGCCCTCTGCCAGCCGGTTCTGTTGCCAGATCCACTGCGCCCGTCCCGTGTTGTCGAAGAATTTGTGCGAATAGAGCAGTTCCAGACGGCTGAAGGCGGCCACGGCGATGAAGATGGAGGCGGCGATGAGGAGCAACCGGCGGATGAGGCGGTTGTCGGTTGTCGGTTGTCGGTCGTACTCCGATGCTCCGACCCCCGTCATAGAATCCGCGCTCATGAAGTCGGTCATTGTAATTCCGGCGCGCTGGGCATCCTCGCGATTCCCGGGGAAGCCTCTGGCGATGATCGCGGGGGTGTCGCTCATTCAGCGCGTCTATGAGCGCGCATCGCGCTCGAAACGGGCGGATGCGCTCTTCGTGGCCACGGATGACGATCGCATCGCCGGCCACATCGCCTCATTCGGTGGCCGCGTCGTCCGCCCCGAGGGTGATTTCCAGAGCGGCACCGACCGGATCGCCGCGGCGCTCGACCTTCTCGGTGACGCCTATGATCAGGTCATGAATGTTCAGGGAGACGAACCATTGATCGACGTCAGCGCGATCGACGCCGTCATCGAAGTCCTGCAAACGACCGGCGTAGACATGGCCACACTCGCTGCGCCGATCGAGAGTGACGAGGAATGGCAGTCCCGTGACGTCGTCAAAGTCGTCACCACGCTCTCGGGCGATGCACTTTACTTCTCACGCGCGCCGCTGGCCGGCGCCCAGCGGCACGTCGGCATCTACGGCTACCAGACCGGCGTTTTGCGCGCCCTGGCCGCGCTCGCTCCGTCACCGTTGGAACGGGCAGAATCACTCGAACAGTTGCGGGCACTGCAGAACGGCCTTAAAATCCGAGTCGTTCAAACTACAAGGCCGCACCTCGGAGTCGATCGTCCCGAGGACGTGGCGCGCGTCGAACATGAGCTGGCTAGACAAGAGTGACACCGGAGATCGTTCGTGAGCTGCGTGCTCGCGCGCATACGAATCTTCGCCACAGCCAGCACCACTCTCCCCGCCAGCCAGGCACCCAGGCCGGACGTCAGTCCGACATTTGCATCCATTTACCTACCGGAGGCGTGACCGATGAGCACCAAGTACATTTTCGTGACGGGTGGTGTTGTTTCCGGACTTGGCAAAGGCATCGCCGCGGCCTCCATCGGCGCGCTATTGGAAGCGCGCGGTTTCCGCGTCACGCTGCAGAAATTCGATCCCTACATCAACGTCGATCCCGGCACGATGTCGCCGTTCCAGCACGGCGAAGTCTTCGTCACCGATGACGGCGCCGAGACCGATCTCGACCTCGGCCACTACGAGCGCTTCACCTCGATGCGGGCCACGCGGAAGAGCAACTTCACCACCGGGCGTATCTACCTGAAGGTCATCGAGAAGGAGCGGCGCGGCGATTACCTCGGCAAGACCGTGCAGGTCATCCCGCACATCACGGACGAGATCAAGAAGTGCATCCGCGAAGTCAGCGAGGGGGTCGACGTCGTGATCGTCGAGATCGGCGGCACCGTCGGCGACATCGAGTCGCTGCCATTCCTCGAGGCCATCCGCCAGTTCCGGCTCGAGGTCGGCCGCGGCAATGCCATCAACGTTCATCTGACGCTGGTGCCGTACATCAAGGCGTCGGACGAGATGAAGACCAAGCCGACGCAGCACTCCGTGCAGAAACTCCGCGAGATCGGCATTCAGCCGGACGTGCTGCTCTGCCGTTCCGAGCATGCCATCCCCGACGACATGCGCGACAAGATCGCGCTCTTCTGCAACGTCGAGCAGGACGCCGTCATCCCAGCGCTCGACGTCGAGTTCATCTACCAGGTGCCGCTGGCATTTTCGCGCGAGCGCCTCGACGAGATCCTGCTCGACAAGCTCCACCTTCCGCACGACGAGATTGGCGCGCTGACGAAGTGGGAAGAGATCATCCGCAAGCTGCGGCATCCGGAAGATGAAGTGAAGATCGGTTTCGTCGGCAAGTACATCGAGTTCGGCGACTCGTACAAGTCGCTCAATGAAGCGCTGACCCACGGCGGCATCGCCAACAACATCAAGGTCCGCATCGTCTACATCGACTCGGAAGAGCTCGAGACCGAGGGGTATCACGGCGAGCTGGCGCGGGTGGATGGGATTCTGGTCGGACCCGGCTTCGGCGCCCGAGGCGTCGAAGGGAAACTGCGGGCCATCCGTTACGCGCGCGAGAAGCGCATCCCGTTCCTCGGTATCTGCCTCGGCATGCAGTGCGCCACGATCGAGTTCGCGCGCAATGTGGTGGGCATGGTCGGCGCGAACTCCACCGAGTTCGATGACGAATCGCCGTACAAGGTGATCTACAAGCTCCGCGATCTGATCGGCGTCGATGCGCTCGGCGGCACGATGCGCCTTGGTAAGTATCCGTGCACGCTCAAGGAAGGATCGATCGCCCGGCAGGCCTACGACGTCGAGCAGATCGATGAGCGCCACCGCCATCGTTACGAGGTCAATCCCGAATATGTGCCGCAGCTCGAAGAGCGCGGATTCCACGTGACCGGTCTCTCACCCGACGGCAAGTTCGTCGAGATCATCGAACTGGAAGGACATCCCTGGTTCCTCGGCTGCCAGTTCCATCCCGAGTACAAGTCACGGCCGACGGCACCGCATCCTCTCTTCCGCTCGTTCATCGCTGCCGCGCGCGCGAACAAGACGCTGGCAAAAGCGGCGGTTGCCGTTCCGGCACACGAGACAGAGCTCGTATGAAGGTCGTGCGCGGCATCGGCGCCGTCATCGTCGGGATGATCGTCGCGTTCCTCGTCGTTTTCGGCGCGGAAGCGATCTCACACCAGATCTACCCGCCGCCGCCGGGCATGAGCATGCAGGACATGACTCAGGTCAAAGCATTCGTGGCAACGCTGCCGATGTCGGTCCTCCTGATCGTGCTGGCCGGCCATCTGATCGCGACGTTCGTCGCCACCTGGACCGCCGCGAAGATCGCCCGCGGCCCGATCGCCGCGTTCGTCGTCGGCGCGCTGCTTCTCGCCGCGGGCATCGTGAACGCCTTCATGATCCCGCAACCGCTCTGGTTCTCGATCGCGTCGTTCGTGATCTACATCGGCGGGACGCTGGTGGGGGCGCGGGCGGGGGTGCCGAGGGCGGAGCAACAAACGTAGGTCGGGCTCTCCAGTCCGACGAACCGTGTCAAAGAACCCGGCCCAGCGCCGCGTTAGCCCGCATTTCTCACACGTTGAGTGGAATTGCCGGCACCCTGTTGGTGGCGAAACTTGGGACGACGTGGAGTTGTGCGGGCGGTTCGTTCTCGGCAGTGCCTCCAATCGAGAGTCCTTCTCCCCCAGCGCTTTTCAGCTGGGGGAGAAGGTGCCGAAGGCGGATGAGGGGGCGTTTCACGAGTATGTCATTCGCGCGCCTTCGAGCGCTCTCGGACGGGTGTTGTTACATCGCACATATCTCGCAAATCGCCCCCCTCATCCGCCTTCGGCACCTTCTCCCCCCGCAAGAAACCGCGGAGGGAGAAGGGCTCTCGATAAAGGGAGTGGCAAGACTCTCGAGGGAACAATTCCAGTGAGCGTATGAGAAATGCAGGTTAGCGGCGAACCGGCCGGCGGCGAAGCCGCCGTAAGAACCGTAGCCCCCGGCTTCAGTCACGGCTTCAGTCGACGGCTTCAGTCGGGATTCAGGACATTCCCCAGTATCCCTAGCCGCTTCAACGGGCGACAGAACGATTTCCGAGGTTGACATCGCGTCGCGATCGATGCACGACACCGGTTGACATGATCTGCCGCCCGCTGAAGCGGGCGTGAGTACAATGCCCGCCGCATGACCACCCGTCCCATCGCCATCACCGACGACATCTCCTTCGGTGGCAACCACCCTCCCCTCTTCATCGCCGGACCGTGCGTGATCGAGTCGAGGGAGCATGCGTTGCGGATGGCGCGGACGCTTCTGGCTCTTCGTGATGAGATGAAGATCAACCTCGTCTTCAAATCGTCGTTCGACAAAGCGAACCGGACCTCGATCGAGTCCTTTCGTGGGCCGGGGATCGAGGAAGGGCTGGACATTCTTCGCGCTGTGAAAGCGGAGACGGGACTTCCGCTCCTGTCCGACATTCACGAGTGGCAGCAGGCGGAACGCGCCGCCGAGGTGCTCGATATCCTGCAGATCCCCGCCTTCCTCTGCAGGCAGACGGATCTCGTGGCCGCGGCGGCGAGGACAGGCAAAGCAGTCGGCGTCAAGAAGGGGCAGTTCCTCTCGCCGGAAGAGGCGAAGAACATTCTCGATAAAGGGCGCGAGGCTGGGAACGAGCGCGTCTTCATCACCGAGCGCGGCTCGTCCTTCGGCTATCAGAATCTCGTCGTCGACATGCGCGCCTTTCCGATCCTGCGCGCGTTCGGAGCGCCGGTGGTTTACGACATCACCCATTCGATGCAGAAGCCGGGCGGCGACGGAAAGCAGACCGGCGGCACGCCGCAGTTCGCGCGCCCGCTGGCCCGCGCCGCCGCCGCCGCCGGAGCGGACGGTTTCTTCATGGAGGTTCACGACAACCCGCCCGCCGCGCTGAGCGACCGGACAACGCAGATCCGTCCCGAGGCCGCGCGCGAGATCATCAGCGACATTCTGGCGATGCGGGCGGCCTTACCTCCGCTCTGAGGAGCACACGGATGTCGAAGCTTCAGCGCATCGTAGCGATCATCGTCGCGCTCTATCTGCTCCTCGTGCTCCTGGACCGTTTCGTCCTGGTCGAGCTGCTCGTACGCCGCGTCGGCCTCTCGGTGCTGTTGGCACTCCTCGAAGCCTTCGCCATCGCCGGAATCGGCTTCGCCGTTCGCGGCGTCTTCGCGCGACGGTGGAACGCCGCGGAGGCTGATCTCCCCCGCGACCTCCTCCTCGGATATCCCCTCTTCGGCGCGCTCTGCTTTCTGGTTGGAACGCTCAACGTCTCCTCGTGGTCGATGGGAATCCTTCTCGCCGGCTGCGGCGTCGGAGGTATCTACCTCGTCGTGCGGCGATTCGAGACGAGGCCGCCGGTCATTCCGCGAATCCCGGAAGCGCTCGTGCTCATCGCTCTCGCCATCGTCTTCCTTTGCGCTCTGATCGCCGCGCAGGCGCCGCCGTCATCGCTCGATGAACTGGCCTATCACCTGGCAGTGCCCTGGACGTGGGTGACGGAGCACCGCGCCATTGACCTGCCGCTGATCTCGCATTCGTACTTCCCGCTCGGGATCGAGTCCGCCGATCTGCCGCTGCTGGCAATCCTCGGCCAGATCGGCGGCGGGATCGCCTCGCATTTTCTTCACCTCGGCGCGGCGATCGCGGCGACGGCAATGCTCATGCGCCTTGCCCGAGGAAACAGCCTCGCCGTCGCGGCGATCGTGACGACGCCCGCGCTGGCGATCATCGCCGGCTGGTCTCTCGTCGACTGGCCGCTGCTCGGGATCTGCGCCTTGCTCGTTCTCGCACTCGATGATGGCGACGCCGCGACGATCTCGATGGCGCTCGCCGCCGGACTCCTGACGAAGTACACGTTTGTGCCGTTCGCCATCCTCGTGTTTGGGGCGTGGGGCGTGGGGCGATGGAGATCACGCGGCGCGGATGCCCCTGCCGAACCCGACTCCCGCAGCCCGCTTCCGATTCACTACTCCCTCCTCATCGCCGTGGCCCTGGGGTCCATCTTCTTCATCCGCAATCTCATCCTCACCACGAATCCGATTGCGCCGTTCCTCTCCGCCGCGGCGCCGCACGTCGCCGCGTATCGCGCTCCATTTCTCTCCGACTACGTCTTCGACGGACACTTCCTCGATGAGAGCCTTGGTGCATCGCTCATCGCCGCATGCACCCTTTCCACGGGGATGCTGTCGTGGGTTCTGGTCATCGTGGCCGTGCTGTTGTTCCTGCTCGGGCCGTCGTCGCGCATCCTCCTTCCGTTTCTGGCCATCCCTGTCGCGCGCTCGCGTCGCCCGACACGCCTGATTCGCGTTGTTCTCGGCCTGAGCATCGTCGTGCAGCTCTTCCTCATCGGCTACTTCCTCGATCGCGGCGGCGCGTTTTCGCTTCTCGGCGGTTCCTCCTCGGAGAAGGAGTACCTGACGAAGCAGCGCACGTCCTTCACAACGGCGCAGTCGATTGATGCGCTCCTTCCCGCCGACGCGCGCGTCCTCGTCATCGGACTCAACGAAACGTTCTGGTTCGAGCACCGCGTCCGAGGCGGTGGCAACTTTGATGGACCCCGAGTCTCGCGGTACCTCGAACTGCCGACCGCCGAGGCGCTGTACGCGCGATTGAAAAACGACGGCATCACGCACGTGGCCGTCGTTCCTCCGGCGCCCGCAACGACGGCCGTTCCGCAGAAACTCGCGGAACGTGACACGGCACTCACAACGGAAGCGCAGCGCGTCCTCGCCCAGACACTCGATCGCTACGCCTCAAACGTCTCGACAAGCGGCGGCTTGATAGTATTCACCTTGAAATAGGAGAGAGTGATGGAAAAAGTCACCGGGATCGGCGGGATCTTCTTCAAAGCAGCCGACGCCAAGTCTCTGCGCGAGTGGTATCGCGATCACCTCGGCGTCCCGATCGACGAGTCGTACGGCGCTGCGACATTCGAATGGCGCGAGCGCGATACGCCGGACAACGTCGGCATGACCGTCTGGTCGACATTCCCCGCGACGACGACGTATTTCGATCCGACGCGCGCGCCCTTCATGATCAATTACCGCGTCGACGATCTCGACGCCATGCTCGAGCAGCTCCGGCAAGCAGGCGCCACCGTCGACGAGAAGGTCGACGACAACGACTACGGCCGCTTCGGCTGGGCCACCGACCCGGAAGGGAATCGCTTCGAGTTGTGGCAAGCGCCGAAGAAGTAATCGCTACAGCAGCGTCCCCCTCAAAATCATCAACGCCACCGTGAAGTAGATACAGAGCCCCGTTACGTCGACCAGCGTGGCCACGAAGGGAGCGGAGGCGGTGGCGGGATCGAAGCCGAGCTTGCGAAGGATGAACGGCAGCATCGAGCCGGCCAGCGTGCCGAACAACACCACGCCGATCAGCGAGAACCAGACCGTGAGCGCCACCAGCATGTAGTGAACGCCGTACTCGGTAATCCCCAGCTTCTCCCAAAGCACGATGCGGATGAATCCGATGAAACCGAGAAGCGAGCCGAGGGCCAGACCGGAAAGGATCTCGCGCCGGAAGACGCGGAACCAGTCGCGCAGGCGCAGTTCGCGCAGCGCCAGCGAACGGATGATCAGGGACGTGGCCTGCGAGCCCGAGTTGCCGCCGCTGGAGATGATCAGCGGCACGAAGAGCGCCAGGACCACGGCGCGGGCGATCTCCTTCTCGAAGAAGCTCATCGCCGTCGCGGTCAGCATCTCGCCGAGAAACAGCGCCGACAGCCAGCCCGCCCGCTTCTTGATCATCGCCAGAACGTTCACCTGCAGATACGGCGCGTCGAGCGCTTCCATGCCGCCGAGTTTCTGGATGTCTTCCGTCGCCTCCTGCTCGGCGACGTCCAGGACGTCATCGACGGTGATGATGCCGAGCATGTGACCATCCGCGTCGGTGACCGGCAGCGCCAGGCGATCGTACTTCTCGAATGCCTTGAGCACTTCCTCCCGATCGTCCGTGGCGTTCATCTTCACCAGCGGCGGGTCGTCGATGTCCATCACTTTCGTCGACGGCTCGGCCAGGACGAGAGAGCTGAGGCGGATGTCTTCCACCAGCCGCCCGCGCTGGTCGACGATGTAGACGACGTTGACCGTTTCCTTGCCGCGGCCTGTCCTGCGAATGTGCTCGAGCGCCTCGGCGGCCGTCATCTCCGGCTGGATCGTGACGTAGCGAGGCGTCATGTACCGGCCGGCCGTATCCTCGGGATAACCAAGCAGCCAGCGCGCGTTCTTCAGATCCTCGGGCGAGAGTGCCGTCAGCAGCCGGCGCGTGACCTCGGCCGGCATTTCTTCGAGCAGCCGCGTCCGGTCGTCGGGGTTCATCTCCGCGAGCACGTTGCGGACCTGCTCGTTGCTGAGCGATTCGATGAGCCCTTCCTGGTGGTCAGGCGGCAGGTAGGAGAAGACTTCGCCGGCCTCGTCCCGCGGAAGCACGCGGAAGACGAACCCTTCCTCCTCACGCGGCAGGGCGATGATGAGGTCGGCCACGTCCGATGGGTGCAAATCGGTCAGCCGGTCGCGCAACTGGTTCCAGTTCTGCTGCCGGATCAACTCGCGCAACTCGTCGCCCACCGATACCGCTTCGATCATCCTCACGCCCTCCGTTTGGGGAGGGTACGGGATGTGTGAATGAAAGTCGACGCACGATCGGGGCCGCATATTGAGATAATCACGAGATAATCACGAGATAATCACGGCTGGATGACGATGACCTCAATGCGTTTGGAACTGCTGGGTGACTTATTGATCCGCTCGGGTGACGGCGCGCTCGTCACCATCGGTGCGAAGAAATCGCAGGCGTTGCTGGCCTATCTGGCGATGAAGCCGGCGCAGCACGTCTCGCGCGAGAAGCTGGCTGGGCTGCTCTGGTCGAGCACCGGACCGGACCAGGCCCGGCAGAGCCTTCGCCAGACGCTCTCGACGATCCGCAAGGAGTTGTCGCAGATCGCGCCGAAGCAGAAGACGCTGATCGAGGAAGGCGACCTTCTTTGCCTCGACCGGTCGGTGTCGTGCGACGTGCCTGAGCTCGAATCGCTGATCAACATCAACACGGAGACATCGCTGAAACAGGCCATCGAGCTCTATCGGGGCGACTTCCTCGAAGGCTTCTCCATCAACGAAGAGCGTTTCGATCAGTTCGTCGTCGGTGAGCGCGACCGGCTGCATCGTCTGGCCCTTCGTGCGCACGCACAGCTCGTCGAGCTTCAGGCGCGGCGCGGCGCGCTCGATGACGCCATCGGCACGGCACAGAAGTCGTTGCGCCTCGACATCCTGCAGGAGCCGATGCACCGGATGCTGATGCGGCTCTATCTCGAGAGCGGCGACGTCGTCGAAGCGCTGCAGCAATACGAGACGTGCTTCAAGGTCCTTCGCCGCGAGCTGCGCATCGATCCGGACACGGAAACGAAAGCGCTGCAGCGCGAGATCCTGCAGATCCGCGCCCAGCGCGGCGAGGAGGCCAAGAAGGCCGAGGGACGCAGGACCGTCCTCGTCGTCGAAGACAATGTGCTCAGCCGCGAGCTGATGAACGCGGTGCTCAAGTCAGCCGGCTACTCCGTCGTCCTGGCCAAGGACGGCGCAGAGGCGCTGATGTCAGTGGGACGGGAAGCGGTCGACCTGCTGGTGATCGACGTCGATCTCCCCTACATCGACGGCCATTCCCTCCTGCAGGCCATGCACGAAAACGGCGTTTCCGTCCCGGCCATCTTCATCTCCGGCCTGCCCGGCGACGACGTCGAGGTACGCGCCTTCGAAGTCGGCGCCGCCGATTTCATCCGCAAGCCGGTAAAGAACAGCGTGCTGCTGGCGCGGGTAGCGAAGGTGATGAAGGACGCGGATTGACGCTCACCACCGATAGTGCCCGATGATCGCGAACGCGTTCAGCACGTCCTCTTTCTGCGCGCCGTTGCCGATGTTGTGGACCATGTAGTGCCGTGTCGTTCCCGGCACGACGTCCGCGGCGACGATCCCGATGTGATACAGCCCGCCCTGCAGGCGCCAGGCGACGACGTCGCCAGCGTCGAATGCGCCGCTCACGATCTTGCCGCGGCGGGTGAAGAAGGTCATCAGGTTCGGGACGCGGCGGTGATCGATGTTGGCATCGGGAGTCCGCAGTCCCCAGTTGCGCGGGTAGACGGCGAAGTTGCGGCGCATGTCTTCGTGCACCTCGCGCTGCAGATCGATGCCCGCGGCACGGAAAGCGCGGACGACGACGTCGGCGCAGACGCCGCGCTGGCGCGGCAGATCGCCTCCCGGATAACGCAACTGCACGTAGGAGGGATCGTAGATCGTCGTCACGCCGACCTGCGACGACGCCGCCGCGGCAATGGTTTGGTTGACGGGCGCGGTTCCGAGTAGGAGGAGCCCGAGGATCGCGACTGCAGTTCGCATCATCCCTCCAACATGCGCAGAATGGCCGCCGCCGACTTCTCCACATCCTCAGCGGTCGTCGACCAGTTCGAAACGGAGATGCGCATGGCAGCCTCTCCCCGCCAGGTGGTGCCGGCCAGCCAGCAGGTGCCTTCGCGCTGCACCCGGGTGATGACCTCGCGGGTCAACTCGTCGCTGTCGCCGAAACGGACGAGCACCTGATTGAGAACGACGTCGTTGAGGATGGCGACGCGCTTGTCGCGGCCGAGGATCTCCGCAAATTGGAGGGCGCGGTCGCAGCAGCCGTCGATGAGCGCGGCCACGCCGTTGCGTCCTAGCGCGCGCAGCGCCGCGTAGATCGGGAAGCCGCGGGCGCGTCGGGAGAAGTCAGGAGCCCATTCGAAATTGTCGCGCTCCACCCCCGAGGTCTGTTCGAGATATTCGGCGGTGACGGTCATCGAGGCGCGATGCGACGCCGAGTCGCGGACGATGACGATGCCGCTGTCGTAGGGGACGTTCAGCCACTTGTGGGCGTCGTTGGCCCACGAATCGGCCAGCTCGCAGCCGTCGAGCAGCGCGCGCTTCGACGCCGTGGCCCGGCCCCACAGGCCGAAAGCACCGTCGACGTGCAGCCAGGCACTGTGCTCGTGAGCGATCTCCGCCAGCGCGCGCAGCGGATCGACCGCGCCGCTGTTGACGTTGCCGGCCTGCGCGCAGACGATGACCGGCCCATCCAGAGTGCGCAGCAGATCGCGGAGGGAATCGGCGCGCATCCTCCCCTGCTCGTCCGCATCGACTTTGCGCAGCGCGCGGGTGCCGAAGCCGAGCATGCGCATCGAGGAATGGATGGTGATGTGCGAGGCCGCGCTGACGACCAGGTTCACCGGAGGCGCGCCGGTGAGTCCGTTCTCTTCCACATTCCACCCGACGCGGCGCAGAACGCCGTGGCGCGCCGCGGCCAATGCGGTGAAGTTCGCCATCTGCCCGCCGGTGACGAAGCCGACGCTGGCCGTGCGCGGCAGATCGAAAAGCTCGAGCAGCCAGTCGCGCGCGACGTCTTCGACGACCGACGCCGCCGGAGAGGTGACGTAGATTCCGGCGTTCTGATCCCAGGCGCTGGTCAGCCAGTCGGCCGCAAGGGCCACCGGCAGGCTTCCGCCGATCACGAAGCCGAAATAGCGCGGCCCGGCGCAGGCGATCAGTCCGCCGTTGGCGCCCTGCACCAGAGCGTCGATGACGGCGGCGGGATCCTCGCCGTCATCGGTCAGCGGAACCTTGAGGGCGGCCACCAGCTCATCGCGCGTCGCGCTCGGCCCCACGCGGCGGTCGGGAAGCTGGTCGAGAAAGGCGTTGGCGTGTTCGTGGGCGAGGTCGAGAAGAGAATGACTCACGCCGCGAATCCTAATACGAGGTGCGGCGACGAAACCGCCGCCGCACCTCGGAAAACGCTAATTCACTGTCACGGTAACGTTATGACTCTTTACGTGCGTGGTGTTGCAACTGTTCCACACCTCTACGTAGAACTGGTAGTTTCCTTTCGCCGGGAACGAGGTGGTGTAGGAGCTGGACGTGGCGCCGGTAATGATCGTTCCGTTGGCTTTGAACCACTGATAGAAGATCGGCGACGTGCCCGCGGTCACAACCGTGACGGTGACGTTCGTGTTTACGGTCGTCGACTTGTTGGCCGGCTGCGTGGTGATGGAGGCCGCGACGCCGCGGGTAATCGTTGCGCTGCCGCTGCCGGCAACCGCCGGGCATCCCGACGCGTCGGTGACCGAGGTGACGGTGTAGGTGGTCGTCGCCGCCGGGCTCACGGTGCGCGTGGCGGTCGTGCCGGTGTTGATCGACTGCGTTGTGTTATCCGACCACTTCACGCTCCATGGCGCGGTGCCTGTCAGGGCGGCAGTGATCGTAGCGGAAGCGCCGGGACAGATCGTGCTGTCGCCGCTTACCGTGGCGGTTGGCGTCTTGACCGTGACAGCCGCGCTGCCGCTGCCGGCGATCGAGCATCCCGAGGCATCGCTCACCGATAGTACCGTGTAGGTCATTGCCGATGACGGGCTGACGCTGCGAGTGGCCGTCGTGCCGCTCGTGACCGGCTGCGTCACGTTATCGGACCACGTCACATTCCACGGAGCAGTGCCGGTCAGTGTTGCGGTAATCGTGGCAGAGCCGCCCGCGCAGATCGCGCCACCGCCGCTGACGGTCGCGGTCGGAAGCGTCTTGACGGTCACCGCCACCGGTGACGACGCCGCGCTGCAGCCGCTGGCGTTTGTCACGGCGACGGCGTAGCTGCCGGATGCGGTGGCACTGATCGCCTGCGTCGTGGCGCCGTTCGACCAGAGGTACGACGCGCCGCTCGATGCGGTAAGCGTTACGCTGCCGCCCGCGCAGAACGTTGTCGGACCGCCGGCGGTGATGGTGGCCGTGGGGTTGTCGTTGACGGTGACCGGCACGGATGCCGTGGTGGCGCTACAGCCATTCGCGTCCGTGACGGTCGCGCTGTAGTTGCCGCTGGAACTGACCGGGATCGATGGCGTCGTCGCACCTGTCGACCAGAGATACGACGTGCCGCCCGATGCGGTCAGCGTCACGCTGCCGCCCGCGCAGAACGTCGTCGGACCGCCGGCGGTGATGCTGGCCGTCGGGTTGGCATTCGCGGTGACGACCGTCGGAGACGACGTCGCCGCGCAGCCGCTGGCGTTGGTGACCGTGACGCTGTAGCTGCCGCTCGTACTTGCATTGATCGACTGGGTCGTTGCTCCGTTCGACCAGAGATACGACGATCCGCTCGGTGCCGTCAGCGTCACGCTTCCGCCCGCGCAGAAGGTCGTGGGACCGCCGGCGGTCACAACCGGCTGCGCCTGAGCGGGATTGACGGTAACCAGGTCGTAGGCGGTGGAGGAGCAGCCATTGGCGTCCGTGACGGTGACGCCGTAGTTACCGCTCGCCGTCACCACGATCGAGACGGTCGTTTCGCCCGTCAGCCAGCGATAGGAAACGCCACCCGAGCCCGTCAGAGTGACGCTGCCGCCGGCGCAGAAGGTGGTCGGGCCACTGGGGGTAATCATGGCCACGACGTCGGGATCCTTCGTGGTCGTGGTGGTTGCGGATGTGGCACTGCAGCCGTTGGCATCGGTGACGGTCACCGTGTAGCTGCCCGACTGGTTGACGAAGATCGATTGCGACGTCGCTCCGTTGGACCAGAGGTAACTGGATCCCATGTTCGCGGTCAATGAGACTCCGAAGAACGGGCAGAACGACGTCGGGCCGTCGGCGGTGATGGTCGCGGTTGGTGGAGCATTGGCCGTGACCACGGTAGGAGCGGACGTGGCACTGCAACCATTCGCGCCAGTGACGGTTACGCTGTAGCTGCCGCTGGCACTGGCGGTGATCGACTGCGTCGTCGCGCCGGTCGACCAGAGATAGGAAGCCCCGCTCGATGCCGTCAGCGTCACGCTTCCGCCCGCGCAGAAGGTCGTGGGACCGCCGGCGGTCACAACCGGCTGCGCCTGAGCGGGATTGACGGTAACCAGGTCGTAGGCGGTGGAGGAGCAGCCATTGGCGTCCGTGACGGTGACGCTATAGCTGCCGCTGGTGCTCGCGGTGATCGACGATGTAGTTGCCCCGGTCGACCAGAGATATGACGATCCGCTCGATGCCGTCAGCGTCACGCTGCCGCCCGCGCAGAACGTCGTCGGCCCGCCGGCGGTGATGCTGGCGGTCGGGTTGGCATTTGCTGTCACGACGGTCGGGGATGACGTCGCGCTGCAGCCGTTGGCGTTCGTGACCGTCACGCTGTAGCTGCCACTCGTGCCGGCGACGATCGATGCTGTCGTGGCGCCGGTCGACCAGAGATAGGACGAACCGCCCGACGCCGTCAGCGTCACGCTGCCGCCCGCGCAGAACGTCGTCGGGCCGCCGGCGGTGATACTGGCCGTCGGGTTGGCATTTGCTGTCACGACCGTCGGGGATGACGTCGCGCTGCAACCGTTGGCGTTCGTGACCGTCACACTGTAGCTGCCACTCGTGCCGGCGACGATCGATGCCGTCGTGGCCCCGGTCGACCAGAGATAGGACGAACCGCCCGACGCCGTCAGCGTCACGCTGCCGCCCGCGCAGAACGTCGTCGGACCGCCGGCGGTGATACTGGCCGTGGGAATGTCATTCACGGTGACCACCGTCGGAGACGATGTCGCGCTGCAGCCGTTCGCATCGGTGACTGTGACCGTGTAGCTGCCACTGACGGCCGTAGCGATCGATTGCGTCGTCGCGCCGTTCGACCAGAGATACGAAGCCCCGCTCGAGGCGGTCAGCGTCACGCTGCCGCCCGCGCAGAACGTCGTCGGACCGCCGGCAGTGATGCTGGCCGTTGGATTGGCGTTGACCGTTACGGCCGTGGGCGACGAGGCCGCGCTGCAACCATTGGCGTTGCTGACGGTGACGCCGTAGTTGCCACCGGAATTGACGGTGATGGACTGCGTCGTCGCGCCGGTCGACCAGAGATACGAGACACCGCTCGATGCCGTCAGCGTCACGCTGCCGCCCGCGCAGAACGTCGTCGGGCCGCCGGCCGTGACCGTGGCTGCCGGCAGGGGATTGACCGTAACGATCGCCGGAGACGAGGTCGTGCTGCAACCGCTGGCGTTGGTGACGGCGACGCTGTAGCTGCCGCTGCTGCCCGCGGCGATGGATTGTGTCGTCGCGCCGGTCGACCAGAGATACGAGGCGCCGCTCGATGCCGTCAGCGTCACACTGCCGCCCGCGCAGAACGTCGTCGGGCCGCCGGCGGTGATGCTGGCCGTCGGATTGGCGTTGACCGTTACGGCCGTGGGCGAGGAGGCCGCGCTGCAACCATTGGCGTTGGTGACGGTGACGCCGTAGCTGCCACCGGAATTGACGGTGATGGACTGCGTCGTCGCGCCGTTGGACCAGAGATAGGACGAACCGGCCGGCGCGGTCAGCGTCACGCTGCCGCCCGCGCAGAACGTCGTCGGGCCACCGGGAGTGACCGTGGCTGACGGAAGGGCGTTGACCGTAACGATCGTCGGAGAGGAGGTCGTGCTGCATCCGTTCGCGCCGGTCACCGTGACGCTGTAGCTGCCGCTGGTACTGGCGGCAATCGAACTTGTCGTCGCGCCCGTCGACCAGAGATACGACGCGCCGCTCGATGCCGTCAGCGTCACGCTTCCGCCCGCGCAGAACGTCGTCGGGCCGCCGGCCGTGATGCTGGCGGCGGGAGCGGCGTTGACCGTAACGGAGGTGGGAGCCGAGGACGCGCTGCAGCCGCTCCCATTCGTAACCGTCACGCTGTAGCTGCCGGCCGTGTTCACGGTGATGGACTGCGTGGTCGCACCGGTCGACCAGAGAAAGGACGAGCCGGCCGATGCCGTCAGCCTTACGCTGCCGCCCGCGCAGAACGTCGTCGGACCGCCGGCGGTGATCGCGGGCGTTGGCGGAAGCGGGTTGACCGTGACGGTCGTCGACGTGCTGGTCTTTCCGCAGCCGTTGGTGTCGACGACGTAGACGTTGAAGCTGCCGGGTGAGGTCACCGTGATCGATTGCGTCGTGGCGCCGTTGGACCACGAGTAGCTCGTACCCGCGTTCGCCGTCAGGGTCACGCTCCCGCCCGCGCAGAACGTCGTCGGGCCCGAGGGGGTGATCACGGCCGTCGGACTGTAGACATTGATGGTGAGATCGTTCGAGCGCACCGAGCATCCCCGCTCGTCGCTGACGATGCAGTAGTACGTGCGGGTAGTGGGAGAGCCCGTGATGAATTGGTAGTAATCCCGGCCGCTCAGGATCGCTGTCTGCTGGTCGGTGGCGTACCAGGTATAGGTCCTGATGAACCCGGTCATCCCCGAGACGATCGCGGTCAGCATGGAGTTGTTCCCCGGACAGTGCGACGTGAAATTCGCGCTGACGGTTGCCGACGGCGTCGAGAGGGCGATGTGGACCGGCGCCGAGGTGAGGGAACAGCCGTTCGTCGTCGTGGTCACGGTGTAGTCGCCGACGGCCGTCACGGTGATCGACGGCGTGGTCTCCCCGGTCGACCAGAGATAGCTGCCGGCAGGTGACCATGTCGACAGCGTCGTGTTCCCGCCCGAACAGATGGCGAAGCTCGTCGCAGTAATCTGCGGCTTGGGATTGACGAACGGGGCAACCGCGGAGCCCGTTGTAGAGCAATTCCCTCGGCCGTCGGTGACGGTCACGGCAACGGTGGTGCTGCCGGACGAATCGGCGGAGAACGAAATGGCCGGGCCGTTGCTCGGACCGTTGATCGTCCCGCCCGTGATGCTCCATAGATAGGTCGTATAGGGACCATTCGCCACGGATGCATTTCCCGTCATCCCGCCGCAGAAACCGGCGGGGACGTCGAAGGCGATCTGGGGCACGGCGGTGTCCACGACCGGAACCGTCTTGGTCGAGGCCGCGACATTGCAAAAACCTGTCGTCTGCATGGAGACGGATAGCTGGATCGGCAGGCCGGTTCCATTGGGTCGTAGCGTAATCGCATTGCCGGTGGGGCTGCCGCTGACGTACAGCGCATTCCCGTATGACCAACTGTAGTTGATGTACCCGGCCGGAACGGACGCGGTAAACGTACCGGTCGGACAGATCGAGTCAGGCGCCGTGATCGGCTTCGGCGTCGTATCGGCGACCGGGATGACCATCGACGACGATGACGAGCAGCCATTCCTGGTCACGGTCAGGAAGAGCGTCGTCGGACCGCCGGCATTCGCGGAGTAGTTGATGAGATAGCTGGAAGCGCCGCTGTAGATCGTGCCGTTGCTGATGGTCCAGTGATAGGTGTCGTATCCCGCGGAGGCGGTATAGGCCGTCACGCTGTTGCCCGTGCAGATGCCTGAGTCGGGGAAGAGCACGATGCTGGGTGCTGCCAGCGTCGCCACCGGAACAGTGTGCGTCACTGGCGTGACGCAACTTCCCGGCCCATTGCCGGCGGTCAGAGTGATCACGCTCGGGTTGGCAGGATCCACCGACATGTGGAAGCTGACGGTCCGCTGATTCGCCGTGTTGCCGATGAATGACCCGTTGGTAATACTCCAGTTATAGAAGGTGTAACTATTCAACACCGCGGATGCGGATCCGACTCCGCCGGGGCAGGTGGCATTGACGGTGAAGTCCGTCGGTGCCGGAGCCTGGGCCGTCACGTTCCGGGTGGCGGTGCCGGTGCATCCCGTGGCAGCGTGTTCGACGACGGTCAGCGTCACGGTGCCGGGACCGAGGGGTACATACAAAATCTGCGACCCGTGCGCATCGGGTTGGGCCTGGGCGTTGAAGGTCCCCGTAATCGTAGCGTTCGTCGCCGACCAATCCCACGTCGAACCGGCCGTGGCAGAAACACTGGCGTTGCCGTTATCGGTCGTACAAATCTGCGACGCCGCGTTGATCGACGGCGCCACCGCCGGAATCACTTGCGAGTAGTTGTTGTATGCCCACTGGCAGCCATTCGCGCCGGTCACCGTGAGGAAGAGGTCGGCTGTGCCGCTCGTGCTGGAGGTAAAGTCGACCCCGGGACCATCCGCAGGACCCAGGATGGTGGCGTTGTATGCGGTCCACTGGTACGCAGCAAACGTTTCCGCGACCGATGCGTGCGCGGTGCTCCCGACGCAGAACTGGGCCGGGATCGTGACCGTCGGCACAGGCCGCGGGAGCACTGTGATGGTCATCGGCGCCGAGATGGCGCTGCAACCATTCGCGTCGGTGACGGTGACCGTGACATCACTGCTGGCGTAGATGCGGGTGGTACGCGTCGTCGCGCCGTTGGACCAGAGATACGAAACGGCCACCGGCGCGGTGAGTCCGACGGAGCTCGTATCGCAGAACGTCGTCGGGCCATCGGCCGTAATGACCGGAACGGCGGGACCGGCATTGACGGTCACGCCGACCGCCTGCGATGCCGCGCTGCAGCCGGCGGCATCGGTCACACTGACCGAATAGCTGCCCGAGGTGCTGACGGTGATTGCCTGCGTCGTCGCTCCGTTGGACCAGAGGTAGGACGTCCCGCTGTTCGCGGTGAGTGTCACGCTGCCGCCGGAGCAGAACGTCGTCGGCCCGCTGGCCGTGATCGCGGCGGTGGGAGTGGAGACGGTGACCGCCGTGGGCGCAGACGTCGTACTGCAGCCGCCGGCGCCGCTGACCGTCACCGTGTAGTTGCCGGAGGTGCTGACGGCAATCGACCGGGTAGTCGCGCCGGTGGACCAGAGATACGACAGGCCACTGGCCGCGGTAAGCGTCACGCTGCCGCCCGCGCAGAACGTCGTCGGGCCGCTCGCGGTCACCGTGGCATCGACGGCCGTGACCGGGATGACTCGTTCGTAGGTCGCGCCGCAACTGTTTGGTCCGTTCTTCGTCAGCCGAACGGTGACCGTGGCCGCCGTGTGCGCGCGGAAGGTAATGGAACTCGTGCCCGCGCCGGAGAGGATGTCTCCGTCGATGACCTGCCAGTTGTACGAAACGCCGTTGGCGAATGTGCTGATCGTGGCCGTACCGTTGGCACAGAGGGAGGCCGGAGCCGAGTTGAAGTCGCCCACAGGCGGACGGTTGACGAGGATGTACGCCGTCCCGCCAGCGCTGCAGCCCTGGGCATTCGTCGCCGTCACCGAGAGCGCCAGGGTGTCGGACTGCGGGATGAAATTGATGCTTGGTGACGTCGACGAGCCGAGGAACTGGCCCGAGCTCATCGACCATTGGTAGGTGACGCCGGGACCGCCATCAGGAATCGATGCGGTGGCGGGCACTCCGTAGCAGTACGGAACGCCCGGCAACGACATGGTGATGTCGGGAAGGCCGCTGGCGTCGTATCCGGCGCTGGCCGTCGTCTCACAGCCGCCCGCGTCGCGCGCCACCACGGTCAGGGTGACGTGACCATTCTGCCGCGCGTGAAACGTGATGGACGCGTCGTTCAGCGAGCCGGTGATCTCCGCGTTATCGGCGCTCCACTGGAACTGTGTGTATTCGGACGCGTTCGTCACCGAGGCAGTGGCCGGGCACGAGCCCCCGCCGAGCGCAATGACCGGAGCCGTGAGGACGCGCGTCGTAAGGGTGACGCTCCCCTCTGCCGCGCAGGAGGAAGAGCCGTTCTGCGCCGACACATGCAGGACGACCGCGTTCCCGCTGCCGTCAGCCTGGAAATTGACCCGTGTCGTTCCCTGTCCGTAAACGACCGTGCCATTCTCGATCGTCCAGTTGATCGACGTCCATGGATTCTCCGGCGGCGCCTCGTCGATCGTCGCGGCCCCGTAACCGTTGATACAAACCGTCGACTGATCCGGGTGAATGGACACCGTTGCGCTGGCGTGAACCGGGATGGTGATGCTGTTCTGTGCTTCACACTCCCCCAGGTCCCGTACGGTCACGTGCAGCACGACCGGAAGCCCGCTCCCGTCGGCCGTGAACGAGGCGCTCGGCGAAGTGCTTCCGAACGGCAGCGAGCCATGCTCGATCGTCCAGGTGATCGCCTTCCAGTTGTTGCCGGACGCCGGTCCGTCGACATACACCTGACCGTTCCCCGCCGGACAAACGTCGGCTTCAAACGTGTGAACCGCCGGCGTGGGAATGGTGCGGATCGGGATGGTGATGCTGTTCTGTGCTTCACACTCCCCCAGGTCCCGGACGGTCACGTGCAGCACGACCGGCAGCCCGCTCCCGTCGGCCGTGAACGAGGCGCTCGGGGATGTGTTTCCGAAGGGCAGCGAGCCATGCTCGATCGTCCAGGTGATCGCCTTCCAGTTGTTGCCCGACGCCGGTCCGTCGACATACACCTGACCGTTTCCCGTCGGGCAAACGTCGGCTTCAAACGTGTGAACCGCCGGCGTGGGGATGGTGCGGATCGGGATGGTGATGCTGTTCTGCGCTTCACACTCTCCCAAGTCCCGTACGGTCACGTGCAGCACGACCGGCAGCCCGCTCCCGTCGGCCGTGAACGAGGCGCTCGGGGATGTGTTTCCGAACGGCAGCGAGCCATGCTCGATCGTCCAGGTGATCGCCTTCCAGTTGTTGCCCGACGCCGGTCCGTCGACGTACACCTGACCGTTCCCCGTCGGGCAAACGTCGGCTTCAAACGTGTGCACCGCCGGCGTGGGAATGGAGCGGATCGGGATGGTTACGCTGTTCTGGGCTTCACACTCCCCGAAGTCCCGTACGGTCACGTGCAGCACGACCGGAAGCCCGCTCCCGTCGGCCGTGAACGAGGCGCTCGGTGATGTGTTGCCGAAGGGCAGCGAGCCATGCTCGATCGTCCAGGTGATCGCCTTCCAGTTGTTGCCGGACGCCGGTCCGTCGACATACACCTGACCGTTCCCCGTCGGGCAAACGTCGGCTTCAAAGGTGTGGACCGCCGGCGTGGGAATGGTGCGGATCGGGATGGTTACGCTGCTCTGAGCCGGGCAACCGTTCGCATCCGCCACAGCGACGGTCGCGACGACCGGCAGACCGCTGCCATCGGCCTGAAAGGAAACGTTATGGCTGGAAGCTCCTGAGATGATCGTTCCGTTCTGGACGGTCCAGGTAACAGTCGTGTAATCGGGCGACGGGGTATCGATCCACGCGGAACCGTTCCCGGACGGACAGATATCGGACGGCGCACCCTGGATCGCCGGCGGCACATATGCGGCGCTATTCACCACCACCGTCAGCGGCTGCGAGGTCACCGAGCAGCCGTTCGCGTCCGTCGTCGTCACCGTGTACGTCATGGTCTCGCTCGGACTGTCGGAGATCATCCGCGTCGTCGCGCCGCCGGGCGACCACTGATAGGTCACCCAGCCCGATCCGGCGTCGAGGGTGACCGGCTGTCCCGTGCAGGAGGGGTTCGTGCCACCGACCACCATGACCACGGGCGGCTGGCAGGTTTGCGCTACGGCGACGCCGGGCAGGATACAGACCAGATGAAAGAACAGAACGAGCGCGAAGCGGCGCATGGAGCCTCCGAGGCGATCACGTCGAGTGACGCGGGATATTCAAAGTCTTACGTTGTAATTGCTGACCGGGTAGGAATGACAGAACCTATCCGATCCTGCCGGACGGATCAATATCTTTCTCCAGAACGATTGTTCGGTTCGGAGAGAGAGCTCTCCGCGATTCCCCGGAAATCTTTCGAAGTACATATCGTTACGCCAACGGATGAAACCCCGACACACACGAGAGGTTCGTATCGGCAACGTCACCATCGGCGGTGACAACCCCATCGCCGTCCAGTCGATGACGGCCACGAAGACGCAGGACGTCGCCGCCACGATCCGGCAGGTGGAGTTGCTCGAAGCGGCCGGCGCGGACGTGATCCGCATCGCCATCGATACGCCGAAGGACGTCGCCGCGCTCGCCGAAGTGCGCGCGGCCCGGCCGAACGCCAACCTGGTCATCGACCTGCAGGAGAACTACCGGTTGGCCGAGCGGGTCGCCCCCTTCGTGCAGAAGCTCCGCTACAACCCCGGTCACCTCTACCACATCGAGCGCGACAAACCGATCAGTGCCAAGGTCGCCTACCTCGTCGACGTGGCCCGCACGCACGGTTGCGCCATCCGCATCGGCGTCAACGCGGGATCGGTCGATCCGGAGAAGCTGGACAAGTATCCGAAGGAAGACTCGATCTCGCCGATGATCGATTCCGCGCTGGAGCACTGCGCGATGCTGGACGAGCTCGGCTTCGATCAATACGTGGTCTCGCTCAAAGACTCCGACCCGAACAAGGTCATCGACGCGAACATCCGCTTCGCCGAGGCCCGTCCCGATGTGCCGCTGCACCTCGGCGTCACCGAGGCCGGCATGCCGCCCGACGGCGTCATCAAAACGCGCGTGGCCTTCGAGCAGCTCATCACTCGCGGCATCGGCGACACGCTGCGTGTATCCCTCACGCTGCCGTTCGAGAACAAGGGCGACGAGATCACCGTGGGACGCCAGATCCTGAGCGACATCGCCAATGGCCGCTTCCGCTCCGTGGCCCGCTTCGAGCAGAAGGGGATGAACATCATCAGTTGCCCGTCCTGCTCGCGCGTCGAGAACGAGGCCTTCATCGACCTTGCCCAGAACGTCCGCGAGATGACCATGTACGCGAAGGAGCACGACATCACCATCGCCGTGATGGGCTGCCGCGTGAACGGGCCCGGCGAGACGGACGACGCGGACCTCGGCATGTGGTGCGCGCCCACGTACGTGAACCTCAAGCGCGGTCCGGAGTCACTCGGCCACTACACGTACGACGAGATCCTCGGCCGGCTGCGCGTGGAGCTCGACAAACTGATCGCTGAAAATGAAGGCAAGGAGAAGCGAGGTGTCGCCGTTTGAAACGAATCCCCTACCTCGTTCTCTCCTTGTTCATCATCATTGCCGATGCCTGGACCAAGTGGCTGGTGTCGACGCGCATCGACCTGCACGAGTCGATTCCGCTGATCCCCGATTTCCTCCAGCTCGTCCACGTCCGCAATACCGGCGCGGCATTCGGAATCGGCGCCAACGCCGACTCACGCATCGTTCCGTATCTGCTGAACCTCGGCGCCATCGGCGTCTTCTTCGTCGTGGTGGCCTACGCCTTCCGCGCGGCGGCGACCGACCGCGTGCTGCAGACCGGCCTTCACCTGATCCTCGGCGGCGCCATCGGCAACCTCATCGACCGCTTCCGCCTCGGCTACGTCGTCGATTTCGTCGACGTCTTCGTAAAGTCGCACCATTGGCCCGCCTTCAACGTCGCCGACTCCGCCATCTGCATCGGGATCGCCCTGCTGTTCCTCGACATGCGAAGGAAGCCGGAGTCCGATGAGGTGACGAGCGTCGAGCCGTCGCCGACCTGACGCTCCCCTCATCTCCTCCGCGTCTCCGCGTCTCCGCGTGGCAAGTCTTCGATTACAACGACGCCAACTGCTCCTTCGGATAGTTTCGCGCGTCCACCTTCGGATGCGCCTCGGCGATGCGGCCGTTCTCGTCGATGACGTAGGCGATCCGCTTCGCGTATTCGTCTTTCGGCGTGTCGGCTGCACCGTAGGCGATACCGATCTTGCGGTCGGTGTCACACAGCAACGGGAAGGGGAAGCTGAATTTCTCGGCGAAGCGGGCGTTGGCGTCGACGTCGTCGAAGCTGGCGCCGAGGATGGTGGTGTTCTTCGCTTCGTATTGGTCGATGAGGTCCCGGAACCCGGAACCCTCGGCCGTTCAGCCAGGTGTGTCGGCCTTCGGATAGAACCACAAGACGACCTTGCGGCCGCGCAGATCGTGCAGCGCAACCTTGCTGCCGTGATGATCCAACACTTCGAAATCAGGAGCTTCGTCACCAACCTTGAGCATGCGTCCTCCTCGAAACGACTTCAGCATAAATCGGACCGTACCGGCAAACGACATTCAGCTCTCCACCAGCGTCCGCAACTGCCTGCTGGCAACGGTCAGCATGGCCAGGTCGAGTGTTTGCGCGGCGCGGAAGTCGGTCATCATCTGGTCGATGCGCTCGACTTCGCGCGGACGGTGGGCCAGCCAGCGGTCGACGGGATCCTTCGCGCCGTCGCTTTCGGAAAGGGCGCGCGAGGCAAGAATGCTCTGGTAGTTGAAGAGATCGTCGACGACGGCGGCGACGGCGGCCTTCTGCCACGGCGTTTCGGCGGCGATGGAGGCGCCGGCGGTGCGCAGGCGGTCGAGACCGAAGCGGGCGCCGACGCTGAAGTAGACCTTCGCAACATCCTCGACGGGATGGCCCGTGCGCGAGAGGCGAACGATGTCGAGGGCCGCACCCATCACGCCGAGGCTGGCGATGCGATAGGCGACGCGCTCCGGGACGCCGTCCATCTCCAGCTCGCCCTGCCGCGCCTTGAGCGATCCCAGAAGCGACGCGGGGAGAATGTCGTTCAGCTTGTCGGAGATCCCGGCGATGGCTGGGCGGAACTCGCCGACGTACCGGGCGGTGTCGAGCGACTCATAGCCGCTGATGAGCAGCCAGCTCATGGCGCGCTCCAGGAGGCGGCCGACTTCGATCAGCATCTCGATCTGCACGCGCGCCGGGAGGACGTTGTCCTGCGCCTCGATCTCCGACCAGAGCGAGCGGAGGTCGAATGATTCGCGGATGATGGTGAAGGCACGGGCGACGTCGGCGACGGACTTGCCGGTCTCCTCGGTCATCTGCCAGACGTACGTCGGGCGGATGCGGTTGATGATGTTGTTGGTGACGTAGGTGCCGATGATCTCGCGCCGCAGACGATGACGCTCGATGGTGGACCGGTACGTCTGGCGCAACGGTTTCGGGAAGTAGAGGACGAGATCTTCAACGAGGAGCGGATCGTCGGGCAGATCGCTGGCCAGCAGATCGGCGTAGAGCACGATCTTGCTATAGGCCAGAAGCACGGCCAGCTCGGGACGCACCAGACCGATGTGGGCGGTGTGCCGCTGGGCGATGGTCTCGTCATCGGGGAGGCCTTCCAGCGCGCGGTCGAGACGTCCGGTGCGCTCGAGGGCGCGCATGAAGCGGGCCTGCTCGTCCAGCACCGACTCGCCGAGGGCCTGCGTGAGCGAGATGGCCTGGGTCTGCTCGTAGTTGTCGCAGAGCACGAGCTGGCCGACCTCATCGGTCATCGCCGCCAGAAGGGTGTTGCGCTCCTCGACTCCGGCGAGCTCGCCGCGCTCGATGGCGTCGTACAGCAGGATCTTGATGTTGACCTCGTGGTCGGAGGTATCGACGCCCGCGGAGTTGTCGATGGCGTCGGTGTTGATCGCGCCTCCGCCGAGGGCGTACTCGATGCGCGCCTGCTGCGTGAAACCGAGGTTCGCTCCCTCCCCTACCACCCGCACCCGCAGCTCGCGGGCATCGACGCGAATGGCGTCGTTGGCGCGGTCGCGCGCCGCGGCATGATCTTCATCGCTCGATTTGACGTACGTTCCGATGCCGCCGAGCCAGAGCAGGTCGGCCCGGGCGCGGAGGATGGCTTTCATCAGCTCCGCCGGAGGGAGCGTCTTCTTCTCGAGATCGAAACAGCGCGCCACTTCCTCCGACACAGTGACCGTCTTCGCACTTCGCTCCAGAACCGCCCCCCCCGCGGACAGGAGCGCGGTGTTGTAGCCGTTCCAGTTGAGGCGCTGATCGAAGAGTCGCTGCCGCTCGGACAGACTCACGGTCGGATCGGGATTGGGATCGAGAAAGATGTGCGAGTGGTTGAACGCCGCCAGCAGTTTCGTATGAGTCGAGCGCAGCATGGCGTTGCCGAAGACGTCGCCGGACATGTCGCCGACGCCGACCACCGTGAAGTCGTCACGCTGAATGTTCGTGCCGAGCTCGCGGAAGTGGCGCTTGACCGCCTCCCATCCGCCCCGCGCGGTGATGCCCATCTCTTTGTGGTCGTAGCCGGCACTGCCGCCGGAGGCGAAGGCATCGCCCAGCCAGAAGCCGTATTCGGCGGAGATGGCGTTGGCGATGTCGGAGAACGTGGCCGTCCCCTTGTCGGCCGCCACGACGAGATAGGGATCGTCGGCGTCGCGGCGGACGACGTCGCGCGGCGGGATGACATCGGCGCCGCGGAAGTTGTCGGTGATGTCGAGCATGCCCCGCAGCAATGTCTGGTACGCCGCCACTCCTTCCTTCTGAAAGAGCGCGCGCTCGCTGGAGGGATTCTTGACGACGAATCCGCCCTTCGAGCCCATCGGCACGATGACGACGTTCTTGACGTTCTGCGCCTTCATCAGTCCGAGAATCTCGGTACGGAAATCCTCGCGGCGGTCCGACCAGCGAATGCCGCCGCGCGCGACCTTGCCGGCCCGAAGATGAATGCCCTCCATCGATGGCGAGTAGACCGAGATCTCGAACATCGGCCGCGGCAGCGGCAGCTCACGGATCGCCTGCGAATCGAGCTTGAAGGAAAGGTACGGTTTGCGGTTGCCGTTCTCGTCGCGCTGGTAATAGTTCGTCCGCAGCGTGGCCTCGATGAGGGTGAGATAGAGGCGCAGGATGCGGTCCTCATCCGGGCTCTTCACGCGCTCGAGCGCATCCTCGACCTGCGCGCGGACGCCGCCGGCCGCGAGATGCCGGCCGGTCACGGTCGATGAGGCCATGCTCGCGCCGCGGAGCGTGGCCGCGCCGAGGGCGGGATCGAAGTGCGTCTCGAAAAGCTGGATGAGGAGGCGCGCAACATCCGCGTGCGCGGCCAGCGTCTGCTGGATCAACGGCTCGCTGACATTGATTCCGATCTGGCGGATGTACTTGCTGTAGGCGCGCAGTACGACCACCTGATTCCACTCCAGCTCCGCGGCCAGGACCAGGCGATTGAAGCCGTCGTTCTCCGCTTCGCGGTGCCAGACCCGGACGAACGTCTCCTGAAACTTCTGCTTGATCGGCGTGAGGTCGTCCTGCATCCCCTCGGCATCCAGGCTGAAGTCGCGGATGCGCACGACGGCTGCCGGAGCGAGCGGATGAACTTCATACGGCTCTTCGGCCAGGACCTTGAGGCCCATGTTCTCGAGCCGCGGCATGATCTCGGAGAGCGGCACCGGCGAGCCGGAGTGGATGATCTTGCAGTGGAACTGACGCTCTTCACCACGATGCCGATAGAGGTCGACCACGAGCTTTCCGGTAGCCAGAACTTCCTCGACATGCTCGATGTCGTACATGGCTGCCTCGGCATGGAAGCGCTCCATGTACGCGGCGGAGAACGCCCGCTTGTAGCGCCGCTGCAGCTCGATCCCGGCCTCTTCGCCGTGGCGGTGGCAGAGCGCGTCGAGGAGACGGTCGCCCCAGGTGCGCGCGGCGTCGGCGAGGATGGCCTCGATCCGCTTCTCATCGACCTCGGGGATCTGACCCGGCGTGGTCCTGACGACGAAGAGGATGCGCGCCAGCGGTGCGTCGGTGACGTGCTCGGAGACCGCGGTATCGCGGCCGGCGAACTGCTCTTCCAGAATCTGCCTGGCCTTCTCGCGGAACTCGACCGTATTCTGATCGCGCGGCACGAAGACGTAGCAGGAGATGAACCGCTCGAAGACGTCTTTGCGCGTGAAAAGCGCCACGCGATGCCGCTCCTGCAGAAGCAGGATGCCGCGGGCGATGTCGTAGAGCTGCGCGTCGGTGATCTGGAAGAACTCGTCGCGCGGGAAGGTCTCGAGGATGTCGACCAACGCCTTGCCGTTATGACTGTGCGGATCGAGGCCGGCCCGCTCGATGGTGCGCTTGGCCTTGAGACGCAGCATCGGAATCTCGCGGACGCTGCGGCTATAGGCCGCGGATGTGAATAGCCCGAGGAAACGATCCTCGCCGGTGAGGTTGCCGTCATCGTCGTAACGCTTGATGCCGATGCGGTCCAGTGGAACCGGGCGATGGACAGTGCTCCGGCTGTTGGCCTTGGTGATGATCAGCAGGTCTTTGGTGCGGGCGTATTCGCTGAACTGCGGCGTGAGCGGCGCGGCACCGCGCGCGGAGGATTCGGCGCGGACCTCGCGAAGGATGCCGAGGCCGGTCGTGGGAATCGGCGGCAGAAAGTCCTTGCCGTCATGCGTCTCGAAACCGTAGCGCCGGTACCCGAGGAGAATGAAGTTGCCGTGGTCCAGCCAATCGAGGAAGGCGCGCGCTTCGGCAACCTCCTCCTGCGGCATCGGCAGTCTGGCGTGCTCGAGCTCGGCGATGCAGGATCTGAGCTGGCCGCGCATGGCTTGCCAATCCGTCACCGCGGCCCGCACGTCATGCAGCACCACTTCGATCGCCAAACGGATCGCCTCGAGCTCGGCGGCATCCGTCTCCTGGTCGATCTCGACGTGCATGTATGACTCGACGATGGCGTCGATCTTCACTTCCTGCGTCGCCGTGAGCTCGATTCGCCCTCCTCGCTCATCACGGCGAACCTTCACCACGGGATGGAGCAGCAGGTGGATCTTGCGCCCCAGCCTCATGACCTCGGCGCTGACGGAGTCGACGAGGAAGGGCATGTCGTCATTGACGATCTCGATCACGGTGTGCTCGAGGCCCCAGCCGTTGCCTTCGACGGCCGGATTGAAGAGCCGCACCTTCGGAGTGCCGACGTTGCGCTTCTCGCCGAACTGCCAGAGCGAAAGCGCCCCGCCGAGGAGCGTCTCGAATGCCGTGTAGATGATGTCGTCGGGGGCGACGAGCGCGAAATAGCGCTTGATAAAGGCTTCTGCGCTGTCTGCCTGCGCGTCGGAAACGCGCTTGTGCACTTCGGTGGCAAGCCGGTCGACAAGATCGGACTTGCGCTGCTCAGGGGACATGGTCATGAATCGCGGCTCCTGCAACTGCGGGCCGGGATCATATCGCGAGGGAGGATCGGGATATGTGTGATGCGCTGGGACCGCGGGCGTCTCGACCGCGCCTGACGCCCGGCATCCTGCTTCTCGCAAGCGCGGTCGAGACGCCCGCGCTCCCAGGGGGCTCTCGGCTCGCTATCCGATCGCGCCGAGTCCCTCGAAGTATCGCCGCGCCATCTCCGCGCTTGCCGGATTGGTGTAGACCTCGGCACGCGGGTGCGCGATCACATCGGCGACGACGTCCGCGACCTCGTCCGCAGTCTGCGGCTTCATCGCCGTGCCGGGGGTCCACGACGGCGGCATGGCGCTCGGCGTGCCGATCACGTTGCGCGCGAATTCAGTCGCGACGAGGCCGGGCATGACCAGCGATACCTCGATCCCTTTCGATGCGACGTCGGCGCGGACGTTCGCCGTCAGCGCGTTGACCGCCGACTTGGCCGCGTTGTACGCCGAGCGGTGTGCGGCGATCGGTACCCTCCCGAGGAAGGACGAGATGTTGATCAGATGTCCGTGGCCGCGCTCGATGAAGTAGGGGACGATGGCCTGCATCCCGTACAGCGCCGACTTCACGTTGATGAGCATCATCTCGTCGAGATCCTCATCGGTCAGTTCGAGGACGGGGCGACTGATGCCACGTCCGGCGTTGTTGATCCAGACGTCGATGCCGCCAAACGCGCCGATAGCCTCCTCGCGCAAGCGCTCGACGTCGTCGCGCCGCGTGACGTCGGTCGCGACGGCGATGGCGTCAGGGCCGCATTCCGCGGTGACCTCGGCAAGTAATTCCGCGCGACGCGCCGCCAGCGCCACCTTGTTGCCGTCGCGCCCGAGGCGTCGTGCCATGGCCGCGCCGATCCCTGCACTCGCCCCGGTGATGACGATGGATCTCACTCGACCTGCTATTGTCTCCCCGATTGCGCCCGCGCGCACTCGAATCGAAACCACTCCGTGACTCCAACGGATTGCCATCCTTCCATCCGGGATGGTAAAGTTCGGATGAGGCGCAGAAGTTGCTTCAGCCTCATCAGCCTGCCCCAGGACACTACGAATAAAACGGAGAAAAAGCGCCCATGGCGACAGACCGTGACGAGAGAGTGCCGACCTCGTCGATCGTGATGAAGGCGATCGACGCAAAGACGTTCACCGAATTGCAGTCGTTCGTCAAAGATCTGGAGAGCCGCCCCACCGAACGATTGCTCCGCGATCTCCCCGACCTCGTGGGACTTTCAGAAGCGAAGGCCGAGATCATTACCTACGTCGTCGCTACCAAGTTCCGTCACGCGAGCGCGGACGAGCGCCAGACAATCCGCGAAAGCGTGGCCGAAACCTCGAAACGGATGCCGTACGGCGAGGAGCGCATGCGGGTTCTCTACATTCTCGACCGGCTGCGCGGCTTTGATCATTGATCAGAACAGCGCCGCTGATACGTCCCGAAGACGTCGCGCAGCGGGGTCGGGAGGGCTTTACAGTCGCGCGCGGCGGTACGCGATCGGCGAATCCCCAGTCATCCGCCTGTAGGCGCGAAAAAACGTGCGCCGCGTGCCGAAACCGCAGGCATAGGCAATCCGGTTTGTATCCAGGACGGTGGTGCGGAGTAGCCTCTGCGCCCGTCGCACCTGCAGAACTTTGATGTAGTCCGACAGTGTGAACCCGTACCGCGCGTGAAAGATGCGGCTCAGATGCGAGGCCGTGACGCCAAACTGCATCGCCAGCTCCGACGCGCGTGGCGTGTCCTCCCGCCGCATGCAATCCAGAACATAGCGTGCGACCTCCATTCGCCCGAGCCTCACTCCATGCTTCATTTGCCTGCGATGATAGGACGTAGTGACACGCATACGGTTCTACATCACGAAATGTCTCTACGCGCGGAGACGGACGCCAGGGTTGCGCCGTGTCCGGCTGCCCCCTCCACCCGTCCATGGATCCGGGCCAGATCGCCGCGACCACGAGAAGCCTCCCACGCGAGATGAAGCTACTCTTTCGCGCGAAACAGAGTCCAACGACTTCATCTCGATGCTGATGTTCGAGCCGCACTACACGTCACGGCTGATCGAGATCGGCGAGAACGACGTCGCCTCACGCCTCGTCGAGCTGCGCACGTTCCTCGGCCAGCCGTCCGTTCCAGCGATCAGCGCGGTGTAGTCCTCCCGCGCGAACGCGGGAGGATGCTCGCTGCTCTAGAAGTAGTCGTAAAAGATGTGAACCGCAGTGAATTTGACATGACCGCCGAGGAACGAAGTGCCGCCTGAAATGGAGACCGTGATGGTATCTCCCTCGGCTACGTTATAGAGCTCCACCCATTGAAAGCCGCTGTCGTCTCCCTGCGATGCATTGTGGAAATAGATGTCGTGCCACGTGTATCCCGTACCCGGGTGGTACACAATCGCGGTCGCGTAGAGGATGTTGGATGAGGAGTGATTCGGGTCGGTGATTTCGACATACAACCCCACTTCGAAGTGGCCGGTGTTATTAGCCGGTACCGTGAATGCCGTCCGCGTCGCCTGGCCGCCGTAATTGGTAACTTCGAAGCCCGGACTACTATCCGACATGTATGCCGGGCTCAATCCGGAGCCGAGACTCCAGCAATCCCACGTCGTCTTCTGTTCCCAAAGAGCCTCAGGCGAGTAATCGACATACCCGAAGGCAATGTAGCTGGCACTATTGCAGTCCGTTGTTGCATATGCCGGGAGGCCGGCGACCAGAATCACAAGCAGCGAGAGGCCAAATATCGTTTTGCGCATGTCGAATCCATCCCTTTTCTGAATTTGACGCCGGCGACAGGATGGATGGAGATATGACGGTTGGCTAGAGACATTACCGGTTGTGGCGATTCTGAGCGCGCAGACTCATGAAGCGAGCCGGATCGTTTTCCGTCGTTCATGATCGACCAGAGCCGGGGACGGCATCCGTGCCGGCTTAGAACGCCGCTGGCTCCTGGTACGTGCCGAAGACATCGCGCAACGCGTCGCTGATCTCCCCTACGCTGGCGTAGACCTTCACAGCGTCGATGAGGAATGGCATCGTGTTGGTGCTGGGGTCGGCGGCGGCGTTGCGGAGAGCCTGGAGCGCGTCCTGGACGTTGGTCGCGTCGCGCTCGGCGCGGATGCGATTCAGACGCTCGATCTGTTCGCCGGCCACTGATTCGTCGATGTAGAGAATCTCGTAGGGATCTTCGGTCTCCTGCTGGAAAGCGTTCAAGCCGACGACGATCTTCTCGCCGGAATCGACGGCGCGCTGGAACTGGTAGGAGGCATCCCAGATCTCGCGCTGCGGGAAGCCGGCTTCGATCGCTTCCACCATGCCGCCGAAGGCGTCGATCTTGGCGATGTAGTCGAAGCAGCCTTCTTCCATCCGGTTGGTCAGCTCTTCGATGAAGAACGATCCGCCGAACGGATCGACCGTGTTGATGATGCCCGACTCGTGGGCGATGATCTGCTGCGTGCGCAGTGCGATGCGCGCGGCTGCTTCCGTTGGCAGGGCCAGCGTCTCATCGAGCGAGTTCGTGTGCAGCGACTGCGTGCCGCCGAACACCGCCGCCAGCGCCTGGATGGTGACGCGAACGATGTTGTTGTACGGCTGCTGCGCGGTGAGCGAACAGCCGGCCGTCTGCGTGTGGAAGCGCAGCATCCACGACCGCGGGTCCTTCGCGCCGTAGCGGTCGCGCATGACCTTGGCCCAGACCCTGCGCGCGGCGCGGAACTTGGCTACCTCTTCGAACAGGTCGTTGTGGGAGTTGAAGAAGAAGGAGAGTCGTGGCGCGAAGTCGTCGATGTCGAGACCGGCGCGGACGCCGTACTCGACGTACTCCATCCCGTCGCGGAGCGTGAAGGCCAGCTCCTGCAGCGCCGTCGAGCCGGCCTCGCGGATGTGATAGCCGCTGATCGAGATGGGGTTGTACTTCGGAACGTTTTCCGCACAGAAGCGGAAGGTGTCGGTGATCAGCCGCATCGAGGGGCGCGGCGGGAAGATGTACTCCTTCTGGGCGATGTACTCCTTGAGGATGTCGTTCTGCAGCGTGCCGGAGATCTTCTTCCAGTCGGCCCCCTGCTTCTGCGCCACGACCAGATACATCGCCAGGGCGATCGGACCGGTTGAGTTGATGGTCATGGAGACGGTGACGTCCTCGAGGTCGATTCCGTCGAAGAGCGTTTCCATGTCGGCCAGCGTGTCGATGGCCACACCGCACTTGCCGACTTCGCCGGCACTGTAGTGATGATCGGAGTCGTAGCCGTAGAGGGTCGGCAGGTGAAAGGCGGTGGAGAGACCGGTCTGGCCCTGCGAGAGCAGGTACTTGAAGCGCTCGTTCGTGTGCGTGGCGCTCCCGAAGCCGGCGAACTGGCGCATGGTCCAGAGCCTTCCGCGGTAGCCGCCGGGATGGATTCCGCGCGTGTAGGGGAACTGGCCGGGAAAGGCGAGGTCGCGATCGAAATCGAGACCGGCCACGTCGGCCGGCGTCGCCAGCGGGTTGATTTCCATGGCGCTGACGGTGGTGAAATCCTTCTTCCAGGCCGGCCTCTTCACGGATGCGTTCTTCCACTCCGCCGCTTCCTTGCGGATCCCTCCAAGGGCCTCGGCGGAAAAGAGCGGGAGCTGGTCAGCCTTCGCCTTCGGGACGGGAGGGACCGCTGCTGGTTGCGGAATGTCGATTTCGTTTCGGCTCATATCAGGTCCATTTTCTCAGATCCGTCGCTTTTCGAGGAAGCCACCAGCCCTTGCCGTCGCTAACCCAGGGCAAGTTTGACCGCTCGGCGCGATCGCGCTGCGCCCCGCCGATCCAACCGGCAAGCCACTCTACCGGATCGCGTTCGAAAGGAACAAGCGCATCCGCCAGTCCTTTGCTGTCCAACTCCGTCGGAGTGAGGAAAATCATGCGAGCCGGAGTGGGTAGTGCTCCGCGATGCGGCGGAAGATACCGTCACGGGTAAGGAGCGTGGCGTTTAGTTCAAGTGCGCATTGCGCGACATGAGCATCAGGAAGAGATACGTTGAGACCGCGCTGGCGAAGATCACGGCGAAAGTTGCCAAGGTCGATCCAATGTGCGAGTGGAGTCTCGATGAAGGGAACATCCTGCAGGAACTCGCCCATTGTCAGGCGTTCGGAAGGCTCGTCGGCCCCGCTCAGAACTTCAGCAATAACGAGGGGTGGTACAAAAATCGGAACGTCGCCGAACAGCTTTTGTAACACCTCGAGCGGCCCGATGCTCAGTTGATCGATCAGTACTGAAGAATCAACGATTACGACCACGCAGCTCGTCCAGATCGATATCGAGATGAATTTTGCCGGCGAGCGCCCGCAGCTTCTCAGCGAAGCGGAGCTGTTGGGCGCGCTCCTCGGGTGTCAGGTCGTCCATCGATTCGATTTTTCTTCTCTCGCGAACCTGTGAGGGCTGCATGGCGTTATACGCCTCGAGCACGGTGGGTGTCCGGCTTGGCTTCACCTCAGGTTCGTTCGCTTTCAAGGTAGTCTCGCTGGCCATATCGCCATCATAAACACGATTACCCGCCACTTCAATCCTTCTTAGCGACAAGCAAAAGTCCCGGTCCGAAGGGGATGAACGAGAAAAGGCGGTCGAGAGAGAAGATGGCGCGGACGGTGTTCACCAGCATCCGCGAGCGGCCGGCCCGGGCCACGGAGCGGAGGGCGGCATCGTCCTGCACCGCGCGGCGCGCGCGGCGTTTGTTCATCGGCAGGATCACCAGGGTGTCGTAGACGAGGACGATCGGAAAACCCCAGAACGCCGCCTTCGCGATCGACATCGATGCCGTGCGGAAGAGCGAGGAGAGCTGTGCGCGGGTGTAGCGGCGGCGATGCTCGTAGTAGTCGTCGCTCGCGCTCCAGAGCACCTGCAGAGCGGGCACGGTAGCGATACAGGTGCCGCCGGCGACGAGGACCCTGGCGAGCTCCCGGACGGCCGAGGCATCATCGTCGAGATGCTCGAGCGTCTCGCCGGTGGTCACGCCGTCGAATGCGGCGGTGCGGAAGGGAAGACGGGTCATGTCGCCGATGACGACCGGGATGCCGAGGGTCGCCCTCACATGGAGAGCCGCATCGAGCGAGTAGTCGATCCCGATGACCTCGTAGCCGCGCTGCTGCATCCGGCCGGCGAGCTGGCCGAGGCCGACCGCGGCATCGAGCACCCGCGCGCCCCGAGGCAGTTTCTCCACCTCGCGCGTGATGATGCCGAGGCGGTATTCGTGGCGTGGGCCGAACATCTCGGGCTGCGTACCCCAGGCGTGTGTGTGAGTCATCGCCTCAGCACCGGCATGGAACGTCCATGTTCGCTATACTTGCACAAACTCGTATGCAATATGGGAAGGACTCTCATGCGTCTCATCACCGGCGTTAGTACCGTCATACTTGCTGCTGCGCTCATGGGCGGCTCCGCGTTCGGCGTCGAGCCCCATCATCTGAAGCCGATCGCACGCGACCAACAGTCCGGAGAGAAGTTCTCGCTCACTCTCCAGAGCGATCAAGGCGATTTTCTCGGTGGCGGGAAGACGTACCACTACACGGAAGGCGATGTAGCCACGTTCTTTGTCAACATCCACACTCTCCCGTCGCTTTCCGCACCGAGTACCGTAAGTCTCTTCTTTCAAACGGGCAAAGGCACGAAAGCGAACGACAACTGGGGGTTGGACATCTCCTCCGACAAGCTCGGCAAGCCTCTTACTGTCGGAACATATAGCCCGGTGGCGCGTCAGGGCTTCGAGCCAGCGAATACCGCCGGGCTCGACTTCGTTCTGAACGGCTCCGGTTGCGATACGGTGACCGGCCGCTTTACGGTCGCTGCGATCGCATTCGATTGCAACGCCACCGGTTTACCACATCTCAAACAACTGATCATGTCCTTTGAGGACCATTGCGAGGGTGGCAAACCCGCTATACGCGGACAACTTTCGTATACCGACGCCACCGGCGTCTCCTGCGATTCGGTCGGATCGGGAAATCCCGGCGGTGGTCCGCCCCCTCCCCCACCGCCGCCGCCCACACCGCCCGGCAGCCCGGTCATTGTCCTGTCCGACGACGTCCGCGCGACCCCCATCGTCATGGGAAGTGCGGCCTCGACCAACGTCCTCTTCTCAACGTTCATCCCCGATACGACGACGGGCAGCGTCACCCTCTCCGCCACGACTGACGCCGACAACCTCCTGGCCTCCGTCAAACCGCCGGTCATCACCACGACCGGTACGATCGATGGGGTCCTGACCATCAGCACGACCGCGACGACAGCCGCGGGCGATCACGCCGTGACCCTCACCGCGACAACCGCTGACGGAACCACGTCGTCCGCCACGATCTTCGTCACCGTCATCTGCGATCCCCCCTTCATCCTCGGGCTCGATCAACCAAAGAGCTCGACCGTCTCCACCGGCAGGCCGGCCCTGCTCTCCGTGAAAGCGTCGGGCAGCGGTCCGTTCACCTATCAGTGGTTCACCGGCGCGAGCGGCTTGGTCAACTTCCCGCTGGCGGGCGGCACGGCCCCGAATTTCACGACCTCCGCGATCAACGACACCACGTCCTATTGGGTCCGCGTAACGAATCCCTGCGGCAGCGCCGACAGCCAGACCGCCACGATCACGGTATCGCCGGGCGCGAAGGGGAATGCGCGCCGCTGATCGCAACGTCATCGACAAACTGCAAACGCCCGGAGCGGTTCCGGGCGTTTTGCTTTTATGATCCTCGCATGAAGAAGAGTGTGGCTCTCGCGTTTCTCGTTCTGTTTCCGATCGCCGCATCCGCGCAGAGCGCGACGCCGCCCCCCGAAGGGCCGTGGCAGTTCGTCGTCGCCGGCGATTCGCGCAACTGCGGAGACGTCGTCATGCCTGCCATCGCGAAGAGTGCCAGCAGGGACGGCGCGAAGTTCTACTGGCATCTCGGCGATTGGCGCGCCATCTACAAGTTCGATGAAGACATGGTGCAGGCGGCAACCATGGACGGGAAATCGCTGCAGTTGCAGTCCTACCTATTGACCGCCTTCCAGGACGCCATCGACAATCAGTTGAAGCCGTTTGAGAAGAAGGGAATCCCCGTCTACGTGGGCATCGGCAACCACGAAACGATCTGGCCGATGACACGGAAAGCATTCGTCAACGCCTTTCGCGGCTATCTCGACATGGATGCCATCCGCGTCCAGCGCGTGCTGGACGATCAATATACCTTTCAGCCGCCGGTCGAGACCTACTATCACGTCGTCGATCGCGGGATCGATTTCATCACGCTCGACAACGGCTCGTGCGATATGTTCGACCCACAGCAGATGAGCTGGCTGACCGCGCTGCTGGATCGCGACGCGGCCGATGCGGCGATTAAGACGGTCGTGGTGGGCATGCACGAGGCCCTGCCCGACAGCCGCTCCTGCGGCCACAGCATGAGCAACTACCCGCGCCAGCGTGAGACTGGCCGCCGGGTCTACCATCTCCTGCTCGAACTGCGGGACAAGTATCAGAAGCAGGTCTACGTCCTGGCCAGCCATTCCCATTTCGTCATGGACAACGTCTACGACACCGCCTACTGGCGCGCCAACGGCGGCGTGCTGACCGGATGGATCGTCGGAACCTCGGGGGCAGTGCGTTACGAGTTGCCCGACGGCGTCACACCCGGGCCCAATACGAAGACCGGCGTCTACGGCTATCTTCTGGGCACCGTGAGCCCGAACGGCTCGATCGCATTCAAGTTTCGCGAGTTGACCGTTGACGACATTCCGGATGATGTGATCACGAAGTACTCGAAGAGTTTCGTCGAGGATTTCTGCTTCAAGAAGAACCGCGATCCTCGCGCGCAGCACAGCAGTTGCCCTCCGATGTCTCAGTGCTCGGACGGCAGCGACTGATCAGTTCCTCAAATCGCTCGGCACCCGGCTGATCCAGGAGAGAACGACATCCGCTTCGGCCAGCATCCGGCCGGTGGCGCGCAGGAGCGCCTCGCGCTCATGCTCGGTCAGGTCGGGCTCCTCTTCGATGATCCGAGCCAACCCTCGGACATTGTCGACGATCCCGGTCATCTTCAGGACGATGAGATTCGAGAGCAGGACGGTGTGGAGTTGATGCATTCAGTAAAGGAGTAGCAGCACACCGGAAAATCTCCCCGGTCCCCCGCACCCTTTGCTGTTCTCATCTCTCACACCTCTGACCTAACCCGCGACAGGATGAACCTCGGGCTTTCGGCTCCAGTACGAGACCGCCAGCAGAAAATCGGCGACGTTATTCGACGCAAACGACGGCGCGAGATCGGACGGCGCAATGATTCCGGCGATGTTGTCATCACCATCGAGGACCGGCAGTCGCCGTACCTGCTGCTGCTCCATCAGGTCGATGGCAGCCTGGATGTCTTCATCCTGACCGACCGTGTAAACCGTTTTCGTCATCACGTCGCTGACGGGAACGTCGGTGGGGATCTTCCCCATGGCCACTGCCCGGCACGTGATGTCCCGATCGGTGATCACGCCTACGACTTTCGTTCCTTGGCAAACGGGAATGACGCCGCAATCGTGATCCAGCATCAGCTTCGCCACACGATCGAGCCTGTCGCCCGGCTTGCAGCATGTGGGTGAACCTGTCATCGCATCTTTGACCAACATGACCGTTACCTCCACGGCATTTATGGTCTATCCCCCTCGCCGTAGCGAGGAACCATGACACCCGGCAGTTGTGTCACTCGTCACGCAAGCAGCCCGGCGCAATCACTCGGGAGCGGCGGCTTGACTGCTCTCCCGACCCACGGCTGCGCCGCTGGGCACGGACAAGAGTGTCTGTGCCATGCCACATTGGACCTCGGTATTGGCAGGAGAGCGGAGTCTTGCGCGACCGAATGTGGCACAGACACTCTTGTCTGTGCCCGCGGCCTGAGTCGCCGCCACTGCGGGCTTGCAGCTTGCCGTCCATTCCAGTCGTACCCCACTGATTCACTTCGGAAGCGTTGTGCGTGCTTCAGAACTATTTGATTCCGGGTATCTGGATGCCGATGAACGTTCCGCCTTTCGGGTCGGTCGTGTAGCTCACCCCGTACGTCACGCGCGTACCGCAGCGATCAACCACCCAGCTTTCGGACCAGTCGCCGCGGACGGGACGCCCATCTTTGGTGGCAGCGTTCGAAAGCTCCCGGACGACCTTCGTGTCGACCACCTTCGGCGACGCACAGTCGTGGGCCAGCACTTTCTCGCTCTCGATGATCGTCCGTACGGTGTCGCGCCGCAACTGCGTGCCGGCGAGAGTCTCGCCCGGCACATTCTCGGTCCCATCCTTCGCGCCTGCGACCGCGACCTTGAGCGAGAGGACGATGTTTCGGACATCGTCAGGATGATCGAGGGCTTGAAAACCGGCGCGCTTCAGTCCCGTCGATTCCTCATACACCACCACGATCCAGGGCAACACGTTCCGGGCCGCGGCGGTCAGACCCATATCGCGCACGCTCGTCACCGGTATGGTTACCGACTGTTTGCCGTTGACGTATTCGATCGCGGAATCGGAGATTACGAGCTTTCCGCTCGCGTGAGGGACGAACTGGCGGAACATTGCGCCGACCCCGAGCTTCTCCGAAAAGGCGATCCCTTCGTAAGTGACCGGCAGACGTTCCGCCGAGGCAAACTCCCTGAGCTTACGGGCGTAGCCTCTCTCGAAGCGCATCGCGTCGCGGAACGTCTCGAGACTCTGCGCATGCGCCTCGTCGGCGAAGACGTCGATCATGACCGGCACGTTGCCGGGCTTCACCTCGGCGACGTCGCACTGGAAGGTCGCGCTCTGCTTCGGCTCGATCTTCGACGAAACCGCGCAGGCGGAAGCCCCTTCGCCTTGCCGCACGGTGACCCAGAGCGATTGCTCAGACGTATTGCGGATGATCTGCAGCAGATGGAAGCCGCCCGCGTCATCGGCGGCCACTCCTCCCTGCTCGATGCGGATCAATTTCGATGAAATGTCAGCAGGCGCCGGCATCGCCAGCAGAAACGAACAGCAGAACAGAATTCTCGGCAACCTCTTCATGGCAGGGCCTCCATGTTGGTTTTGCCCACGACGTGGGCTCAGCGCCGTGGCCGTGTTTCTCTCGTCTGATCAGACCTCTGATCAAAGCGGCCGGCGACTCAGGCAACGAATAACGAAGGACCGACAAAAACACCAACACACCCCCGGGCGGAGAGTGCTGCCAGCTCGATCGAGAGATTGCGCCTCACGGTTGATCGAGCCTAGGGCTTTCCGTAGGTCCATAAATCTATGTCCTGATGACGGCCCGTGCAACTTGCGTCATCACACGGGTGTGTGATCGGCAGCGATTCTGTCGCCACTGGCTTGGTCATATTCGCGGCCGGCTGGAATCAGTCCACCGGCTGCGATTGGCTCCTCTCACCCGCCCGCGTTCGTCGAGGCCCGCAAGATGCTCGGCGAGCGCGGCGAGGCTGTCGAGGTTGTGGACCGGGAGGAAGTCGTCGATGAACGGGAGCGCTGCCTGGATGCCGCGCGTGAGCGGCTCGTAGTCCGGAGCACCGAGGAGCGGATTCAGCCAGACCAGACGGTGACTGGAGCGGTGCAGGCGGGCGATCTCAGCGGACAGTAAACCGACGTCGCCGCGGTCCCAGCCGTCGCTGATGACCAGGACCAGAGCGCCCTGGCCGAGGACGCGGCGTCCCCATTGGAAATTGAACGCGTGCAGCGCGTCGCCGATGCGCGTGCCGCCGGACCAGTCGGGAACGGCCAGCGAAACCTCCTGCAAGGCGCGTTCGACGTTTCGCTGCCGCAGTTGCCGGGTGATGCGGGTGAGACGGGTGCTGAAGACGAACGCCTCCACCTTCTGCTCCAACGCTTTCGCCAGGCCGCAGGCGAAGAGCAGCAGGAGGCGCGAGTACCGCTCCATCGAGCCGCTGACGTCGGCGATGATCACGATCGGCCGGGGCTTCCATTTCTGCTCCCGCCTGGCCCAGTCGAGCACTTCGCCGCCATAGCGAAGGTTGCGCCTCACGGTGCGCCGCAGATCGAAAAGACGGCCCCGTCCCGGCCGCAGCCGTCGCGTCTTGCGCTGACGGATACGCCAGGCGATTTCGGACATGAGCGCCTTCACCGCCTGCAGCTCGGCGGGCGTCATCTCCGCGAAGTCCCTCCGGCGAAGTACCTCCTGCTCGCTGTAGGTCAGGACATCGGACGACGCCGATTCATCAGACGACCCCGCGCCCGCGGAATCGGAAGCATTCGGGCTCGCGAACAGCGTCAGCGGCGCGCCCTTCTTGCGCCGCAATTCTCCGCTCACGCGCGCGGACGGGCGCGCCAGCGGGTCGCGGCGGGTGAAGAACGCCTCGAAGGCCTCGTCGAATCGCGCCATGTCTTCGTGCCGATGCACGAGCAGACCGCGGGCGGCAGCTTGAAAGTCGGAACGGTTGCCGATCGAAACGACCTCCAGTGCCGCCACCAAGTCGGCCAGGCGTCCGGGGTGAACGTCCATGCCCAGACGGCGCAGGACCCGGCCGAAGAGCACGAGATTGTGAAGCAGCGCGCCGCTCATGCTCCCGCCCGGACACGGCCGAGGATCGTCGCCACCTCCTCGCCCTGCACTTTCTCGATGTCGTCGCGGTATTTGAGAAGGACGCCGAGAGTGTCGCCGACCACCGACTCGTCGAGCGCATCGCGGTCGAGAGCGACGAGCGCGGCGGTCCATTCCAGCGTCTCGGCGATGCCCGGCAGCTTATAGAGATCCGCCTCACGCAATTCCTGCACGAACGCCGTGATCTCCCGGGCCAGCGCGGCGGGAGCGTCCGGGACCTTCGACAGGACGATCTCCAGCTCGCGCTCGAACGACGGATAGTCGATCCAGGCATAGAGGCAGCGCCGCTTCAGCGCATCGTGGACTTCGCGCGTGCGATTGGAGGTCACGACCACAACCGGCGACCGCTCGGCTTTGATCGTGCCGATCTCCGGGATGGTGATCTGAAAGTCGGAAAGGATCTCGAGCAGAAAAGCCTCGAATTCTTCATCGCTTCGGTCTACTTCATCGATGAGCAGGACCGCCGGTTTGGCATGTTCGATGGCCCGCAGCAGCGGACGGCGCAACAGGAATTCGGGGCCGAAGAGCTCCGCCTCCGCCGGCCGCTGCCCCTGCGTCTCCATCAGGCGGATGTGCATCATCTGCCGTGTGTAGTTCCACTCGTAGACGGCGTGGTGAACGTCGAGTCCTTCGTAGCACTGCAGGCGGATGAGCTCCGTATCGAGGATGCTTGCCAGGACCTTGGCCACTTCGGTCTTGCCAACACCGGCCTCTCCTTCCAGGAAGAGCGGCTTGCCAAGGTGGAGCGCCAGAAAGATGGTCGTGGCCAGCCCGCGGTCCGCGAAGTAGCGGCGGTCGCGCAGCGCGGCCTGCAGCTCGTCAATCGACTTGATTGGCGACTCTATTGGTGTCTTCATTTCGCCTCGATCTTCTTACGCACGCCTTCGAAGAACGTGTTGGTCAGCGTCTTGGTCACGACGCCCATCAGGCGTGCAGCGAGACTGGCGATCGCGCCGATGATGGTGATGTCGGCCGACCACGTCAGCAGCGTAGCGCCTCCGGCCGCGTCGCTGAGCGACATCTCACTCGTGCCGGTCACGCCGCTGCCGGGTGCCTTCCCCTGGATCTTCATGCCGGCGCGATTGGGCGGATCGAGGTCGACCCACTCGGTATCGACGGTAAACCTCACTTTCACCGCCCCGAAGCCGACCGATGCCACCGCACGAAACTTCTCATTCGGGGTAATCACCTCGACCGACTCCAGTCCCGGCGCGCACTCAGTCACTTTCTCGGGATCGGTCAGGTACTGCCAGACCTTCTCGCGAGGGGCGTTGATGGTCACGGTTCCCTTGAAGTTCATCGTCCGGACTCCTTGATTCCTACCCTCGTGACGCGCAAAGGGCGGGGCTGGGACAGACAAGAGTGTCTTGCCACATTGCCAGTCGGTATTCGCTGAAGTGTGGAGTCTTCGCCGATCCAATGTGGCAAAGACACTCTTGTCTGTGCCCGGCGGCGAAGCCGCGCATTTGCCGGCTGAAGCGATGGAAGAAGCCGGTTCACATGCGGCTCTCTCGACAAGTCCAATGTCCGGGCGAGGAGACTCTGTCGAAACTACGGATGAGTGGTCTCATGCGACATGGGCGTAACGATGCGGGTCGCCCTCGAATGTGCGCTGGCAATGCTCGCAGCAGAAATAGAAACGGCGGCCGTCGTGCTCCGCTACGTGGCTGGCATCCGCGACAGCGACGCTCATCCCGCAGATCGGATCGATTGCCGTCTCCGGAAGCGCGGGCGCTTCGGCAACCACAGCCGCACCACTCCGCCGCATCTGAACGATCTCCGCAAGGATGCTCAGCGCGATCTCGTCCGAGCCCCGAGCTCCGATGTCCAATCCCGCCGGCGCCTTGATCCGGGCCAGCGCAGCCTCGGCGACACCACGCTCGCGCAGGTGCTGCACGATCACGGAGGCGCGCTTCCGGCTGGCCACGAGTGCGATGTACGGCGCTTCCGTCTGCGCCGCCTGCTCGAGCGCCTCCTCGTCGAAGCGGCCATGGGTGGCGACGACGATGTAGAACTCCTTCCGCAGCGGCAATTCGGAGAGGTTCAGCTCGTTCAGGATCGTGTCCGCGGCCGGCACGGTCTCGCGGGTAGCCAGCGGATCGACCACCGTCACATGAAACGAGAGCGTTTTTCCGATCTTGACCAGCGACCGCGCGATGGGCTGTGTGCCGATCACGACGAGCTGCGGAACCGGAAAATGCGGCTCGATGAAGATGTCGAGTGCTCCGCCGCTGTAGCACTGCATCTGCGCGCCGATGACGCCGGACCGCGACGGGGTCATGTCTCCGGCGCTGATGGCCAGCAGGCGCGGCTCGCCGTCGCGAAGCGACTCGATCGCGTTCTGCACCACGAGGTCATGCGCGCAGCTTCCGCCGATCCAGCCGGTGAGCGTTCCGTCGGCATGGATCACCGCTTTGTCGCCCGGCTTCGACGACGTCGGCCGCTCCGCGCGAACGACGGTGGCCGTGGCGTATGGTTGTAAAGGCTCCCCCATCGGACTCTCTCCCACCAACGTGTCGAAGTCTTCCCTGGTATCGATGTCGACCAGCACGCCGCGGTCGTCCACTGGCACCTTGGTGATCGATTGCACGTGGTCGCCGAAAATGGCGCGGCAGCCGACGTCGCCGCGGATACCCAGCATCTCGCCGAAGAGCGACCGGTCGACGATCACGGGGTTTCCACGAAAGCCGTTGTAGGTCGGGACGACCACGCTGGCGCGGGTGCGGCGGTACTCATCGATGAGCAGATCGATCGTGGCCGGCGTGACGAACGGCTGATCGCCGAGGACGATCATGGCCGCCTCGGCCGACTCGGGAAGGGCACGCAGGCCGGCCTGAATGGAACTGCTCATACCATCCGCAAAATCAGGATTCATGACGACGCGCTCGGCGATTCGGACCTTTTCCCGGATCTCGTCCGCGTGCGCTCCGAGCACGACGACGACATCGTCGATCTTCGATCCCCGGAGGTTGTCGAGCGCGTGATCGAGGATCGTCTTACCGCCCAGGCGGAGCACCTGCTTGCACTGCCCGAAACGCGTGGCCTGGCCCGCGGCCAGGACGATGGCGGAGATCATGGCCGTGGGGTTGCGAAGTTGCGCGGTTGCGCCGTTGCGCGGTGGTGATACACAGGGACGCCGGCTCGCGCACCCACACCCCGCCGCAACCCCGCGACCTCGCAACCTCGCAACCAACGATTCATTCCGCGACTCCCTTCTCCTTCAACAACGCCCACACCTTGGGCGGCGTGATCGGGATGTCGACGTGGCGGACGCCCAGATGCCAGAGCGCATCGACGACCGCGTTGGCGATCGCCGCGGGCGCGCCGACCGTGGCCGACTCGCCGACTCCCTTCGCGCCGATGGGATGGTGCGGCGAAGGCGTGCAGGTCTTGTCGGTCTCCCAGCTCGGCGTCTCCATCGACGTCGGCACGAGGTAGTCCATCAGGCTTCCGCCCTGGATGTTGCCGTCGGCGTCGTAATTGATCTCCTCATACAGCGCCGGCGCGAGCCCCATCGTCAGGCCGCCGTGGATCTGTCCGTCGACGATCATCGGATTGATGATGTTCCCGCAGTCGTCGACGGCGACGAAGCGGCGGATCTTCACCTGCCCTGTTCCCTTGTCGATGTCGACGACGCAGATGTAGCTGCCGAACGGATAGGTGAGATTCGGCGGGTCGTAGTAGTTCACCGCCTCGAGGCCCGCTTCCATCCCCTGCGGATGGTTCGTATACGCGGCGAAGGCGCACTCCTGAATGGTCTTCGACTTCGACGGCGAGCCTTTGACGAAGAACTTTCCGGGCTCCCAATCCAGGTCCTCTTCGCTGACCTCGAGCAGATAGGCGGCGATCTTCCGCGCTTTGTCGCGCACTTTGCGGGCCGCCATCGCCCCTGCTGCTCCCGCCACCGGAGTGCTGCGGCTGGCGTACGTGCCGAGGCCGTACGGCGCCGTGTCGGTGTCGCCTTCCTCGACTGCGACGTGTTCCGCGGGAATCCCCAACTCCTCGGCGATGATCTGGGCGTACGTGGTCTCGTGCCCTTGCCCCTGCGACTTCGTCCCGAAGCGCGCGATGGCCTTTCCGGTGGGATGGATGCGGAGCTCGCAACTGTCGAACATCTTGATGCCGAGAATGTCGTAATGCTTCGAGGGACCGGCGCCGACGATCTCGGTGAAGCTGGAGATGCCGATTCCCATCAGCTCCCCCTTCTTCCGTTTCTCGGCCCGCTCTTTCCGCAGCTCGTCATAGCCGATGCGCTGCATGGCCAGATCGAGCGCGCCGACGTAGTTGCCGCTGTCGTACTCGAACCCGAATTGCGACTTGTAGGGAAACTGGTCCGGCTTGATGAAGTTCTTCTTGCGGAGATCGGCCGGATCCATCCCGATGTCGTTGGCGAAGATGTCGACCATCCGCTCGATGGTGTGGACCGCCTCGGTGACGCGGAACGAGCAACGATAGGCGATGCCTCCCGGCGGCTTGTTCGTGTAGGCGGCGTCGACTTCCATGAAAGCATGCTGGAAATCGTATGAGCCAGTGGCGATGTGGAAGAGACCGGCCGGGAACTTCGAGGGATTCGCCGCCGCGTCGGTGTAGCCGTGGTCGGCGATGGTCTTGAAGCGCAGCGCCTGCAGCGTGCCGTCCTTCTTTCCCGCGAGCTCGGCAGTGATGTGGTAATCGCGGGCGAATGAGGCCGCCTGGAGGTTCTCCATCCGATCCTCGATCCACTTCACCGGCGCTCCGGTCAGCACCGAGGCGGCCACGGCGATCACGTAGCCGGGGTAGACCGGAACCTTTCCGCCGAAGCCGCCGCCGATGTCCGGCGAGATGATGCGGATCTTCTCCTCGGATAATCCGACGTGACCGGCGACGAGCGCGAAGACGGTGCGAATGGCGTGCGGCGCCTGGGTGGTCATCCAGACGGTCAGCTTCCCGTCGGTCTTATTGAAATGGGCAACACACCCGCACGTCTCGATGGAGGCGACGTTGATCCTCGGTATGTAGATGTCCTGCTTGACCGTGACCTCGGCCTGGGCAAAGGCCTGATCGGTGCCGGCTTTGTCGCCCGCTTCCCAGTGCCAGATGTGATTGTCGGTCTTCCCTTCCTTGTCGGTGCGCAGAACGGTCGCGCCGGGCTCGAGCGCCTTGAACGGATCGACGACCACCGGAAGCGGCTCGTAGTCGACTTCGACCGCCTGCACGCCGTCGGCGGCGATGTAGCGGGTCGTGGCCAGCACGGCCGCGACCTCCTGCCCCTGATGCATCACCTTCTCGACCGGCAGCACCATCTGCGTGTCCGACATCAGTGTCGGCATCCAATGCAGGTTGTACTGCTTGAGAAGCTCGCCGGTGACGACCGCCAGCACTCCCGGGATGGCCATCGCCTTCGAGGTATCGATCTTCGTGATCTTCGCGTGCGCGTACGGACTGCGCACGATGTCGAGGTAGAGCATGCCGGGGAGCTTGACGTCATCGACGTACTTTCCCTGGCCGCGCAGGAAACGCGCGTCTTCCTTGCGCTTCATGGAGTGGCCCATGCCGCCGATCTCGGGAGAGGTGCGAGATGTGGTGCTGCTCATGATCCCTCCGGCTTCATTCCGCCGGCTTCTGCGCGGCGTACTGAATGGCTTTGACGATGTTGACGTAACCGGTGCAGCGGCAGAGGTTCCCGGAAATCCCCCAGCGGATGTCATGCTCGCTGGGCGAAGGGTTGGACTTGAGGAGCGCATAGCTGGTCATCATCATGCCCGGCGTGCAGAAACCGCACTGCAGGCCGTGCTCGTGATGAAACCCTTCCTGGATACGATCGAGCTTGCCGTCCCTCTCCAGCCCTTCGACCGTCATCACCTCGCGCCCGTCGGCCTGGACGGCGAACGCCGTGCACGACTTGATGGCCTTGCCGTCGAGCAGCACCGTACAGGCGCCGCAGCTCGTGGTATCGCAGCCGATGTGCGTGCCGGTCATGGAGAGGTCTTCGCGGAGGAAGTGGACCAGCAGCAGGCGCGGCTCCACATCCCCTTCACGAGGGGTCCCGTTGACGTTGACGGTGATCTTGCGGGTGGTCATGTCAGTGCTCCCCTTTCGCCCGGATGATGGCCTGTCGGAGTGCGCGCGCGGTCAGAACGCGGACCAGTGACCGTTTGTAGTCAACCGATCCGCGCAGATCCTCCGCCGGATCGGCCTCCTCCGCGGCGATGCGCGCGGCATCCTCGATCGTGCTCTCGACAGCGGGTTTCCCGATGAGCGCCTTCTCCGCGCGCGTCGCCTTGATCGGCATCGGACCGACGTTGGTGAGACCGATGCCCGCGCTCGTGAAGCTGTCGCCGTCGAGCGTGATCTGTACGGCCACCGCCGCAGCGGCGAAGTCGCCCACCTTTCTCTCCACCTTGAGATACGCGCCGCCGCTCCCCGGCTGCGACATCGGAACCCGGATCTCGGTGAGGATCTCGTCGGGCTCGAGCGTGGTGGTGAAGATTCCGGTGAAAAAGTCAGAGATGGCGATCGTGCGCGTGCCATTCGGCCCGGTTGCCACGACCGAGGCGCCAAAGGCAAGCATGGTCGCCGGATGGTCGTTGGCCGGATCGGCATGCGCGAGATTCCCCGCTAAGGTGGCCTGGTTGCGGACCAGAGGATCGCCGATCACGCCGGCGGTGTCCGCGAGCAGCGGATATCGATCCCTCACCAACTGCGACGCGTCGACGTCCGCCTCGCGCGTCAGTGCGCCGATCGTGAGGAATCCGCCGTCCTCCTTGATATAGGAGAGGCCGTCGATGCCATTGATGTCGACGACATGCTTCGGAGCCGCCATCCGCAACTTCATGAGCGGAATCAGACTCTGGCCGCCGGAGAGGATCTTCGCATCCGCTCCATGTTGCTGCAGCAGCGCGATCGCTTCGGAAAGGGTCTTCGGAGAGGAGTACTCGAACGAAGCCGGAATCATGACCTGTCCCTCCAAACTGCAGCGACGCGCGGCGTCGAAATCGGTGGCGACTTGGGCTCGCGCGGTTATGCGCGCGGATCATGGGAAAGTCAAGTTTGCCGGTCAAACGTTGCTGTGAACGGCAGGGAGACGGCCCGCTTGATGGCACAGGATCGGGTCGAGACGAGGCTACGTGCGTTCAGTAGTTTTCACTTTCTCTTCACTGTCGGGTCGCATCGGGTGACCAAATCCTGGTGATCTCAGATCGGCAGCCAACTCTTGAACCGTTCAATGGAACCGATCACCAATGAACGATTCGTAATCCTTCGACATCGTCGAAATCCCGGTCATTCGTAAGCAAAGGCAGACCATGCTGAAGGCAAAGCGCCGCGATCCAGATGTCGTGACTCAGCCCTTCCTGCGTTTCCCGTCTCGACGGAATTGTTCTCGCGCGCAGCAGTACATTTCGTGTGGCTACGTAGTGATCGACTGTGCCGGCATCAGGAGCGATTACGACCGAGACTCGTACGAGCTCATCGAGCAAGTCGTTCAGGTTCGCACGCGAGAAGCCAAGCCGAAGCTCAGCTAAGACAAAGAGAGGCATGACGAGGGCGGATGCCTCCGCGAACGGTGGAGGGGAGGGCCGATCCTGGCGGAGAAGATCGATGGCGGCGTTTGAGTCAAACGCGAGCCGATCAAACTTCAATCTCTCTCCCGAACGCCTCGTTCACCGCGCTGGCGACCTCGCGGCCGGAATGTCCGTCAAGGGAGCCGGCTAGCGCCATCCACGCCTGGGATTCGGGCCTCGATGAGTCCTTGATCTCGACGGCCAACCTGGCGTGATCGCACACGCCAGTAAGAGGCTCGCTGAGTTTGAGCACGTTCTCCTCGGCGAGATACTCCACTTCAATCGTTCTAGCCATGCGCATAGGATAACAGTGAAGACTCTTCGCGACCTGACCCGGACCTTTTCGAGACGCAAATACAGCATCGCAGGCGGTTCGTGTTAGCGACAGAAACAGAAAAGGCCGCGTCTCCGCGGCCCTTCATTCATCGCCATTTGGAGCGGGCAACCGGACTCGAACCGGCGACATCGACCTTGGCAAGGTCGCACTCTACCAACTGAGTTATGCCCGCGAACGACGGCGAAGAGTAGTCAGCGTTTCGCACGCTGTCAAGCTCGTCGCCGGTGTCTCGCCCGCTAACGGGATGACCCTCATCCCTATTCCTCACGGGCGCTCGACGCGGATGCCGTAGGCGTTCAGCTTGCGGTAGAGATTCGAGCGTTCCACGCCGAGGGCGTCGGCGGTGCGGCTGACGTTGCCGGCGAACTCGCGGAGACGGGAGAGGATGTACTGCTTTTCGAACTCGTCGCGCGCCTCGCGCAGCGTCATCCGGGCGTCGATCTGCGCCGGGAGCGCGGCCGGAGCACCGAGTTGTACGTCCTCCGGCTCAATGACCTCCCCTTTCATCAGGATGGCCATCCGCTCGATGACGTTGCGCAGCTCGCGCACGTTGCCCGGCCAGTGATAGGCGCGAAGCTTCGACGCCGCTCCCGACGACAGGCGTTTCTTCGGCGTGCCGGTCTCCGCGGCGAACCGGCGAAGGAAGTGCTCGGCCAGAAGGGTGACGTCGTTGCCACGTGCGCGCAGCGGCGGTACCTCAATCGGCACGACGTTCAAGCGGTAGTAGAGATCGCTCCGAAAGCTGCCGGCGGCGATCTCCGTCTCCAGACTCTTGTTCGTCGCCGCGATGACGCGCACGTCGACGCTGATCGTCTGCTGTCCGCCTACTTTCTGGAACGTCTGCTCCTGCAGCACGCGCAGCACTTTGGCTTGCGTCTTCAGGCTCATGTCGCCGATCTCGTCGAGGAAGAGCGTGCCGCCGTCGGCCAGCTCGAACTTGCCCTTGCGGTCGTCGATCGCGCCGGTGAACGCTCCCTTGCGATGTCCGAAGAGCTCCGACTCGATCAGCTCCTCGGGGATGGCCGCGCAGTTGACGTCGATGAACGGCTGTTCGGCGCGCTGCGAGAGGCGGTGCAGCGTCCTGGCCACGATCTCTTTCCCGCTGCCGTTCTCGCCGGTGATCAGGACGCGGCTGTTCGATGGCGCGGCGGAGCGGACCTGCTCGTCGAGCTTCTTCATGGCGTCGCTCTCACCGATCAGGAGCTCTTCGAGCGTGAAGTGCTGGCGAAGGTCGCGCACCTGATCGCGCAGCTTGCGGTCGGCGAGCGCGTGGTTCACGGTCAGCAGGACGCGCTCGAGGGAGAGCGGCTTCTCCAGAAAGTCGTACGCGCCGAGGCGCGTGGCACGGACGGCGGAATCGATGTTGCCGTGGCCGGAGATCACGATCACCGGCGGCGCGCCGACGGTCTTGAGCCGTTCCAGCACCGCCATGCCGTCGATGCCCGGCAGCCAGAGGTCGAGAAAGACGAGGTCGTACTCCTCGCGCGCGAACTGCGCGATGGCCGCCTCGCCGGAATCGCAGAGCGTCGGCTGATGACCCTCATCCTCCAGGATGTTCGCCAGAGTCTCGCGGATGGAAGCTTCGTCGTCGATGATCAGTATTTTGGCCATTACCTACCTGGGACCGCGGGCGTCCCGCCCGCGCGTTTCGCGCTGTCGTTCACTGGATACGAGACCTCGTTCCCACCTGCCGGGCGTTCAGGCGCGGGCGGGACGCCCGCGGTCCCAGGGAGGGCTTCGGGATCAGGTACGTTGCTGCTCGGCGGGTGCTCTTCCTCCAGCTCGCGAACGCGCGCGCTGGAAAACGTCCACTCTTCCGGCATCCTGCACAACCCCGCCTTAACCGGATTGTTCTCGATGTACGCCACCGAGGTTTGGAAATGCCTTTCATCGCGAATGAACCGATCGCGAAACTCGTCAAACCAGAACTGCCCTCGTCTTCCGAGCAGTTTGTTGATTTCCTTCGCCGTATAGGACTTCCAGGAGTAAAGGAGTGCGGGTAACCCGAATGTCTCAAACGTCTCGATCATCACATGCACGTGATTCGGCATGACACACCATGCGATGAGACGGTAGCGCTCCCCGTCGAAAAACAGCAATGCGTTCTCGACGATGCCTGCTGCGCGTGGATCGCGAAGAACACACGACCCATGGCCCGCATCTTCGTAGCGATCGATCTTGCGGCGAAGATCGATCATTCGGGGATCGTTCGCAGGCGTGTGGCGATCGATGAGAAGCTCGCGCTTCCACTCATCGACTACGTGTTGCGGGAGTGCGTCGACAAGCCGGAAGGTGATGGATTGAACGACGCCGGGCACGTCGAAGTGCGGCAGATAGCCGCGCGAGTACCACCCCCTGGGACCGCGGGCGTCCCGCCCGCGCGTCTCACGCTGCTGTTCACTGGACACTGTGATCTTCCTCCCACCTGCCACTCGTTCACGCGCGGGCGAGACGCCCGCGGTCCCAGGGAGGGCTTCGATCCCAGGAATGTCAGGCCGGGAGTTCGATCTCAAAACGCGTTCCTCCGGGATGGTTGTCGTGGACGGAGATGCGGCCGTTGTGAGCTCTTGCTCCACTCGTCCACGACATATTGCGGGAGTGCATCGTCGAAGTGCGGCAGGCAGCCGCGCGAGTACCACCCCCTGGGACCGCGGGCGTCCCGCCCGCGCGTCTCGCGCTGCCGTTCACTGGACACTGTGATCTCCCTCCCATCTGCCACTCGTTCACGCGCGGGCGAGACGCCCGCGGTCCCAGGGAGGGCTTCGATCCCAGGAATGTCAGGCCGGTAGTTCGATCTCAAAACGCGTTCCTCGGGGGTGGTTGTCGTGGACGGAGATGCGGCCGTCGTGGTCGTTTACGATGCGGTGCACGATGGCCAGGCCGAGGCCGGTGCCTCGGCCTTTCGTGGAAAAGTATGGGAGGAAGAGCTTCTCCTTGTCGGCGTCTGGCACGCCGCGGCCGGGATCGGCGACTTCGATGACGACGCGATGCGGCGCGCGCCGGGCAGAGACGCGAACCTCGCCGCATTCGGTCGCTTCCACCGCGTTCTTCAGGAGATTGCCCACCGCGCGGCGGATCTGCTCCGGATCGACGAGCAGCTCGATGTCGTTCTCGACGGCGACGCTGACGGTGACCCCCGGCTTCACATCGCGATACAGCCCCGCCGCCTGCTGCAGGATCTCGGCGAGCTGCGCGTGGCGCAGGTGCACGGCGGGCATCCGCGCGAATCGGGCGAACTCGTCGACCATCCTCTTGAGATGCGCGACCTCGGAGACGATGGTCTTCGTCCCCTCGTCGACCGTACGGGCCATGTCGGGATCGTTGTTGCGGAACTTGCGGGCGATCCGCTCGGCGGAGAGCTGAATCGGCGTCAAGGGATTCTTGATCTCGTGGGCGATGCGCCTGGCGGCCTCGTTCCAGGCCGCGAGCTTCTGCGCCTGCACGAGCGAGGTCGAGTCTTCGATGGCCACGACCCACCCCTCGTCTCCTCCACCGGAGAGGCGCGCCACCGACACCTCGAGATAGCGCAGCTCGCCGCCACGGATAAGCGTCACCTCGCGCGCGCGGCCGCCGCGGGCGGTGAGCTCGCGCAGCGTGTCGAAGAGCGGCGTGAGATCGCCCGTCAGTACATCGCCGAGATTCGCGCTCGCGGACGGTTCCTCGATCTGCATCATCTGCAGTGCGGCGTGATTGATGCTCAGCAGCTCGAACGAGTCGGTGAAGGCGAGGATGCCGGCCGAGACACTGTCCAGCACCGTCGACAGGTACCGGTTCGCCTGCGTCAGCGCCTGCCGCTGTTCGTCGAGCTGCGTCGACATGTCGTTGAACGATTCGATGAGGCGACCTACCTCGTCGGTGGCCGCGACCGCGACGCGATGCCCATAGCCGCCCTCGGCCAGTCTCCCGGTCGCCTCCGCCAGCGCTTTGATCGGAATGGTGATCCGCCGTGAGGCGTAGATCGACGTCCACAGCGTGCCGAAAAGGATGGCCAGCGTCACGGCGAGGAAGAGCGAGGTCTGCGAGGCCTTCAGCGTCGGCCGTTGCGCGTTGAGCTGCTCGAAGTTCTTGTGCTGCACGATCGACTCGTCGATGAGACGGCTCATCGACGCCGGGATGAAGACGCCGGCGACGGCAACGTACGGCGTGGAGCCGACCCTGGTCGCGGCGCGGATCCACTTTCCGCTCGCGCCGACGTCGATCTTCGTGGCCCGGCCGGACGCGGCCACATCGTCGAAGAACTTCTTCGGCGGCTCCGACACTTCATGGATCGGCGCACGCGGATCGGCCACCACGCGCACGAGCGTGCCGTTGCGGTACAGGCCAACCATGTCGACGCTGTGAAACTGCTGGACGTGGTTGAGCACCGAATCGAGCTGCGCCGGATCGCCCGACACGCCGCTGGCGGCAATCTCGCGCGCCGCCGCGGCAGCCATCGTGGCCGACTGATCCTCCGCCATCCTGGCAATCGCTTCGCCGTTCGTGAGGATGCGGCTCACCGGCGCGTTGAACCAGCGGTCGATCGACGTTCGCAAGAGGTCCGTGGCGAAAAAGAAAAGGATCAGGACCGGGATGAGCGAGGTGGCCACCCACGCCACGGCCAGCTTCGTGCGGAAGCGCGATCCGATGATCCCCCGCTGCCGCTCCAGCACCAGCTTCACCACACCTCGCAGCAGGACGAAGAGGATGCCGAAGATCAGGAGGATGTTGATGTTCCAGAGAACGAAGAGCAGCACCTGGCTGCTGAGCGCCTCCGGCGAGAGCTCTTTCGCCTTCTGGACGGCGTAGTAAATCAGGCTCGTCGCGGTCAGGATCAGCAGCGGGACCGTGACGATGACGCGGGGATCCTTGCGATAACGAAGAAGGAGAGCCCGCAACGTCATCGCGCCAGCTCCGGCGGCGCGGCCACGCGCACCGTATTCCAGCGCGTCGAGAACTCCCAGGGGATGAAGTAGAGCAACCATCCCCGCATCAGGTCCGCTTTGACGCGCACTTTGAGCTTGTAGGGGGGACGCTTTCCGATGTCGAAGAGGTTCGGCTCTTCGATCGTTGTCATCGCCCGTTGCAGCGATGCCAGATCGTTGAAGGTTTCCGATCGGACCAGCTTGTGATCGCGGCGGTAGTTCAGAAGGTACTCGCGGGTCAGCGAGTTGAAGGTGGCGATCACCTCGATCCGCGCCCGGGCGATCCCCTCATCGAACCAGTGCGGGCGGTCGCGGAAGATCTCGACGATGTATGTGAGCGTCGTCGGAACGCCGCTCTGCAGGCCTTGAATAGTTTGCTCGCGATCAAACGCATGCGCCATCGTGAACCGGACGCTGACCTGCCGATTCGCCGACTTCGCGGAGAGAGACTCAATGGTCGGATCGGCCGCATGCGCGGCTCCCGCAAGCAGTAAGAAGGCGGATACAAAGACGAGCGGACGCACAGTGTGGTTGTTTTACCACACTACGATCGATCTGCCTCGATGATTCCAATCAGGGAACCTGCGCGGCAGAAACGTTCTTGCACCACTGCTGGCGGAGCCTTGGGCAACCAACGCTGCCGGCCGTGCCGGCCTAGGCGAAGCTCTCGAGCGATCTTGCGGCCACCGCGGGCACCCCATCCTCGGCTTCTGCCGCGCGAAGAATCTTCTCGACGAAGCGCGAGTGGAGGGCATGACCGGCCTTGTACGCGGTGATCTCGCCGACCACCGGCCGTCCGATGAGTGCCAGATCGCCAACGAGATCGAGGATCTTGTGGCGCACGAATTCGTCGCGGAAGCGGAGCGGGCCATTCATCACGCCGCCGTCGTCGAGGACGATGCAGTTCTCGACCGAGCCCCCGCGCGCCAGACCGGCGGCGCGGAGCTTGTCGACTTCATGCTTGAACCCGAATGTCCGCGCCGGGGCGATCTTCTTCAGGAAACTGTCGTTGTGGAAATCGAACTGCAAGGTCTGCTTGCCGATCGTCGGATGCGCGAAATCGATCTTGTACTTGACGACGAGCCGGCTCGACGGCGTCATGCGGATGCTCTTGTTGCCGTCGACGACTTCGATCGGCTCGGTGATGCGCAGAACGCGGATGTCGGCAGCCAGCTCGCGGACGCCGGCGGCATCGATGAGGTGCATGAATGGCAGTGCGCTTCCGTCGATGATCGGAACCTCGGGGCCGTTGATGTGGATGTCGAGGTCGGTGATGCCGTACGCCATCAATGCCGAGAGGAGATGTTCCACCGTGCCTACCGACACGTCGTCACGGCCGACGGTGGTGGCGTGATCGAGGGCCGTCGTCGACGCCTGAAGCGCGGGAATGCGCAGGCCGAGGTCCGCGCGGACGAACGTGATGCCGCTGCCCGCGTGCGCTGGATGCAGCTCGACTTTGGTGTAGATGCCGGAATGGAGACCGATGCCAGAGATGCTGACTTTCGTGTTGATCGTCTTGCGCTTTAGGTACATGTCCGGACCGGTTAAGAGCAGGCGAGGTGCCACGCAACGCGTCTCGCTTGGAAAGTGACCTAACGCCTTTGTTGAAAGCGGCTTACGCATTTCGATCGACACACGAGACGTTTCAATTCTGTGGTTCTGCGGAGTCACGATTGTGGCTCCCCGGCCACACTGACGTACTAAGAGTCTGCGCAGCAGAACGATCGAGCGGAGATGGTGGCCGAGCTTTAGGCAACCATCACCGCCGGCCGTGCCGGCTCAGCGTTGCTTCATCGCCACGGCTGCTTCGCGGTCGAGCTCACGCCGTTTTTCGGTCTCACGCTTGTCGTACAGCTTCTTTCCGCGCACGACGGCGATCTCGACTTTCACCTTGCCGCCCTTGAAGTAGAGGCGGAGGGGAACGACGGTCAGCCCCTTCTCGACGACCTGCTCGCGCAGCTTCTCGATCTCGCGCCGGTGCAGCAACAGCTTGCGGTTCCGCTCCGGCTCATGGTTCTGGAGATTGCCGTGCGAATACGGGGAGATATGAGCGTTGAAGAGAAAGGCCTCGCCGCCTTTGAAGATGACGTAGGAGTCTTTGATGTTGGCCTTTCCGTCGCGGAGCGATTTGACCTCGGTGCCGGTCAGCGACACGCCCGCCTCCGCCTTCTGCAGGACGAAGTAGTCGTGAAAGGCTTTCTTGTTCGAAGCGATCAACTTCTCGCCGGCATCGGGCTTGGTGGCCATGGGCCGCGGATTCTATTCGATGAATTCGATGCGGGCGGAGTGGCCGGACGAGCGGGCCAGGCGGCGGTCGCGGGTGATCAGAGGAGCGTCGAGTAACTCCGCGAGGGCGACATACATACCGTCGTACGCCGTAACATTCCGTCGGAGTGACCAGACGCGTTGGAGTAGCGGTCTGTGTGAATGTCGCGTCACGGGAAAGGCCCGAAGGAACGAGATCGCCATCTCGCCGGCCTCATCGCCGATGTCGTCGTCAAGCCGCGCACCTCGTATCACGTGAGCTACCTCTGCGTCGAAGAGTTGCGGCGCATGAAGGTCTTCAGTCCTGCCAAAGAGTCGCTCCAAGGCAACCGCTGCACCTGGGCGGCTCAGGAGAATCTCCGACGCGATCGAAGCATCGACAACGATCACGCCGAGTTGCGCCGACCTCCGTCGCGAACTTCCCGAATGACATCTACTGGATCGCGAGTCGTCTTCACTGGTGGAAGTTTGCGGAGACGTTCGATCATCTCTTCTTCCGTGGGCACGGCAGCGATCTGCTCGAGGTAGCGCATGAAGTATTGACTCACACTCATTCCGGAAGCGGCTGCTTTCTTCTCGAGGCGCTCCAGGATATCGTCAGGAAGATCGATCTCAATTTGCATCGTCAAAACCGAGGATGCCTTCCCTCCGGCCTCATGTCAACTGTCTCTGGTTTAGCCATTCTTCGATTTCCCGATCATGCTCCTCGCGTGCGGCATGGACAAGGTCCGCACCCGACATGCCGATATCGACACGCGACCGCCTCTTCAGCCTCTCAAACAGCTCCTTCTGAGAGATCCTCGGGGCAATGCGCTCCGAATCCCTCAACAAAAGCTCGGGCACGCTCAGACCCTCCGTTTCCGCGAGTCTTTTCAACTGCTCGTGACGATCTTCGGGGATCTCGAGAATCACGGTTGCCATGGCAGAACGATGCATCCGAGCCGGCCACATGTCAATTGGGCCGCGGATTCTATTCGATGAATTCGATGCGGGCGGAGTGGCCGGAGGAGCGGGCCAGACGGCGGTCACGAGTGAGGAGTGGAAGATCGAGGTGCTCCGCGAGCGCGACGAAAAGCGCGTCGTACGCCGTTACGTTGTTCAGCAGTTGCCACGCTCGATCGAGCAAAGCATCGTGCGTGTGACGGACAGAGATCAGCTTACGGAGCTCTGAGAGGAGAGTCGTTCCCTCCTTGGGGGTAATACGTCCGAAAAGCCATCGATTTCTCAGTACATTCAGAAATTCGACATCCAGCGCGTAGGGCGCATGCAGGATCGTCACTCCTCGGCGCTGAACGGCGGCCGCCACATTCCGAACGTTTGTGACGATGTCGACCACGAGCGACGTGTCAACGACTACCGAGCCATTCATCAAGTTGACGGTCGCGCTCCTCGCGCAATTCGTGGATCAGGTCAGCGCTTGAGATGCCGAGATCTATGTGCGGCAAATTCTTCAGCCGATCCCAGAACTCTTCTGACGGCGGGCCGACCACGGCTAAGCCGGTTTCTCGAAGTATGAACTCGTCGACGCTCAGCCCTTTACCCTCGGCGCGTCGTTTGAGCTCCTCGAGATACTCATCCGGGATGTTGATCGTCAGAGTCCCCATGCACCTAGACAATGCACCCCTCCGGAACCCCCTGTCAACCACCCCTGTTACAATCCGCGCGCTTTTTTCCGAGGAGCTCAGCAATGTCGAAAAAGAACATCGTTCACGTCGTCGGGACCGGCACGATCGGGGAGCCGCTGATCGGGCTGTTCACCGACTTCAAGGAAAAATGGGGCATTGACGAGGTCACCTTCCACAAGCGCACGCCGAAATCCGACGACCGCGCCATGGTCGAACATCTCATCAACCATGGCGGCAAGCTGGTCGTCGACGAGGATGCCCGTGACGAGTTCACCCGCCTCGGACACCGCGTCTCGTTCACCACTGAAGAAGCCCTCGATCGCGCCACCGTCGTCGTCGACTGCACGCCGGCCGGCAACGACAACAAAGCGAAGTACTACAACCGCTGCAGCGGTCCGAAAGGGTTCCTGGCCCAGGGCTCGGAGTTCGGATTCGGCAGACCCTACGCCCGCGGCATCAACGAGGATGTGCAGTCACCCGACGAGCGCTTCGTCCAGATCGTCTCCTGCAACACGCACAACATCTCCGTCCTCCTGAAGACCATCGCCACGCGCGAAGGCAAGGTGAACCTCGCCGCCGGCCGTTTCGTCTGCATGCGCCGGGCGAATGACGTCTCCGACGCCAAGGGTTTCGTCGCCGCGCCGGAGGCCGGCAAGCATGATGATCCCGAGTTCGGGACGCATCACGCGCGCGACGCCTACCACCTCTTCCAGACCGTCGGCGAGAAGCTCAACCTCTTCTCCTCCGCCATCAAGATCAACACGCAGTACATGCACACGCTCTGGTTCGACCTCGACCTCCGTCACGACACGACGCTCGAAGAGGTCAAGTCGCTGCTGCGCTCCAATCCCCGCGTGGCCTGCACCAACAAGCGGTCGGTGAACCAGATCTTCTCCTTCGGCCGCGACCACGGCTACTTCGGCCGCATCCTTTCGCAGACGGTCATGCCGATGTCGACGCTGACCGTTCCGAGCTCGCGGAAAGTGGTCGGCTTCTGCTACACGCCCCAGGATGGAAACTCGCTTCTCTCGTCGATCGCCGCCACGCTTCGCTTCCTCGATGTGACGAAGCTCGAAGAGAATCTCGACGTGCTCCGGCCATACATCTTCCGGGAGATCTGAGCCGGCACGGCCGGACCTCTGGCGTCCTTCCGCTTCGCCGTCGATTTGCGTTAGAGTCCGGGCCATGGCGTGGTTCCGCAAAGAGAAAAAGCCGAAGGAAGCGGTCGAGAAGGTCGCGATCCCGGAGGGTCTCTGGGTCAAGTGCGACGATTGCAAAGAGATCGTCTACCGCAAGGAAGTCGAGCAGAACCTGAACGTCTGTCCGAAGTGCGGCTACCACTTCCGTCTCAGCGCCCGCGAGCGTTTCGAGATCCTGTTCGATGACGGCAAGTACAAAGAGTTCGCCGGCGACATCCGCTCGGGCGACCCGCTCGAGTTCCGCGACACGAAACGCTACCGCGACCGGCTGAAAGTCTACGAGGCCCGCGTCGGAAAAGGCGACGCCGTGCTGTGCGCCGAGGGGAAGCTGGACGGCATCAGCGTCGTCATCTGCGCCATGGAGTACGCCTTCATGGGCGGATCGATGGGATCGGTCGTCGGCGAGAAAATCACCCTCGCCGCGGAGCGCGCGCTGGAGAAGAAGGAGCCGCTGCTCATCGTCTCGACCTCCGGCGGCGCGCGGATGCAGGAAGGCATTCTCTCGCTGATGCAGATGGCGAAAGTCTCCGCCGCCCTGGCCCGCCTCGCTGACGCGCGGCTGCCGTTCGTCTCCATCCTCACCGATCCGACGACAGGCGGCGTCACGGCGTCGTACGCGATGCTGGGCGATCTGAACATCGCCGAGCCGAAGGCGCTGATCGCCTTCGCAGGACCGCGCGTGATCGAACAGACCATCCGGCAGACGCTCCCCGAGGGCTTCCAGCGCTCCGAGTTCCTCGTCGAGCACGGGATGGTCGACCTCATCACGTCGCGCGCGGAGATGAAAGCGGCGCTCTCGCGGTTCCTGCACATATTCACGGGCAAGCGCCGCGAAGCGGCTTCCTGATCCCGTGACCACCGCCGCCCTGCTCTGGCTCGATTCGCTCCAGGGCTCCGGAATTCGCCCAGGCCTCGGCCGCATGCGCGCTCTCCTGCGCCAGCTCGGCCGTCCCGAGCGCGCCTGTCCGTCGATCATCGTCGCCGGCACGAACGGGAAAGGATCGACGTCGTCGACGCTCGCCTCGATCCTCAACGTCTCGGGGTACCGCACCGGACTCTACACATCGCCGCATCTCGTGGCGTTGCGCGAGCGATGGACGATCGGCGGGGCGATGATCGACGACCAGGCCCTGTCAGACGCGATCGACCGGCTTCGTCTCGCTGCTGACCGCGCGGGCATCGTCCCGACGTACTTCGAAGCCCTGACCCTCATCGCCTTCATCGCTTTCGCCCAGGCGCGGTGCGATGTGGCCGTGCTCGAGGTGGGGATGGGAGGGCGCCTCGACGCCACGAATGTCGTCCGCCCGCTGGCAGCTCTCATCACCCCGGTCGGCCTCGACCACATGGAGTTCCTCGGCACGACGATCCGGAAGATTGCCGCGGAAAAGGCCGGCGTCATCCACCGAGGGGCGATCGTCCTGACGTCGAACGAAGAGCCGGCGATTCTCGACGTGCTCCGCCGTCGCACCGCCAGGTTCGGCAACCCGTTTCACGTGGTGACGGAGCGACACGCCACACCGCTGGCCGGTGTGTTTCAGGAGCGAAACGCCGCTCTGGCGGTGCGTGCTGCCGAGGAGCTGCGGCCAATCCTGACCAGGATCACGTCGGAATCGATCGAGCGCGGTGTCGCCGCAACGCAATGGCGGGGACGGCTGGAAAGAATCGAGCACGGCGGCAAAGAGATCTTGATCGACGGCGGCCATAACGCCCACGCCATCGCGGCCATCTCTCCCTTCATCGCCGAACGGGTCACCTCTCCCCGCCTGCTCGTCTTCGGGATCATGAGCGACAAAGACATTGATGATGTGACGGCCGCGCTTTTTCCGATGTTCGACACGATCATCGCCACGGAGCCATACCCGCCCCGTTCCGCACCGGCGGCACAGCTCGTCGAGATCGCTCGCGGCATGTCGATCGACGCCGTCGCGGAACCGGAGCCGCGGCTGGCAATCGCGCGCGCGCTGGCGTCACGCTGCCGGTCGATCGTCATCGCCGGATCGCTCTACCTCGCCGGCGCGGCGATCGAGTTTTTCGATGCGCAGCGCGAAGAGCAGAGCAATCACCAGAAGTGACGAGAAGACCCACGCCACGGCGACGGCCGTTCGAAGCCGTCCGAAGCGAAGGGTGACCGTTCCGCCGCCGGGGACGAGGACGCCGAGACGGTCGAGATTGACTGGAGCGGTCTCGAGCTCGCGGTCGCCCATGCGCACGGACCAGGCTCGGAACCACGATTGATCGACGGCGATGAGCGCGGGACCGGAGGAGGCAACGTCGATCGAAATCGTCTGTCCGTCGCGCACGACTCGCGTCACGCGCGCGCCCGGCGCGGAGCGGAAGGCGTGCGGTGCCACTGCCGGCGCGCCTGACTCGATCAGATTCACAGCATCCGGAATCGTCGGCGCCGCCATGGCCTCGGGGATCACCGCCGTCGGCGCGGTGGCCAGGCGCAGCCAGGCGCGATTTCTGGTTGTGGCGAAACGCTCGGCGGCGATGCGGCTGAGGAGCGAGTGCATGCCGTCGCCGGAACGGTTCAGCACGTATTCGAGTCCCGCGGTCGCGCCGAACAGCGGCTCCAGGCGGCGGGCGCGTTCCCGGTAATTTTTGCGATCGATGGCCTGGCCGCCGGGTATCGGCAACGCGAAGACGCGCCGCGGGGATTGCGGCGCAACGCGGTAGGGCCCGAACCAGTCGATCGGAACGGTCCAGACCATCCAGATCAGCAACGGCGCGAAGGTGACGATCGTCCAGATACGCGGCGTCTTCGATTCGCGGAAATACTCCGCCGCCAGCACCACCAGCGCCGCGCACATCACCAGTGCAAATTTCTCCGGGAACCTGCCGGCGCGAAGCACTCGGATCGATTCGATCGCGGCACGCACCAGAGGGTTGAACGATCCAAGCGCGCAGAAGAGCATCAGCGCGGCGATGACGGTGTAACGCGACCGGCGGAAGAGCGCCGGGATGATGATCAGCCCGATCATCAGCGTCGGAAAGAGGTGCGGCGCGTCGATACGGATGAACGGACCGGCCATGAGCTCCAGCAGCCGCCGCGGATCGAACGACGCGTTGAGCACCGTCTGCGCCGAGTAGCCGCGCGCGCGCTCCACCTCCGATGCAATCTCGCTGTAGGCGATCAACTGCGGGGCGGCGACGACGATGGCCATGAGAAGGGAGACGATGATCACGCGGAGGCGCGGAGAGGCGGAGGGAGTGAACCCGAGCTCCCCCTCTCCGCCTCTTCGTGTGAAAAGGATCAGAACGGCGATCGCGGTGGCGGCGATGATCACCGGCTCTCCTGCCAGCGCGAACAGTCCGAATGCCAGACCGAGCTGCACCGCGTTCCGCCGCTCCGCGCCGAGAAACGCCAACGGAACGAGCGCAATCGCCGTGATGAGGTTGTAGAACGACAGCGCCGAGAGGGCCACGCCCGACAGCACCCACAACCAGGCCGCGAACCGCGAGCGGGTCAAGGCCCGCATCGCCAGCCACCCAAGGACGAGGTGAAGCAGGAAGTGGAGGTTGAACGCCACGTGCGGCGGGAGCACCAGGTAGAGAAAATTGTCGGGATAGAACGTCAGCGCGTTCGGGTTGCCGGCCAGCGGCTGTCCCCCGCCGTCGGCGAAGTTCCACCACGGAATCTCTCCCCCGCGAAGTGTGGCCGCGGAGAGGACTTTGATCGGATAGTGGGTCGAGAAGTTGTCGCGGAAAAAGAAGAAACCAAGCGTCGCCGCGAGCACGCAGAAAACAGCGAGCAGGAGAAGAAAAAAGAGCCGCGGACGCACAGTCATCGCTCCGCGATTATCAGGTAAGATCGCCGCATGACTACGACGATTCACGAGCGGCAGAGCGCCGCCACCGGCCATGAGTTCCTTCAGCGGGCGCTCGACGACGTCGATCCTCAGATCGCCGACGCCATCCGTCTCGAGACCAGCCGGCAGAACGACACCCTCGAGCTGATCGCCTCCGAGAATCACGTCTCCCGCGCCGTCCTCACGGCCATGGGCTCGGTCTTCACGAACAAATACGCCGAGGGATATCCGGGAAAAAGGTACTACGGCGGCTGCGGACCGACCGACATCGTCGAGACCATCGCCATCGAGCGCGCCAAACAACTCTTCGGCGCCGAGCACGCCAACGTCCAGCCGCACTCCGGCTCGCAGGCCAACATGGCCGTCTACTTCAGCGTCCTCAAGCCCGGCGACACCATCATGGGGATGGACCTCTCGCACGGCGGCCATCTCACGCACGGCCATCCGCTCTCGTACTCCGGCCGCGACTTCAACGTCGTCGCCTATCACGTGAAGAAGGACGACGAGCTGATCGACTACGACGAGATGGAGCGGCTGGCCGAGGAGCACAAACCGCGGCTCATCATCTGCGGCGCCTCGGCGTACTCGCGCCTCATCGACTTCCAGCGGATCCGCGAGATCTGCGACAAGAGCGGCTCGCTGATGATGGCCGACATCGCCCACATCGCCGGTCTCGTCGCCGCCGGACTGCATCCCTCCCCCGTCCCCCACGCCGACTTCGTCACCACCACCACGCACAAAACGTTGCGCGGCCCACGCGCCGGACTGGTGCTCTGCAAGGCGGAGCACGCTAAAGACCTCGACCGCTCGCTCTTTCCCGGAATCCAGGGCGGACCGCTCGTGCACATCATCGCAGCCAAGGCCGTCGCCTTTCACGAAGCGCTGCAGCCGGAGTTCAAGGAGTACCAGGCCCAGATCATCCGCAACGCCCGTGCGATGGCGAAGGCGGTGGGCGATGCCGGCTTCCGCATCGTCAGCGGCGGCACGGACAACCATCTCTTCATGACCGACGTCTTCTCGAAAGGAATCACCGGCAAGGATGGCCAGAACTTCCTGGAGGCGGCCAACATCACCGTCAACAAAAACACCATCCCCTTTGACACCCAGAAGCCGATGGTGGCCTCGGGGATCCGCATCGGCACGCCCGCGGTGACAACCCGAGGGCTGCGCGAACCGGAGATGAACACGATCGCCGGCCTGATCGCCCGCGTTCTCGACGCCCGAGGCGATGCCGGCGTCATCGCACAAGTGAAGAAGGACGTGAAGGAACTGTGCGATCGGTTCCCGATTTATTAGTTGCTGGGTTGCTGAGTTGCTAGGTTGCTGAGTTGTTCCATTGCAACGACAGCTCAGCAACCCAGCAACCTAGCAACTCAGTAACCAGCCGCCCAGCAACCATGAAAAAAAGCTACCCCTACTACCCCATCTACATCGACATCGAGGATCGCGCGGTATTGATCGTCGGCGGTGGAACCGTGTGCGCGCGCAAGGCGGAGACGATGATGCGCTACGGCGCGCGGGTGACGATCGTCAGTCCCGAGATCACCGAGGAGATCGCGGAGTGGGAGCAGGCTGGCGTGCTGGCAGTGCATCGCAAGATGTATTCGGAGCCGGACCTCGAGGGAGCCTCGATCGTCATCGCCTCGACCGATGATCCGTGCGTGAATGCCCGCGTGGCGCGCGACTGCCGGCGGCGCCGTATCCCGGTGAACGTCGTCGACGTCACGCACCTGTGCGAGTTCATCGTTCCGGCCATCATCGAGAAGGGCTCGATCCAGATCGCCATCTCCACCGGCGGCAAATCCCCCGCCCTCGCGCGGACCCTGAAAGAGGACCTGCAGCGCACGATCGGCCCGGAGTACGCCGAGGTCAACGACCTCCTCGGCACGCTGCGCAAGTCGGCCAAGAAAGTGCTTCCGACCGACGTCGACCGCAAGCGCTTCTTCGACGGCATCATCGCCGCCGGACTCCTCGACCTCCTGCGCGAAGGACGCCGCCGCGAAGCATTCGAAGCCGTCGCCCGCGCCTGCGAGGCCGAGGGGGTGGATGTGAGCGAGGAGTTGCGCGCGCGGTTGGGCGAGTGAGCGAAGAGGTGTAGCGCTGGAGACCGGCAGCGTACGGTGACATCGTGCCAAGACGTCCTCGGAATGGAACATCACCTTAGGCAACGTGGAGTCGCCCCGTTTGAAAACGAGGATCGTTGGTGTGGTCCCCCCCGACGTCTTCGCTTGACCTTAGTTGCGTTTTCCAGATATGACCCCAACCTACACTTGACCAGAGTCACATCGATGAGCGAAGCTCAGGCCCCTCCCGGGACTCCTGCTCGCCATCGTCAGTCTGACGCTCCGGCACGACGTCTGGGGATTCTTCTGGTGGATCGCCGCCGTGGCGTGATCTTCGTCTCGAAAAACCGTCTGCTGCTCTCGGCCTGTTTCGTCTACACCATCATCCTGGAGTGGGTGGGACCGTCATCGGCAACTGGACGTGGGCAGCCGAGGTGCCGCTCCTCCGCCTGCACTCGGCAAACCCGCCGGCGGGGTGGGGATTCTGTACATATTGTTCGATCTGATCGTGGTGGCGATTACGAGCAAGCTGGTGCCGTGGGATGGGTTCGTTCGCATGATTCCGAAGGCCTCAGCATCTGGTGAGGAACCCGCACTCCAGTGAGGCAGTCGGGATGGCATACGCCGCAGACTGCCATCGCTAAAGCTCAGTTTGGTGCGAAAACGAAGGCCTGGCTCGTCGTCGATTCTCAACTCCGAATCTCTGCAGAGCGCGTTGCAAACACCATGACGGCGGTGTGGGTGAGCGTGAAAGGCATCATTACTTTCGACTTTAGACACGATCCGCAAGTCGGGCCGACGGTGTTGCTCATCTATTCGTCCTCGTCACTGTAGAACATTCGACCGCTCGAATACCATATCGGCTGATCAGCCACAGACAATTGACGAATATCCTCTGACATCTGTGAGAGATTCTTAAGTTCATACGTAGTATCGCTCCAGTCAATGGCACCGTCATGGATTTCGGAAGCAATCGTGTTACGCAGATCTTCTTCATCGCTCCACATTCCAAATACACGGAAATAGCCCGTTACGACAGATCCATCGTCGGACGCGAGCGGCTCCCGCAGACGAACGTGAACGGTAACCCAATAGCTTTTCATTACCTTATCACTGGAGGCGAATCCGGGGATCAAAATGACTCAATCGCCTGAATCGTTCTTTGTCCGGCTCCAGTTTAGTCTCACTGTGGTTTGTTAGAAACGTCCTTCTTTTGCTCAGTTGAAAGTTCATAAAACGGCTTCCCGTACATTTGATTCGCTCTCGCATCTATGTGTGGGTTCGCATCCGCGCCTTCTCCTACGTCTGGGGCATCCACAACCCAACCGACGTATGGAATGTGGCTGGCAATCAGGCCGACGGTCAAAGGAACCATACTGTAGAAGAAATGACCGAACCCATCCGGGTGACCGGCGACATGGTAATGGCCTTCGAGTCCATTCTTCGGGCCGTGATGCATTGGCTCCTTGCCACCTCCTAGCTCGCGGGCCAAGTCTTTGGCGGTTCGTCGTGTGGTCTGAATGTCTTCTCCTGCTTTAGCAGCTAGCTTTAGCTCTTCCTTTGTTTCAACCTTCGCGATTGTCTTTAGCCCCGGCACATTGGCTATTACAATTTCAACGATCCGTCCGATGAATTTCGGCGCTTTTCCGGTGGGATCGATGTGGTCGATCGGATTGTTCATCACGTACGCGTATCTGTTCCACGACTGGGGGTTTGTCGACTCCCCCAGCTTTGGATCGGGTGACAAGAACCGTCCTGTCATCGGAGCAAAGTACCTCGCGTGCATGTCGTCAATCGCATGCCCATCCTCCCCACCCATCCCGCCCGCGTAGTCGCGTTCGTGGCCGGTGAACTTCATCGGGTCTTCGCGGTCGAAGCCGCCTGCGACTTCCTGTGAGACGGGTGAGTGCTCGTCGCCAAAGGGGTAGTAGTCGTGGTACGACACCATCTGACCGTTATCGGAAGTGACCAGGCGCGGAGTGCCGAGGTGATCGAGGTGGAAGTGGCGGCGGCCGCCCATCTCCACCGGACGCTGCGAGCCGAGGAGCAGGCCGTCGCGCCAGACGAAATCCTCCAGCCAGAGGGCGGGCGCGGTGGGATTCGTGGCCGAGCTCTTGTACTGGCGCAGCACTTTGCCGCCCTCGTCGCGGACACTCCAAGTCCACCAGCCGCCTCGCTGTACGGCGATCCGTTCATCGCTCGGGGTATAGATGTAATACTCGAGCTTGGAGCTGTCGTTGTTGTAGATCTTGCTCAGCGGCTGGCCGAGGGCGTCGTAGCTGAAAGCGTACGAGCCGTCCGAGGTCACGGCTCCCACCTCGTTGTAGCCGTATCCGTCGTAACGGTTGGTGGAGGGCTGAATCGTCGGGATCATCGTGTTCGTCCTGGTCTTCATGTTCCCGAAACCGTCGTAAGTGTACGACTCGGGCGTCCCCTTGGTCGACGACTCTCTAAGCCTCTGGACGCCGTCGTAGAGATAGTTGTCGGTGCCGATGGAGACGATGTTGCCAGCCCCATCGTAGGCGTAGGTCCCTGAGTCCCACGCCAGACTGCCCAACGCGTGAGGGGTGAATCGCGGCGCGGGGCTCGATGGACCAGGCCGCGGGTCGGAGGGGACGCCGATGAGCGGGGCCTCGTCGTTTGACGGTGTGCCTCCGACCTGTTCGACATAGCGGACCTTCGGATCGGCCTTCAGAGCGGCGAGCGCTCCGGTCGGGATGGTGACGACGAGCTGGTCGTCCTGACGGAATTCGATCTTCCCTCCGAGACTGGCCACGTCAGGGACCGCACCCGAATGCTGTTTGAGGACCACGATGTACCGCTGGACCGGCTCCTCGGCATGGAGGGGAAGAGCCATCAAACCCGAGCTGACGATGGCGGCGAGAAGAACGTGTGCGATCGTTTTCATGATCTTCTCCTTCCCTATTGCGCCCGCTGCTGGAGTTGGGTGATATGCAGCGCCTTGATCGGCGTGGGCGAGGTCAGACTGTCCGTGTAGGCGGCCGTTGCAACCTGGACGTTGGCAAGGGCTGCGTCCATGGCGCTGCGCAGCGCCCGAATGTGGGCCGCGTAGATGGGTACGTTATGGTCAGGAACGGGTATGCCCGGAAAACCGGCGTTGTCCAGAATCTGCCGCCAGGTGAGAGCTGCGCCGTTCTGCGCGGCCAGGATGGCGTTGATGGCGGTGCGGATCTGTTCGAAGTGGTCGAAGGCTACCGTGACATTTGTCTGGACAACAGTAAACGACATGGTGGTGGCCAGATCATTCGCGGTCCACGCCGAGATGCCGCTGCCCGAGGAATCGATGGCGCGGACGCGGAAGACGTACGTGGTGATCGTATTCAGGGGTGGGGTAAAACTGAACGACACCGCCGGCGCGTTGACAGTGATCGGCGTCCAGACTCCGTGATCGAGCCGCTGAAGCTCGTAATGGTCTGCGCCCGAGGACGCTCCCCAACTGGCAATGACTGCGCTCTCCATCGGGTTCGGCGCGGCGAAGAAGTTTGCTGTCAGCGGTCCGGGTGTCGCAGGCGTGACGATGACGATCGCGGTATTGCTGTTCCCGCTTCCACTTCCGTTCGTAACGCGTACCCAGTAGTGAGTCGTCTGAGTGGGCGAAACCGTCAGGGACGGGGAATTCGTGCCGGTCGGTGTCGTCGTAACGCCGGAGTCGCCTACATACCATTGGTAGGTGAACGGCTGGCATCCGGACGGTGTCGCCGTCAAGGTGATGGCCGTCGTGGAAAAGTTCGAGGTCTGCGGACTGACGGTGACCGTCGGGCTGCTGCACGTCGAAACCACCGTTGACGCCTCGCCTTTGCCGCAACTGTTGATCAGGCGCGCGGTATAGGTTCCATTCGACGCCGCCGCGGTGCAGCAAACGGATCCGGTCTCGCCGGCGATCAGCGTGCCGTTGAAGAGCCACTGCCAGGTGAGCGGGGGTGACGGCGTGTTCAGGATCGTTACCTGAAGATTGGGCGATCCGGACGTTACCTGCTGGGTTGCTGGAAGGCTGATCAGTGGGCTGACGCATGGATCGTAGGTATTGAACTGGATGCGGGCTGGCCTCGGCAGTTTGTTTGGATCGGCAGTCATCGAGTCGGTTACCGGGGCCGTCCCGGCATGCGCGATCCCGGTCACCATGCCATTCAGGTCGTACGTGACGGCAGTCGTGAAATCGGGGATGGTACGGAGCAGTCCGTTTTGATAGGTGGGAAGTATCGACGCGATCATCGAGGTGGACGTGGCGCAGTTGCCGTTGGGACACGTTGGGTACTTGATCTCGGAGAAGAGGCCGGCATCGTTGTACGTGTAGGACTGCTCGTATTTTTGTACGGTCCCGCTCGACCCTGTCACTTCGGTGGTCTTGTCCGTGAGACGGCCGGCGCTGTCGGCGTACTTGTACGTTTCCGTGACGTCGATCGTACCAAGCGGCGACGGAAGGTAGTTCTTTCGGGTCGCGGTCTCGAGTTTGCCCTGTTTAAGGTTCGTTCCGTCGTTTGCAGTTGCGAAGAAGAATTGCTTCACAGGCTGTATCAGATCCTGCGCGGGACTAGGAGGATCGATCCGGTTGAGAAGCTGATACACGGTCTTCAACCGTTCCAGGGAATCGTATTCGTATCGCAGATCGAACGGCGAGAGGGAAGAGCCGGCCAGCTTCCGACCTGCATGTCCACGGCTGTCGAAACTTTTGTAAAAGGTCGTCCCGTTCTCCGGATGCTGCTCGCTCGTCAGGAAGCCTCGGCCATCGTAGGAGAAGCCCCGCGTCTGCTGCTGCGTTGTGACCGGATCGGTCATGGTGACGCTTACCAGCCGGTTTGCGGCATCGTAACCGTAGGCTGCCGTGCTGATTCCATCCGGCTCCTCGACTTTGATCAGTCTTCCCGCGCGATCGTAGCTCTCGACAGTCGTAGCCAACGCCTGACTGACGGAACTACCCGTAAGCGTCTCGCCGACACTGACACTGCGCTCGACCCTGCGCACTCCGAAATACGTCATCTTCGTGGCGGTCGTGGACGTCTGATCGGGCGCCGTAATCGTCTTGGCCCGTCCGAAGGGGTCGAAGTCTGAGAAGACAGTGAAATGTGACGGGGTGGCTTCCCATTGAGAGACGCGCTCGGTCCAGCCGGAGCCGGTATAGCTCGTCTGCCGCCGGGCCGTACCGGAAGGCATCAGCCGCTGTTCCTCAGCGACGCGGCCGAGTCCGTCGAAAATGGTGGTGCTCCGGCTCGTGCCGGCGTCGATTGAAGCCTGCTCCAGCACGACGGTTGCGGGAGACGTCCCCGTTGCCTCTGTATAGGTGGCGCTGACCGCGGCCTCACCCGGCCTGCTGATCTGCGTCAGCCGGCCAAGGGTATCGTAGGTGAAGGACGTGGTAAGCCCGGACTGGTCTGTCGAGGCGCTCACCAGGCCGGTATTGGGCTCGATGGTGTTGTTCGCGTCGAAAATGATCGGATCTCCGCTTGCCGGGCGGTGATGGGACTGGGCGAGCGAGCCGTTCGAATAGGTGTGCAGAATCTGGTATTCCGACGTGGCCGGCAAGGCCGCGTTACAGACACTTCCAGTGCCAAGTGTCTGGCCATCGCCGCCGAAATAGTCTTCCTGGGTGACGTTACCGTTCTGCTGGGAGAAAACGGCGAGTAAATCATGGGGACCGGCCGCCGTTCCGGCGAGCGTTCGTTGTCGGGTCAGAAAGCCGTTGCCGTCGAAGCAATACTGCTTCACGAAGGGCGCGGCGAGGTTCGTTGGGGAGCTGGCCAGCGCATCGCAGGTCTGTGTAGGCATTGCGCCGCGAGGCGCAGTCTCCTCAACACTGCATTGCTCGGTGAAGAGGTTCAGAAGCCACGCGCCGCTCGGGAAAGGTATGTAGTTTGTAAACGCGGTGGCGAAGTTTCCCGAATCGAAGTTGCCTCCGGTCGACGACTGGCGGTAGTGTCCAGCGCCGTCGGGACCGTACCTGGTGATGGTCCCGTAGCAGGCATGGTTGCTCAGGCCTTCGCAGTGCATGTCGTCGTCGTACTTGGTCGCGTGCGCTGATTCCGGGACGTGGGAATCCTCCATCCCGGGCATGTCGTCGCGGTAAAAGGTCCACTCGGACCGCTGCAGCGTGCCTCCCGTGGCGCGATACTGTCCCGGCGCGGTCAAGATTGACGGCGTTCCCAGGTAGGTTTCCTGCGACAGGAAGCGTTGCTCGCCGTTGAAGGTGTCGCTGACGGCGACCGTGAACGGCAAGGCGTATTGGTCGGGGTTAAATTGAGAAAAGAGAGCACAGGGCTGGGAACCTGGTTGCTGAAAGGTCGAAAAATAGTGCACGGTCGTTACGAGCTCGGGAGAGGTGACCGAGGCTACGAGTTGCTCGGGCGGTAACTCAAAGCGCTGGTTTTCGAACGTGCAGAATTGAGTCGTACTCTGCGCCCGGCCATAGGTCCAGGTCTTCGTTTCCGACGGTGAGCGGTCGGCGGAGAGCGTACGCCGCTGGGTAACCGCCAACGTTCGCGATATCGATATCTCGGTTGCGCCGGGAAAGACGTACGTGAAGTAATCCCACTCAATCCAGCCTTTGGTGGGCAACTGCAACCCTCGCAGGGCGCCGTTGCCCATGTTTGAGTCCATGCTGATGTTGTAATAGGTCGTTCCGTCAGGCCGGCGCATGGAGTAAACCTGCGACACACTTCCGACGGGCGGAAGTGTGATCGCCGTCAGCAAAGGCACATAGTAAGCGCTGAAGGTGCTCCCTCGTCCGGGAGGGTTGCCGCTGCCCAGGGTCTGGTTGTCGTAGGCCATCCTCCACGTCCGGGAAATCTCCGCCGGAGCCCCAAAGGTGGTCAGCACGACATGGTCGAGCATCAGGTCGTAAAAATTCGTGACGGTGGAGGAGGCATCCGGCGGCGTCACGAAGTAGACCAACTGCTGCCGTGTTCCGTCATTGATCGTCCATATCTCCGGGTTGGCCAATGTATTTCCATACCCGATGCTGACGGCGTTGCCGAAACGATCGTTAATCGAGGTCAGCCTCCAGACACCGGTCCCGGTTTGAGGTGCCCAGGAAGGTCCGCTGGGATTCATTTCCTTGAACACCTGCGAGGTCCCGTCCGGAAATTCGACGGTCCTGTCCGAGACGTTGATCGTCAGCCGCAGGTACGAGCCGTCTGTCGTAAAGAAAGATCCGCTGGTTTGATCGACAAGGCCCTGAAATGCGTGAATGGCCCCATCCGGGCTTTCGTAGTTCCAGAAGCCGCTTTCCTGTATCGGGAAGGTGTTGCGGGGAAATAGCCTGCCGAGCGAGAGGAGCCAGCCGATGCCGGCATTCGAGCGCCGGTTGGGAAAGGTAACGTTCTGGGCGGCATCGTTCTGGATCGTATCCCAGAGAGTTCCGCTGTATACCATCGTCAGACCATATTGGAGCCCGCCATTGACGTGATAGCGCTGTCCAATAGGGATCGTTACCGTGAGACTGCCGTTGAAGAGATTGATATTGTCAATGCCGTTCATCTGGTAGGAGCGGCCGATATCAAAGCCTCTGGCCACATTCGGGTGTTGTTGGGCCAGTAGCGTCGTGCTCGCCGCGAGAAGAAACACGCTCGTTAAACAGCGGACAAGGCCTTTTATCATTGCGCCCCCGCGATCAGGGGTGCATCGATGGATACCGTGAGAACATCGAGCCGCGAGACGTCGACCACGAGGAGTGTTCCACCGGGATGGAAACTGTGAGGAGGCTGGGAGCCTGCTGACACCGGCGTTGCTTGCAGGAGGTCGATCGTGGTTTCGCCATCCGGCTTCCCGTCAGCATCCCGGGCATCGCCATCCCCGGCGCGCACAATCCACGCGCCTCCAGCCTCAACATAGAGACCGTCGACGAAGGGCCTGGAATAGCCCAGGCGGCTCGCTGCGCCGGCGGCATCCCGTTTGAGCCGGTACCTGGGTCGCGGAGGTGTCATCGTCGGAAAGCCGGGGGTTGAGGCGATGGCGTAGTGGCCGTCTCTCAGATCCGCAACGATCCAGACGACGTTCCACGTCACAGGTGCGTCGAGCGTCAGTGTGGCTGTTCCGGAGTGAGCCGCGTCCGTAACGACGGCCGACCACCGGCGTACCTCGACGTGATAACCCTTCGGCTCCAGGCCAACGCCGAAGAAGGCCACATCTGTGCCCGGCGTGACGTCCGTCGCCGTGATTGCCGTCGGAGTGATCGTGATCGTCGGTCGATTGGCGGCAGACGAGTGGTTGGCGATACTGATGAGAACCACGCACATCCACATCATCAGTGGTCGTGAAGGGAGCGTGCGTGTTTTGGACGAAGCAATGAGTCGGTTCATGCCGTTCCTCTCGCCGCCGGTCATTGCAGCGACAGCAGCACTAAAATCTCGCCTTCACCTGCCGCGAGCGGCTCCAGCGCTTTGCCGATAAGTGTTCCCGGGCGGTGGATCTTAACCCCTCCGAGGTCAAGGGGCTCGGACCTCATGGCCAGGCCGGGGTGGTCGCTGGTGACGAGCAGATCTCCCATGGCGATCGGTTGCGTTGTCGCATCTACACGGACTCGGACGCGTCCTGTAGTGGCGATTTTGGCCTTGGTCGATGAGCCTTCGCCGAGGATCAGGCCGGGCTGGGCGGAGACGACGCCGGCAACACGGGTGTCATAAGAATGTTGCGATGGTCCCACCGTGTTTTTCGTACTGTCGCTGACGATGACGACCGTGCCCGCGGACATCGACTCGGATGCAGGCACCCATTCCGCGACGTCCTGGTAGTCGGCGCCAATGACCTGGGTGGCGTGAATGCTGCCGTCCACATCGAGGGCGTAGGCCGCATTCGGCGTTTTGCCGATGCCGACGATGCCGCTGACGTACATGTCGGCGCGCGTGTTGTGGAACGCGTCGAGGTTTGTGGCCGCTTTGAGCCAGAACGTCTCGATTCCTTCTTTCTGTGAGTAGGCGCGGTAATAGTATTCGGGTGAGTTTGGGAAACTATAGGCGATTTGCGAATCGAAATTGATGTCCGCGTGGTTATTGATGCCGTTTGTGAATGCACTATATTTCGTCGTATCCGGCGATCCCACCTCGTCGGCGCTTGTCGCGTCGAAAAATAGAACACGGGTCGTTGCTCCACCCGCGGCGTCGCGCGGATTGACGATTTTGACCTCGTGCACTGTGTTGTTCTGAATGCTTGTTGTTTCGCGGTAATCCGTACGTCCGCTGAGATAAGACCAACCCGGAATCAACCTGGTGGGGCCATCAGAACTGACACGCATCAGCTCCGAGTAGTTTCCGTTGTACACACCGAATCCGGTCATGCCGTCGGCGTTACCGCTCATGAGCTTGACCCATGGATGCAGAGCGGAAGCGATGCCGAAAACGCCGACATCGCCGACGCGGGAGGCATCGAGATACATCTCGCCCGCCGTCCCGTTCTCCAAAATCTCGGTCTTCGGACGGAGGGGCGTGCCGGTTGACGGTGCCTTCGGTGTCAGGAGCGGTTGAGCGCTCGGAGCCGTTACGTTTCCCGATAGGCTTTCCAGCGTGGGGTCGACCGGCGTGCCAGGAGGGACGTAAAAGCCTTCCAGATCAGCCGTGATGTGGGAACTGGGCGGCACGGGAAACGTGATCGGCGGACCGGTCGGATGACGCGACAACGGTGAGGTTGTGGCAGTTGCCTGTGGCGGAATCGTGCCATCGTTTGCGCGGTCATACGACGTGATCCTCATCGAGTACGCCGTCGCGATTGAAGGCACAAAGCGGCCGCAGCGGGTAGAAGCCACGTCGATCCTGCGTGCCGTCTCCTCCGCGGCGTTTGCCGGCGCATTCAACCGCGTATCGACTAGGCGGCAAGGAGCCATTTTCACAAGCCTCTCTCCCGGCGCCGTCGAAGGTTGCTGGGCGTCAGCCCTCACGACAGGGAACATCACCACAACCGCGACAAAGAATGCCTTCAATCGATTTTGCATCGTTTTCCTCTCTCTACGATCCGACAGCAGCCATAAGTCTTCAATCGCTCACCGCTTTCATGAGCGAGTTCACCTGCTCGTAGATGGTCCGAATCCGCGGCTCGATCCACGTTGTGTCGCGGCTCTGGTCCCGCTCCTGCTCGCACATGCTGAGTGCTTCTTCCACGGCAAGCATGGCGTCGGTAAACAGGTTCGCAAGCCGTGGGCGCAGCGGAAGATTTGCGAAGAAACTCAGTGCATCCGGATCGATCGACGCCTGTCGTTCAGGCGAAAGGTCAGCCGGTGCCGTCGCGGCGCGGCGCACGCGGCGTGCGGCAACGACGCGCGCGAGAAGGCGACGGTACTGCAAGGGCAACGGGACGGGGGAACGCATATGTTTTCTTCCGAGCAACAGGCAATTGGACCTTCGTCGCACGGTAGGCCGCGCACACGGAGCGCGTCCACTATCATTTCGTCCACTTTTCGCGATACTGCTCGGGCGTCATGCCTCGGGAAGTAGTGAAAACGCGAAAGAATGTCATCTGGGTTCCAAAGCCCGCGGCAAGGGCGACGTCGCGTGTCGAGCGAGCGGTCGTTCGCAAGAGCCTTTCCGCCTCCTCCAATTGGCGCGCGCGTAACGCCTCACGCACCGTCTGCCCCAGAACGGAGGGGAAGACGCGCGCGAGATAGGAGCGGCTGATGCCGAGGGAATCGGCAAACTCGGAGACGCGCGCGGCAGAACGGCGCGCGAAGCAACTGTGAAGATAGCTTTCGAGCGCGCGCTCGAAGCGTTGCTTGTCCGCGAAGAGAATCTGACGATTCATGAACGACCGGCCTTCGGCAGCAGGGCTTCGCCTTGCTCAGACGAAAGATGTCCTCGGTCAAGGTGTGATCGCGCAGACGGCTTCCCTACCCCCGAATCGGAGCGTCCGATCAATTACCCGCGGCTCGGTCTCGGCCGCAGAAGACTTTTTCAGTCAGCCCGGAGGCAGTGAAATGCCATCCAGAGCCAATACTTTGATAAAGCGGGTCAGGAACGACCTGATGAAGGAAGGCTTATCGTCGTATCTCCCTGTATTTGCAAAAGTTGGCGCTGCCAGTGCGATCATAAAGATCGCGAGAATAGCTACACGTCGCATAAGCCCTCCAAGTGCCAGCGGATGCTGGTGGGAATGAGGAGGGCGCCCTCGCTCAAGGTGTACCGCAGACGACCGGATTCTTTGGCGGCGCTAACAAAAGGTGAACCGGAAACACCGAGGTTCTAGCTTTGGAGGGGGTCAAAGCGAAGCGTCGGTTGGTCCTCCAGCCGGTTAAGGAACAGGCGGACATGGCGCACCTTTCCCGGTGTGATCGTGCGCGCACGTGTCGATTCGCGCAGATACGCGAGCGCTGTGAGCGCTTCATTCACCATCCCCGCGGCTTTGAACGTCGCGAAGAGCTCGCGGCAAAGCTTCTGAACTTCTTGCAGGTGAGCGCCGCCAGTGGCGACAAGGGCCTCAACGAGGTCAAGAGCGACATAGGCGTCATCATCCGCCATCCCGAGCTGCTGGCATTCGAGTCGGGATGCACGAAGCTGGGAGATCGCAACCGCAAAATGGCCGTCGACGAGAGGAACACGCGCAAGCGCCCAGCGGATGCGCGCCACTTCCGTCTCCATGCCCTCACGTTCGAAGATGCCCAACGCGTCGAGGAGAGCGGGTTCGGCAGACTTGGCGTCTCCGAGATCGAGCTCGCACCTAGCCGCGGCGGAAGAAAGTCGGGCTGCGAGCAGATGGTCGCCCTCCTCCTTCGCACGAGCGAGTAGCGCGCGGTAGTCATCACGCGCGCCGGCAAGGTCCTGAAGAGAATACCGAACCGACGCGCGAAGCATCCGCGCGTGCAGGTACCGGACACGGTCGCCCGTGGCCGCGAAAATGGCGGCTGCCTCGTCAGCGCACTGCTCTGCTTCGCTCGCTCGCGCCGATCGATATAAAACGATTCCTCGGGTGTAAAGCAGCACCGCGAGATCGAACGGGTTGGCATCTGCCCGCTCGTACTCCCGCTTGGCCTGATCGAGCGCGTCAAGCGCGCCGGGAAAGCGCCCGAGGTAGCGGAGAGCGTTGGCTCGCTCCTTCCACGCATGCCCTAAGAGCTGATGCACGTTCGTCCCAAGGTAGTGCTCGGCTTCGTTGAAACTCACCGCGATCGCAACCGCGGCGTCAGCGAGGTTCAGCGCATGCAGCGGGTCGCGTTCGCATGCGTTGTTTGCCGCGAGGCAGAGAACGCGCACGGCGCCGGCCGTTCGAAAGCCCCGTTTCCTGGATACGTCCTTCCAAATGAACGGGAGCGGATTGGCAACGAGTTGCCCGAGGCTACGTTCCGCTTCCTCCGTCTCCTTCGCCAGCCTCCAGGCGATTTCGCGGAGACGACCGCGGGTGGCGTCCTCGGTGCTTCTGAGATTGCGAGGCTGCGTCCACGTATCCACCGAAGAGAGGTCGTCATCAAACCGCTGAACATCCACGTACTGCGCCGAACAGGCAGCGCATTCGTCGAGGTGCGCGGCGATGTCGCGGCACGGTTTCAGGGAGTGGCAGGCCAGTTCGTCGCCGGAGTAGTGGATCATCGCTTGGGGTCCATCTCACCGAGGAACGCACGGGCCCGCTTTCTGCACGTATGGAGGATATACAGGACGTTCCCGGGGGTCGTACCGATTGCCTCGGCGATCGTGGCCGTCGACTCGCTTTCGAGGTAGTACCGCTCCAGCACATTACGGCACCGATCGCCGACTCGCGAGAGAGCAGCATTCAGCGTCAACGTGCGGCTCACGTCCCGTTGGACGTCTTCATCGCACACAACGTTCTCGTCGATCTCCACAAAAAGCGAGTCATCGCGTTCCCGCCGGCGCCAGTAATTCCGGCAAGCGTTGCAGATGCTGCCGACGAGGTAGGGACGAGGGTCGCGCACGCGAGAGACGCTGATCAGAAACGACGTAAAAACATCGTGCACGAGGCCATCGATCTCCGCATCGGGAATGTTGAACTTGCGCCTGGCGATGGCCCGAAGCAACGGCGCGTGGTCGTCGTAAATCGTGTCAAAGTCGCTCGCGGCCGCATCAGCGATCGATCCCAGAGCCCGCGGAGAGGCCGGTGTTTTCGCGTTAGGCCGCGATGCGGAGACTTCGTTGGTTTCCATGGTTGTCCAGTATAGAGAGGGTCAGCGGTGGAGAAATCCCTACCTCCTTCGTTCGTACGGCGCACCCGGTGCACAATGCCGCCATGCGGTCGACGCCTTACCTCTACGCCCTCCTGGCCCTGCTGGTCATTCCCATCTTTCCCCATTTCGTCTCGCCGAATGAGATGTCGCGTTGGGCTACCGCGGCCTCGCTCGTGGAGCATCACACGTTCGAGATCACTCCCCTGCTCCCGCTCCTCGGCGGGAACGCATTCGAGGATGCGTCGGAGGTCGATGGCCGCGTCTACTCGAACAAGGCGCCGGGGGCGGCGCTGCTCGGACTGCCGGCGTACGCGGTGGCGCGCCTGATCGCCGGTCCCCCCTCGGCGGCGACGATGCGGATGACGGCGAACGTGATGCGTCTCCTCGCCGCGACCGTCCCGCTGCTGCTGCTGGCGTGGGCGATGAGGAAAGCCGCGGAACGGCTCGGCGCGAATCCGGAACGAATCGGCGTGATGGTGCTGGCACTCCTCTTCGCCACGCCGCTCTTCGCCTACGGCCTCCTCAACTTCTCCCACGCGCTGACGGCGGCGGCGCTCTTCGGAGCGTGGACGCTGCTGTTCGTCCACCGGAACGACTACGCCGCCGGTGCGCTGATCGGGCTGGCGACGATCTCCGAGTATCCATGCGCGATCGCCGGGATCGTGCTGGTGGCTTGCGCATGGCGTCGCGCGCCGCGCATCACCGCCGGGGGACTCCCGTTCGCAATCGGGCTGGCCGTCTACAACAAGCTACTCTTCGGCAGCGTCTTCGCGCTCTCCTCCGGCAACGAGCGCAACGCGCAGTTCCGGTCGATGGCGCGGGAGGGGCTCTTCGGCATCGGACTGCCGGATCCGGTGACGCTGCTGCGCCTGCTGTTCGATCCATCGCGGGGACTGTTCCTCTTCGCGCCGATTCTTCTGGTCGCGCTCGTGGCCATGCCGCATGCGCGCCGCGTGCTTTCTTCCGAGGCATTTCTCGCGCTCGTCCTCGTCCCGATTGCGTTGCTCCTTTTCTATTCGGGATACCCGAACTGGCACGGCGGATGGAGCGTCGGGCCTCGCTATCTCGTTACAGCGATCCCCTTCCTGCTCTTTCCGCTCGCCTTCGCCGTCTCCTCCGTCATCGAGTGGATCGCCCTCGGCGCCTCGATTGCCGCCGTCGTGCCGCTCGCGCTGACGTTCCCCTTCCCCGACCGCGGTTTCGCCGCGCCATGGTCGACGCTGGCGCTGCCCTTATTGCGCGATGGCCTCGTCGCACCGAACCTGCTCCATCTGCTTGCCAGGCCGCTGGCGATCGCGGTGCCGTTCGCGATCGTCCTGGCCACAATCGTACTGGTGGCGAAGCGCAATGCGATGTACATCGCGCTCGGCGTGATCCTCATGTTCGCACTCGGTGCGCTGGCACCGGCACCGACGCTCACCACGCGACTGCGCATCGGCTATATCGAAGAGGTCTACTTCGAGCAGCCCGGCGCGATGTCGCGGGCTGTCGGTGGCCTGCCGGTACCGCCGCGCGCGATCGCGCGTGCGAGGAGCGAAGCTGCGCTGCCGCCTACGTCGTGGCCGTTCTGATGCCGATGCGAGCTAACTTCCTGATTCTACACATTAAAACGTCTGTTTGTGGATCGAAACACCTGATCCCACGGATCAAACCAGTTGATCTGACGCATCAAACTTTTGATCCCGCGGATCAAACCAGTTGATCTGTCGGATCAAACCAGTTGATCTGTCGGATCAAACCAGTTGATCTGTTGGATCAAACGAGTTGATCTGTCGGATCAAGCCAGTTGATCTGTCGGATCAAACCAGTTGATCTGTCGGATCAAACCAGTTGATCTGTCGGATCAAACCAGTTGATCTGTCGGATCAAACCAGTTGATCTGACGGATCAAACCTGTTGTTCCGCGGAACAAACCGGTTGATGTGTCGGATCAAACCAGATGTTCTGTCAGATCAAACCGGTTGCTCTGCACATCAAACCAGTTGATCTGTCGGATCAAACCACTTGTTCTGGGGATCAAATGTGTTGATCTGTCTGATGAAACCTCTTGTTCCGCGGATCAAACCTCCCGCTCTGCGGCGCTGTCTTTCTGCTCCGTGGTGCCGGCGTGGGCCTCTTCAGGAACAGTGGCGCTGCCGCCTACGTCGTGGCCGTTCTGATGGCGGCGCGCGTAACGGGGTCGCGGAAGATCCTGTGCGACCAGATCTTCTTCTTGTGCAGCTTGTAGAGCGCCATCGTTTTCAGGATCTCCAGGCCATACCGCACCGAGCGCCAGAAACCGATCTGCGAAGCCTCGTCGAAGTACCGCGTCGAGATCGGCACCTCGCGGATGCGCATCCCCCTGGCCACGCCCTGGGCGATGATCTCCGTGTCGAAGACGAAGTCGTCTGAATTCGCCTCGAAGTTGATGGCATCGAGATAGCGCTTCGAATACGCCCGGAAGCCGGAGTGATACTCGGAGAGGAAGATGTAGAACGTGGCGTTCTCCACCATCGTCAGGAAGAGATTGGCCAGGTACTTCCACTTCGGCATGCCCCCTTCCATGGGGCGTCCGCCGAGCATGCGCGATCCGAACACAGCCTCGCACTCGCCGCGCAGCAGCGGCTCCACGAGCTGGGGGATGATCTTCGGGTCGTACTGATGGTCGGGATGGACCATGACCATGATCTCGCCGCCCATCTCGTCCATGGCCGTCCGGTAGCAGGTCTTCTGGTTCCCGCCGTATCCGCGGTTCTGGGCATGGACGACCACGCGCATCGGAAGCTGGCGGGCCAGCTCCACGGTCCTGTCGCGGGAGCGGTCATCGACGAGCAGGATCTCGTCGACCCACTCCTGGGGGATGTCGTCAAACGTCGCCTGCAGCGTCTTTTCGGCGTTGTATGCAGGCAGTACGGCGACGACTTTCTTCTCGTGGTGCGGCATGGGCGGGCGAGAATAACACAGCGTAAATGGCCCTCCATCCGAGTCGACTACAATCGCCCGCCGTGAATGACGTCACAGTCCCGCCGGTCAGCCGGCGCACCGATCTGCTCGCGCTCGGCCTGCTCTTTCTCATCGCCACGATCTCGTTCGCCGACATCCTCTTCGGCGTCAATCAGCTCTACATGCGCGATCTGACGCGCTACTACTACCCGACCAAACAGGTTCTCCGCGAGATCGTGCAGCACGGCGAGTTTCCCTATTGGAACCGTTACTTCTCCGCCGGCCAGCCCATCGCCGCCAATCCCGAGCACGAGGTCTTCTATCCTCTCACCTGGCTGATCCTCCTGCCGAGCTACGACCTCGGCTATCGACTTCACATCCTCATCCACATCTATATCGGCCTTCTGGGGATGTATGCACTGTTGCGGTCGATGGGGCTGCGTCCGCCTGCCGCGTGGTTCGGCGCGCTGTCCTTCGGGCTGGGCGGGCTCTATCTCTCGTACGTCAACCTTCTGCCGATTCTTTTCTGCGCGGCCTGGCTGCCGCTGACGTGTCTCTTCGTCCGTCGATTTCTGTTGCGGCACGCCATTCGCGACTTCGCCGCCGCGGCATTGTTTCTCGGCCTTCAGTTTCTGGTCGCCGAGCCGACCACCGTGGCGCAGACCGGGGTGTTGATCGGCATGTACGCGTTGTATCGCGGGTGGTATAGCCGGCCGCGCATGTCGAAGATGATCACCCGCGTCCTCTGGATCGCCGTGATCTCGGCGATCGGGTTCCTTCTTGGCGCGGCGCAGATCCTGCCGGCCATCGATCACGTCCGCGATTCGGCCCGTTCGCGGCCCTTCGATTTCGACCTCGTCAGCGCCTGGAGCATGCCCTGGCCGAAGTTCGCGGAGCTGATCTACCCCAACGTCCTCGGGCACATCTCCATCGGCAACGTGATGCACTACTGGGGCGGCGGTCTGTATCCGGGGATGGGATCGCCGTTTCTCTTCAGCATCTACGCCGGCATCGCCGTCACCGCACTGGCGATCGGGGGCGCCTTCGCCCGGCCACGCGGCGGGCGCTTCGTTCTCATCGTCTTCGTCTTCTCATCGATCATGGCCCTCGGCGCGCACACGCCTCTGCTCCGCTGGCTCTATGACGCCGGCATCGCCACGTCGATCCGCTATCCGGAGAAGTTCATCCTGATGGGCGTCTTCGCCATGATCCTCTTCGCCTCGCAGATGCTCGACCGGATGCTGGCGGGGGATGAAGACGTTCGCAGCGGCGCCCTCGGATTTGCCGCGGCCACGGTGCTCGTCGCCGCCCTCCTCGCCGTCGCCGGCTTCACGCCTCTCTACCCGAGGCTCTTCAACCTCCTCAGCAAAGCGACGGACATCGCCTCGATCCGCAAGGCATGGAGTATGACCGCCGGTTCGGCAGCGACGGCGGCGGTGGTCCTGTCGAGAACCGACTGGATCATCGCCGCGGTGCGCGGCGGGATCCTCATCGCCCTCCTCGTCACCGTCCGCAAGCGCTATGACCGCGCCTGGCTCGTTGCCGCGGCGGCATTCGTGACCATCGACCTCGTCTACGTGACGTGGGAGCTCAACCCGAGGGAGCCGCGAAGGTTCTTCGATCCACCGCCGGTGGCGCGGACCATTCCGCGCAATCACCAGGACTTCCGCATCTTTCATGAAGCCGACTGGTATGGAACCGAGAAACCGGCGCAGCAGTACTTTTCCACCGGCCCCGCAGTCTATTGGGTGGTCCGGAACGGCCTCTTTCCGATGACGCCGGCCGGCGCGGGGTTGCGCACCGTCCTCGAGCGCGACTACGACAAGACCGCGCTCCTCTCCACCGTCGACCTGACCGACTCCGTCTGGGACGTCAAACGCTCCGGCCGCGCCGACTGGTGGAAGCCGTTCATGGCCATGTCGAACGCGTGGTACCGGGCCGTCTACCGCGACTTCGATCTCGAGAAGAAGCGCAACCACGGCAACTTCATGGAGTCGCTCCCGATCACCTTCGAGGAAGGGCCGCACTACCCCCGCTACTACTTCGCCGACCAGGTCGTCACCATTCGCGACCGCGAAGACTTCGTCAAACAGTTGAGCACTTCGAGCTTTACCAGCGGCGTCGCCTTCGTGCAGCAGCCGTCGTTCGTTCCGGCCAGGGGCGTGATCAAGCGCCTTGCCGAAACGGCGAACACCGCCACGATCGACGTCGAGAGCTTCGGCCAGGGATTCCTGGTCATGAGCGTCACACCGCACAAGTACTGGACCATCGTCGTCGACGGCATGAAGGTGCCGGCCGTCGTGACCAACATCGCCTATCAGGGCATCATCGTGACGCCGGGAAAGCACCACATCGAGATGGAGTACCGCAATGAGCTGGTGCGCGTCGGGATGCTGATCACGCTCATCACCGCCGCGGTGCTGCTCGGGATCCTGCTCATCTACCGGCCAAAACTCCCCTCGGCGGCGGTGCCTGCCTATGAAGAGCAGGTCCATGTCGTCGCCGATGCAAGCGGAACGCACCTCGAGGCCGCCGTGCCGGCGCCGTCCGGCGAGAACCAACCACCCGGGGGGGACGTCCCCGCGACCTGATGCGACGCTGGGCTCTGCCGCTCGCGCTGATCCTCGCAGGCGCCGCGTTCATCGCGGGGGTACGCTGGTACAGCGCGCGCACCAAGCAGGAGATCGACTCGCAGCTCTGGATTCCGAAGCCGGCCGCGATCACTCCCGCGGTCGTGGCACTGCAGCAGTACGTCCGTATCGACACCTCCAACCCGCCCGGCAACGAGCTTCCCGGCGCGCGGTTTCTTGCCGCCCTCCTGGCGAAGGACGGCATCCGCGCGGAGATCATCGAGTCGGCACCCGGCCGCGCCAGCGTCTACGCGCGCATCGCCGGTAAACGCCACGGCGGCGGCCTCCTGCTCCTCAATCACATCGACGTCGTTCCCGCCGCGAAAGAGGGCTGGACGCGCCCGCCGTTCGCCGCCGAGGTCTTTCTCAACCAGCTCTACGGACGGGGCACGCTGGACATGAAAGGGATCGGGATCTGCGAGCTGCTGGCCTTTACCGGCCTGGCGCGGATGCACCGCACGCCGGAGCACGACGTGGTCTTCCTGGCCTCGGCCGATGAGGAAGAAGGCGGAGGGAAAGGCGTGGCCTGGCTGCTCGCACATCGCCCGGACATTTTCGAAGGCGTCCGATACGCCCTCAACGAAGGCGGCATCACCGAGACCACGAAGGAGCGCGTGGCCTACTTCGGCATCGAGACCGGCACGAAGATGACCGTCAAGCTGCTGCTGCGCGCGCGCGACCGGGAGTCGATGCAGGCGCTGCGCCTCGCGCTCGAGCCGTTCATCACCCCCCTCGATCCCGTACGCGTTCTGCCGGAAGTGAGGGAGTTTCTGCACGATCTCGCGCCGCTGCGCATCGAGCAGGGACAGCTTCTCGACGACATCACACGCACGATCGCGGCCGGCAAGTTCTGGCTCCTGGCCAGCGGCTATCGCGAATTGACGCAGAACGTGGTCTGGCCCTCCAGGATCGAGTCCGACGCCAGGGGCGTCACGATGCACGTCAATCTCTACAACCTCCCCGACGAGAACCCGGACACGCGCATCGCCTGGCTGTGCGGCCTGGCCGGCCGGTACGGAGCGAACATCGAGACCGTGCTGGAGACCAGCGGACCCGCGCCGATCAGCTCGCGGCACACGCCGATGTTCGCCATCATCGCCGCCGAGGCCGCACGGCAGTACCCGGGAACGCGGACCGGCAGCGAAGTCCTGGCGGCCTCGTACAACGACTCGCGTTATCTTCGGGCCCACGGCATCTCCGCGTATGGACTGATGCCCTTCCCCACCGACTGGTACCAGACCCAGGGGATTCACGGGATCGACGAGCGGGCTCGCGTCGACTGGTTCAACGACGGGGTGGCGCTCGTGCAGCGCGTCACCAGCAGGTATGCGTTTGAGCCGGATACGCCGCCAATCCGTTGACACAAATTGTCAAAGCAACGTCCGAAAAGCGTCAATATTTGGTGATAAAGATCCCGTTAGATCTCCTAACCATCATTGCTTCAATGTGTTAGGTAACAGCCCCGATCGGCACCTGGCTTGCGATAGCGCAGCCCACCAGGAGGCATCATGATTAAAAGGAATCAAAAGGGCTTCACACTCATCGAGCTGCTGATCGTCGTCGCCATCATCGGCATTCTTGCGGCAATCGCCATTCCCAACCTGCTGACCGCCATGCAGCGCGCCAAGCAGAAACGGACCATGGCCGACATCCGCACCATCGCCACCGCGTGGGAAGCGCGTGCGACAGACGTCAACAAGTACAACGCGGCCGGCGCCATCACTCTCCCTGCGGTCACCCTCGACCACGACACGATGACGACCATCCTCTCGCCGACGTACATCAAGTCGCTCCCCCCGAAGGATGGCTGGGGCAATAACTTCGTGTACAACGCCGACAAGAACTTTGGTGACCCGATCGCGGCGCAGGATTACTCGGTCCTCTCGTTCGGCCGCGACGGCGTGATCGACTCGAGGCCCGGACTGGCGACGACGAACTTCGATTGCGACATCATTTACCAGGCAGGCGGCTTCTCGCAGTACCCGGAAGGCGTCCAGCAGCAGTAACTCGCTTCCGTTCGAGATTCCGGAAGGGCGCCCGAGGGCGCCCTTTTTGTTGTCAGGAGCGCCTCGCCACAAAGCGCCCGCGCCACAAAGCGCCCGCGCCACAAAGCGCCCGCGCCACGGAGCGCTGGCGTCTCGCCGGCTGGCTCGGCGGCGTCTCGCCGCTGAGGGTTATCAGGCGAATGTATCGAGTTTCGCCAGACCTGGGGCGAGACGCCCCCGGGCCAGCCGGCGAGACGCCAGCGCTCCGTCCGTTTCCGCACCGGATGTGCCCGCCAATCGGTTGACACAATTTGTCAATTGACTAAGCCGAAACCGTCAACAATCGATGGGAACCAATGCGATTTAGCCCGCTAACCATCATCGGCTCAATGTGTTAGATATTCTCTCCGATCGGCATCCGGCTTGCGGTTGCAGAAGTCCACAGGAGAAAGAGGAACTCATATGATCAAAAGAAAACAGAAGGGCTTCACACTCATCGAGCTGCTGATCGTCGTAGCGATCATCGGCATTCTTGCGGCAATCGCCATTCCCAACCTGCTGACCGCCATGCAGCGCGCCAAGCAGAAACGGACCATGGCCGACATCCGCACCATCGCCACCGCGTGGGAAGCGCGTGCGACCGACGTCAACAAGTACAACGCGGCCGGCGCCATCACTCTCCCCGCGGTCACCCTCGACCACGACACGATGACGACCATCCTCTCGCCGACGTACATCAAGTCGCTCCCCCCGAAGGATGGCTGGGGCAATAACTTCGTGTACAACGCCGACAAGAACTTTGGTGACCCGATCGCGGCGCAGGATTACTCGGTCCTCTCGTTCGGCCGCGACGGCAAGATCGACTCCAGGCCCGGACTGGCGACGACGAACTTCGACTGCGACATCATTTACCAGGCGGGCGGCTTCTCGCAGTACCCGGAAGGCGTCCAGCAGCAGTAAATCGCTTCCGTTCGTGATTCCGGAAAGGGCGCCCGAGGGCGCCCTTTTTGTTGCAGTTACGGAGTTGCGAGGTTACGCGGTTGCGAGGTCTCGCGGCCACACCCACCCCGAGACCGCGAAACTCCGAGACCGCGAGACCGTTACTATTGCGCCGTGAAAAACATCCTTCTCATCCTTCTCCTCGCAGCAGCCCTCCCCTTCGCCGCGCACGCGGCCCCCGCCGAATGGGAACGGCATGCGAAGAACGTCGAGATCATCCGGGATGACTGGGGCATCGCCCATGTCTACGGAAAGACCGACGCCGACGCGGTCTTCGGGATGATCTACGCCCAGGCCGAAGACGATTTCAATCGCATCGAGAGGAACTACCTGCTGTCGATGGGACGGTTGGCCGAAGCGGAGGGAGAAGCCGAGATCTATCGGGACCTGCGGATGAAGCTCTTCATCGACCCCGCCGACATGAAAGCGAAGTACCGGCAGAGCCCCGCGTGGCTGAAAGCGCTGATGGATGCCTGGGCCGGCGGCCTGAATGACTACCTGTCAACCCATCCCCATGTGAAACCGAAGGTGATCAAGCACTTCGAGCCTTGGATGGCGCTCACCTTCAGCGAGGGGAGCATCGGCGGCGACATCGAGCAGATCAATCTCAAGGAGCTCCAGGCCTTCTACGAGAAGACACCGAGCACTCCCATCGCCGCCGATGTCAGAGAATACGTCGAGCCGACGGGGTCGAACGGCGTGGCCATCGCTCCCTCGAACACCGCCTCCCACCACGCCCTGCTGCTGATCAATCCGCACACCTCGTTCTTCTTCCGCTCCGAGCTGCAGATGGTCAGCGAGGAAGGTCTCAACGCCTACGGCGCCGTGACCTGGGGGCAGTTCTTCATCTATCAGGGATTCAACGACCACGCCGGCTGGATGCACACCTCGAGCGGCGTCGACAACATCGATGAGTATGCGGAGACGGTGACGAGGATGGGCCGGACCCTCGTCTACAAATACGGAGAGCGGCATGAGGCGCTGAAGACGAGCACGATCACCATCCCCTACAAAACGAGCAGCGGGATGGCCACGAAGACCTTCACCGTCTACCGCACGCTGCACGGCCCGGTCGTCCGCGAGGCTGGCGGCAAGTGGATCAGCGTCCGGCTGATGCAGGATCCGATGCACGCGCTCATCCAGTCGTACATCCGCACCAAAGCGACCGACTACCATTCATTCCGGAAGTCGATGGCGCTGCACACCGACTCGTCGAACAACACCATCTTCGCCGATGCCCGCGGGAACATCGCCTACTTCCACTCCAACTTCATCCCGCGGCGCGACACGCGCTTCGACTGGACCAAGCCGGTCGACGGCAGCGATCCCGCCACGGCCTGGCACGGCGTCCTCTCCGTCGACGAGACGCCAAAGCTTCTGAATCCTCCCAACGGCTGGCTGTACAACAGCAACAACTGGCCGTGGTCGGCGGCCGGCCCGTACAGTCCGAAGCGGTCGGACTATCCCGTGTACGTCGAGCGCGGCATCGAGGAGACCCCGCGCGGCTACCACGCGCTGAAGGTCCTGCCGGGGAAGAAGGACTTCACCATCGAATCGGTGATCGCCGCCGCGTATGACAGCGACCTGCCGGCCTTCGACACGCTGCTGCCGCCTCTGCTGAAGGCCTATGACGAGCTACCCGCCGGCGACCCTCTCCACGCCCGGCTTTCCGAACCGATCGGCCTCCTGCGGAATTGGGATCACCGCTGGTCCGTCACCTCGGTGCCGACGTCGCTGGCCATCTTCTGGGCCGAGGACCTCGGCAAGAAAGTCGCCGCAGCCGCGCGCGAGGCGGGCCTGACGGCGGACGACTACTCCGCCACGAGGGCGACCTCCGGCGAGCGCCTTCAGTCGCTGGCCGCGGCCTGCGACAAGCTCACCGCCGATTTCGGGAGCTGGAACACGCCGTGGGGCGAGATCAACCGCTTTCAGCGGATCACGGACGACATCGAGCCGCCGCACTTCGACGATGCCGGACCGAGCATCCCGGTCGGCTTCGCCTCGTCGCGCTGGGGATCGCTGGCCTCGTTCGGCGCCCACGCCTGGCCGGGGACGAAGAAGTGGTACGGCACGAGCGGCAACAGCTTCGTCGCCGTCGTCGAATTCGGCAAGCGCGTCCGCGCCCGTGCCGTCACCGCCGGCGGCGAGAGCGGCAACCCCTCCTCCCCCCACTTCAACGACGAAGCCGCCCGCTACGCCACCGGCAATCTCCGCGAGGTCTACTACTACCGCGACCAGCTCAAAGGCCACATCGAGCGGCGGTACCATCCGGGGGAGTGAGCTCCGGGTGGCAAACCAGATGAACCGTTCCAGGGCCGCGTGCTTGCAGTTCCAACCCCACTGCCGGCCCTAGAAGGACATCCTGACGCTCTGATACTTGTCTCCCGCGGGAGCCCCTTCCGGGTACATTTCGAAGGCTATGACGTCGCCGCTTGCGGCGAATCCCCGCCGCGGCGTTGCGCCGCGTCACGGGGATTCGTCACCTTCGGGAAAACCGATCCTCAGGGGTACCGCGAGTTCGAGCAGGATGGGGTTGTGTCGACCATCGCAAACGGCGAACCCTCGCCTGGCAAATTTTGGGGTAACGGGTCGGGGATACCACCCGTGCCAGCGAGGTAATACAGCGCGAAGTCGTGCGCTTTGTCGGACATGTCCGTAGTCGAATTATGAAGGACGATAGAACCTTGCACATCGTCGCTGAGGGTGAGGCCGGGGGGCGTCGAGAGCGGGACTCCCGCGGTCTCCTCCACCAGCAGCGTCTTTCCGTCGCGCGTCATCAGTTGCAGTTTCGGGTCTCCGTCAGTCTGGACGGTCCAGGTCGTGTAGAGCCCTCCTCCACTGATCGGGTTGGTGGTAATGGGGAACAGGCTGGCGGTAATGATCCCAAGATTGATGTCGACGTAGCAATCTGCCTGACTGGGCGCGCCTGTCTCGGTCGTGATGCTCGGAAGCAGAGCCATATTCGGAACGAACTTCTTCAGGCTCGGGACAGTCTTCAAAGGAAGATCCACAACAGAGTGCACATCCAGGTCCACGTTCAATCCCTGTGAAGCGGTCGCATTGACGACGGTCAGGCGGTAGCCGTCAAAGGGCATACCGCCAGCACTACCCAGTGTTGGATCAAACGACAACCCTGCGTGCTGCAGAGCCGCGCTGATGTCCGAGCTTACTTCGAGATAGCAATGGTGCGCCGGCAGGTCCAGGCCTTGACGTTGACTTCGAAAGCCGTTGTTCGCATCGACCGCCACGACGCGGTGCTGGACACCTTCCGGCAGAAACGATGCCTCGGTCACGTGAATACACAGCCCTCGGAACGACATTACCAATTGACCCATGGATTCCTCCCTATTCGGTTCGATGAATGGTTGTGGTCAGTACGGCGAGATGGCGCCACGCGACGCCGGGATGCCGTAACTGCGTGAGTTGTACTTGCCGCAGTGCGGCGGGGGCGGCGATTCCGAGCGCCAGTTGTTTATGTAAAGCGAGAAAGAGCGCTCCGGCGTCACGGTCGGCGATCGGCGCAAGCGTACCGACAACGTCGCCGGCACCGGCGGCGGCAAACGCGCCCGCCAGACTCAGAGCACGGCGGTCGGGGTCGTGCGGGCGACGCAGCGTGTTGCACGCGGAGAGCACCACCACCGGAGACATGCCGTGCATGGCGGCGATGGTTCTCCAGGAGAGCGGGCCGCCTGCGACCGCGAGCGCATCATCGCCCGCCGGATCGCCCTCGGTATGACCGGCGATGTGCAGCACATCGGCCGCGGCAGCATTCTCCTCGACTGTCCGCGCGGTGACGTCGCCCGTCCTCTCGCCGCGTACGGCGGGATAGAGCCTGCCGATCTCCGTCACCTCGAGCTCCACTGCCGGCAGAGCGGCCGTGCCGGATGCCCGGCCGGACGGAAGACCAAGCGCCGCCACCGTCACGGGACGGACAGCCGGCGGTGCCACCCGCAAGGCCGTTGCGCTCGGCGCGATGGAGACCGTCATCCGTTCGACCAGGGCCCGCCCGGTCAGTCCGTCGCGGAGCGCGGAGAAAGGGACCTGATCGAGCGATCTGTCGGGAACGACGATCAATGCGTGCGCGTCTGCCAGTGCCGCGGCCGAAGGGCGGATCAACAGGTCATAGAGCGCGGCCGAAGAAGCGTCATCGTCACGCGCCGCAAGCGCGGCAACCTCCTCGCGCGGAATGGCGTGCCGTGATGACACAACGCCGCGCTCCGTGACCGTCATGGAGACCACCTCGCGCGGCAGGACGACGATCGCGACGACCGTTGTGCCGCTCCCCACCAGCCGGCGGCGCAGTTCGCCCACCGACGCGGAAGCGGCGGGAACGCCGCGCATGCGCTCCGCATCCGCGTACGCCGAGGTCACGTCGCCGCGGTCGAGATCGCGCCGGATCGCTTCCTGGAACAGCGCGCTGCCGGCGTCGAGCACGTCGGCGCCGATGCCCGCGCCCCCAAGAGCGGCCGGGTGCTGCTCGACTGCCAGCATTCCGGCGGAGAGGTCGCGCTCCGCCGCGGAGGCGTCGCCGATGCGCAGCGATGCCCGTGCACGGACAAGGTACGGCTCCGCGACGAGATTGGTCAGCCCGTTCCCGACGTAGAGATCGAGCGCACGCGAGGCGAGATCGCGTGAGCGGCGCGGATCGGAGTCGGCCAGTGCAACAGCCATCGCCATGTCGGCATCGGCCAGGTAGCGCGCGCGAAGCGATCCATCGGGAACGCGCAAGGCCACAGACGTTGCCTCCCCGGCCGAGCGAATCGCCGCTGCCGCATCGGACGGTCCATCCAGGAGCGACTTTCGCACGAGCGTTTCCACCAGCAACTCGTCATTCGACATCGCCCTCTCGAGCGACTCGACGATACCGATCAGAGCGCGCGCCGTCTCCGGCTTTCGGACGCGCAGCGCCGTTGTGACCGCACCACCCACGGCCTGATCGAGCAAGTCGATCTGCCCCGCGGAGCTCAGCGCTTCGAATGCCCGGATGTGCGCGCGCCAAGCCTCGTCGGGCCTGCCGACCGCAGTCAGCGCATCGGCGAGCATCGTGCCGACCATCGCTTGATTTTCCGTCTCTCCCCCGCGTCGAAACAGCGCCTCCGCCTCGACCAGGAGGCGCGCTGCGCCGTTCCAGTCGTCGTCGAACATCAGGCTTCGCGCCAACTCCCACCGCACCTGGCCCGCCTGCGAGAGATATCCAGGCCGGCCGTCGACCTCGGTGACAAGCGCGGCCAACTCCTGCCGCGACTGTACGACGTCGTTCTGCGCCAGCCGCGCGCCGGCGGCGTACGACCGGGCCGCCAGCGACATCGGGTCTCCGGCCTCCGCGAATTGCGCCGCGGCCAGCCGCAGATCGCGCTCCCCCTGGCCCTGTTCGCGGCGGCTGAACGCAATGCGGCCGCGTCGATAGGTAATGTGCGCGGCGGCGATACGCAAACGCTTCTGTGCATCCGCCGCGTCGATCACCTGCACGGCATCTCGCAGCAGCGACTCGCCGGAGATGGCGGCCAGCGCCGTACCGATGTTGCGTGAGACCGTAAGCCAGCGCGCCGCCTCGCCTGCGTCGCCTCGCGTGAGCGCCTCGGCCCAGCGTCCGAGATACTCCGCTTCCCCGAAGGCCCGTGCGCGCTCGCGATGACGATCGACCAGCGTCCGCACGGACTCCGCGTCGCCCGACGCTGCCGCGGCCTCGAGCCGTTGACGGTCGCTCTCGAATTTCGGGTTCTCACGTTCCGCGGCGAGCCGGCTGAGATGTTCGCGGGCCTCGTTCGCCCACAGCGACGACGGATCGACGTCGAGATACCGCTGCCACGCCACTCGCGCCTCGCCGCGGATCCCGATACGCTCGAGCACGAGAGCGCGGTTGAAAAGCGCCTCGCCCATCCGTGGATCGATCTGTAGCGCGCGGTTCGCCGAGGCCAGCGCTTCCGGGTACAGCGACGTACGGCCAGCCAGCGCGGCGGCGTATTGCGCGGCGGCGAGGTCGCTCCATACCCTGGCCTCGGACGGCGACCGCTTCGCCTCGTCGGTCAGCCGGGCGATCCCTTCCTCCGGCTTGTCGATCAGCACCAGGGCAATGCCAGCGGCCCGACGGGCATCCGGTGAGGTGTCCTGTTCCGCGCGTTCGATGGCGTTTGCCGCCGCTCCGGCTACCTTCAACTGCTCGGTATCGACGGCCGCGCGGTCCGCTCGTATCGCCCCTCGGTACGGCGCCCACGCGAACCCGCCCGTCAGGCGGGCCTCGACCGCACGCGCCGAGCGGGGCGACACCTCGACGAGCTCCTGCGTCGCATCGTGATGGCGGGCCCGCAGCACGATGACGGACGTGAGCGCAATCGCGAGCACCGCTGCCGCGGCGAGTAGCCACCGCTGCCAGCCGCCTCCGTACACCGCGCCCTCCCGGTCTGCCTCGGCGTGGAACGTCTCATTTGCGGCATCGATCATCGGCATACACTCTTCACAAACGCTCGCGTGCTCGACCAGTACGTCGCTCTCTGCTTTCGACAGACGCCCTTCGACCCAGGCGGCCATCGTCTCGTCATCGGGGCATCGCGACACGGACTGGCTCATGGCGACTGCTCCTCGACATTGGTGTGTCCTGTCACTTCCTTGGTCCGGTGCCTCTCACCGTTTTTCCAACCCTGACCGAAATTCATTTCGATCCGGTTCGACGCGCCGAGGAGATCGTCCGCCGCGGAGGGATCGATCCCGGCCTTCATGAGGATTTCGCGCAACCCCCCGAGCAGCGTCTCGAGCCGCCGATAAAGCGGGCGCTGGGGCACCTTCATGAGCCGCGCGATATCCGCGATCGTGAGCGACGATTCGAACCGGAGCCGTACCAACATCCGGTCCGGCGCGGGCCAGGCGGCCATCGTGTCGTGCAGCAGCGCCCCGGCGCGAAGTGACATGGCGCGCAATTCACGGTCGAGCGTGGCAGTGTCAGCACGGTCCGCGGCGGGCAGCGGAACCTCGTCATCTTCCGGAAGGGGAACCTCGCGCGGGCGCGGAGCCCGTTGAGGCAGTCGATCGGCGATGTCGACGACTTCATGCCTCGTGATCGAGGTGTCGACGGAGCGAAGGATCGGCATGGCCTCGTCGACGGAACGACGCTGGCGGCCGATGAGATCCTCGATGAGCACCGCTCGCTCGCCGAGCCGCTCCGCCTCGGGCGATGGCCGCCATCGCCCGTATGTTCGCTCCCGCTGGTCGCCCAGCTTGCGCCGGATGACGATCGTCAGATACGTCGCCAGCGACGACCGTCCCTCGTACCGGCGCAGGATCGCGTAGTCATTCTCCACCAGGGCCAGCTTGACGACCGAAGCGAAGTCGTCGACATCCCCGGCGGCCACACCTCCCCGCCGGCACACTTGCCGGACGACACGGTCAATCAGCTCGAGGTTGTCTTCGAGAACACGGCGCGGATCCATTTTGTGGGTGATTATGGAAGGGTGAGATTATACCGCCTCGGTCTGGTGCGGGAGACCATTCAAACGGGCTCTTGTAGAATCCATGCAACCGCCTTCCAACGAAGGAGAGACCATGCGCACTCACCACGGTCTTCGTTTGATTGTCGCGCTCGGATTGCTGGTCATCCTGACCGGCTCCACTTCGGGCCTTCGTGAACTGCCGAAGCTTGCGATCCAGAAATCACAACTGACGCTGCCGGGATCCGTCCCCTTTCGTCTGACTGCGACGGTTCGCAATCCGAAGGACCCAACAGATCAGGCGCACACCGCCCGCATCGAGGAGCTCTGGGTATCGCCCCAGAAATGGCGGCGGAAGGTGACCTCTCCCGGCTTCTCGCAACTGCTCATCGTGAATGGAGGGCGGGTTCACGAAGAGATCACGGGCGACTACTATCCGAACTGGTTGCGCACTCTGGTCAATGGCCTGTTCGATCCCGGTGCTCCTCTCGAGGGAGTCGACCTGACGACCTCTGACGACAATCCGGTGCACGATACCAAACAGGTTTGCCGCCGTTTTGCGACGGCGGTCGGGATCGATCCGGTCTCGAACGATGTGTTTTCGACCTACTGCTTCCTCTACGGCCTTCTCGACGGTGTCAACATTCCGGGGTATATCGTGAACTACAGGGACTACGCCCCGTTTTCCGGGAAGCAGGTGGCGCGCAAGGTTCAAGCGTACGTCGACCGGGAACTGGCGCCGGAGGCGCGCATCGTCGAGCTGAGCGTCCTGAAAGCGCCGGACGAGTCTCTCTTCGCCATCACCGAGGTGCATCCGCTGTTGAAGACCGTCGTCGTCAGCGAGCAGGATGCCCGGGCTCACATTCTCGACGCCGCTCCCATGGTCTGGCCGAAGATCCACGAAGGTCAGGCAGTGGGTCTGGCGAGCATTTATGTGTGCATCGACCGTGACGGAAAAGTACGCGAGACACACAATCTCAACAACGACCATCCCGACGTCGCCGATTCTGCCCGCGAACAAGTGATGCACTGGAGGTTCCGGCAGTTCATGGCCGAAGGAGTCCCGGTTCAGGCGGAAACGATTCTGACGTGGGCGTATTCGACGGAACTGGAGTAGGCGGCGCTTCGCGCGTTATCGGTTGTCGGTTATCGGTTGTCTGTGCCGGCACTTGGCATAAACCAACCGACAACCGATAACCGACAACGCGCGAAGCGCATCACCACTCGGCAGGCATCTTCACGAACGATCGATCGAGATCGCGTACCGAGGCCGACCCGAGCAGCTTCATCGTCCGGACGATGCCGGAGCGGAGAATGTCGATTGTCCGCGACACACCCTCTCCGCCCGCCGCGCCCAGGCCGTAGGCGTAGGCGCGTCCGATGAGAACCGCCTTCGCGCCGAGGCAGAGGGCTTTCACAACGTCGCTGCCGCGGCGAATGCCGCCGTCCAGCAGAACTTCCGCCTGACCGTTGACCGCGGCGAGCACTTCCGGCAGCACGCGCAACGTTGGAGCCACGCCGTCGAGTTGCCGCCCGCCATGATTTGAGACCACCATCGCCTCTGCTCCCTGATCGATGGTGCGGCGGGCATCATCCGCCGTGTGGACCCCTTTCACCACGATCGGACCCTGCCATGCCTCGCGGATCCACCGGAAGTCGTCCCACGACACCATCGACTGCTCCAGGGCGGCGCCGACGTCCGCGTACGGCATGGGGCCGTCCTTCAGCACGACGTTCGGAAACTTCATCAAGCCGCCGTCGAGGAGAAACGCCGTAAGCCAGCGCGGGCGGGCCAGAAATTGGAAGGTGTAGGGAAACATCGTAAACGGCGCGCCGGAGACGAGCTCCTTCGTGCCGTTGCGCACATCCCGTTCCCGATTTCCGGCGACGGGCGTGTCGACGGTCACCACCAGCGCGGAACAGCCGGCTTTTCTCGCGCGCTCGATGCCGCCCATGGCCACATCGCGCCCTCCGATGAGATAGAGCTGGTACCACACCGGTCCGCGCGTGGCCGCCTTGACGCCGGCAACGGGACAACCCGCCAGGGTCGAGAGCGTATAGATCGTGCCGGCCTCCCCCGCCGCCCGCGCGGCTGCCTCTTCGCCGCGCGGATAGAACAGGCGGGAGCTGCCGACCGGCGCGAGCAGAAACGGCAGCTCGAGGTGCTCGCCCAGGACCGTGGTCCGAAGGTCGACGCTGGCCGTGGCCACGGCCGAGCGAGGCCGGAGGATCACGTCGTCGAAGATGCGCGCGTTCTCGCGCATGGTCCACTCGGTGTCCGCGCCGCCATCGATGTAGTCGAACACGACGCGCGGAAGACGTTTCTTCGCCGCGGCCCGGAGGTCGGCGATATTGACGATCATCATGCGGTCGTCATTCTAGTGGCGCGGTCTCGAAGTTTCGCGGTCTCGCGGTCTCGCGGCAAACCCACCGCGCGACCGCGTAACCGCGAGACCCCGCAACCGCATCTCCGACATCCCTACAATATTCGCGCTCCCCATTCGTCTACAGCAGTGGATGAATGATCTGGCGAGCGTCACCGCGATGGCCGAGAACGACAGCCGAATCTCCGAGATCGTCGCGGCCGAGGGATCGAGGCTGCGCGCGTTCATCCGCCGGCGCGTCCCCGACACCTCGGACGTCGAGGACATCCTGCAGGAGGTCTTCTACAGGCTGGTCGAAGCCAATCGCCTGCTGATGCCGATCGAGCACGTGACCGGGTGGCTCTTTCGCGTGGCCCGCAACCGCATCACCGATCTTTTCCGGAAGAACGAGCCGGAGAGTTTCTCGGACGAGGGTGTGTATGGTGACGACGGCGAGATGCTGCGACTCGAGGATCTGCTGCCGTCGCCCGATGCAGGCCCCGATGCGCTCTACGTCCGCCACGTGCTGCTCGAGGAGGTGGAGCTCGCGCTGGCCGAGCTCCGTGACGAGCAGCGCGAGGTCTTCATCGCCCACGAGTTGGAGGGGCGCAGTTTCAAGGAGCTGTCCGCGGAAACCGGTGTGAACGTCAACACCCTGCTCTCACGCAAGCGCTACGCGGTGCTTCACCTGCGCGAACGGCTGCAGAGCATTTACGACGAATTCAGGAACGAGTAAGGAGCAACGATATGAGAAGGAAACGAATCCTGTGGATCCCGGCCGCAATCGTGGGGATGGTGCTTTTCGCCTTCATCGGCGGCGAAGTGGTCATGCGTCTGTGGAACTGGCTGCTGCCCGACCTGTTCGGTTTCAAGCAGCTCACGTTCTGGCCCGCCCTCGGCCTCCTCGCCCTCTGCCGGATTCTGTTCGGCGGCTTCGGCATGCGAGGCGGCGGCATGAACCGCTCGATGTTCCGCCGCCGCATGGCCGAACGCTGGGAGCGCATGACCCCCGAGGAGCGCGAGAAGTTCTGCGGAGGGATGCACGGGCGGTGGGGGCGGGAGGTTCCGCAGGAGCCGAAGGCGGGGGGGTGAGCTCTGTCCGAGGATTTGGATGCCCACGCCGAGGATACCGGCGGCACAGGCCAGGGGACGGGTCGATATCAGAGAGGCGACCAATCTCGAGATCACAGCCTATGGGGTCAAGGTCAGGATCGATGGGGGTCAAGATCAGGATCGACCCACCTCAAGATCAGGATCGATGGGGTCAAGGTCAGGACTGCCACCTGTAGATGACAACCGATGGGGTCAAGGTCAGGATCGACCCACCTCAAGGCCACAACCCGATGGGGTCAAGGCCAGGATCGACCCACCTCAAGGCCACAACCCGATGGGGTCAAGGCCAGGATCGACCCACCTCAAGGTCACAACCCGATGGGGTCAAGGTCAGGATCGACCCACCTCAAGGTCACAACCGATGGGGTCAAGGTCAGGACTGCCACCTGTAGATGACAACCGACTCATGCCGCGACGGCGCCAGTCCATTGCTCATCGCCTGTGGCGGTCAGAATCTCGACAGTCCTTCAAGCCGCTGACCTTTTCGGGGAGCGCCTGTCCGTCGAGGCTCCAAGCCTGTCGCAGTTGGCTCTCCGCCCACCTCAACAGGCTCCCAGCCTCTTCGGGGAGGCTCCACAACGCCTCTAACAGCAGGCTCCACACCCACCTGAACAGGCTTCAGGCCTCTACCGGTAGGCTCCGCGCCCGACCCAACAGGCATCAATGCAGGTGAACGAAGGCCCGAGCCTGTCAACTTTGTCCTCGATTACCATTGCGGTTGAGGAGTGTCCTCCATGAGTACCGCACCCACCTCCTCGCCGATGTGGTGACTGGCAAGCTTCATGAGCGCGGCCCGCGCGCAAGTTACACTCGCGCTCGACGAAACTGGCGATCCGGATGACACAGAGGCGAGGAGCTTTGAACGATGTCTGAACCAATCAACCCGGTATTGATTCACCACCTGACGCCGAAGGGTTTTCTATCCTTCGGCCCCGAACATCCGGGCGTTGCACTCAAGGCTCTGAACGTCTTCATCGGTCCCAATGGCAGCGGCAAGTCCAACCTCATCGAAGCGATCAGCCTGATGCGCTCGGCCCCGAAAGACATGCGTGACGTGACGCGAAAGGGCGGCGGTGTGGCGGAATGGATATGGAAGGGCGGGTCGAAGGGCGTAGCGTCGGTCGATTGGGTCGTCAGAAATCCTGACGGCCCCAGACCACTGCGGCATGTGGTCGCGTTTCGCGCGGTGGCGCAGGCCTTCTCTCTCGACGACGAGCGAGTAGAAGACGCGGAAAGGCGCCCCGACCAGGAGGATGTTTACTTCTACTATCGCTACCAACATGGCCATCCGGTCGTGAACACGCCCCGCTTTTACCAGCGCCATCTAGAGGCGATCGAACCCGACCGCTCGATCCTCGCGCAGATGCGCGACCCCGAGACGTATCGCGAGCTGTCATGGCTCGCACAAAACTACGAGCAAATGCGCATCTATCGGGAATGGGCGTTCGGGCGGAATGCCGTGTTCCGCGAACCCCAGAAGGCGGACATGCGGAACGACGCGCTGGAAGAGGATTTCTCAAATCTGGGCCTTTTTCTGAACCGCCTGAAGACGCACTTCCCCTCGGCCAAGAAGGCAATTCTCGAGAACCTCAAGGACCTCTATGACGGAATCGTCGACTTCGAGGTTTTCATTCAGGGTGGCACTGTTCAGGTGTTCTTCACCGAGGATGACTATGTGATTCCCGCGACGCGCCTTTCCGACGGCACGCTGCGGTATCTCTGCCTCCTGGCAGTCCTCTGCGATCCCGAACCGCCACCGCTCATCTGCATCGAGGAGCCGGAGCTGGGGCTGCATCCGGACATCATTCCAAAGGTGGCAGACCTTCTCCGGGCTGCCTCGAAAAGGACCCAGATCATCGTCACCACTCACTCGGACATCCTGGTGGATTCGATGACGGACACTCCTGATGCTGTGGTCGTGTGTTCCAAGCAGCACGGAGAAACGACGCTCGAACGGTTGAATCCGGACGATCTCCGCGAATGGCTGGAGACGTATCGCCTGGGCCAGCTTTGGACGAAAGGCGAGATCGGCGGGACTCGATGGTGAGCGCGCGGCTGTACATCGAAGGCGGCGAATCGAAGGAGGACCAGATTCGCTGCCGCGAAGGCTTTCGAAAACTGCTCGAGAAAGCGGGCTTCTCAGGAAGGCTCCCGCGGCTAACCGCATGCGGCGGGCGAAACTCGGCCTTCGATGATTTCAGAACCGCGTTCGCCAAGCAAAAGGAAGTCGACTACATCGCGATGTTGATCGACAGCGAAGATCCGCCGGGAGACATCGAACAGACTTGGAATCATCTGAACCAACGGGACGGATGGACCAGACCGGCGACAGCGAACGATGAGCAGGTCCTCTTCATGACGACCTGCATGGAGACGTGGATCGTCGCGGACCGTGCGGCATTGCGAGAGCACTACGGCAACCGCTTGCAGGAGAATGCTCTGCCTCCCCTAATCGACCTGGAGAAACGCGATCGACACGAGGTGCGGGACCAGCTGGTCCACGCATCGCGCAACTGCGCGAACGCCTACGCCAAGGGGAAGCGCTCGTTCGAGGTGCTGGCGAAGCTGGACCCTGCCGTCTTGAAACAAAACCTGCCCAGCTTCGTGCGTGTGGATCGCATTCTGAAAGCGAATCTATGAGCCGTTTGAAGAACTCCCTCGCGCGGCCACCAACACGAGCGGGAAAGGCCTCGAAACGCTGCTGTTTCGTGGAGAACGATTCGGTCAAGCCCTTAGTCGGCGATATTCGAGCGACGAGAGAGTGTCACCACTGGTGACACAATCGCCATTCGGCGGGCGTATCCGCGCAGAAACTCTTCGCGCGCCTCGTCGTCCGCCGCGTTCTCGCTGAGACGGGTCGGCAGGGCGCGTGGAAACATCGACACCAAATTCGCCGTCAATTTGGTGTCGATGTCTACAGCCGGCCACTCTGCATACGTGTGGATCGCCGCCGAATCCGTCCCCTTGTGATCTGGAACACGGCAGGCCGCCGGTCCGCGACCGATTGTTGACTCGTTCACAGTCAATCGGCGCTTCCGGCAGCGCCCACTCTCACTCTCTCTTGAAGAAAGGAAGTCCCATGAAACGAGCCTTTGTCGCTCTTGCTGTACTTGTTGCGTTCGCCTCCCTGCTGCTGCCGTCCACGGCCGCGGCGAGCGAGGCCTGGATCCTCGACATTCCGGTCCGCGGCATCCCGAATCAGGAATCGGGGATGGTGCGGGTCACTCTCGAGTTGAGCGCCGCTCCGGCCGGCTCGCAGCTCGTGGTCAGCGGCAGCACCACCCTCAACCTCGGCGACACTGTCGTCGTGGCCGGAGATACGGTGACCTACGAGGCGCTGACGGGCAACAACGTCCGCATCACCTACGTGCCGAAGTCGAACTTCGGGGCCGACTTCTGCGCGGGCACGTTCGCCGTCGAGAAGCAGATCAACATGCGCTTCGTCGGCGCGCAGGACGTTACCGCCTACAGGATGTCGACGTACGTCGTGGCCGCGCCGCTGGCGGAGTGCTCGCAAGTGTCGAAGCACACCGGCGACACACCGGCCAGCCTGATTCCGAACGACGATGGCGTGGCGCCGGCGCTCACGGCGACGTACAAGGGCCGCAACGACTTCGACGTCGCTCTCGTGCTCGACAAGTCGGGCAGCATGAACGACCTTCCCCCCGGCGCTCAGAGCGGACCGAAGAAGATCGACATCCTCAAGTCGGCAGTGCAGAACTTCGTCGGCCAGTGGGAGTTGCTCGATGCGCCGCCGGGAGGGGGACCGGAGTGGTCGGGCGATCGCATGGGGATGGTCTTCTTCGACTCCACCGCGCAGCCGCAGACGCTCGCCGGCGCCGATCCCCCGGCGAACTTTTTCCTGCAGCGCGGCGCAGCCAGCGCCTGGGACGCCATCATCACCCAGGCCAACGCCCTCGTTCCGGGCAGCTCGACCTCCATCGGCGCCGGCATCAACGAAGGAATGAGCCAGTGGAAGGCCGATCCAAAGAACGACCTCGACGTCGTCCTCATCACCGACGGCATGCAGAACACGGCACCGCTCATCACCCCCACCGGAACCGGTTTTCTCGGCCTGGCGCCTGTGGCCGGCCTGCCGCAGGAGCTGCGCAAGCGCTTCATCCCCATCCACACCATCGCCTTCGGAACGCCGGCACAGGTTGACGACACGCTGCTCCGCAACATCTCCTTCGAGACTTCGGGCCAGTCGTATCAGGCTGTTACCGCGAACACGATGTTCGACGTGTTCGGAATGACGCTGGTGGCCATCCTCAAGGGCAACACGGCCTCGATGGCGACGCGTGTGCTGGACACGCTGATCGGCACCGGTCCGAGCGCGGCCGTTCCTGTGACCGTCGATCGCTCGCCGCAACGCGTGGTCTTCACCGTGCAGTGGGCGCCGCCGGCGCGGCAGATGCTCGACCTCGACGTCTATCCGCCGGGCGCCAGCGTCCCGGCCATTCCGACGTCGTCGAAGAAGACGGCTCAGGCCTCGATCCAGGCCTTCGACATGGCTCGCGGATTCAAATCGGGCGCATGGAGCGTGCGTGTGCGGCGCGACCTCAAGAGCGCCGACGACGTGCCGTACCTTCTGAACGTGATGTTTCTGGAGAAGCATCTCGATTACCAGTTCTCGCTCGACAACCTCCATGCCGTGACGGGCGACCCGCTCGGCCTCCGCGTGCTGGTCGACTGGGACGGCAAGCCGCTGGCCGGCCTGCCGGCCGGGTCCATCAAGGTCCGCGTGCAACGCCAGCCCGACGGCATGGGCAACATCCTTCACGCGTCGCACGTCAAGACGCCGGGCGGCAATATCACCACGTCCACCGGCGACATCCTGACGCCGTACGACTACAAGATCGCGGCGCTCGGACAGCCGCTGATCGACAGCACCACGCCGAAGGACATCACCGTCATTCCGCTCACGGATCAGGGACGGGGATTCTATGGCGCGACGTTCCCCGACACCTTCATCCCCGGCACCTACGTCTTCGAGGCCGTGCTCGACTGGGATACGGCGCTGACCGGCCACGTGGTGCGCGAAGAGCGCCTCGAGGAGGACGTGAAGCCGCGCGCCGATTCGGCCGCCACCGTCACCACCCTGACCGGCGACGCGTTTGGCGTCTGGACGCTCACGGTCACCCCACGCGACCGCTTCGGCAACTACTTCGGACCGGGCTACGCACCGCTGGTGAAGGCGAACGTCCGCAGCGGCGGGAGATTGCGCAGCGCCACTCCCGCCGATCAGGACCAGCTCGGCACGTATACCTTCACCATCGCCGGATCGCCCGGCGTGACGCCGGCCGTCGACGTCATCGTCGACGGAGTGCTCCTGTCGGGAGGGCGATGATCGTTTGGCGCTATCCCTCTCCCCGCGTCGCGCGGGGAGAGGGAGCGAAACGCCGTTAGCCGCAATGACCTGAGCTTAAGCGGTTTGCGGTCGGAGCGCTGGCGTCTCGCCGGCTGGCCCGGCGCGCGTCCCGCCGCCGGGGTTACCGAGGATGTGGGAGTCTTGCCGGTTCGGGTGGGAGAGGTCGCGGACCAGCCGGCGAGACGTCAGTGCTCCGGACCACCGCCGCCCGGCAAGACTCCAGACATTCGCGGTAAACCGCGGCGGCGGGACGCACGCCGGGCCAGCCGGCGAGACGCCGGCGCTCCGGAAACCACCAGCGCTCCGGTCACTGCTTCCGCGTCGCCACCCAGGTCCCATCCGACCGTCCTTCCACGCGCATCCGTCCCTTACCGGAATCGCCGTCGATCCAGCCGGTGAGGAAGGCGGTGACGGGGCCGGGGGCACCTTGACGGCTTTCCTTTGGCCAGTCGCCGGTGAAGGAGAGCTCGATGTAGCCGTTGCGCCAGGTGCCGGTGATGGGGCGGTCGGCGCCGAGGGGGCCGGACCAGGTTCCGGTGACCTTGGTGCCGTCGCGGTGAAGGTCCATCGACGCGGGCATGCCGCCGGCGTCGCTGGCGTAGCGCATCTGCCATGAACCGGCGACGTCGGAGCCGTTCTTGACGCTCTGCGGCGCGGCAGGCGTGATCCGGACGTTGGAGAAATAGGCTTCCTCGTCGGTGTAGCTCCACAGCCCGATGGCGCCGTGCAGATCTTCGCCCTTGAGACCATCCACCACCAGGCTCGGTCTGGGCGATCCGTTCAGATAGAACTTCGCGGCGCGGGCTGATACCTCGATCCGGACCTTTGTCCACGTCTCCATCGCCAGCTCCGCGTGGGATTCATAGAGCGACGGCCACTCCCGGCGCAGGCGGTACCAGCCGAAACCCGGCTCCGCGACGTATTGGACGGAATGGTTCCGCTGCAACTGATCGGGGGCGTCCGCGTTTCCCGGGCGCACATAGAACAACTCGTAGTGCGATGCATCACGCCTGGCGCGGAAGGCGATCCCGACGAAACCCGGAAACCGGACACCCGGCGGCGTAGTGGCCTTCAGCGCGATGTCCGCCTCAATCACGCCGTCCTGGAAGTCCGTTCCGGGGAGGAGCGTGAGTGCCTCGTGGTCATCCCCTTCCACGGTGATCCGGATGCATTTGCGTCCTTTGTAGGTCACCGCTTCCGTCTTCGTTTTCGGCGAGGTCAGGCCGGACGTATCGGCAAGAGGAAAGGTCTGGACGTGCGGCGGGGTCTGTGCGAGGAGACCACCAGCCACCAATACGGTTACCGCGCTGTAGCTCAACCAACGTTGCATACCAGTGCTCAACGTAGAGCGTTCAGCAAGGTTGCTTGATTTTCAAAGGCTTTAACCACAGAGACACAGAGGACACAGAACAGAGGCCCCCCTACCCCGCCATCGCCTTGACCGCCGCGGTGAGCGGCGCGTAGAGGCGCTCGTGGTAGGCGAACGCTTCCTTGTAGATCTGCTGGAAGGCGCCGAGGTCTTTGGGGGAGATGACGAGGTTCACGCCGTAGAGGAAGGCGGCGTTGCCGTCGAGGGTGCGGAGGTTTTCGGAAAAGAGGATGAAGAAGGCCTTTCGCCGGTCGGTCGGCGTGAGAGAGATGATCGGGGCGAAATCGGCCAGGGGCGGCGGGGTGATCTGGGCGGGGTTGAGCATCACCACTGGCGGGTACTCCTGCATGAAGTAGTCGCGGGCCTGCGGCGGAGCGGCGATGACGACCGGCATGAAGCCGATCAGCTTCGCGGCCTGGCGCAAGGCGGGCGAATCGTTGCCGACGATCATCGCTTTGGCGCCGAAACCGTCATCCTCCTCGTGCACGGGAGCGTGCGTGTCCGAGGCGGCACCTGTCATCTCCAGCTTGCTGCGGTCGACAGGGAGCTTCGTACCGCAGACGGGACAGGGAACGAGGACCGGCTTCATCGGAAGCCTGGTCTCGTCGAGGGAGAGCGTTTTCTGGCAGGAGGTGCAGGTGATCTTCATCGCCTTACTCCAGCATCGACAACATCGATTCGTCGCCTGAGGGCACGGTCTCGGACTCGGATGCCTCGCCGAGGCGAAGGGCAAGGTTGGTCGGATTGGTGGCGTAGGCCAGCGCGATCTCGCGCGTGACCACGCGGGCAGTCCACAGTTTTTCGAGCTCGTCGTCGAAGGTCTGCATCCCGTCGACCGATCCATCGTGCATGGCATCGATCAGCGACCGTCCCTCGGCCTCGCCCTTGAGCACGTAGTCGCGCGTGCGCATCGTCGACTTCAGGATCTCCAGAGCAGCGATCCGTCCGCCGCCGATCTTCGGCAGCAGACGCTGCGACAGGACGTAGCGGAACGACTGCGCGAAACGCGTGCGCACCTGCGACTCCTGATCCTTCGGGAAGACGCCGACGATCCGGTCGATGGTCTTGGCGGCATCGATGGTGTGCAGCGTCGAGAGCACCAGGTGTCCCGTCTCCGCGGCCTCCATGGCGATCTCGATCGTCTCCACGTCGCGCATCTCGCCGATCAGGATCACCTTTGGCGCCTGGCGCAACGCCGCGCGCAACGCATGGGCGAAAGTCTTCGTGTCCGATCCCAGCTCGCGCTGGTTCACGGTCGCCTTGATGTGTTTGTGCATGTATTCGACCGGATCTTCGATGGTGATGATGTGGTAGGCGTAGTCGTGGTTGATCTTGTTGATCAGCGCGGCGAGCGTGGTGGACTTTCCCGACCCGGTCGGCCCGGTGACGAGCACGATGCCGTTCTTGAGCCGGCAGATGTTGGCCAGCTCCTGCGGCAGGTTCAGCGATTCCAGCGTCGGAACGCCCTCGGGGATGACGCGCAGGACGATGGCGTAGGTGCCGCGCTGCGAGAAGATGTTCACGCGGAAGCGCGTCTTCTGCGGAATCGAGTACGAGAGGTCGACCGATCCGTTGCTCAGCAAGGCGCGCGTCAGCTCGCGGTCGCCGCGCAGCATGTGCATGGCGATCATCTCAGTCTGGTAGGGAGTCAGACGCGGCAGGCCGGGGAAGTTGACCGGGACGAGCTGTCCGTCGACCTCCACCTGCGGCGGCCGTCCGACGGAGAAATTGAGATCGGAGACCCGGTCCGAGATTTTCAGCATCGCCTCGAGGATGGCGTCGAGATTGAAGTTTTTCATGGGTGGATTGAAGGTTGCTCAGTTGCTGGGTTGCTTGGTTGTTGACTGGGTCTCGCGGTCTCGGGGTTGCGGGGTCTCGCGGTGTTTTTGACTTCGACCGCCGCGAGACCTCGCAACCGCGCTACTTCGAAACCCAGCAACGCAGCAACTGAGCAACCCCGCCGACCGGTGTCCGACATTGTACGTCTCCCGCCAAGTACAATCCTCCCATGTCCATCATCGCCATCGATTACGGCGGCCGGCGCATCGGGGTGGCGGTGAGCGCGTCCGGAACCATCGCCACACCGCACTCGGTGGTGAAGAACGAGGGGGAGATCGTCGACAAACTGGCCGGCATCGCCCGTGAGCTCGATGCGGAAACGATCGTGGTCGGCGTTCCCAGGCGCGCGCACAGCGATACCGGCGAGCAGAAGTTCCGCGATTTTGCGGAGCGGCTGCGGCAGAAAACGTGCAAACGGGTGGTCCTCTGGGACGAGGCGCTGAGCACCACCGAGGCTTCCCGGCAATTGCGCGAGAGCGGAACGAACAGGCGGGACGCCCAGCGCGAAATCGACATGCACGCCGCCGCCGTCATTCTGCAGTCTTACCTCGACGACCTGGCCAGGAGGGCGTCATAGCCCGGCGCGCGCGCGGCCGCGGCGGCTGCCGCAAGCTGCTGCATTCGTTGATGACGATCGGCATCTTTGCCGTCATCCTCGGCGTCGGCGGCGGCTGGTTCTTCCTGCGGGCCATGCGCTCGCCGTACAAAAACTACACGCAGCCGTTCAAAGACGTCGAAGTCCATCACGGCCTCCGCACCTCAGCGATCCTCAAGCACCTCGAAGCCGAGGGGATCATCCGGGACGAATACTTCCCACTGGTCTACATGAAAATCGTCCGGCACAACGACAAGATCAAGGCCGGCATCTACGAGTTCTCCAAACCGATGACGGCGGAGGAAGTGCTCGACAAGTTGATCCGCGGGGACGTCATCGCCAAGAGCGTCACCATCCGCGAGGGGCTGGACCGCTTCGCCGCCGCACATATCTTCGTCCAGGAAGGGTTCGGCCGCGACGCGGAGTGGGACAAGCTCACCGCCGATCCGGAATTGATCCGCGACATCGCCCCCGAAGCCAAAACGCTGGAGGGATATCTCTTCCCCGACACGTATAAATTCAACCCCGGCACACCACCGCGGGCCATCATTCAGGCGATGGTGGCGAACTTCCGCAAGCACTTCGGCGGTGAGATGAACTACATCACCACCGGCCTGAATCTCCATCAGACCGTGACGCTGGCCTCGATCGTCGAGACCGAGGCGCGCATGCCGCAGGAGCGGCCGCTGGTGGCGTCGGTGTACCTGAATCGTATCAACCGCAAAATGCTCCTCGGCGCCGACCCGACGGTGATCTACGCGCTGAAACTGGCCGGGCGCTGGGACGGCAACATCCGAAAAGCCGACCTGCAGATCGACTCCCCTTACAACACCTATCGTTTCCACGGCCTGCCGCCCGGTCCGATCGCCAATCCCGGTCTGGCCTCGCTACAGGCCGCGGCGGCGCCGGCAAAGAGCGACTTCCTCTACTTCGTCGCCAAACACGACGGGACGCACGCCTTCGCCACGAACATCGCCGACCACGACCGGAACGTGCAGATCTGGCAGATTCAGTGGTATCGGGATCAGCGGGCGGCGGCGGCGCAGCAGGCACGGCCGTGAGGAGAAGCATGTCAAAAGCGAATGTTGAATGTTCAATGGTGAATGTTGAGTGTTGAATGAAGGGGACCGGCGAGCGGCGAGACCCTGCGCCTTCATTCAACATTGAACATTCGACATTCAACATTGAACATTCAACATTTCGACTTTCATTTGCTGAGTCCGTCGAGTATCCAAGTCAAACGTCTACTGCCAATAACCACTCGTGTTATCCTCCCCGCACCGCATACAAAACCTGGGGGTCCCGAGAGAGTATGTCTGCGAAAAACCGTCCGTATGAGCAGTTCGGTCCGTTCATCCTCTTCAAGAAGTTCGAGAGCGATGCTCTCGGTGATCTGTGGCGCGCGGGGCGCGTCGACGGCGGGCAGCTCGGTCCGATCATGGCGGTCCGGCGCCTTTCGGGCGGCAATCGCGCGGCGCTCGTTCAGAGCGCCGCCGAGGCCAATCAGCTCGTACCGCTGCTGAGCGGAACGACCTTCGCGAAAGATCAGACCATCGACGTCGCCAACGGCATCCCCTACGTCGCGCACGAGTATTCGGGCGGACGCTCGCTGCGGCATATCGTCGATCGCGCCCGCGGCGGCGCGGGCGTCACCGCCAATCCGGTACCGATCGATCAGGCCATCGTCATCGCCGAAAAGATCGCGCTCTCTTTGTCGACGACGGCCGATCTCCGCTACCTCGGCAATCGTCTCGCGCACGGCGCGCTGATTCCGCAGTTCGTCTGGATCACGGACGAAGGCGAGATCCGCGTGGCCGGCCAGCAGCTCGGAAAAGGTCTCATCGCCTCTATGTCCGACTCGAAAGTGGCCGCGGAGCTGGGCAGGTATTTCGCGGCGGAGTACCGTGCCTCGGCCGAGGTCTCGAAGACGACTGATGTCTACTCGCTCGGCGCGGTTCTCTACCTCCTGGTCACCGGCAACGAGCCGCCGGACGCTGTGACCGGCAGCGCATTCGCGCAGACGATCCGCGCGGCAAAGACATTCGCCGGGCAACCGATCCCGGACGATATCCGCACCATCCTCGAAAAGTCGCTGGCCATCGACCCCAATGCCCGCTATGCAACGATCGGCGAAATGAAGCAGGTGCTCTCGTCGCTCGTGCACGGAGGGAACTACTCGGCATCGACGTTCAATCTCGCCTTCTACCTCAACAACCTGCTGAAGAAAGAGGTGGAAGGAGAATCGGTCGACCGCGAGCGGGAGTCAAAGGTCAATGTCGCGGCCTACGCGCCCGTGGCGGCTGCCGCCGCGGCCGAGGCGGCGCCGTCGTCATTCGACGAGGCACCGGTGAAGAACCGCGTGCCGCTGTATGCCGCGGCCGCCGTGGTCGTGCTCGCGGCCGGCGTGGGCGCGTTTTTCATGATGAAGCCGAAGCCGGCCGCACCGGTGCTGCACGCCGCCACTCCCCCGCCGAAGCCGAACGTCGTCATCTCCCAGCCGGTCATCGCCGCCGCGCCGCAAACCAGCACGGCCCCCCTCGACCCTGCCGCGCAGAAGAAGGCCTTCGAGGCCGCGGTCGAGCAGAAGATGCAGGAAGAGATGATGAAGCTGCAGGCGGACATGAACAAGAAGCTCAAGCAGGAGCAGTCGAAGAATGCCCCTGTGCAGACGGCCAGCCTGGTCACGCCGCCGCAACAGCAGCAGCAGATCGACGATCGCGGCTCCGCCGCCGCGCTCGACCAGCGGCGCGTGAGCTCGCGGCAGGAGAACCCGCCGCCGACCCAGACCGTGGCCCAGCAGGCGCCGGTCGTCACGCCACAGCCTCAGCCTGCCGTATCCGCGCCTGCGCTTACGCAACCCGCCGTCTCCACCATCCACGAGGGGGACGTCGTCGACGTCACGGAGCTGGATAAGTTGCCCCAGCCTCTCTCGGAGATCCACCCGTACTATCCCCCTCTTGCCGCGCAGCAGCGCGCGGAGGCGACGGTCATCCTCTCGGCGCTGATCTCGGAAAACGGCGACGTCGTCGACGTGAAGATTCTCCGCGGCGATCCCCGCTTCGGCTTCAACGACGCCGCGACGCGCGCGGTGAAAGCGGTGCGGTTTACGCCCGGGATCAAGGACGGAAAACGCGTCAAGACGTGGCGCCCGCAGTCGATTACGTTCAAGCGGTGAGCTCAAAAGGCTTTCACCACAGAGGCACAGAGGACACAGAGAAAACAAGGATGAAATCTGAAGGACGAACGATGAATATGCTGTTTGATTCATCCTTCAGATTCCATCCTTGTTTTCTCTGTGATCTCTGTGCCTCTGTGGTTGAGCGCTTTTTTTCTAGTTTCCCGTCTCCTTCCAGAGAATCCGATGCAAGGCCAGGCCGAGGTCGCGGGGGTCGTTGCTGCGGTGGAGGCGCGAGAAATTGACGGCGTGGTCGACTGAGAGCATCAGGTCGTCCGGCACTCCATTCCGCGAGACGACGACGTACGATCGTTCCACGTTGGCTTTCCTCGGAACGAAACGATCGACGACGATGCCGTCGAGCGTGACCGTCACCGTAGGCGGGGGCTCGGCATCGAGAGGAAACTGCATGGTCAGGCCGAGCTGCGCGCGATGGCCGAGCGGTGCCAGCAGCATATGGCCCTGGCCCGCCATCCATCGCCAGTGGTCTCCGTTGTCGTCCTCCTCGTCGCCGTACCAGCCGTCGCCGAATTTGATCCAGCCGGCGATCGGGACTACCGAGGCCTCGAAATAGCGGCGATTGAAAAGAGCCCACAGACGCTCGCGCCGCCTGCGGAAATTGATCGCCTGCGCGGAGGAGCTGGCGGCGTCGGCCACGTACACGGCGCTCCTGTCGGCCGGTGCCTTGGATGGGTCGAAGTGATCCTCGGCGGGGATGATCGTGTAATCGGTGAGGAAGTAGGCAACGAACGGCTCAAGCCCTCCGGCCGCGTAGACCTTCGCCCCCCGAGGGACGTTCTGCCGGATCCAGCGCATCGCCAGCACCGGCGGCGAGTCGGTTTTTCGCACCACGCGCAGGCCGGGCCAGACCCAGACGACGTAGCGGCCGATGATGACGGCAGCCAGGATCGCCTGCAACGACGCCGCGAGCCGCTCCCGAGGAAGCGCCCGCACGCGCGCGGCGATGAACGTTGCCGCGACGTCCAATCCATCCGCCGCTAACAGAACGTTCGCGGCGATATATGCGAGCGAGAGACGGCTGATGCCGGTCGGACTCAATAGAAACCAGGCCAGCAGAAAACCGGGCTCGAAGGTGAGGACGACATCAAGCTGGGAACGCCGCGGACGCAGGAAGGCCAGCAGCGTGAAGAAGAACATCAGCGTCGACGCCGCCCGCGACTCGAACGGATCGAAGAGAAAATCCTGCAGGAGGAACCGCATCGGCGTCCGCGTCGGGTTCAGCGCGCCGTCGACGGTGGCGACATAGTGCTGATGCCACTTCGTGGCGAAGATGTATTCGTCGATCCCGGTCAGCTTCGCGGCGATGCCGTAGCCGGTGACGACGAGGACGACGATCAGCGCCGTTCCGGCGATCACCTCGCCGCCGCGCCGCGCGCGCAAACGCCGCCACGACGCGACGATCCATGGCCAGGCCATCAACACGTTCTGCGCCCGCACCAGCATCGTGGCGGCGAAGAAGATGCATCCGGCGATGTACGTGCCGCGCCGCCGGTCATCGCGCAGCAACAGCGCCGCTCCCGCCAGCGCGGTCACGAGCGCGAGCTCGTCGGTGAAGCCGGTCCCGCCCCAGTACCAGACGTTGGGCAGAAAACAGAAGAGCAGCGCGGCGACGATGCACGTCCGGAATCGGTATCGCTGCGACCGCGCCAGTGCGAAGAGCGCCGGGAAGAGGAAGAGCGAAGCCAGGATGCTGATGCCGCGCAATGCATGAAAGTCGTCATGCACCACGGCGCGGGCAACCTTCGCCAATGCGAAGAACAGCGGGAACCCGGGAGGGTGCGGATGATGATGCGCGACGTCGTAATGATGCAGAGCGGTGACGAAAAGCGCCTCGTCCCAATCCCACATCGAATGGGAGACCGCCAGCAGACGCGTCAGTGCGACCACGAGCGCCAGGGCGATGACGATCATCCGCTGGCGGGAGGTCAGCGGCTCGACGGCGCCGCCGTTGACTGCATCCTGCCCGCTGCCAGCGTCCGTCAAGCGGCACCATTCTCGCAAAATTCGCGCGCAACATGCCGACCAAGGGGGTCCGACGACGGTGGTACCTCGATCTTCACGGTATCCGTCGCGAGGGAACCAAGGAATCCGGCTTCACCTATCGCAGCGCCCTCGGCACACCGGTCGACGACGACAAGACGCTGGCGCGCATCCGCAAGCTGCGCATCCCGCCGGCCTGGCGGGAGGTCCGCATCGCGCGTGGCGAGGCGGCGCCACTCCAGGCCGTCGGCGTCGACAGCAAAGGGCGCACGCAGTATCTCTACCATTGGCGATTCCGGGCACAGCGGGAGGAAGAGAAGTTCCGGCGGGTGGTCGAGTTCGGCGAGTCGCTTCCCGCGCTGCGGCGCCGCGTCCGCGCCGATCTGAAGCGCTCGGACCTGGAGCGCGAGCATGTGCTCGCCGCCATCGTGCGGCTGATCGATCAGGGATTCTTCCGCGTAGGCAACGAGAAGAGCGCGCAGTCGGAGGCGACGTACGGGCTGACGACCATCCGCGCCAAGCACGTGAAAGTCGAAGGATCGGCGCTGCAGTTCGATTACGTCGGCAAGTGGCGCAAGGCGCAGACGCGGGCCATCGACGACGCGGAGGTCGCCGCGATCGTGCAGCGGCTGAAGGCGCTCCGTGAGCCCGAGCTCTTTGCCTTCATCGACAACGGCAAGGTCCGCAATGTGAAGGACCGCCATGTGAACGACTACATCCAGTCGATCATCAGCAAAAACTTCACGGCGAAAGATTTCCGTACCTGGGCCGGCACTCTCCTCTGTTCCATCGCCCTCGGCATGACCGGCCAGGGATCGAGCAAGACGGAGCGAAAACGCAAGGTCAAGATGGCTGTCGTGGCCACCGCCGAACAACTCGGAAACACCCCCGCGGTCTGCCGCTCGTCGTACATCTGCCCGCGCCTGATCGAGGAGTACATGGAAGGAAAGCCGTTCGAGATGCTGCGCAAGCAGCACAAAGGCTCGCCGGTAGTTCGGGTTGGGTTGTCGATCGAGGAACGGGCCCTGCTGAAGTTTCTCCGCGAGACGATCGCGGATCGGAGGCGGCGGCCGCGCGCGGCGTGATGCGCGGTCTCGCGGTCTCGCGGTTGCGAGGTCTCACGGTGACTGTGCAATCGGTCAGCGTCCTTGATTCCAGACACCGCGAGACCGCGCAACTTCGAGACCCCGAGACCCTGCAATAATGTGGCGTATCACTTGCTTATTGTGAGCAACAGGATGATCACAAATAACCGTCTGCTCCCTCTCATGGCGCTCGTCGCGCTTGCCGTCGCCGCGCCTGCGGCTCAGGCCGCCGTGGCGCAGGCGGCCAGCTTCGATGAGAAGGTCGACCACGCCGCCGCCATCATCCTCGGCAAGTGCGTCAAGACGGAGGCTCGCTACGACCCCACCGGCCGCTGGATCGTGACCTACGCGACCTTTGACGTCGAACAGTCGATGAAGGGAGACGCCGCGGGCCAGGTCACCATCGTCACCCCCGGCGGCAGCGTGAATGGAATCCACCAGGAGACCATCGGCGTCCCGGTGTTCAATGTGGGCGATGAGCATGTGGTCTTCCTCCGCAATACGCGCGTCGGCCTGACGCCGCTCTACTTCGATCAGGGAACGTACAACGTCGCTGCCGGCGATCACGGAGAGAAGCTGATCGTGCCGATGTCGTCGAATGTCGTGCACATCGACACGCAGCGCGGCATGGCCGTCGCTCCCGCGGACGAGCCGAAAACGTTGGCTGTATTCAAGAGCGCCGTGTCCGAGTCGATGCGCGGCAGCGCGGCGAGAATGCGGATGAGCGCCATGCCGCCTTCCAAGGCCAAGCCTCAGGAATCAGTCTGGTCGACGCTGGCCAGAAACAAGTTACTCATCGTGCTGGCCTTCGCCGGAATCGCCCTTGCCGCATGGCAGGTGCTGCGGCGCAGGTAAGTAATACGCCGGCCTACGCCGTCTTCCGCAACCCCTCATCGGGGCAATAGAAATCGCGGCGGCGGTCGAGGTCGCGCATCACGTTCTTCTTGAACTGGTCGGCGCCGCCGTTGCGCATCATCTCTTCGATGTAGGCGGCGATGTCGAGGATCTCCAGGCGCAGACGGACCGTCTTGAAGATGCGCGGCAGGCCGCCGGGGTGCTGGACGTGATGCAGTCCGCCACTGTAAGCGACCAGCATCCGCCCCTGTTTCATGGCCAGGAGGATGTCGGCAATACCGCCGCGGACGCTCATCGGATTGCCGTGCAGATCGAGGCCGTTGGCGCGCTTCATCCGCCCCTCGGGCAGGATGATGACCATCGAATTCGGGTCGATCTTATTCAGCAGCTTGAACCAGGTGTGGTCGCGCTCGCGGGTGATGGCCACGACGTGATGGGCGACGAACTTGAAGATCATGCCGACGAGCGGCCGCCCCGTGGTCTTGTCCGCCGCCGGGACGACGCCGTGCGCGGCAAGCCGCCACACGAAGTGATTGGGAACACCGCCGAGGAACACGGGCTCGAAGAGGCTGGTGTGATTCAGAAAGGACACCAGCCGGATCTGATGCCAGGGCTTCGGCAGAACGTCGCCGACCCAGCCGACGTCGTAACGATAGAAGATCCTGCTCACGTACTTCAGCGTGAGCAACATCGAGCAAACCATCAGGCTTCGCAGCAGTGACACCTGGCGAAGGTTAGCGAGCGCGCGCCGCGCCGTCAACGAAGCAGCGCGCGGAAACGTGGTGCTCCTTCTGGCGTCTAAAGGAGCTCGCCAGTTTCACGGCCGACGAGCCTCTCCGGTCTTGCGCGATTACTGCCGAGGGCCAACAGGTATTCGCCGGCGACACGTCGGCCCGGGTCCACTTCCTGCTAGTCGAAAGGTCGTCTACGGCGTCATGAGCGCGCCGCTTCAGTCTTCGCGCTGATTCGCGGCACGGATCGCAATCTCCCCTTCCAGCGGAACTGCGCCTTGACCAGGCGGTCATCTCGACGGCTCGCATTCGCCGCCGAAGACGGCGGTCTGAATTCACAATACCGCTCCACGCCGGACAGGAGACCTCGCAGGAGCCCCCTTCACCTCTTCTGTTGCCCCTTCGGGATCCACCAATCGAGCTCGCCGGGGTACCAGAGGTAGAAGCCCCACCCCTTGCTCTCTTTCACGTTCTTCACCCTCTTGGCGATGGCCCACTTCGTCGACACCTGCACCGTCCAGGTGTACGGCTGATCGTCGGCCAGGAGGGCGTGGAGTTGGCGATAGATGGCCACGCGCTTGGAGTGATCGAGCTCGTGGCGGCCCTGGTCGATGAGGGCGTCGGCGGTCGGGTTCTTGTAGAAGACGAGGTTCTGGCCGGCCGGAGGAAACTGCGAGGAGTGGAACAGCGCCCGCGGATCGGGATCGGGATCGAGATCCCACGCCAGATACGAGGTCTGGTAGTTGCCGTGCAGCACGCGATCGAAGAAGGCGCTCGGATCGAGGGTGGTGATCTTCAGGTCGACCCCCACGTTCTTCAGCCAGGACTGGTAGAGCTGTGCTTGCAGCATCGAGGTGTTGTTGCCCGCGCCGACGACCATCTCCAGCGCGAACGGCTTGCCGTTCTTGTCGAGAATGCCGTCGCCGTTCGTATCCGTCCAGCCGAGGGAATTGAGGATTCGCTTCGCCTCGTCGGGGTCATACCGGATCACCGGAACCTCGGGGTTGTACGACCATTGATCGGGTGTGAACGGGCCATTCATCGCCCGGGCCGTGCCGTGGTAGATGTCGTTGATCACCGACTGCATATCGACGCACATCGCCAGCGCCCGCCGGACCCGCTTGTCCGAGAGCATCGGATCGCGCGTGTTCCAGGGGATGTAGTTGTAGGCGAGCATGTAGAAACGGCGGAAGTCCATCGTCTTCAGCAGATCGGGGCTGCGACTCTCCCTCACCCAGACGTCGGAGCTGATCATCGTCTCGTCGACATCGCCTCGTTTGATGGCCTGCCAGGCGGTGTTGTCGTCGCTGATGACCTTGAAGAGGATGGTCTGGATGTGGGGGCGGACTCCCCAGAAATCGGCGCGGCGCTCGAGGACGATTTCTTTTCCCGGAACGCGGCGGACGAGTTTGTACGGTCCGGCACCGACCGCGGTCGCGGTATAGCCGGTCTTGAAGTCACCCTGCGAATAGACGTGCTGCGGGATCGGGTGCACCACCGTGAACGATACGAGCTGCGGCGCCAGCACGTCCTTGAATGCCACCACGACGGTGTTGTGTGCGTCGTCGGCGTGTGAATTCGCCTCGTCGAAGAGCTCGAATTGCCCGGCGAACTGGGTCGATTCCGACTTTGGATCGGCGATTTTGCTGATGGTGAACAACACGTCGCTGGCCCGCACCGGCGTCCCATCCGAGAAGGTCGCCTTCGGGTTCAGATGGAACGTGTAGCGCTTCCCGTCCGGCGAGATCTCGTACTTGTCGGTCAGCGAACCCGTGGTGGTGGGCAGGAGATTGGCGTCGAGCTGCAGCAGCGGCGTGAAGAGATACGAGGCCACCCAGTGCTCGTACCGGCTGTTGACGAGCACGGGATTGAGCGTGTTGACGTCGCTCGGCAACCGCCGGATGAGCGTGCCGCCGTCCTGCGGCGTGTTCTCATCCTCTGCGACCGGCTGAGGCTGGACCGGCTTCTCCTTCGAGCAGGCGCCGAGGAGAAGCAGGCTGAGTGCGAAGGCAATGCGGATACGGTTCACGCCGCTGATTATAGTCACGCGAAGCCGCGAAGCCGCGAAGTGGATGATTTACCTCTTCGCGCCTTCGCGTCTTCGCGTGAGATCGTCTCACGGCAACGTAATCGACTCCGTGGCCACGTTGTAGAACGCGTCGACGGCGCGGACGATGACGAACTTGCCGGCCAGCGCGCTGCGCTTCAGCCGGTAGGTTTCGCTCGGCGAGTCGCTGATGCCGTCGACCGGGGTGATACGGATCCACTTCTGCGCGTCGGCGGAGTATTCGACTTTGCCGATGGGCGAGAGCTTGTCGGTGATCCGAATGACCACGTCCTCTCCCTCGGGGGCGAAGGTGATCACCGGCGGCGTGTTGTCGACGGTGAAATCGATCCCTTCCTTCGTATCGGTCAGCGGTGCGTCGGGATTGTCCTGGCCATCCGTTACGGAGAGACGCAGTTCGTAGGCGCCGTCGGGGAGCTGCGAGGTATCGAAGTTCATCGACGTCTCGTCGACGTTCTCGCGCAGGCGGAGCCACCTGCCACTTCCCTTGAGACGAAACGACAGCGTGTAGCGCAGCGAGTCGCCGTTGTCATCGTGGGCGCGCCAGGTCACCGTGCGGAAACCCTTGCGGTACACCTTCTTGCCGCTCTCGTTCTTGTCGCGCGGCGTATCGAGGCTGGTGAAGATCCCATACTCGTCGGGATTCGTCGCCTCCACCACCTGCGGCGATTGCGGGTAGCTTCCGGTGATGTAGACCACCGCCGGGTCCTGGACCACGACGTTGTCGATCGACGGCGCGACGTTGCGGTTGATGAACGCGACCGTCACGGTGTCGACGGAGATGTTCGCCGCCGGCTTCGGCATGGTCAGCTTCCACTGGACGTACTTGCCGGGAGGGGCATCGATCTGGCCGCTGATCGCGGTCGAGGCCGCGCTCCACGGACTCCACGTGCCGTCGGGCGTCCGGGTGTTGCCCGAGCGGAAGGCGATGGCGAGATGACCGTCGCCGACGTTGGCCCCTTCGATGCGGTAGTTTCCGAAGCGAGAGAAGCGCTCCACATCCTTCGCGGCCGAGCGGAACTCCGCCTTCGATGACGGCCCGGCCTCCATGCGATAGACGGCGCCGCTGTTCGTGGTCGTGATCAGCGTCTCACTGCCAACCGTGGAGATGGAGACGACCTGCTTCTCCGGCACGCTGCCGACGAGAGCGACCTCGCCGTCCTTCAACTCGTAGATGCGGCCCTGCGGCCCTGTAGCCAGAAGGATTGATCCGTTCGGGCCGCCGGTGATCCCGTAGGCCATTTCGTGCTCGAACTTGCGGACGATTTCGACGAAGCCGTCGGGATTGATCCGATAGATCTCGCCGCTGCCGCCGCCCGAGGCGCTCGACGCCGCGCCGGTGCTGTCGTCGAAGGAGATGCTGACCTCGACGTTGCCGGCCGACTCCTCTTTCTTCTGCTCGCCGCCCGAGGCACCGGCGGACGTCGAGGCGGTACCGGTCTGGCCTGCTGTTTTCGGCTGCGTGGTCTTGGCCGGCGCGGTCGACGGCAGGACATTGCTCGCCGCCGAGGCCCAGCCGATGCCGTTGGCATCGACGTAGATGGAAGAGATTTCGGACAGCGAGGAGTCGTAGAGCGCGTGTGCCGCGCCGTCGGGGCGGATCTCGTAGATGCGCCCCTTCGCCGAGCCGCCGGCGAGGATCGTTCCGTCTTTCTTCACCGCCAGGGCGCGGAGATGCGTCTCCGGCGAGTCGAAAAGAACCTTTCCCTCCCCTTTCGGCGTGACGCGGAAGAGCTTTCCGTCGACGCCGGTGGCGATGGCCAGATCGCCGTTCGGCAGGAACTCCATCGCCCAGATGTAGGCCTGCTTCGGATCGTAGAAGACCGTGCCCTTGCCGTCATTCGGATCGATGCGGTAGACCTTGCCGTTTGGAGACGTCCCGGCGTAAAGCGCCCCGTCGTGAAAGGCCACGGCGTAGATCTCGGGCTCCGAGGCGGTGTAGATCGCTTTCAGCTCGGTGCCGCGCAGGCGGTAGACCTTCCCCTGGTTTCCGGTACCGAAGAAGTGGTCGCCGTTCGGCGCCGCCACCTGGGCCAGCACGAACGGGTCGGTGAACGTGCCGATCTTTTTCAACGATGGGCCGGGCCGCAGCTCGCCGCGCGAGGTGACCGCGAAGCCGTCGATGTCACCGGAGAGAAAGTCTTCGGCGTTCCGGACGCGCCAGAACTGCGGCGCGACGGCGAAGGCACTAGTTGAAAGAAAAACGGTTACTGCGAGAACAAGGCCTCGGCGCATTGTGCTGGTAATCCTTTCGCTATCGGGAGTGCGCCGATCAACTGGCCGGCTTGACGTCGAGATCGATCTTCACGACGCCGTCGACGATATAGCCGAGCGGGTGCGCGATGTGTTGCGAGGCATGGTAGCGGACCGGTGCCTGCGGCCCGTTGGAAGTGTCGCTGCTGACGATGGCGCGCATCGTCGGCGGAAGGTTGGGCAGGTAGACCCCGGCGGTGACCGCGCCGTCGGTCGGCTCGTACAGCCCGAGCGTCAGCTCGGTCGACGGGCGGAGGCGTTTGAGGACGCCGATGACCTGGTCGAGACTGCGCGGATCGGGCGGGACGAGCAGGAAGTCGACCTGATTGAGCACCGAGCCGCTGCCGACCAGCAGGTAGGCGGTGCCGGCGGGCTGATCGTCGGGGATGGTCACGTCGAACGTGTCGACGAAGGCCTCGCCGCGGTACGGCTTCAGAACCGCCCGGACCTTCACCACGTCGCCGGCATGAACGCGGCCCTTGTCCGGCATCTCCAGCGACGCCTCGACGACCTTGGCGATCTTGAGGTCGTCGGTATGCTGGAAGTGGATCTTGACCGACTCGATGTCGGCGGCATGGAACTCATTCGACATCACGTAGCCGGCCACGACGGCCAGATACGACGGAATGGCCTGGCGCGCCTGCGCGCCGGCCCACCCTTCGCGGAGGACGATCGGCTCGGGGTAACCCTTCAGCTTGATCTCCGACTCCAGCATCACCGTCCGCTCGCCGGCGGCGCGCTGGGAGTTGGCGACCACCGTGTCGGCGGCCATGGCCAGGATCAGCGGCGTGAGCTGCGAATGGCGCAGGACGTCGACGTGATACTTCTGCGCCGGCCCGGAGCCTTCCACCTCGAGGTCGACCGGGATCATGTCGGCCTTCTCCCCCATCACGCCCATGATGCCGACCGCGCGGTCCTGCCGGAATGCGCCGACGACGGCGCCGGTGTTGGCGAACTTGAACGAGCTGGCCAGGCTTGGGAGAACGCCGACGATCTCCGACTTCGCCATCGGGAAGGCCACCTGTCCCATGTCGAGGAAGGGGTGGCCGAAGGCGTAGACGTGGTCGCCGTCGATGTACGTCACCGTGCCGGTGGCGGCGACGTTGAAGTCGCCGCGCAGCAGGACGGCGCCGATGGCATCGCCCGCCGCGAACTCTTTCGATGAAGGGGTACTGTTGGTGGCCGACGTCGACGATGCACCGGCCGGAACGGGCATGAATCCGAGCGGATCGAGGTACTTGCCGAAGCGTCCCAGCGTGTCGGGGGAGAAGCTCGACATCGAGAGCGGCACGGCGATCGGCTTGGCGCCGGCGATGGTCGAGGCCGGCGAGGCGCCCGTCAGGCTGCTCATCATCGACTCGAATTTCTCGGCCGTCTTGTGCTGGATCATCGCCTGCAGGAACTCGGCGCCGCTCATGCGCGGCGTGGCCGCGACCAGCGCGCCAGCAGGTCCGCCGTCGACCTGGGCGATCTTCAGCATTTCGTCGATCGGGGTAATCCCGGCGATCGCTTCCTTCGCAAATTGCCACGAGTACGCCAGCGCACCGATGACCTTGCCGTCGATGTAGATCGGCGAGCCGCTCATCCCGGCGATGACGCCGGCCCGGTCGACCACCGGCCCGGAGACTTTGGCCAGGATCAGGTCCTGCCCCGGCCCGATGTTCTGGAGGACGCCGGTGATCTCGACGTCGAAGCGCTCGAGCTTGGTGCCGTCGAACACCGTCTCCCCGTAACCATGCATCCCTTTACGGACCTGCGAGAACGGCATGGTTGTGATGGAAGCGGAGGCAGCCGTAGTCAGACCGGCAACGATGGCGAGGGAAAGGGCAAGGATGGTTCGCTGCACGCGGGATGAAACAGCGGGGGATTGCACGTATTTCTGCGCGGAGCGGGTTGTCGGTTTTGTGTCGGAGCGCTTGCGTCTCGCCGGCTGGCTCGGCGGCGTCTCGCCGCTGAGGAGGTTACCAACGGTATCGGGTCTCGCCACACCGGAGGCGAGACGCCTCCGGGCCAGCCGGCGAGACGCCAGCGCTCCGTCGCGCTTCGCGCCGTCAATCCGGTATCCAGCACGTAACCACCATCCCTCCCCCCTCCCGCCGTGCCAGACGAACGTTGCCTCCGTGCGCGTCGATGATCTCGCCGGCCAGGGCCAGGCCGAGGCCGGTGCCGCCGGGTTTGGTGGAGTAGAACGGGAGGAGCGCGTGGCGCAGCGTCTCGTCGTCCATCCCCTGACCGCGGTCTTCGACGATCAGCGCGCTGCCGCCGTCGCGGCGCACAACGCGCACGACGATCTCCCCCTCGGCGCTCCCCGCTTCGCGGGCGTTCTTCACCAGGTTGATGAGGACCTGCTCGATCTGTGCGCGGTCGATCATCGCCTCGTGCGTCGGCGACGTCTCGACGACAAACGGTACGATGCGCTGGACGGCGGCCAGCAGGCCGCTCCAGGCCACACGCTCGCGGCGCGGTTTCGGCAGCCGCGCCAGATGGGCGTAGCCGTCGATGAACTGCTGCAGCGACGCCAGCCTCTCCTCGATCGCCGCATTGATCTCGGCCAGCCGCCCGTCGTCGTCCATGCGTGCGCGGACCACGCCGGCGGAATGAAAGAGTGAGTGGATCGGCGCCAGCGAATTGTTCAGCTCGTGATTGACCACGCGGATGGCCCGTTTCCAGATATCGAGCTCCTGCCTCCGCAGATCCTGGGTCAACCGGGCGATGAGAAGGAGGACGTGCTCGCGCGTATTGAGAAAAAACGTGCGCCGCGTCAGTTGAAACGTCTCTCCGCCGACGGTGAAGATCGCGCTCTCGCCCGACTGAAGTGCCTCGGCCAATGCCGGAACCTCTTGCGCGATCTCGTCGAACCTTCGCCCTTCGATCCTCTCCCCTCCTCCGAACAGATCGCGCGCGGCGCGGTTGACGAAGACGATCCGTCCCCGGTCGCTGGTCAGAATCGTCGCCAGCGGCGACGCCTGCAGCACCGTCTCGAACAGCAGCTCCCGCTGCACCGACTCGTTCCGCTGATCGCGCAGGACGTCGCCGATGTCGTTGTAGACCGCCACCAGATCGGTAATCTCATCGCTGCCGGTGACGTGGAGGCGGAGACTGAAATCATCGTCGGCGAATCCGCGCACGCCATCGACAAGAGCGCCGAGGTTGCGGCGGATACGGCGGAGGGGGGCGCGCATGGTGAGCGACATCGTGCCCACGCCCAGGGCGAAAAGTACCGCGCCGAAGAAGAACGAGTTACGCGGTGAGGCATTGAAGAGAGCATGAACACCGGAACCCGCGGCAATCGCGATGACGGCGATCGTGGCGGTGAGGTGGAGGGTGATGGTTCGAGTGAGGCGGCGTCTGGTCATACGCAAGTCCGACAAGGAGTTCCGCATCCGCAGATGACGCAGATGGACACAGATTAGTTGGTTTTATCTGCGTTATCTGCGGATCGGTGCTTTCTTCTCGCCTGGCGCCAGCGTAGCGAAAGCCGCGAGTCGGATCACGGCTTTGCACGCCGGAGGCGTTACGGAGATTAGCCGGTGGCAAGCGCCGAAGGACGCGCAGCCACCGGTTCCCGATCCACTCCAACGTCGTACCCGGGCAGGGGTACCGGAGGGGCTTACCAGGAGGAGGATCTCGACCTCCTGAAACGCTCTCCGCGACCCCTCCGGGGTCGGAGATGGTGGCGGTCCCTGACCGGTGGCGGCGCGTCCTTCGGCGCTTGCCACCGGCTAATCTCCGTAACGCCTCCGGCGTGCTTAGCGCTGGCTTTGCTAGCCCTCTGTAAACGTCGCTCTGGGGGGCACGTCGACCCAGGATTCGCCGTCACAACCCGATGGATAACGGCGCCATGACAGCAACCGGAATGAGCCAACTCGTTCGACAGCAACGTGTTACAATAAAGTCTGTGACGAGCCCAGTCGCCCGTTATCCATCGCGGCGTGTTTTCGCCACGAGGCAGGAGGGGCTCAATAACAGGTTAGACGCCTGAACGACAAATGACCGCCAAGATCCTCTTGCATGACCGATGGGGCGAACTTCTTCGAAACGCTCCCGAAGCTGGAATGGGCTACTGGATTGCAACTGTCAAGACGTCCGCCGGCGAGATCTTCGAGCACGTGGTAATCGACTCTGGCTGGGTCGTGGACGTCCCCGGATACGCTGATATACCGTTCACTCCAGACGACGTGGTCGAAATTCAAGTGACGAACGACAAGTCCCGGTATCACCCACGCGGAGCCGGCCGCGGCGTCTAACTCGCACTTGCGCGAACGTGGCACGCTGCGTTGTGACGTCCCCGGGTGCGCTACCATTCCGCGTCGCGGCCACGCCGCTGAAGCGCAGGTCAGTTAGGCCGCGAAGGACACATGATCGTCGATTTCACGAACACTCTTTTCGACATCGTCCGGTTCAACCTCTATCATGCGTCACGAAGAGGGCTGAGCTGGGCGATAATCGTTGGTTTTGCGGTCTTCCTTAACCGCACGGTGTCCACCGAGTCGGCCAACGTGAGAATAGTCACGTTTTTCCTTTTCGCAATTGGCGTGACCGTGGTGTTGTTCACCGCCACGGCTCTGATCGTCTCTGTGAGCTACGTGCCTTCGAAGAACTGCGGCGTTCTCGGCGAACATCGCCTCACGCTAACGGCCGAGACCTTGACGGAAGAGACGCCGGTGAGCAAAGGAACTTGGTCATGGGCTGGCATACCGAAGGTGTCACGCACCTCTGCATATGTTTTCATCTACATCCAGCAGAACGCGGCTCACATCGTTCCAACGCGATCTTTTCCCAGTCGCGCGGAATCCGATGTCTTTTATCAGTTTGTTGTTGACACGTGGAGGCGAGCCCGCGTCGGGGCCTAACTTCGGCGTGCAGGCGGACGTTATGCTTTCGTTCTCATGTGAGTATCTCCTCAAACGGGAACAAACTACCGGGCGTGCTTGCACGCGCCCGGTCTCACGCCCTCCCATCACCTTTACGCCCTAGTACTGCCGGACGTTCCGGAACCTTCCGTCTCCGGTTGTTCCGGCGCCGGCGTACCCGGACCCTGCGCCGCCTTCTTCCGCCGGCTGAATCTCTTCAAGCGCTTGATCTCCTCCACGTGCGGTACGAGGATGGCGTTGGCCGGGTCGCGCGCCAACTGCGCACCGATGGCGTATGCCTGCGCGGCGAGGACGTCGATGCGCAGGCGGCGGATGAGGTTGGCGCCGGAGACGCCGTTCAGCATCGTCCGTAGTTCGTCCTCCACCGCCGTCCAGCGGTTGGCCTCGCTCTGCAGCGAACGCACTTCGTCGGCCGGCTGGCCGACGGCCTGCGAGACGTTGTCGAGCGCACCGATGACGTTGATCGACGCCTGCAGGATTGGATTGGACGTGCGTATGCGTCCACGCAGCGCTTTTCGCTGCGCGGACGTCAGCGGCGTGACTTCACCCATCCGCGTGCCTATGGCACGCAACTGATCGACGATCTCCTCGGGGGCCAGTGTCGCCGGTGTCGGCAGCGGGAGGTCCGCGGCGGCAGACGTGGCTTTCTCGTTCGTGCTCATGGGCGTTTCTCCTTGTCAGGCCGGAGGGAACGACGTGCCGGCGGCCTCCGGCTTGGCCGCCAGAAACGTGGGGCTCACGAGCGCCGGCTCCCATTCTCGAGAACGCCGGCGAACCAGCCTCATGAGGACGGTTTTGATATCAGAGGGGTGCGGATGATGTCAAGTGGGCTCGCTCACGCCTGACGCCGCGCCACGCCGGCTTATAGCCGGGCAGTGCCGTCCCTATGCCGGGCAGTACCGTTCCTATGCCGGGCTGTGCCGGCCCTATGCCGGGTAGTACCGTTCCTAGGCCGGGCTATACCGGCCCTATGCCGGGTAGTACCGTCTCTAAGCCGGGTAGTACCGTCTGTCTGCCGGGCAGTGCCGTCTCCCTGCCGGGTAGTGCCGTCTCTCTGCCGGGTAGTGCCGTCTCTAAACCGGAAGGTGCCGGCTCTTTGCCGGGTAATGCCGTCCGGATGCCGGTTAGTGCCGACCTAATGCCGGATATCACCGGCTTATTGCCGGGCAGCGCCGGCTTAATACCGGACAGCGCGATAGCGCGACGGAGCGCTGGCGTCTCGCCGACTGGCCCGGGGGCGTCTCGCCCCCCGTCTTTGCAAGACTCGGTACATTTGCCTGATAACCTCGGCGGCGGGACGCCCGCCGAGCCAGCCGGCGAGACGCCAGCGCTCCGGAAAACCGCGTCATCTGCGGACCGGTCGCCGTTCCAGCACGATCCCCAACCGCTGCATCTTCCGATACAGCGCCTGGCGCGACACACCGAGCGCCTTCGCGGCGTCGGAGACGTTGCCTCCGCCGCTGCGCAGGAGCGATTCGATCTGCTCCTTCTCCCCGTGCACGGGAACCGCGGCGCGGACGCCGTCGGTGGCGAGCCCGACGTCAGCGGCGGACAAGACGTCGCTCGACGCCGTCACCGTCGCGCGCTGAACCCGGTTCTGCAGCTCGCGGATGTTGCCGGGCCAGTCGTATGTCATGAGCGCGTCGCGCGCGTCATCGCTGAGTCGCCAGGCGCGGCCGGAGCGCTTCCGCGCGGCGGCGAGGAACGACTCGGCGACCGGCAATACGTCGTCGCGCCGGTCGCGAAGCGGCGGGATGTGGATCTCGATCACGTTCAGGCGGAAGAAGAGATCCTGGCGGAACCTGCCGTCGCGAACGGCCTGGCCGAGGTCGGCGTTCGTGGCGCAGAGGAGGCGGACGTCGACGTGACGGGTGTCGCTGCTGCCGAGGCGCTCGAACTCGCCGTTCTGCAGCACGCGCAGCAGCTTCGTCTGGCCGGCCGATGACAGGTTCCCGATCTCATCGAGAAAGAGCGTGCCGCCGTTGGCGGTCTCGAACCGGCCGATGCGCAGACGTTTTGCTCCCGTAAACGCCCCCGCCTCGGCGCCAAAGAGCTCGCTCTCGAGCAACTCGTCAGGGAGGGCGGCGGCGTTCACTTTGACGAACGGCATCTTCCGCCGCATCGAATTCGACTGAATCAGCTCGGCGACCTTCTCCTTCCCCGCTCCGTTCGCGCCGGTGATCAGCACCGGCACGTCGGCCGCCGCCACCTGCAGCGCCAGCGTGATGACGCGGTGCATGGCCGCGCTCTCGTAGACGATGCCGCGCAGATCGAAGCTCGACGCCAGCGCCGAGCGGGCCCGGCGCACCTCGCGCTCGCCGCGCCGGTCGCTCAGCGAGTTGCCGACGATCGCCAGCAGCTTGGCGTCGTTCCACGGTTTGGCCAGGTAGTCGACCGCGCCCTCCTTCACCATCTGCACCGCGGTCTCGAGGGACGTCCAGGCGGTGAGCAGGATGACCGGCATCCCCGGATCGATCTTGCGGACGGCTCGGAAGAGCGCCAGCCCCTGCTCTCCGCCGGTCGCTCCAGGCGTGAAATTCATATCCTGCACGACCAGGTCCGCGTCGCCGCGGAGGATGACCTCCTCGGCGTCAGCCGGGGTCGAGACGGCGATGGCGTCGATGCCGTGGATGTCGAACAGCAGCAACAGCGCCCTGGCGACGGCCGGCTGATCTTCGACGATCAGGACCGTGCCGTCGATCCGGTCGCGTCCCTGCGTCGAAGTCATGTTCAGCGCCTGCTGTTGCCCTGCTTCGATCAATTATGCTCCGCGCGTGGCGATGACCGGCGAGAAGCGCGTGGCGCGCATCGCCGGAATCAGCGTGGCGATGATCCCCTGCAGCCAGAGCAGCACGATGGCCACGGCGAGGTAGCGCCAATCGAGCTTCGCGCCGCTCGTCTTCGTCACCAGCAGGATGTTCAATCCATACGCGGCGGCGACGCCGAGAATCAGGCCGGCATTCGTCACGATCCAGTTTTCCAGGAGGAAGTAACGGAGAACGGCCCCTTTGGTTGCACCGAGGGCGCGGCGCGTGCCGATCTGCTTGCGCCGTTCGGTCACGGAGAAGGCGGTCACCCCGACGATGCCGAGGCCGGTGACGAGCACGATCAGGGCGATGACCATCGACATCGCGCCGCGCACGATCCTCCCCTGCGTGAAGTAGGTGTCCTTGATCTCGTCGATGGTCTTCATCGTGATATTGCGGCCGTTGTTGGCCTGCAGCATCCGTTTTTCGATGAGCGGGACCACCTGCGCCATCGTGCCCGGCTTGACGCGGACGAGAAACATCGCGCCGGTGCGCGACACGTGGCCGGCGTACATCAACGCATATTCGTGGATCGGCCATCCGTACGGGTTGTAGAAGGGATCGAAGACGCCGACGACGTTGACGACTGTATTGTCGGAGTCGTTTAGCTGCCTGCCGACGGCGCTCTTGCCTTTGAACAGCAGTTTCTCGAGATCGCGCGAAATGACGGCCGTGCTCGGCGCCTTCGAGTTCGGATCGTCATCGATATCGGTGTCGCGCAGCGGACGGCCCGACACGAGATGGACGCCGAGCGCATCGAGGATGCCGGGAGTGTTGTAGTACATCTGCGTGCGGAACTTGCTGCCGTCGCCGCCGCCGGCCGAGACCTCTCCCGAGCTCCCGCCGCCCTGCCACGGGAGGAAGTTCGTATTGGCCACGGCAACGACGCCGGGGATGGCCTGGATCGCCCGAAGGTCGGCGTTGACGACAGAGATACGGTACGGCAGATCCTTGAACGCCGGCGAGAACGGACGGGTGCGCACCCAGACGATGTTGTCGTCGTCGAAGCCGGAGCGTTTCAGCATCTTCTCCCCTTCGTCGCGGATCATGGTGATGGCGTTCGTCACCACGGCCAGGGTGATGGCGATCTGCACGACGATGAGCAGAAAGCGGACTTTGTTGCGCTTGAGGGCACGGATGATCGGTCCAAATTCCATGGCGGTCTCCTCGTCAGATCTTGAGTTGCACGGCCGGCTGCACGGAACAGATCCGCCAGGCCGGGTAGAGGCCGGCCAGCAGACCGGCACCGAGAGAGAGGAAAAGGGCGGCAAGGATCATCTCGCCGTCGAGGGCGATGACCGAGGTCGCCGTGATCAGCTTGCCGATCAGCCGCATCGCGCCGATCGAGAGCAGCATGCCGATGATGCCGCCGGCCAGTCCCACAAGCTCGCATTCGGTGATGTGCTGCAGGAAGACGTCGATGCGCGTCGCCCCGAGCGCCCGCCGCACGGAAACCTCCGGCGCGCGCGCCAGGAACTTGCCGAGCAGCAGGCCGGTCAGGTTCAGCGCGCAGATGGCCAGGAAGAGCACCGAGATCGCCGCCATGGCGGTGACCTGCGGCGTGATCACGCCGAACTCGTTCATCAGGTCGTAGAGCGAGGTGACGCGATTCGCCAGCGGCCGTTCGAACCGGCCATGTTTCTTCTCCTCCAGGACGTAGCCGTCGACGAAGCGGTGATACTGCGCCGCATCCGCCGGCGAGCGCAGCTCCACCCAGAACTGCACCCAGTCGACGTCGGAGTTGAGAAAGTCCTCGAAGGTGTTGCCGGCCGACTTCCATCCGTCGCTGTTGCCGCTGGTGCGGATCTTCATCGCCGGCGTCAGCGAGAACGGCAGGTAAATCGGCTCGGGCTCGGCGACGAAGTTTCCGTTCAGGTCGTACAGCCGGATGAACGGGCGCCACGGCTTGAGCACGCCGACCACCGTGAACACGCGGTCTTCGATGCGCACGCGTTTCCCGACGGAGTTGACACCGCCGAAGAGCTTCTGATTCATGGCGTCGCCGAGCACGACCACCTGTTCCCCTTTGGCGTCGGCCCGGTGGTCCCACGGCCCGCCGTAGGCGAAGGGAACGTCGAACATGGTGAAGAAGTCGGAAAAGCAGAGCCGGACGGCCTCGCTGGACGGCCGGGCCACGCGCGGATCGGGATAGACCGTCATCATGGCCCCGAACGCGGCGCTCTGCCGGAGCGGGAGATTCGAGCGCATCAGGGCCATGGCATCGCGGTAGCTGATCTGCGGCGGGATGGTGGCCGCCGAGTTTCCCTGTTGCGCCGGATACGGCGTGTGCGGATCCCAGTTGTCCATGCGCACGTAGAACAGCTTGTCGCTCTTCCCGGGCAGCGGATCGCGCGCGAACATGTGCCGGACGGTGGTGAAGGTCGTCGAGGCGCAGATGCCGAGGGCGATGCCGCCGATGATGACCGCCGTCAGCACCGGATTGCGGCGGAGGCTTTTGAGGGCGATGCGAACGTTGTAGAGCAGCATCGTGGCCTCACTTCGCCGACTTCAGCGCGCCGCCGAACAGCGCCGGCGGACGGTCGACGTCGATTACCCGTCCGTCGAAGAGATGGATCTCGCGCGATGCCCGCGCCGCGCACTCCGGGCTGTGCGTGACCATGACGATGGTGGTCCCGCGCTGGTTGATCTCGTCGAGCAGGTCCATGATCTCGCGCGCCATCAGCGAGTCGAGGTTTCCGGTCGGCTCGTCGGCCAGGATCAGCTTCGGATCGGCAGCCAGCACGCGGGCGATGGCCACCCGCTGCTGCTGCCCGCCCGACATCTGCGAGGGCAGGTGGTGCAGCCGCGAGGAGAGGCCGACCATCTCCGCGGCCTTCTCGATGCGCGTTTTCCGCTCCCCTGCCGGCAGACCGCGGTAGCGCAGCGGAACGTCGACGTTGTCGAAGAGGTCGAGGTCGGGGATGAGGTTGAAGCTCTGAAAGATGAAGCCGATCTTCTGATTGCGGATGTGCGACATCTCGCGGTCGGAGAGCCGGCTGACGTCTTTGTCGTCGAGCTCGTACACGCCGCCGTCGAAGACGTCGAGCAGTCCGGCCACGTTGAGAAAGGTGGTCTTGCCCGATCCCGAGGGGCCCATGATGGCCACGAACTCCCCGGCATCGACGTTGAGGGAGAAATCCTCCAGGGCATGCGTCTCCACGAGCTCGGTCCGGTAAATCTTCCGTATGTTCTTCATGCGAAGCATCGATCTGTCTCCTTCTCACCGCAGAATGAGTGAGTTGACGTTGCCGAACGGCGAGGTGTCCGAGAGGATCACGCGATCCCCCTCGCGCAGCCCGCTGACGATTTCCACTTCCGAGGCTCCGACGGATCCGAGGGTGATGGCCCGCCGCGTGGCCATGCCGCCGTCGACGACGTAGGCGCTTCTCCCTCCGCTGGCCTCGACGAACGCTCCTCGGGGGAGCTTGAGCACGTTCTTCTTCGATTCGAAGACCAGCCGCGCGCTGACGCGCTGGTTCTGCCGCAGCCCTTCCGGCCACTGCTGGTCCGGCACCGCCCGCGCCGTGATCTGGTTGCCGACGATCTCCGGCGAGACGGCGGTGATGTGCGCCGCGTGCTCTCCGTTGCCGTATCCGATCATCAGCGCCGTCCCGATCCGCACATCGGCCGCATACTCCTCGGGGACGCTGATCTCGAGCTCGAGCGAGGAGAGATTGATGACGGTGAGGATGGCCTGGTTCGCCGCCACCGGGTCGTGCTCGTTGACGGTGATGGCCGCCACCATTCCGTCGAACGGCGCGCGGATGGTGAGGTCCTCGAATCGCTTCTGCATCTCGTCGGTGGCCGTCTGCTGCCGATCGACCTGCAGCTTCCGGCTGCGCACGTCGAAGTCGACGGTCTCGCGGTTCAGCCCGATCTCGCGCTGCGCCTGCGCCAGCTCCAGCTCGGCGACATGGACCTCGTCCTGCGCACGCTCGTAGTCGGGTCCATTGAGCAGCCCATCGTGCCGCAGCAACTCCGCGCGATGCAGACCACGCTTCGCCGCCTCCAGCCGAACCTGAGCCAACGCAACGGCCTGACGAAGACGCGCATCCGATTGCGATCCGGCGATCCTGCCGCGGTCGAAGTCGGTGCGGAACGACAGCAGTTGCGCTTTTGACTGCTCCAACGCGCTGCGCAACTCCGGACTGTCGACGATGGCCAGGACGTCGCCCTTGCGCACCACGCTCCCCGCCTTCGTCCGCAGCGCAACGACCCCCTGCGCCGGACTGATGAGCGTCGGATGCAACGCCGCCACGACCCGCCCCTGCACGGAGATGTCCCGCACCAGATCGCCGCGCGTCACGACGCCAAAGGAAAGCGTCGACGCATCCACCGCCCGATCCCCCCGCGACCACCGCCGCATCGCCGGAAACGCAAACGCCAGCGCGATGAGGACCACCAGGATCACCCCCGCCGCAATCATCCTGGCCCGCGTAAAGCCAGACCCCGGCGCCACCACGCGGTCCATCGAGGACGTGTTTTCAATCATTCGGCGCTGCTACAGCGCAACCGAGGTGCCATGAGGCATGTGGTTGATTCTTCGACAGTTCCTCGGATTCCATGCTGTCCGCGCAGTGTCCGATGGGACAGATGTCCGCGGACAAGTGTCCGGGTACCAAGCAGCGATCACGCGGAGGCGCGGAGACGCGGAGAAGAGAGGTGCCAGTCATTCTCCTCCGCGTCTCCGCGTCTCCGCGTGAAAACCGAGTGGAGGCCAGCAACGGTAGAATCAGCGCGCCGGATGCTCAACCCACCATGAACGTCACCCGCACCGCCTCCGCCGCCTTCACGGCCGAATTCGAGAGTGAAGAGGAGCTGCGCGAGGAGCAGCGCACGAACCTGTCGATGGGAGGCCTTCGTCTCACGACCTCCGAGATCGTCGCGCTCAACGCCACCCTCCTGGTGACGCTGCGCGGCCCTTGGGGCGGCGAATCGTTCGCCCGCGCCACCGTCGTGGCCATTCTCCCGGAAGGGATCGCTCTCGTCATCGACGGAAACCCGGACGAGCATGTCGCCCGCCTGATGGCCAGACCGGCGGACGACTCGTCGGACGATACGATCGAGAAAAGGCAGAACATCTGGGACCGCGTCCGCGCCCTCTCGCAGATGGAGAAGATCCTCCTGGCGATCAAAGCCGACCGCACCGAGCGCGCCCTCCTGCTCCAGGACAACGATCCCCGCGTGCTCCTCTCCCTCCTCCGCAACCCCCGCCTCACCGTCGACGAGGTGGCCCGCCTGGCCAAGTCGTCCTTCCTGAATTTCCAGATCGCCGACGTGATCATTAAGACCACCCAATGGATGTCCAACCTCGACGTCCGCCTCGGCCTGATCCACAACCCCAAGACCCCACCGGCCTACGCCCTGCGCATCCTTCCGACGCTGCCGGAATCCGAGGTCCGTTCGATTGCGAGAGCGGGATCGAACATGCAGCTAAAGACGGCAGCACTGCGGCAACTACAGGGACGTTAGTCACCACCCCCGCACGGGCCGCCACTCATCGACGATCGCATCGCCGTCAATGACGTGATAGCGGTCATACATAGCCGCGGTGAGGCAGGAGTGGTTCGGGAGGATGCGGATAAGCGTACCGACTGCCGGAGGCGCGGCCATCTTCAGCTTGCCGTGTTCCTGCGACAGCGACACAAGCCGCGCGGAGAGCGGATGCAGTGCCGAATCGCACACGATCCCAAATCCAAAATTCGGATCGAGATGCTCGGGACTGACGTCCTTCGACATCGCCAGCGCCCCCGCATCGATGATCGCCTCTCCCCGCTCGGGGTACGAGCCCACCACCGTGGCGAGCACGGAGACGGCGACATCGTCTAAAGAACACGACCCCAGCGTGGCCTGGAAGGCATCGAAGAAGACGTAGTTGCCGGGACGCACCTCGTCGGTATCGGTGAAGGATTCGACCACCGACGTCGTCGGCGTAGAGCCGATGCTGCGGGTGACGTCGTCCAATCCGATCAGCGCGCGGAATCGCGTCAGCGATGAGGTCTCCTCGGCGGCGATGCGCCGGATCTCGGCGACGTCGTGGGCGTTGTATGAGTGGCCGGCGTGCGTGAGCAGTCCCTGGAAGTGAACGGCGGGCGAACGGGAGAGAGCGATGGCCAGCCTCGCGCTGTCGGGATCGTTCGGATCGACGCCGGCGCGGTGGTAGCCGCAGTCGACCTTGAGGAAGACGTCGAAAACGACTCCCTGCGCGGCGTGAAACTCTTCTACCGCGCGTAGAGCGGCGTGGCTGTCGAGCAGGATATTCAGCCGCTCCATCCGTGTCGCCAGCGTCGAAACGCGGGACAGTTTTTCGGGTGCGATCGGCACCGCGTAGGTGATGTCGCGGAAGCCGGCATCGGCGAAGAACTCCGCCTCGGCCATGGTGGAAACGGTGATCGGACCCGGCGCGCCGCCATGCTGCATCCGCCCGATCTCGATGGTCTTGTGCGTCTTCACGTGCGGGCGGAAGGCCACCCCCGAGGAGAGGGCCTTCGCGCGCATCCGAGCACAGTTTTGCTCGACAATGGTGCGGTCGACGAGGAACGCGGGCGTCGTCACATGCGAAAAATCATTCATATCGATATGGATGCATTCTATGCGTCCGTCGAGCAGCGCGACCGGCCGGAGTTGCGGGGCACGCCGGTCATCGTCGGCTGGCCGGGCGAGCGGAGCGTCGTCTGCGCGGCATCGTACGAGGCGCGGAAGTTCGGCGTCCACTCGGCCATGCCGGCCACGCGCGCCAAACGGCTCTGCCCCGAGGGGACCTTCATCCATCCCAACTTCGACAAGTATCGGGAAGTGTCGCGGCAGATCCGGGAGATCTTCCATCGCCACACCCCGCTGGTCGAGCCGCTCTCGCTCGATGAAGCCTATCTCGACGTCACCGAGGAGCTGACCGGCATTCCGACGGCGACGGAGACCGCGGAGACGATCCGGCGCGAGATCAAGTCCGAGACCCACCTCACCGCCTCGGCGGGCGTAGCGCCGAACAAGTTCCTGGCCAAGATCGCCAGCGACTGGAGGAAGCCGGACGGCTGCTTCGTCATCCGCCCGCACCAGGTCGAGCGCTTTCTGATGCCGCTCAACGTCCGCAAGATCCCCGGCGTCGGCAAGGCAACGGAGAAGATCCTCACCGACATGGGCATCGCCACCGTCGGCGACCTGCACTCCTTCAGCGCTGACCAACTCGTGGCCCGTTTCGGAAAATGGGGAACGCGTCTCTGGGAGCTGGCCCGCGGCATCGACGAATCGCCGGTGGTGCCGTCGCAGAAGCGGAAGTCGTGGTCGAGCGAGAACACCTTCGCTCGCGATATCACGATGGACGAGGTGGCGGAGTACATCCGCGAAGAGTCGCAGAAGCTCTGGACGGCGCTCAGCGACAAACAACTGGTCGGCCGTACGGTGACGGTGAAACTCCGCACCGGCGATTTCAAGACCGCCACGCGGCGGCTGACGCCGGAGTCGATTCCGTCCAGCGGCGACGATCTCGCGCGCATCGGCCTGGAGTTGCTGACGCGTTTCGAATTTCCTCCTGCCAGCCGTTACCGCCTCGCGGGGATCGGCATATCGAATTTCGTCGATGAGGATGATGAGGTGGAAGCGCCGCAGCCCGAGCTGTTTGTCGAGTAGCTGTTCACGCGGAGGCGCGGAGACGCGGAGGAGAGGAGAAAGAACTTCTTTTCTCCGCGTACTCCGCGTCTCCGCGTGAGTCCTTCAGGCGAGAAGCACTACAATCCCGCCACTTTTGCTCACGAGGTGCTCATGAATCCTGTTCAACCCATCACAGTGGCGCAGTACGGAATCGGTCCCATCGGCGCGGAGATCGCGCGGCTGCTGCTCACCAAATCGTGGCTGCGCGTCGTCGCCGCGGTCGACGTCGACCCCAACAAGATCGGCAAGGACCTCGGCGAGGTCATCGGACTCGATCGCGAGGTCGGCGTCAAAATCACGCGCGAGCTCGAAGGAAAGGCCGACGTCGTCTGCCACTCCACCGGCTCTCGTCTGCGCGACGTCTCCGGCCAGCTCAAGGATCTGCTCGAGCGCGGCTGCCACGTCGTCTCCACGTGCGAGGAGTTGTCCTTCCCTCTCGATCAACAGATCCGCGAAGAGCTGCAGCAGACCGCCCGCGCGAAAAACGTCACGCTCCTCGGCACCGGCGTCAATCCCGGCTTCGTGATGGACAAGCTCCCGCTGACCGTCACCTCCGTCTGCCAGCGCATCGACTCGGTCGAGATCATCCGCATCCAGAACGCATCGACGCGGCGCGAACCGCTGCAGCGCAAAGTCGGCGCCGGGATGACCCCCGACGAGTTCCGCGCCGCCGTCGATGCCGGCAAGATCAAGCACATGGGCCTTCGCGAGTCGCTGATGATGGTCGGCAAAGGCCTCGGCGCCGAGTTCGAGTCGGTCAGCGACGAGACCATCAAACCGATCATCGCCGAGCGCGAGGTGAAAACGCAGTACCTCACTTGCGCCGCCGGCCAGGTCGCCGGCGTCCATCAGACCATCTACGGCCGCGGCAAGATCAACGTCAGCCTCGAGCTGCGGATGTACGTCGGCGCCGAGGATGTGGCCGCCGACCGCGTCATCGTGCATGGCGTACCGGACGTCGAGATGGTCATCAAAGGCGGCGTCCACGGCGACCGCGCCACGGCGGCGATGGTGGTGAATGCCATCCCGCGCGTGGTCAGCGCGAAACCGGGGGTGCTGACGATGGACGATATTCCGATCTCGTTTCGGTGAGGGGGGCACTGTCATCCTGAGCCGGTTAACGGCGCGTTTTGGCGCCGGTGAAGTGGAGATGAACCCGCGATAGCGGGCGCTTAAGAATCAATGACTTACGAGGAGGTTCATTAGAAGCCTGCCGGAGCGCTGAGCGAGCGTAGCGAGCGAAATGCGCGGAGGACGGCGAAGGATCTCGAAATGCGCTGCACCTGCCACAGGCGCTGCCACTGGAGATCCTTCAGCGTCCTGCGCGCATCTCGCTCGCTGGCGCTCGCTCGGCGCTCCGGCAGCTTCAGGATGACAGTGCCGTGATTAACGCGATCGACGACCGATGCTACGACGAATGGTCGTACACGATCCGCCACCCTTCCGCCCTTCTGTGGAAGATCAGCGTGAAACGGCCGTGCGGTGCGTCGGCATCGCGCGTCAGAAGCCAGGCACCGGTGACGACGACGTCGTTCTCGCCGAGGGGGCGGAGATCGAGATCGGAGAACGTCAGCGTTCCCATCTTCGTGCGGGAGTCGTACTTCGCCTTGTAGCGGTCGCGCACCTTCGTCCAGCCGCGTGTGACGTCGGTGCCGACGAACATCGTGTCGTCGCTCCGGGCGTAGCCGGACATGTAGGCATCGATATCGCCGCGGTTCCAGGCCGCCACCTGATCATCGAGCACGGCGCGGATGGCGGTGAGATCCTTCGCCGTCACCCGCGCCGCGGCCATCGCCGCGAGCGGCAGGAGTAGCGCCATCACGACGATGGTTGCCCGCTTCATTTCTGTACGGCCGCCACGCGCGAAGCCAGGTACTGGCCGGTGGTCCGCATCGACGTCATCTGCAGATTCATCCACGACACATCGGGATCGAGCGCTCCGACCACCACCGGCCGCTGCTCGAGCACGTTGCCGGCGTCGTCGCTGATCGTGTACGTCCCGACCACCACCTCCCGCCGCCAGTGGAGATTCGAACGCAACTGCGCAGCGACGCTGTCGCCATGCTCGACGATCAGGCCGTCATCCCACGGAGTGGCCGAAAGGTAGGGGACGGCACTCGGACTGACGCGCGCGGGGGCACCATAGTGCGTGGCGTCGGGCTGAATGTCCGGTCGCTCCACGAAGCCGGCCGAATTGAAGAACACCGTCAGGGTCAGCGGCGTCACTCCCCTGTTGGCGTGAGCGACCTGCTCTTCCGTCATCCGCTGCAGCTTCGCCGTATCGACGCGTCCCACCGCGCCATCCGAGGCATTGATGATCACCGTGACCGGGGAACCCTGGGGAGCGTGGGCACAGGCAACGACGACGAGGAACAACATACCGAGGAGCATCGAGCGTTTCATATTCTTCTCCTACGGTACCGGCGCGGCGAGTATAGCGCGCCTTGCGCGCGTTGTCTGCGTTATCGCGCGTTATCTGCGGCTACGCCGCGTTGTCTGCGCATGGCGCGTGGTCAGTGCCGGACTGCAGCGAAACAGACCACGCGCCACGCGCAGACAACCGACAACGCGGCGAAGCCGCAGACAACGCGCGTAGCGCAGTTACTCGATTGCCGTCACATTCTGAAATCCACGCGGAAGCTTCAATCCGCGCTGGGCGCGCTTGCCGATGTACGGCTCCAGGTCAGCCCCCTTCAGATTCGTATAGCGCTTGCCGGCATGCACCACCAGCGTTCCGTCCGCGGCCACGACGGCGATGCCGGCCACCTTCTCGGGAAAGAGCTCCGTCTTGTGCAGCTTGATCGTCTGCACCCCCTTGCCGCGCGCCAGCAACGGCAGCTCCACCGCCTCGAACAGCAGCAGCTTTCCGCTCGTCGTCGCCGCGGCCACGCGATCGGTCTCGATGACGTTCACGCGCTGCGGGCGCAGCACCGTCGAGCCATCGTTCACGTTCACCACCGCCTTGCCAGCCTTGCGGTCGGTGATCAGATCCTCCAGCCTGGCCACGAAGCCGTAACCATCGTCGGTCGCCAGCAGCCAGAGATCCTCGGCATCTCCCATCAGCACCGCCACGAACGTCGCGCCGGGCGCCGGCGACGTAAACGCCGTCAATGGCTCGCCGTGCCCCTTCGCCGAGGGCAGCTCGTGCGCCGGGAGCGAGTACGTCCTCCCCATCGAGTCGATGAAGACCGCGAGCTGATTGCTGCGCCCGCGCGCCGCGTGCAGAAAGGCATCGCCCGACTTGTACTGCAACGTCGTCGGATCGAGCTCGTGCCCCTTCCCGGCGCGGATCCATCCCCGCTCGGACAGCACCACCGTCACCGGCTCCGACGGAATCAGCGCCGTGGCATCGAGCGCCTTGGCAGCCTCGCGCTCCACGATCGGCGAGCGCCGGCGGTCGCCGAACTCGGCGCCATCCTTTTCCAGCTCGTCGCGCACCTGCTTGCGGAGGCGCGTCTTCGAGCCGAGGACCTTCTCCAGTTCGGCGCGCTCGGCCTGGAGCTTGGCCTGCTCGCCGCGGATCTCCATCTCCTCGAGCTTGTTGAGGTACCGCAACTTCAATTCGAGAATGGCCTCGGCCTGCAGATCCGACAGCTTGAAGCGTTTCATCAGCACCGGCTTCGGCTCATCCTCGCGGCGGATGATTCGGATCACCTCGTCGACGTTGAGATAGGCGATCAGATAGCCGTCGAGGATGTGGATGCGGGCGTTGACGTGGTCGTACCGGTGCTGCAAGCGCCGGCGCACCGTCTCGATCCGGAACTCCAGCCACTCGCTGAGCAGATCCTTCAGCGGATAGAGCCGCGGCCGGCCGTTCAGGCCGATCATGTTCATGTTCACGCGGTAGGTCCGCTCCAGATCGGTGGTGGCGAAGAGGTGCGCCATCACCTCATTGAGATCGACGCGGTTCGAGCGCGGCACGAGCACGATGCGGGTCGGGTCTTCGTGATCGGACTCATCGCGCATGTCTTCGACCATCGGCAGCTTCTTGGCGTTCATCTGCGCCGCGATCTGCTGCTGCACCTTCGCGCCGGAGACCATGAACGGCAGGGCGGAGATGACGATGTCGCCGTTCTCGACCTCCCACTTCGCGCGCTGCCGGATCGAGCCGTTGCCGGTTTTGTACATCTCGCGGATCTCCGCCGGCGGCGTGATGATCTCGGCCTCGGTCGGAAAGTCGGGCCCTTTGATGTGCTTGGTGAGCTGAGCGATGGTGGCGTCGGGATTGTCGAGCAGCTCGATGCAGGCGCCCACCACCTCGCGCACGTTGTGCGATGGGATATCGGTGGCCATGCCGACGGCGATCCCCGAGGCGCCGTTCAGGAGCACGTGCGGCAGCCGCGACGGCAGCAGCTTCGGCTCGCGCAGCGTCCCGTCGAAGTTCTGCCCCCAGTCGACCGTCCCCTGTTCCAGCTCTGACAAAAGCGACTGCGCGAACTTGGAGAGCTTGGCCTCGGTGTAGCGCATGGCCGCGAACTCTTTCGGATCATCAGGAGAGCCGAAGTTCCCCTGCCCTTCCACCAGCGGATAGCGCATCGAGAACGGCTGCGCCATCAGCACCATGGCGTCGTAGCAGGCCGTGTCGCCGTGCGGGTGAAACTTGCCGATGACGTCGCCGACCGTGCGCGCCGACTTCTTTGGCTTCGCATTCGGCCCCAGCCCCAGCTCCGACATCGCGTAGATGATTCGGCGCTGCACCGGCTTCAGTCCGTCGGCCACGTGAGGGAGGGCACGATCGAGGATGACGTACATCGAATAGTCGAGGTACGCCTTCCGCGCGAAGTCGGCCACAGCCTGATGCTCGACCTCGGGGATGATGGGCGGCGGGGGTGTGAAGGAAGTCTGGTCTTTCGATTTGCGGGTAGCCATGGGATGAGCGCGCGAAGGGTAAACGAAAACCATGCGCGATGGCGACCGTGGTTTTCGTCAGAGGATTGGTTCACGCGGAGACGCGGAGACGCGGAGGTGATGAGATGGTTCTTTCTCCGCGTCTCCGCGTCTCCGCGTGATTGCCTTCATACGTATAATCCGCCCCTATTGATGAAACCCACACGCGCGCAACTGGAGGAGGTGCTTGCCTCCCTGAAAGATCCCGCGCTGCGCTATGCCGACGTCCGCTGGACGGCGACGCATCAGCAGCATGTGCGGGTGCGCAACGGGGAGGTGGAGACGCTCTCCTCCACGATCGATCGCGCCATCGGCGTCCGCGTGCTGGTCGGCGACGGGTGGGGGTTCGCGGCGAACAGCGATACCTCCGAGGAGTCGCTGCGCAAGACGGCACGGCGGGCGGTGGAGGTGGCGGCGGCAAGCAACATCGCCTCCACACAGCGCGTCGTGCTCAGCGACGTCGAGCCGCACGTGGCCACCTGGTCGTCCACCTATGAGATCGATCCGTGGTCGATCCCCATCGAACAGAAGATCGAGCATCTGCTGGCCTCGACCGAGCCGATGCGCGGCGATGCCCGCATCCACCAGGTCGTCGGCGACATCTCCTGTTACCGGCAGGAAAAGATCTTCGCCTCCACGGCCGGCAGCTACATCGAGCAGACGACCACAGAGATGGGCGGCGGCGTGGAAGCGGCGGCGATCGAAGGGAGCGAGTTCCAGCGGCGCACCTATCCCAATCCGTTCGGCGGCGACTTTCAGGCCGCCGGATGGGAGTTCATCGAGCGGCTTGATCTTCCCCGCAAGGCCCTCGACGTCCGCGATGAAGCGCTGGCGCTGCTGGTTGCGCCGAAAGCGCCGGCGGGACGTTTCGATCTGATCATCGGATCGGCGCAGCTCGCCCTGCAGGTCCATGAATCGTGCGGCCATCCCACCGAGCTCGATCGGGCCCTGGGACTGGAGATCTCGCTGGCCGGCGGATCGTTCTTAAAGACATCGATGCTCGGCAACTTCCGCTACGGCTCCGAACACGTCAACATCGTCGGCGACGCCACCATCCCCGGTTCCATCGGCTCGTTTGGTTTCGATGACGACGGCGTTCCCGCGCAGCGCTTCCATCTCATCGAGAAGGGGATGTTCACCGGCTACCTGACCGGCCGCGATACCGCCCCGGTGATTGGCCGCACGTCGAACGGGACGGTCCGCGCCGAGACTGCGGCGCGTATCCCCATCATCCGCATGACGAACATCAACCTCGAGCCTGGAACCGTTCCCTTGTCTGACATCATCGCGGACACCAAGCGCGGCATCTTCGTGGAGACGAACAAGTCGTGGTCGATCGACGACCTTCGCCTCAATTTCCAGTTCGGCTGCGAGGTGGCCTACGAGATCGAGAACGGCCGCCTCGGCCGCCTGCTCCGCAATCCGCTTTACACCGGCACCACCCCCGACTTCTGGCGCTCCTGCGATGCCGTCGCCGACCGATCCAGTTGGCAGATCTGGGGCCTCCCCAACTGCGGCAAAGGCGATCCCATGCAGACGATGCGCGTCGCCCACGGCGCACCGGCGGCACGGTTTCGCGATGTGGAGATGGGATGACGCGGTCTCGCGGTCTCGCGGTTGCGCGGTCTCGCGGTGGGTCGTGGGCAAATCATCCGTGGCCCGATTCCCACCGCTTAATCCCGCAAGCGCAAGGTAAAGGAACCGAGGACAATCGACCGCACACCGCGAGACCGCGCAACCCCGAGACCGCGCGACCCCGCACACCAGCAACCTAACATGCGCTCCGAAACGAATTCCTTCGCCATCCTCGAAGCCGCGCTAACTGCCGCGCGTGCCGCGGGTGCGGCCGAGGCCGATGCGGTATTCGAATCCACCGACCAGAACATCAGCCGCTTCGCCAACTCCAACCTGCACCAGAACATGTCGGAGATCAGCGCGGAGCTGACGCTGCGGGTGATCGTCGACGACGCCATGGGCGTGGCGTCGACCACCGTGTTCGACGCCGACGAGATCGCGCGGACGGCCGCGCTGGCGCGCGAGGCGGCCCGGCACTCCGATCCGCTGCAGAACTTCAGCGGGCTCTATCGCGAGCACGAGCCGCTGCCCGAGGTGCACACCTTCGATGAGGCCACGGCCGCCATCGCCCCCGCCGACAAGGCCCGGGCGCTCCGGGCCATGTTCGATCGAGGACGGGCATCCAGCGTCGAATTCGCGGGGGCGTACGGAACGGGGGCGTCATCCATCGCTGTCGCCAATACCCACGGCGTGCGCCGCTACTGCACGCTGACCTCGTCGGACGCCACCGTGATCGCCATCGGCGCAAACGGTTCCGGGTACGCCACGAACGTCGATCGCAGAAACATCGACATCGTCGCCCTCGGCGAGGAGGCCACGTTCAAAGCCACGCTCTGCGACGGCACCATCGAGGACATCGAGCCGGGCCTCTACGACGTCATCCTCGAGCCGCCGGCGACGGCCGAGGTGGCTGACTGGATGAATCTCATCACCTTGAGCGGATCGGCGTACGACGACGGCTCCTCCTTCTTCGTCGACAACGTCGGCAAACAGATCCTGGGCGCGAACTTCACGCTCGCCGACGACGCCCTCGACCCCGCCTTCCTCCCCTTCCCGTTCGACATGGAAGGGCTGCCGAAGCGGCGCGTGGCGCTCATCGAGCGCGGCGTCGTCCGCACGCCCGCGGTCGATAAAAGCTACGCCGACCGTCTCGGCTTCGCCCCCACCGCCACCTGCTGGACCCTCGGCGGCACCGAGCACGGCTCGGCATTTCATCTGGCCATCGACGGCGGCGAGGCCACGCGCGAAGAGCTCATCCGCTCGACCAAACGCGGCATCTGGGTCACGCGCTTCAACTACGTCAACGGCCTCCTCGAGCCGAAGACCGCCCTCATGACCGGCACCACCCGTGACGGCACTTTCCTCATCCGCGACGGCGAAGTGGTGGCCCGCCTGCCGAACCTCCGCTGGACGCAGTCGATCGTCGAAGCCTTCTCCCGCATCGAAGGACTCACCCGCGAGCGGCGCCGCGTGGCCACCTGGTACAACCACGTAGGGGGTACGATCGCGCCGGTGATGAAGATCGGAGGGTGGAACTTTACGGGGAAGCAGACGGCGCTTGGGTAAGTCAAAACCGAAATGTTGCCTTTGACTCTCCCTCATGGCACAACCCTAGCTCCTACGCAACCGGATCATGTCGCAGTACATCCTTCGCCGCTTCCTCCAGATGATCCCGATCACCTTCGGGATCCTGACGCTCGTCTTCTCGCTGATCCATATGATCCCGGGCGATCCGGCGGTGCAGATCGCGGGCGAGGGGGCGCGGGCGGAGGACGTCATCGCCATCCGCAAGGCGCTCGGGCTCGACCAGCCGCTCTGGACGCAGTACGTCCACTACGTCACGCACGTTCTTCGCGGCGACCTCGGCACGTCGTTTCAGACCAACACCAGCGTCTCGGAGCAGATCCGGCGGCGCTATCCGGCCACGATCGAGCTGGCCATGGGCTCGATGCTGGTGGCCCTTCTGGTGGCCTTTCCGCTCGGCGTGATCTCGGCCATCTATCGAAACTCCTGGATCGATAACGTGGCGCGCTTCTTCGCCCTCATCGGCGTCTCCATGCCCAGTTTCCTCTTCGGACCGCTGCTCATCATCATCTTCGCCATCGACCGCCACTGGTTCCCGGTGTCGGGACGCGACGACGGTCTGCGATCGCTGGTCCTGCCGTCGCTGACGATGGGGCTGGCCCTTTCGGCGATCCTGACGCGCATGATCCGCATCTCGCTCGCCGACGAGCTGACGCAGCTCTACGTGACCACGGCGGTGGCGAAGGGCGTCACCCGAGGCCGCGCCATCTTTCGCCATGCCCTCAAGAACGCGCTGATCCCCGTGATCACGGTGCTGGCCCTGCAGTTCGGATCCCTTCTCACCGGCGCCATCATCACCGAACAGATCTTCTCCTGGCCCGGCCTCGGCCGCCTGCTGTTGACCTCGATCTCGACCCGCGACTACCCGCAGGTGCAGGCGTCGATACTCGTCATCGCACTGACCTACATCCTCGTGAACTTCGCGAGCGATCTGCTGTATGGCGTTGTCGACCCGAGGATCAAGCTGGAATGAGGGAAGCACAGACAGGAGTGTCTGTGCCACATCGGTCCCGGGTATCTGGCCCCGGACAGTCAGCAGTGCATGTGTCGGAGAACGCGCTTACGGTGTTACCTGTCATCCTGAGGCGGCGGCAGCCCCGGAGGGGCAGAGCGCGCCGAAGGACCCCCAGCCTGAAACCCGGACAGGGTGGCGGAATGTCGACGATTCCACCGACCTACCGGGATACAACTGGGGGGTCCTTCGACCGTCCTACGCCGCGCAATCGCTTTCGCGATTACGCGGCTCCGGCGGCTCAGGATGACAAAGCTATTTATGTACGGCTTACTGACTTAATTTGGACGCATGCGAATAAGCGCCTATGGCAAATTTCAAACGCCTCCTGAAGAACTTCGCCTTCACCTCCGGTCTCCTACTGACCATCGCCCTGGTCATCGTCGCCATTGCCGCGCCTCTCCTCTCCCCCTTCGATCCCGATGCCCAGGACACCGCGCGCCGTTTGGAAGCGCCTTCGCATGGTCACCTGCTCGGTCTCGACGACCTCGGGCGCGACGTTCTCTCGCGCATCATCTGGGGCGCGCGCGTATCGCTGCGGGTAGGCTTCAGCGTGGTCATCCTGGCCTCGATCATCGGCATCACGCTCGGATCGATGGCCGGTTACTTCGGCGGATGGATGGACACGGTGATCATGCGCATCACCGACATCCTCCTGGCCTTCCCCGGGATTCTCCTGGCCATCGCCATGGTGGCCGTGCTCGGCCCGAGCCTCAACAACGTCGTCCTGGCGCTGGTCGTGATCGGCTGGGTCGGCTACGCCCGTCTCGTGCGGGGCCAGGTGTTGAAAGTGCGCGAGATGGAGTACGTCATCGCCGCCAAGGCCCTGGGCGCCCGTTCGCCGCGGGTCATCCTGCGGCACGTGCTGCCGAACGTGATGAACCCGATGATCGTGATGGCCACGCTGGGCCTGGCCGGGACGATTCTCTCCGAGGCCGCGCTGTCGTTTCTGGGATTGGGAGTGCAGCCGCCGACGCCGTCGTGGGGCGCCATGCTCACCTCCGGCCGCCGTTACCTCGGCCTGGCCAACCATCTCGCCATCTGGCCCGGCATCGCCATCATGCTCGCCGTCATGGGCCTCAACTTCCTCGGCGACGGGCTCATCGATGCACTCGATCCGAAGTACCGGAAGGACTTCTAGGCTACGGGGTTTCGCGGTTGCGCGGTTTCGAGGTCTCGCAGCGGCAGCACCGCGAGACCGCGTGACCGCGTGACCGCGAGACCGCGCTACCGCGATTTCAACCGCATGAACACCACCACCGCCCGCGCGGAGCCGTCGCGGAACGTTTGCACGGGCTCATAGCCGTTCGCACGCAGGGCAGAGAGCCGCGCGGGAACATCGAGATCGGTCTCGTATAACGCCACGGCATTGGCGCGCACCTCTTCGAGATGTTCCGGCGGTGTACCGACGTCCGACATCGCCATCCGGTCGCCGAGGTAGAGCTTGTCGCCGAAGGCCCAGAGCTGGGAGGCGGCCACCGAGTGGATCGCCGGATTCGAGGCCATCCACTGCGCCGCCATCACCGCCGGCTGCGACTTCCGCGCGAAGTAGCGGAGGCCGTACAGATCCCACAGCATCGACGCCGCCACCAGCGCCATGGCGATGCGGCGGTTGCGCATCGACGCAAACCCAATCGCCGCGGCGATGCAGAGGAAGGGGACCATCACCTGCAGATAGCGGAGCTCTTTGTGCTTGATCGCGGAGAAGGCAACGAGCGGGATGACGACGAACCAGATGGCCCGGCTGCGCCGACCGAACCAGAGCAGTGGAAGCAATGCCGGCGAACACCATCGCACGAGGTTGGCGACGTACCACCACGGCGCCTGATACTTCACGCGCGACGCAAAGTCGGGTGCGACCAGCGTGAGGTGCGCGAACTTGATGATGCTGGAGAAGGGGGTGCCCCAGGTCAACCAGTCGTAGAGGCCGACGGCGAGGAGGATGGAGATGGCGGTGCCGAGGAGGAACATCCCCGCGGGCACAGACAAGAGTGTCTGTGCCACATTTTTCCTGCTCGTTTGCTCTTGTCTGTGCCGGAGAGCGATCAGCACCGGTGCCAGAAACACGATTTCACTGAACCGATCCGCGAACGCCACCCCCACCAACGCCCCTGCCACAAACGGCCACCGCTCCACGATCAACGCCGCCGCGACCACGCAAGCCGCCGCCACCGTCCGCGGATAGACCGTGCTCCCGAATCCGAGCGGAATCCAGTGCGTGGCGAAGAGCAGGGCGGCGGTTAGAGCCGCTTGCTCGTTACACCAACGCAACGCCAGCCGGTACACGAGCCAGATCGTCAACCCCGACAACGCGATGAACGGCAGCGAGGTAAGGAAGATCGTCGTCCGCGTCGACGCCCCGCGCGCCAGCCAGATCACCGGCGCAACGACGGCATCCGGCACGAAGAGGTTGCGGACGTCCCATGGCACATACGACAGTCCCCGCGCCCGACGGAACGCCTCGGACAGCACTTCGACGTCGTCTCCCGTCAGGAATCCGTAGTAGCGATACGCAAGCCAGAGTTGCGCCGCGACCACGGCGGCGATGAGAGCGGCGAGGGACCCCCTGGGACCGCGGGCGTCTCGCCCGCGCTTGTAAGCAGCAGGATGCCGAGAATCACGCGCGGGCGGGACGCCCGCGGTCCCAGGAAACTCACTACCCATCGCCGATCATCGCCAGGAACTCGTCCTCTGTCAGGATCGGCACATTCAGCGACCTGGCCTTCTCGAGTTTCGAGCCGGCGGCCTCGCCGGCGACCAGATACGACGTCTTCGCTGACACCGACCCCGAGGGCTTGCCTCCCTCGCGCTCGATCAGCTTGTGGATCTCGTCGCGGGAGAAACGGGCCAGCGTTCCGGTCACCACCAGCGTCTTCCCCGCCAGGCGGTCGCCGCGCACGGCGGCCACGTGGGTCGGCGCCACGCCGAGCCGCTGCATCTTCGCCATTCGTTCGCGGTTGGCCGGGACCGAGAAGTAGAACGTGATCGACTCCGCCAACTTCGGCCCGATCTCGTCCACCTCGACCAGCTCCTCCGCCGAGGCGTTCATCAGCGCATCGATGGAGCCGAAGCGATTGGCCAGCAGCTTCGCGGCGCGTTCGCCGACCATACGGATGCCGATGGCGAAGATGACCCGCGACAGCTCCGCCGTCTTCGACTTCTCGATCCCCTCGATCAACTTGCGCGCCGACAGCTCTCCTTTCCCGGGCAGCCTGGCTACCTCCGCCTCGGGCAGTTCGTAGAGCGACGCGTAGTCGCTGATCAGTCCGGCCTCGAGCAGTTGGGTGATGGTCTGGTAGCCCAGCCCTTCGATGTCCATGGCCTTGCGCGCGCCGAAATGGAAGAGCGACTCGCGCACGATGGCCGGGCATCCCTGGTTGATGCAGCGGATGGCCACCTCCCCTTCGAAGCGATGCAGCGGCTCGCCGCACGCCGGGCAATGCGTCGGCAGCGCAACCGGTTCCGTCCCCTTGGGGCGTTTGGCGGTCAGGACGTCGACGACTTTCGGGATGATGTCGCCGCCCTTCTCCACGACGATGGCATCGCCGACGCGCACGCCCTTGCGCGCCACCTCGTCGAAATTGTGCAGCGAGGCGTTGACGACCTTGGTCCCTCCGATGTGCACCGGATCGAATTCCGCCACCGGCGTCACCGCTCCCGTCCGCCCCACGTACAGATTGATGGCCCGCACCACCGTCTCGGCCGCCTCGGGGGGATATTTGAAGGCGATGGCCCATCGCGGGGCCTTCGACGTCGCCCCCAGCTCCTGCTGCTGCGCCCGTCGATTGACTTTGATGACGATGCCGTCGATGTCGAAGGTCAGGCTGTGCCGTTGCTCGCGGATCGTTTCGATGAACGCCTCGACCGCGGCCATCCCCGCGAAGACATCGCGCTTCGGATTGAGCGGAAAGCCCATCGATTCCAGAATCTCGTACGCCTGCGATTGTGACGCCACGCGAACGTCGTCGGTGGCCACGAGGTGATAGACGAAGGCGCTCAGCCTCCGCTGGGCGACTAACCTGGGATCCTTCTGCCGCAGCGAGCCGGCGGCGGCATTGCGCGGATTGGCCAGCACCGGCTGGCCGGCCTCTTCGAGCTGATCGTTGAGGATCTTGAAATCGCCGGCGGAGATATAGATCTCGCCGCGCACCTCCACGCGTTTCAACTTGGTGGTGATCTTCAATGGCAGCGCGCGCACGGTGCGGACGTTCACCGTCACGTCGTCGCCGCGCACGCCGTCGCCGCGCGTGGCCGCACGCGCCAGAGCGCCGTTTTCGTAGAGCAGATCGATCGACACCCCGTCGATCTTCAGCTCGGCCTCGTACTCGACGTCGTCGACGCCCAGCCCCTTCTTCACGCGCGCATCCCACTCGTGGAGCTCCTCCAGCGTGTAGGCATTCTCGATCGACAGCATCGGCGGATCGTGGATCACCGTCACGAAGTCGCCCGTCATCGGCGCCCCGCCGACGCGTTGCGAGGGGGAGTTCGGATCGGCGTATTCGGGATGCGCGGCCTCGAGCTCACCCAGCCGTTTCAAGCGCTGGTCGAACTCGAAGTCGCTGATCTCCGGCGCCGCCTCGAGGTAATAGAGCCGGTTGTGCCGCTCCAGCTCGGCGCGCAGTTTCTCGATCTCTTTCTTCGGCGTCATTGCGCGCGAAGTTTACGATGCGCGGGGGTGCCCTGTTATTCGTGTTCGTGAATCTGTTGCGCCAGATAGTTCGGCGCGCCCACCTGTTCGATCAGGGAGAGCTGGGCTTCGAGCCAATCGATGTGCTCTTCCTCGTCTTCGAGGATCTCTTCGAGCAGGTGGCGGCTGTTGTTGTCGTCGGCCTCGCGGCAGCTCTCGATGCCGGCGTTGAGACGCTTGACGGCATCCAGCTCCAGGGCCAGATCGACCTTGAGCTGCTCCGGAACGGTCTCGCCGATGGTGATCTTGAAGAGGCGCTGAACATTCGGAAGGCCTTCCAGAAAAAGAACCCGCTCGATCAGGCTCTCGGCGTGCTTCATCTCCCCGATGGAATGCTTGCGAATGCGGTCATGAAGGTGCTGGTAGCCCCAGTTGTCGCACATCTCACCGTGCACGAAATACTGGTTGATGGCCGTGAGCTCGGAGGTCAGCACATCGTTGAGGATCTCGATGATCTTCTTGTCGCCCTTCATCTCAGAATCCTTCCTGGCGGTCGGTCACGCCACCGTTTCCGCGCACGATACGGTCGATGGCATCGGCACGAAGGGTGCCGCGGACGCGCTGCTGTTCGCGGCCAGCATACTGCGGAGCATGCCGTGGCAGCCGCAATCGGTCCCGATTCCGCACTCCTGCAGATCGCTGACTGTCTCCGCCCCTGCCTCGATGGCTCGCAGGACGTCACGTTCGTTTTTTGCGCGGCAGAGGCAGACGATCATTGGGATTCACCGGTCAACTGAGATTTTGTCTCAATAAGCACTTGCTACGATCGTCTATTCCTTCCACCGGCAATGTGTCCGCCGTCACACGCCGGTGTGACTTACTCCGGTCTCGTGAGATATCGCGACCGCTCCACGGTTTTCTCCAGGAATCCCATCCCCCGCAGCCTTCCCTCCACCTCGGCCAGAAAGTTCCGCCGCCCTTTGATCAGGTTCAGGTTCATGGCCACGAAGCGCATGCCGCGCGGGGTGTCGTAGTAAACGATCATCCGGTCGCCGCCGGTCATCTGCTCGGTGCCGCGGATCTCCGTCCAGCGCAGCGTGCGCGAGCGGAACTGATGGAGCGGGCGGAGCGTCAGCGTCTCGTTTCTGATCTCCGCGACGGCGCGCCGCGCGCCGAGCCAGACGTTGAGGCCGCCGATCCAGAGCGTGCCGATGTAGACCCAGATGGCGCGCTCACCGATCCAGCCGTAGCGCGCCGCCGGGTTCGCGACGAGTGCAACGGCGATGGCTGCGGTTACACCCGCCGCAACGAGCACGATCGAGGCACCGGCCCGCCGCACCCACGGCCGGAACGCATAACTCTCAGAAACGTCCGGCATTGCCTGTCACCGCCCGATGCCGTAATCTCTTGCTGCGCCTAAACTTGAGGCCGGTATGTGTTTCGCATCCTTGCCAATCGGGGAGAGACCAACGTAGTGACGATGACCGAGAAGATCGACGGTAGTGGCCGCAGGATTCTTGTCATCGACGATGACCTTGCCATCCGCGTCCTGCTTCAGGCGGTGCTCAAGCGGATGAAGTTCGACGTCGAGCTGGCGGAAGACGGCGCGGTCGGACTGGAAAAAGTGCGGCATGACAGTGTCTACGACCTGATTCTCCTCGATCTGATGATGCCGCGCGTCAACGGCTACGAGTTCATCGAGCAGATCGGCCGCGACTATCCGGAGCAGCGGCCGCACATCATCGTCTTCACCGCCGCCGGCAAGCGCGGCGTCGAGAAGATCCCCGCCGACTCCGTCTGCAATTTCATCCTCAAACCGTTCGATCTCGAGAAATTCATCGAGATGATCGGCGAGTGTCTGAACGGTCCGCACGGCAGTCAAGGCGTCCCGCCTCCGGCGGTCTGAGCGAGCTTCCACTCGATCTGCCGGATGATGCCGAGGAGAATCGTCGCCTCGCGGCCGTCGAGATTGGCGCGCGCGGAGATGGTGCGCAGATCGTCGTAGACGCGGTACGGATTATCGCCGTGCAGGAACCCGATCTCGACCAGCAGCGACTGCACGCGCTCGTGAAGCCGCTCGATCCGCGCCGCCGGCGCCAGCTCACGCCCCGCCGGCGCACGCGAGGTGGTCGACAGCTCGTAGCAGAAGACGCCCACCGACTGCGCCAGATTCATCGTCGGAAAGGCCGGATCGGTCGGGATGACCGCCGTGCGCTGGCACTGGATCAACTCTTCCCACGTCAGCCCGCTGTCCTCGCGGCCGAAAACGAGGGCCAGCGTTTGCGCGTCATCGAGCGAAGCGGAGAGTTGCCCCACCTCGACCGGATTCAGATCGACCGGGGTCGTCCGCTCCCGTGCCGAGGTCGTGGCCACCGTCACGTGCGCATCGGCCAGCGCGTGGTGCAACGCCGGCGCGAAGTGCGCCTTCTCCACGACATCCTCCGCGCCACTGGCCCACCACCCCGCCAGCGGATGCAGCTTCGGATGATCGCCGACGATCCAGAGATCGCCGAACCCGAAGTTCTTCATCACCCGCGCCGCCGCCCCAACGTTGCCGGCTTCCTTCGGTTCGACGAGGATGATACGGAGTGGCATGCCCGGATCTTATCCTGCCGCGCAGCCGCGGACGGAGCGCTGGCGTCTCGCCGGCTGGCCCAGCGGCGTCTCGCCGCTGCAGAGGTATGAGACTGTATCGGTATGACAAGACCGGAGGCGAGACGCCTCCGGGCCAGCCGGCGAGGACGCCAGCGCTCCGTCTAGCTCGCTCCGCTCGCCAATCTTCTCAGCGCAGCCATCATCCGGTCCACGTCGCCCCGCTCCGTCCTCGGGTTGATCATCGTTACCCGCAGCACGCGTTGTCCCTTGAGCACCGTCGACGTAATCCAGGCCTGGCCGGAGCGGATCAATGTCTCACGCATCGCAGCATTCGTCTCGTCGTCGCTGCGGTGGCGGAAGCAGAAGATGTTGAACGACGGCACGTGCATCGCCTCGAAATCGTCCGAGGCCATCACCTGCTCGTACAGATAGCGCGTCAAGTCCGTCACATGCTCCATCGCCTCGGCGAACGGGCGCGTGCCGGACGTCTGCAGCGTCAGCCACAGCTTGATGGCGTCGGCGCGTTTGGAGCATTGGATGGTCATTTCGCCGATGTTGTCGCCGGCGCGCTCGGCGTTGAAGAGATACGGTGCATCGGCCTCGAATGCGCGGCGCAGCCAGCGCCCCTCGCGGACCAGGAGCACGCCGAGGGAGAGCGACATCCAGAGCATCTTGTGTGGATCCCAGGCCAGAGAGTCGGCCAGATCGAGACCGTCGACCAGCGGCCGCAGCCGGTCGCTGAGAACGACCGAGGCGCCATGCGCGGCGTCGACGTGAAGCCATGTGTCGTACTTGTCGCGCAGCGCCGCGATGGCCCGAAGATCGTCGAACGCCCCCGTGGCCGTCGATCCCGACGTCGCCACGATGGCCATGACCTCGCCGGCATCGCGCAACGCGGCTTCGAGCGCGTTCACATCGAGCCGGTGCGCGTCATCCGTCGGGATCTTGATCACATGATCCGAGTGGATTCCCATGATCGACGCCGCGCGGACGATGGAGTAGTGGGCGTCGGCGGAGCAAAGGATCTTCGTGCGCGCGGGAGTCCTCGCCCTCGCCGCCAGGAGCGCCGTCAGATTCGCCGCCGAGCCGCCCGAGACCGCGGTGCCGAGGGATGTCGATGGATACCCGACGCGATCGGCCAGCCAGCGCACCACCTCCTGCTCGATCACCGTCCCGATCGGGCTCATCTCGAACACGGCCGTCGACTGATTCAGGGTCGAGATCACCAGATCGCCGATCACCGCGCTCGGAAACGGCGGACAAACCTGATGTCCCATGTACGCCGGATGGTGAAGCTGGATGGCGTTCTCCATCAGCAACCGGATGAGCGCCATCGCCTCCGCCCCGCCGCGGTCGTCGATCCGAACCTTCGCCCGCAGATCCTCCGACGTCTGCCAATCGACCACCCGCCGCCCGGCGACGTTCTCGACGTGATCGAAGAGCGCATCGACGGTGGCGTGCGCCAGCGCGCGCATCCTGTGGTCGAAAAGCATGGGCCGCGGATTGTAACGGAGCGCTGGCGTCTCGCCGGCTGGCCCAGAGGCGTCTCGCCTCCGCGTATGTCATACCGACACAGTTGCGTGCAACCGCAGCGGCGAGACGCCGCCGCGCCAGCCGGCGAGACGCCAGCGCTCCTTCTGAATCTACAATCCCCCCATGCGAACCACACTCGCCCTCCTCCTCACCTTCGCCGCTGCATCCGCCTTCGCCCAACCCGTCACCGTCATCAAAGCCGGCGCGCTCATCGACGGACGTTCGGACGCGTCGCGCGCGAATCAAATCATCGTCATTCGCGGTAACCGCATCGAGAGCGTCGGCAGCGGGACGGCCATCCCGGCGGGGGCGCGCGTCATCGACCTCTCCGGCATGACCGTGATGCCGGGGCTGATCGACTCGCACACGCACATCTTCCTGCAGGGTGAAAACCCGGCCGAGGGTGGGTATGACGCGCAACTGCTCAAGTTCCCGCTCGCCTATCGCGCGGCGCGGGCCACCGTCTCGGCGCGGCGGGCGCTGGAGCAGGGATTCACCTCCATCCGCGATGTCGAGACCGAGGGGGCGGGATATGGCGACATCGGCATCAGACAAGCCATCAACGAAGGGCGCATCCCCGGCCCGCGCATCTTCGCTTCGACCCGCGGCATCTCCTCCACGGGCGGCTACGACCTCGACGGCTATGCGCCGGAGATCGTCGTCCCCAAGGGCGTGCAGATCATCGACGGACCCGTCGAAGCGCGCAAAGCCGCGCGCGAGCAGCTCGATCACGGCGCCGACTGGATCAAGGTTTACATGACCCACCGCTCCTGGGTCGACAAACAGGGCAATCTCGTCTCCCAGCCGACCCTGACCGTCGACGAGCTTCGCGCCATCGTCGACGAAGCGCACGGCTGGAAGCACAAGGTGGCCTGCCACGCCTACAACGGCGAAGGGATGCGCCGCGCGCTCGACGGCGGCTGCGATTCCATCGAGCACGGCCTCGAGCTCGACGACGCCAACATCGCCCAGATGCTGCGCCAGGGAACATGGTACGTGCCGACGCTTTCGGTCTACTACGACCACAACGCCCCCCTCGACACCCCCGGCGGCCGCCGCGACGCCAAGCGCGTCTCGTTGCACGAGGTGTCGTTCAGGAAGGCGCTGCACGCCGGCGTGAAGATCGTCTTCGGCACCGACGTCGGCGGCTTCGCCTGGACCGAGCCGATCGCCCAGGAGTTCGACCGGATGGTCTCGTTCGGCATGACCCCGATGGACGCCATCCGTTCCGCCACGTCGAGAGCCGCCGAGATGCTCGACGCGGTCGGCGACATCGGCGTGATCGCCCCCGGCGCCTACGCCGACATCATCGCCACCGACGCCGATCCCCTGCACGACATTCACGTGCTTCACAACGTCTCCTTCGTGATGAAGAACGGCGAGGTGGTGCGGGGGGATGGGGGGCGGTGAAGGGCTTGGGAAGCTGCGCTATCCAGCGCTTGACTTCCGGAATCTACCGAGGGACACTCTCGTTCAGAAACTTAAGGATTGGGGATTCCCGGTCGACAAAGGGCCTCGGCGGATGCGCCGGGGTCTTTTGTTTTATGGAAACACTTTCAGCCCTCAGCCTTCGATCACGCCGGAAGGGCTTCGGTCCATCTTCTTCTGGATTACTTGAAAAGCACGATTCGGTTGGTCAGGGGCGAGGACATGACGTCCGATCGGGCGAGCGATGAGGTCAGCGATCTGGAGACCCGGAACGTTGGCCGCCTTCGGCACGAAGCGAGGATCCATCGGGAACACCTCGTTTCGATAGTTACCTCTGGCGCACACTCTCCGGAACTCCAACTCGAGCTCATCATCCTCGCGCTTGCCGCGGCACTCGAGAATCACAGTCGTCCGTTTCGATTCCATTCGCGCGAGCCACTTCGCCACGCGCTCCAGCCCGAAACCGAGCGCGATTTCGTACGGTTATTCGGCTGTGAGTATCGATCCACCAATCGATCCTTTCGGATCGCCGAGGCAATCACGGCGATGGCTGACGCATCGATGATCGCCGTCAGCTCTTCGAGAAACGCCGCTTTGCGGCTCTTCTCGCGGAGAACAGCGAAGTCGCCGAGGTCTTTCCGGATCTCGCGCTCATGAAGAACGACCTGATCGTGACCAAAGTGCTTGAACTTGAACTCCGTCAAGGCCGGCAAAAGAGTCCGAGCGTAATCCTGCTTCGCGATGATGCAGAACGCCAGGACGAATACGGGGTACTGTGGATCGATTCTGTCGAGTCCGTGGTCGCCGCTTTCATCCACAAAGACGAGATAATCTCCGCTGTCCATCGCACGATCGTCTGCCGTCAGCAATCATAAGAGGAGCCGCGCTCTTGGCGGCGAGCCAGTTTCCGCTATCCTTCGTCAATCGTGCAGAACCAGTCACCCCACTCCGACGCCCTCGTCTTCTTCGGTGCCACCGGCGACCTCGCCTACAAGATGATCTTCCCTGCCCTGCAGGCGCTGATCAAGCGAGGGAACCTCGACGTCCCCGTGATCGGGGTGGCCAAGGCCGGCTGGTCGCTCGATCAATTGCGCGAGCGCGCCCGCAACAGCCTGGCCGAGCATGGCGGCGGCGTCGATGAAGCGGCCTTCACCAAGCTCGTCTCGCTGCTGCAGTACATCGACGGCGACTACAACCAGAGCGACACCTTCGACCGCCTGCGCAAGGCCCTCGGCGCCGCCGAGCATCCGCTGCACTATCTGGCCATCCCCTCGAGTATGTTTGAAGTCGTCGCCGGACAGCTTGGCCGCTCCGGCTGCGCCAAAGGCGCCCGCGTGGTCATCGAGAAGCCTTTCGGGCGCGACCTCGCCTCGGCGGTCGCGCTCAATGCCGCCCTCCTGGCGGTCTTCGACGAGAAGGCCATCTTTCGCGTCGACCACTACCTCGGCAAGGAGCCGGTGCAGAACCTCCTCTACTTTCGCTTCGCGAACTCCTTCCTAGAGCCGCTCTGGAACCGCAACTTCGTCCGCGGCGTGCAGATCACCATGGCCGAGAACTTCGGCGTGCAGGGACGCGGCGCCATGTACGAGGAGACCGGCGCCATCCGCGATGTCGTGCAGAACCACATGCTCCAGGTCGTGGCCAGCCTGGCCATGGAAGCGCCGCAGAGCGGCACGCCCGAACAGGTCCGCGATGCCCGCGCCCGCGTCCTCCAGGCCATCCAGCCCATCGACCCTGCCAACGTCGTGCTCGGACAGTTCCGCGGCTATCACGAGGAAAAAGGGGTCGCTCCCGATTCGAAGACCGAAACCTTCGCCGCGCTATGCCTCCACATCGCCAGTTGGCGCTGGGCCGGTGTGCCCTTCTACATCCGCGCCGGCAAATCGCTCCCGGTGACGTGCACCGAGGTGCTGGTCGAGCTCGAGCCACCGCCGCTGACGATCTTTCATGACGACCACATCACCCGCGAGAACGCCAACTACGTCCGCTTCCGCCTCGGCCCGGACGTCGCCATCGCCATGGGCGTGCGCTCCAAGGTTCCGGGCGAGGGGATGATCGGCCAGAACGTCGAGCTCCTCGCCGTCAGCAACGTCGTCGGGCAGATAGGCCCCTACGAGCGCCTCCTCGGCGACGCCATGAAAGGCGACGCCACCCTCTTCGCCCGCGAAGACATGGTCGAAGCCGAATGGCGCGTCGTCGACCCGATCGTCAACCACGACATCCCCGTCCACGAGTACGAGCCCGGAACGTGGGGCCCCTCCGAGGCCGCCGCCGTAATCGCTGGCGGCACCTGGCACGACCCCTCGCCCAACGGCGAGAAAGAACCGGGCGCGCCAGCGTAGTTCCCTCCTGGGACCGCGGGCGTCTCGTCCGCGCGTACTTGCACCGAAACGCCCTGCCAACGCTTCGGAGTACAGAACACTCTTGTCTGCCGTCGAATGTGCTGAAAGCTCCCCTACCTTCGCGTCTTCGCGTGAACCATCCGTCATTGCCACGGCCCTCCCGGTGGCCACGTTCCGTCCTTTGTCACACCGCTCCGCAGGTCGTCGAGGACCGGCACGAGAAAGGGTCGAATCACCGCCAGAATCTCCTTGCCGTTTTCCGTACCAGTCTCCATTCCCGAACGCCGCGCAAACGCGCGCACCTGCGACGGCCTCATGGGGTTCTGCCAGTAGATTTCCGTTAGCCCGATTGGATCGTCGGGCGGTATTGGAGTACTCCGATGCGAGAACGTCGATCGAATGGCCTCGACCAGAATCCGCCTGTCGAACGTGAAGTTTTGTGCGAAGTAACGGAGGTCAAAGAAGTCTTTGATGCGGCTGTTGCGATCTCCGAGAACGAGCATCGCCTCCAGCTTTTCCGCGATCGCCGTTTCCGGGGCATATGCAAATACCTCAGGCGCAGCCATGCCGAGGAGGGTTGTGTAGTGTTGAAGCATAGGCGCCGGATAAACCCTGTCACCGACACCAATGTCCACTTGCAGCGCGATACGCGCCTTACCGCAATAGACGAGCATCGATACGCGCGTTCCGACATATTCATCCTCGGCTCGGATCGCTTCGAGCTGTAACGACGTAGTATCGAGATCGAGTCCATCAGGCTCGACGGGTACGTTGCAAACGATCTCGAAGTCACGTTTGATCGCCTCGGCCGTCCCGTCTCCTCGACGCAGCAGATCGAGGTCGCGGGTCATCCTGTACGGGTGATCGGACCAGACCCGCAGAAGCATTGCTCCCTTGAGCACGAACCGGTCTCTAACTGGTGAAGCAGCGAGACGAAAAAGAAATCGCTCGCAGACGTATGCGGTAAGAATCGTCTGGTAATCATCGCCGGTCTTTTTCGAAAGGACGAGCAGACGCCCGAGAATCGATGCAGGGATATTGCTTTTCGTTTTCCGAGTCATGCGATCGCATCGAGATACGGCTGCATGACACGGCTCACGCGTGAAATCCGCGCGAAGCGTGCCAGATCGTTTGCACCGCCGCGATGGAATCGCGTGAAGTCTTTCAGTGCTTCGACGGCGACATCGATCCCGATCTTGTTGCGGAACTTGAAGCAGTCGGCAACCGTCTTCGCGGCGCTGTAGACGTGGATTCGTACCCCTGCGACATCGTGTTCTTCAACCCCTTCGCGAAAGCTCGCTCCCGAAAGGTGAACGATCCGCAGCTTCAGCCCCCTTTTCACCGGCCGCCACGCTTTCGCGTCGATCGCCATCCAGACTTCGAAGGGGTTTTGTGTCGTCAGACCATGAAAGCGGAGCGCCGTCAGAAGACAGATCACCCCGCTCGGAACGAGCTGGGTTGCTTCCGCAAGACTGTGATACTCAGTCAGGACCGTGCCCGGGAGGCCGTAGATCCCTCGCCCAACACGCTCGATGACTCCTCGTTCATGAAGCCGCTGAAGCTCGCTCCGAGAGATGCCTTTGCTCTCGAGATCCCCTGATCGAACCAGACCCTTCCGACGGAGAAACGATTCGACGCGCTGTGAGTTCGTTCGAGCCATGTCATGTTACAAACCCTCGGTACTTTCACACAAACACCGAGTCTTTGCAACATCCCTCCTCCGCGTCTCCGCGCCTCCGCGTGACCATCAGGAGTACCATCCACACATTCGGAAACATCCCGCCAAGGAACGAAAATGATTCGATCAATCGGCCTTCCGGAGCTTCTCATCGTCGTCGTCCTCGCCGGCGCCATCGTCTGGCCGGCATCGCGCATCTGCGCGAAGGCAGGCTACTCACGTTGGCTCGGCCTCGTGGCCATCCTCCCGATAGGAAATGTTTTCCTGCTCTGGTTCTTAGCATTTTCGGAGTGGCCGGCGCGGAGGAGTGTCGCAGCGCCGTCTCCGTGATCACGAAATCAAGGCGTCGACACCCAGAGAGCACATCGAGATCACTCCAGCGGCTCTTTCCCGACCAGTGTCCTTAGAATCTCGATGAGCTTCGGAATCTCATGTTTTGCGACATTCCAAACGGTGGCGTCGTTGATGTCACCATAGTCATGAGCGAGGATGTTGCGAAGGCCGGAGATGCGCCGCCAGAAATCTCAGGATGAGATGCCTGGAACGCGGGGCTTACACGCTTTGACGCCTCACCCACGAGCTCCAACGAACGTTCGATTTTGCGCCGGACATCCAACGATTCCTGATAGAGCTTGAGCGATACTCCCGCACAGAAGTCATCGACCTCGAATGCAAACGCGAGCATGTCACCGATCAGTGCTTGATCGCGGTCCTCAGGCAGCATAGATCACCCGATACGACGCGAGAATCGATCGCCGGCGCCACGGGTTCTTGATCGCCACTTTCTCGACGATGTCGACCTTTCGTCCGAAGAGCCGCTCCAGCTCATCCTTCATATCGACCACGTCAAACAGACTCCACCGCGCCGGATCTTCGAAGGTCAGGAGAACGTCGACATCGCTGTCCGGACGGAATTCAGCGGTCAGGACTGACCCAAAGAACGCAAGCTCCTTGATCCGCCACCTTCGGCAGAACTCTTCGATCGCATCGTGATCGAATTCGATCGCGAATGATGGATGGGTCACACCGGCTCCTTCATGCGATCTTCCTTCATCCTTCAGCAAGGAGCAAGCGAAAGCGCCTCTCCCTTCAACTCAGTAGTTCCACACCTGTCTGGAGCAGGAGCGGACGACCGCTTTCCTTTAGAGATCGGTCAGCGGTCTTCCTCCAGCGTGGCGGCGGTGTAGCGCAAGACCTGCCGGATGTCTTCGTCATCCAACCGCGGATAGTCCTTCCTGATCTCTTCGCGATCCGGGTTCTCGGCGAGGATATGCAACAGCCGCTTCACGGTCAGACGCGTTCCCCGAACGCACGGCTGCCCGTTCATGACCGCGGGATCGATCGAAATCCGCTCAAGGTTCACCGAGCCCTCCTCAGCAGTTTACGTACGCCGTGGGCATCTGCTGTCCTTGCCTGAAGTACCGATCCGCCAATGTACGGATCTTAGATCAGCCATCACTCCTCTTCGATGTCCTATGGTTCTGCTGACTTACACAAACAAGGAATCTCTCGCCGATACGTTAATCCATACAAGTGTCCTCACGCGACGAGGGGCGCGTTGCGCCGCGCCGCCTACGCGTCGATCGCGTCTTCGTCCCCACCGAGGACCTCGTCCAACGGAACCGCGCGGTGGTAGCGGCGGATCAGGTCATCCCAGGCGGCGATGTAGAGATCGCGGGGGACGCGGTAGCGGCGTGGGAGGGGGCCGTGGGGGGAGTCTCCTTCGAGGATGAAGACGTCGGGGCCGCGGGCGATGATGACGATGCGCCAGGCATCGTCGGCGTCTTCGTATGGCTCCTCGTCGTCGCCGAGGGGGATGTCGTCGTGGGTGAAGTGGCGGAGATCGCGGTCGGCGTGGTCCCAGGCGGGGAAGCCGGCCAGGTGGCCGCGCGCGCGGCTCATCATCCGGATGTGCAGTCCTCCCTCGCTCTCCTCAGCGAGAGTCAGGGAAAAGTCGGCGATGCGCGGTGCGTCGTCGAGGTTGAAATCCACGTGTGCCTCCCTTAATGCGGCGAGATGATCGTCACCTGCTGGGTGTCGTCGTTCGTGATGCTCAGCATTCCCCAGACCGGCGCCGCAAGCGTGGTGGGAAAGGCGGGATGGACGTCGACGATGACCGGGGTGCTGGTCGACAGCAATAGCCGTGAAGTGACGTCGATCGAGCCGAACCACATGGCGGTGCCGGGAATCCGGGTCAGCGGAACCAGCACGTTCTGCACGGGGATCTGGTTGAAGGAGGCGATGTACTGGTAGTCGCCGAGGGACCAGACGCGCAGCATGGTGCGGTAGCGGGGGTCGACGGGGACATTGAGGAAGCGCACGTCTGCACGGAAATCGCGCTCGCGCACGACCGGCACCTCGGTCCCCGCCGTCTGCGCGGCGCGAGAGGTGTCGCGGATGCGCGAGTTGAGGTCGAGCGTATCGGCCGTGCCGCGCAGGGCGTAGAGAACGTGCCCCCACGGATTGCCGTCGTTGGCAAGCCGCATGCCGGTGTCGGTCTGGCATGGCGCGCACGGAATCGGATCGCGAAAATAGGCCGCGGTCCCTGGCAGGAGAAAGCTCTCCGTCGTCCACTGCGAGCCGAACGCGCCCGGACCCTGAAACGACAGCGGAAAGAGGATCGGCTCGAACACGGCCGGGTCGGCGGAGGCGGGATCGTAGTAGATCAGGGCCGCCTTCGCCGTCACCGCTCCCGCGATGTTGTTGACGGTGACGTCCACGGCACCAGGCGCGTGCGGCGGCGCGTTGGCGATCAGCGTTCCGTCGACTTCTGAGATCGCGGGGACGGTCACCCCTCCGATCGTGAGTGTTGCCGCCGCCAGGAAAAAGGGATTGCCGACGACGATCGGCCCGCCGCCCGACGGCACGGCATACGGCTGAATGCTCAATGTCTCTCGGTCGCGCACGGCGAGAGGCGCCCGCGCCAGCTCGGTGCTGATGCCGTTCCCCCGATCGGCAACGGCCATGACGGTGTAGCTCCCCGGGGGAACCACATCGAGGTGAAAGGTCCGCACGTAGGGCCCCGCCGACTGTGAGCAAAAGACGCCGGGGGGAGGAATGGCATTCAGATGAAGCACGATCGTCGAGCCGTCGACCACCACGCCCGATACGGAAGGGAAACAGCCGCTCGGCCAGTTGCCGCTGACGATGGCATCGACAGCGCGGTGCGCCGTGACGGCCGGGGGATCGAAGCGGATGGTCTCGGCGAACAGGGGCACGGCGAGAGCGAACAATAGGATGGCGAGGGCGGTGCGTTTCATGGTGGACGTCATTCAACCACAGAGGTGTAGTGCGGGGGATTGCGCAACCCAACGTGGATACACAACGCGGCGAAGCCACAACCAAACGCGCGGCTGTGACTCTGGGCACAGACAAGAGTGTCTGTGCCACATTGGCCCTCGGTATTGGCAGGAGATCGGAGTCTTGCGGGACAGAATGTGGCACAGACGGCACAGACACTCTTGTCTGTGCCTCTGTGGTTAAAGCCTTGGACGACTATTGAGACGAGACGATGGTGACCTGCTGGGTGTCGTTGTCGGTGACGCTGATCATTCCCCACATCCGCAGATCGAGGCCGGCGACGCGCGGGAAGTAGACAAAGGCGCCGATGGCATTGTCCGGCAGATGCTGGAAGAACGACGTCAGGTCGAGGGTGGCAAATGCCAGCGGTGTGCCGGGGATGGGGATGAACCGGAGCACCATGTTCGGCGGCGTCAATCCGAGGACGGTCACAGGCGCATCGGTCATCGCCCATGCCCGCAACAGCACACGCGAGCGCCGATCGACCGGCACGAAGAAGAAGTACATGCCTCGGTCACGGAAGTCGCTTTCCCGCACCACATGCACCTCGGTGCCGTTTTGAAACAGGCCGAATGCATTGCGGATGTGCGAACCGGCCATGAGCTGCGACGTCATGCCACGCAACGCGAAGAGCGCCACGCCGGCGGGGTTCGGGTCGTTCCGGAGCAACGTTACGTCGGTGAGCACATCGCTGCAGATAAAGCAGGGAACCTTGTCGCGAAACCGGACCGGCTCGCCGCCGGGAGCGAGGTAGTTATCCGTCGTCCAGTGAGCACCGAAAGCGCCCGGGCCATCGAACGCGGTGGGGAAAAGGATCATCTCGAAGAGCGCGGGATCGGGCGGCGCCGCGCGATCGAAATACGTCAGCGCGGCCACGGCGGTGTGGAAGGTCGATTCGCTGGCGACGGATACATCGACCGTTCCCGCGGCGTGCGACGGGGCGAGATAGATGTCGCCGGCGGCAACGCTGCGCGCGAACGTTGCCGCGCGGCCATCGACCAGAACCACCACTCGGCCCGTGCTATCGCTCCTGCGCCGGACCAGGATCTCGCCGCCGGTGACCGGCACCGCGTCCGGCGGCAAGGTCAGTGAGTCATCGCGCACGATGAGCGTTGCATGCGCGGCAGGCAAAGAATTGACGACGGCGACGACGTCGTAGACGCCGGCGGAAAGCACGCCGAGGTGGAAGGTCGACGGGAACTGGGTACCCGAAGCGCCACAGGCAACCGAAGGCGGCGGGATCGTGCTGACCCGCAGTGTTACCGTCGTACCGGTGACGGTCACCCCCTCCTGGGTGACCCCGCAAGCGGAGGGACTCGACGAGAGAATTGCGTCGACCGAGGTGTGCACCGTGGCCACGGGAGGATCGAAGCGGAGGGAATCGGCGACCGCGACCGAGGCGAACGCGGTCAGCAGAAAACCGAGGACGGACCGGGGTCCCATCAATCCGTCGATTCGATCCGGTAGTTCGGCGCTTCTTTCGTGATCACCACGTCGTGCGCGTGGGACTCGCGCAATCCCGCGGCGGTGATGCGGACGAACTGCGACTTCGTGCGGAGGTCTTCGATCGTTCGCGATCCGGTCAGGCCCATGCCGGAGCGGAGGCCGCCGACGAGCTGCGGGATCATGGCGCTGAGCGAGCCCTTGTACGGCACCTTCCCCTCGATCCCCTCGGGGACGAGTTTCGACACCTCATCGGCGTCTTCCTGGAAGTAGCGGTCCTTCGAGCCGGCCTGCATCGCGCCGATCGAGCCCATGCCGCGGTAGGCCTTGAACGTGCGGCCCTGATAGAGAATGGTCTCGCCCGGCGCCTCGTCGGTGCCGGCGAAGAGCGATCCGATCATCACGCAATGCGCCCCGGCGGCGATGGCCTTGGTGATATCGCCGGAGAACTTGATGCCGCCGTCGCTGATCAGCGGGATGCCGAACTTCTCCGCCGCCCGCGCGCACTCCATCACCGCGCTGATCTGCGGCACACCTGCGCCGGCGACGACGCGGGTGGTGCAGATCGAGCCGGGGCCGATGCCGACCTTGATGGCGTCGACGCCGAGGGCGATCAGATCGCTGGCGCCTTCGTAGGTGGCGACGTTGCCGGCGATGAGAGGCGTATCGGGGAAGAGCTTCTTGAACTGCCGGATCACTTCCATCACCCCGCCGGAGTGCGCATGCGCGGAATCGATCACGACCACGTCGGCCTTGGCGTCGATCAGCGCGCGGGCGCGGTCGAGTCCCTCTTTGCCGACGCCGATGGCGGCGCCGACGCGCAGCCGTCCGAGGGAGTCTTTGGCCGCATTCGGATAGCGGAGCTTCTTCTGAATGTCCTTGACGGTGATGAGCCCCTTGAGATCGCCGTTGGAATCGACGACGAGGAGCTTCTCGATGCGGTGCTGGTGAAGGACTTCGCGCGCTGCCTCGAGCGTCGTGCCGACCGGTGCCGTGACCAGGCCGTCTTTGGTCATCCGCTCGGCGATGGGGAGATCGAAGCGGGTCTCGAAACGGAGGTCGCGGTTGGTCAGAATGCCGACGAGCTTGCCGTTGGCGTCGGTGACCGGAACTCCTGAGATCTTGTATTTGGCCATCACCTCGAGGGCCTCGGTGATGGTCTGCCACGGCCGCATGGTGACGGGATCGACGATCATCCCCGCTTCCGACCGCTTGACCTTGTCGACCTCTTCGGCCTGGGCGTCGATGGGCATGTTCTTGTGGATGATGCCCAGTCCCCCCTGCTGCGCCATGGCGATGGCCAGCCGGGCCTCGGTGACGGTATCCATGGCCGAGGAGATGATGGGGATGTTCAGGCGGATGCTGCGCGTGAGCTGCGTGCCGACTTCGACAAAGTTGGGATGGATGTCGGATTTGGCGGGGCGCAGAAGGACGTCGTCGAAGGTGAGGCCGACTTCGATGGCCTCGGCGAAGCGATCGGACGGCAGCGGATCACGCCGCTCGATCTGATGAAGATCGATGCGACCGATGACAGGCATTTCTGAGAGTACACGTTCGTCGCTCATGTGTGCTCCTTTGAGTGAGTATAGAACAGGGGTGGTGTTCTCGGTATTGCTGGCGCTGCGCGTTGTCGGTTGTCGGTTTGAGGGGATGAACGGCGGCTCGGATCGTTTACGATAGCGCGCCGTCAACCGACAACCGATAACCGACAACGCGCGAAGCGCCATTCATGAAACGAGAAACCATCATTTTCACCGCCTGCGGCTTTCTGCTGGGGCTGACGATCGGCAGTCTGGTCATCGGTCCGAAGGTGGCGCAGTCGAAGCTGGCGGGAGCGACGGCGGAGCAGGCGCCAACGGGCGAGGCACCTTCCCCCGCACCCGCATCAGCTCCGGCGACCGGCGGCAATCCGATGGCGGCGGTGACGCAGCAACTGAGCACGCTGAAGGAAACGATCGCCAAAGATCCGAAGAATTTCGATGCGCTGGTGCAACTGGCCGGCATGTACATGGACGCCGCGAAGTTCCCGCAGGCGGCCGAATACCTCGAGCGCGCCCTGGCCGTGCATGATGACGCCAGCGCCCGCATCGACCTCGGCGTCTGCTACCGCCAAACCGCCCAGCCCGACCGCGCCCTGGCCGAGTTCCAGCACGCCGAAAAAATGGCCCCCGGCCAATGGCAGCCGCTCTTCAACGAAGCACTGGTGCTCATCGACCTGCACCGTGTCGATGAAGCGCGCGCGCTGGCAACGAAGCTCCAGCAGATGAGGCCGAACGATCCCGACGTGCAGAGACTCGTGACGATGGTGAAGTAGGCGTCAAAAAAAGCTTCAACCACAGAGGCACAGAGGACACAGAGAGAGGCAAGGATGAAGGCGGAAGAATGACGGATGTATCAAACAACGCGTTCATTCCGCCTTCATCCTTGCCTCTCTCTGTGATCTCTGTGCCTCTGTGGTTAAAAGCCTTTTACCCCCGCGTGATGATCTCTTTCAGCATCGTGTCCTGCAGTTGGTACACGGCGTAGACGCCGACGTGGTAGCGGTTGAAGACGAAGGAGAAGGCGTAGATCCGGCCGCTGCCGCCGCGGACGTAGCCGGAGAGGCCGACCACGCCGACGATGTAGCCGGTCTTGGCGTAGACCTGCCGGGCGTAGGGGGCCGTGCGCAGGCGATGGCCGAATTTCGAATCAGGATCGCCGGAGTACGGGAGCGAGCTGACGAAATCCTCGCGGTACGGGCTCTTCCACATGTAGCGCAGCAGGTGGACGAATGCATTGGCCGAGGCGCGGTTATCGCGCGACATCCCCGAGCCGTCGGCCTGGTGATACTCGTCGGACGGCACGCCGAGCTTTCCGGTCAGCCACTCGGTCACGGCACCGGTCCCCGCCCCCCACGTCCCCTCTTTCTTCGTCTCCGCGCCGATGATCTTCACGAGCTCCTCGGCGTAGTGATTCTGGCTCTTCTTGTTGATGACGTCGACGACGATGTTGAGCGGCGTGGTGTGCTGCGAGACCGCCTTCCAGTCCGGCCGGTCGTCGCGCGGCGTGACGATGATCTGCCCCTGCACGGTGATCCCGTTGCGGACGAAGGTCTCGTGCGTCACGGTGGCGAAATACTGCACCGGGTTCTCGATAGTGACGAACACCTCGGTGATGCCGGTGCGCGCCGGCGTGCCGCCGCGGACGACGATCGTGTTCGAGTTGCGATAGCGCGTGATGAAGGGGAGGCCGTGGCCGGTGATGCACGAGGTATCGAGCTGCAGATACGACGTAGGCGGCTCGAACTGGACCAGGCAGGCCTTCCCCGGACGCGTCGGCGCCACGCGCACCTGCACGCAATTCTCCTGCAGCGAGAACGACGACACCGGCGCCTCGTACCAGTTGATGAGCTGATTGACCGGCCAGGAGGGGTGGATGTACTCGGTGTCCATGTAGCCGTACTCGAAGATGAGATTGCCGTGGATGGTCTTCACGCCGGCGCGCTTGAGATCGGTGGCCCATTCGTCCATGACCGCCGTGGCATGACCGTCGTGAAATCGTCCGCCGATGGTTGGATCGCCGCGGCCGACGACTTTGACGTCGCCGTTCAGCGTGCCGCTGGGATCAGCGGTTCCGCGCATGAAGACGGTGGTGGTGACCTGGAAGTCGGGATGGAGCAGATCGATGGCCGAGGCGGTGGTGAAGAGCTTCATGTTCGAGGCGGGGGCCAGCGGCATGGTCGGGTTGCGCTCGGCGACGACGGTGCCGGTATCGACATCGACCACCTGAAGGCTGACGTCCGAGCTGCGGGCCACCGAGCCGTTCATGAGCGAGCTGATGCGCTCGGAGAGGGTCGTGCCGGTTGCGGCGTCGGCCGGGCGTGCCGGGGCGGCCTTGCGCGAGCGCGATTTCCCGCGGCGGCGCTTCGCGGCATCGGCGATGGGAGTGAGAAGAACCAGGATGAGCGCGATCGCCACGAACCGCGTACGTCGAACCGTCATTAATGGTTGGGATCCTTTCTGAACTGCGCTGCGCGCGTTGTCGGTTGTCGGTTTTCGGTTGCCTGCAAGCGCCCGCGCGTGGGGATTCGCAAACACGGCGCCAACCGACAACCGACAACGCGCGAAGCGCCAAGCCGCAGCTTACAGCCTCTGATACGGCTCCGGCAGCGCCAGGCGGATGCGATCTCGTAGTACGGCCGGACAACGGCGGCGAATCTCATCATGTATCTGGTTCCGAGAATAACGCCTGCTGAAGTGAGTCAGCACAATCGTTTCGTTTTCGAAACGGCCGGCGAAGGCGGCGATGTCGTCGAAATGGATGTGGCGGTACTTCGCGGCCCGCTCCTCATGCCCGGTGGTGATGAACGAGCACTCGATCATCAGCACCTCGGATTTGAAGAGATCCTCGTTCTGCTCGAGAATGCCGCGGTCGGTGTCGCCGGTGTAGAAAAGCATCGAGCGCCGCCACTCCTCGGTCACGGTCACGCCGGAGTGCCGCAGGTCGGTGATCTCGCGCTCGTCACGGCCGATGAATTCCTCCCGCAGCCGGTGCCGCAGCTCGATGACCTCGTACGCGTTCGCGGCGACGCGATGCGTGGCCCGATGCGCGCGTACTTCATGCGTCCTGCCGAGCGGCACGACGTCGCCGACGGCCAGGCCGATCACCTCCACCTCGTCAAACGAGGCGCCGGTGATCCGCTCGTAGATGGTCATGATCTCGCGCATCCCTTCGGCGGCGTCGGCCGGCACGTAGACCCGGCCGCCGGTCATCCGGTGCAACTGCCGCTGTCCCGCATAGAACGGAATGCCGACGGCGTGATCGAGATGCGCGTGCGTGACGAAGATGTGCGGCGTGGCGATGAGCTGGTCCGGACAGCGCCCGATGTCGAAGGCCGCATTGAGCTCACGAACGCGAAACCACGTCTCATGCCCGGCGCGGGATCGCCCCTCGATGCAGAAGTGCGGCGTGTCGATGGTGACGAAGTCTTTGTCGGTCATGCTGCAAGCATCAGGATGACACAGAGCGCAAAGTACAATCCGCCGCCCATGTCCACCGAAGTGATCACCGATTCCGAAACTCTCACCGCCCTCGAGGCCGACTGGCTCGATCTCTGCCGGAGAACGCCCGGGGCGACTCCGTTCCAGACGCCGATGTGGCTCCTGCCGTGGTGGCGCGCCTTCGGCTCGAACGATCTGGCCGTGATCGCCGCCCGCGGCGAAGGCGGTCTCGAGGCGCTGGCTCCGCTCTACATCATCCGCGATGACGAGTCCGACGAGTCGCTCGGCGTCTTCCTCGGCACCGGTATCAGCGACCATCTCGACGTCCTCGGCGATGCCTCGCTCATCATCGACGAGATGTCGCGGCTCCCCTGCCAGATGTGGGACCTGCAGCAACTGCCGGCGTCGTCATCGATGCTGAGCGTCCCACTGCCCGATGGCTGGTCCGACAATGTCGAGGATCAGGAGGCGTGTCCGGTGCTCGCTCTCCCCTCCGACTTCGAGAGCCTCACATCAACGCACTTCCGCAAGAAACTTCGCTACTACCACCGCTCGCTGGAGAAGCTCGGCGAGGTGCGCTTCGAAATACCAACGCCCGAGACCCTCGACGATCTCCTCACCGCGCTCTTCGACCTCCACGCCGCCCGCTGGCAACGCCGCGGCCTCCCCGGCCTGCTCGCCGACGACGCCAGCCAGCAGTTCCATCGCCAAGTCGCCCGCGGGATGCTGAACGCCGGGATGCTGCGCATGTACGCCACCCGCTGCAACGGCCGCATCGTGGCCGTCTTCTACGGCTACTCTTTCCAGGAGACGGTCTACTACTACCTCAGCGGCTACGACCCGGAGCTGGAGAAGCTCTCCATCGGCACGATCGTGGTCGCCCACGCCATCGAGCAGGCCATCCTCGACGGCGCCACGACCTTCGACTTCCTCCGCGGCGCCGAGGACTACAAGTACGCCTGGGGCGCAACGGATCAGATGAACCGGAGACGGCAGTTGTTTCCGGGGTGAGAGAGGTGAATCCCCCCCTGGGACCGCGTGCGTCCCGCGCGCGCGTCTGGCAGGATGCTGAGAAGAAGCGCGGGCGAGACGCCCGCGGTCCCAGGGCGGCAAGCGCTCCGCGCGGAATGACCAATCCCCTATTTCGTTTACGATTCCGCGTCGTCCGTACTGGGGAGTCGCCAAGCGGTAAGGCAGCGGCCTTTGGAGCCGCCATTCGGAGGTTCGAATCCTCCCTCCCCAGCCAGCGCGCACGGCGCGCCGCGTGGGTTAGGCCCAGCCTCGGCCACCATCTTTTTACAAATCAAAATATCGGTGGGCTGTCACGGACGGTGCGATCATTGGTCATGACTCACATGACGATCGACACCGGCAACACCGGCTTCATGCTGTTGTGCTCCAGCCTGGTCATGCTCATGACGCCCGGCCTGGCCTTCTTCTACGGCGGCTTGGTGGGCCGCCGGAACGTGCTGTCGATCATGATGCAGAGCTTCGTCTCCATGGGCTGGACGACGGTGCTCTGGTGGGCGTTCGGCTTCTCGATGTGCTTCAGCGGCGATCTGAAGAGCCGAACCGATCTGGGCGGCATCATCGGCAACTTCCACTGGGCGTTCCTCTCGGGGATCACGCTGGACATGCCCTCGCCGATCAACGCCACGATCCCGATGATCGTCTTCTGCGCGTATCAGATGATGTTCGCCATCATCACTCCCGCCCTCATCACCGGCGCGTTTGCCAATCGAGTGACGTTCAAGGCCTACATGCTCTTTCTCACGGTCTGGCTGATCTTCGTCTACTTCCCCTTCGTGCACATGATCTGGGGCGGCGGAATCCTGGCCAGTTGGGGCGTGCTCGATTTCGCGGGCGGAATCGTGGTGCACAACATCGCCGGCATCGCCGCCCTCGCCTCCGTTCTCTATGTTGGCAAGCGCAAGGTCGAAGACCGCGGGCCGCACTCCATCCCGCTGGTGGCCCTCGGCACCGGCCTGCTCTGGTTCGGGTGGTACGGATTCAATGCCGGAAGCGAGTTCCGCGTCGACTCGGTCACGGCCGTGGCCTTTCTCAATACCGACATCGCCGCCAGCTTCGCGGCCATCGCCTGGCTCTGTCTCGATTGGAGGAAGTTCCGGAAGCCGCGCTTCCTCGGCCTTCTGACCGGCGCGGTGGCCGGCCTGGCCACCATCACGCCCGCCGCGGGATATGTCTCCCCGGCCACGGCCTGTCTGATCGGACTCATCGCCGGAGGGGTCTGCTTCTACGCCGTGGAGCTGAAGAACAAGCTGCAGTGGGACGATGCGCTCGACGTCTGGGGAGTTCACGGCGTCGGCGGCTTTCTCGGCATCGTCCTCTGCGGCATCTTCGCAACGACGGTGTTCAATCCCGCCGGCGTCGACGGCCTCCTGCGCGGGAACTCGCACTTCTTTCTCGTGGAGCTGGGCGCCGTGGCCATCTCCTCGGCCTGGGCCTTCCTCTTCACCTACGGAATGCTCTGGCTGATCGACCGGATCACCCCGGTAAAGGTCGAGGACGCTCATGAAGCCGAGGGCCTCGATTTGTCGCTGCACGGCGAGACGGCGTATCTGGAGGGGATCTGAGCCCTTCCGGCGCCGTCCGCGAGGGCCATCAGCTCCTCGGCGCGAGTGTTGGGCACGCAGCATCTCTGGCGTCATTCGCGCACATGTAGCGTCAGCGGCATCGACGTATCGATCTTCTCTTGCAACGCGATCGGCTTCGTGAAACGGAGCGTCGTTCCATCGAAACTCCACCCGCCATCGCTGCAGTGCGAGCCCTTCTCGATCGGCTGCCCGGCACGTGCGCGGAGTGCGTTCGCGGTGGCTTCGCGCTCGACGCGGTAGCGGAAGGCACGCTGCCAGCCGATGTCGAGCCGATCGTTGGGATCCGAGCGGTGTCCTGTCTCGGTCACACGGTGGAGCTCGCACTCGGTCACCCGCGCCAGTTCCCCCGCGAGGATGCGCTCGCGTTCGATCCTCTCGGCGAACGGCTTCAGGGGGAACATCTGTTCTTTCCACCTCCGCCAGTTCTCGTACTGCATCGTTTCGAACAGCGGCTGTACGAGGTCGCGGTCCTGCACCTCACCGAACCACCCCGGCACCGGAAGCGGCATCTTCCACGCCACGGCGTTGATCGCGCGCGTCATCGACATCGCCACAGCCCGCAGGATGATGTTTGGATGTCCGTCGAGTGCCTTCGTCAGATTCCACGCCGCGTGCAGGTCGTCCCACGCGGACCCGTCGTGCTGCCGTGCGCGCCCGAGGGCGCTCGCGACCAGGAGGCGCATCAGCGACAGATGCATGGCCACTTTCGGCAGAAGACCGCCGTGCTGTTGCAAGAGGTCGCGCTCCCACACGATCGGCTCGCGCAGCAGCAGGTCGCGGATCGCGGAGATGCCCGCGATCGCCGGCGGCTCGGCGATGGTGAGCTCCCCGCTCGCGATCTCCTGCCGCACGTACGTCGTGACGGCGTCGTTTTCCGCGACAGGGCCAGCGAGCGTCGCCAGCTTCCGCGCAGCGTCATTCTCGTGCTGCGGCGGATACCGACCGGGGACCGCGGCGAGCGTTCCCAGGCCGTTCGGCCACGGCCGTGCGGCCGCTGCGGAGACCTCGTCCCCCGCCCAGAACCACGACGCGACATAAACCGCCGCGGCCAGCACCACAAGCATGACCAGCGCTTTTTTCACAGGACACCACTATCGCGCGACGAAGACTCTCATGGCCAGCGAAATCGACGAGGTGTTGCAGGAAACGCTCGGATTTCCGCCCGACCAAGCCTTCCGCAAGGGCCGGCCTGAGCTCGAAAGCCCTGTCCTGCGAACCATCACCGGGCCGTCTTTTCCCGACATCATCCCGAAACTAACCAGCATTTCTCACAGTCTGCTTGAAGCGCACTTGCGACTCCCTTCGTCGAGAGTCCTTCTCCCACCGCGGTTTCTTGCGGGGGGAGAAGGTGCCGAAGGCGGATGAGGGGGCGCTTTACGAGATATGAGACTTACCGACGCGGGTCCCAGAGCGCTCGAAGGCGCGCGAATGACGTCCTCGTGAAACGCCCCCTCATCCGGCTTCGCCACCTTCTCCCCCGCTGAAAAGCGCGGGGGAGAAGGACTCTCGACGAAGGGAGTCGCAAGTGCGGTTCAAGCAGACTGTGAGAAATGCGGGCCCTACGCCGGCTTCGCCGCTCCCCGTTCCCCGAACGATGACAGCATCTTCAGGAGCGCCGGGATGGTCGCGGTCAGGCCGCCGACGACGGCGAACGTCGAGTCGAAGAGCTCGCGCTGCGTGCCGAAGAAGAAGAGCAGCACCACCATGACCGCGGCGAAGAACGGGACGCGGAAGCGGCTCCAGGCGTCCTTGCCGAGGTCTTCTTCGAGCTGGCGCGCCAGCGAGGAGGTCGACGCCTGCACGCAGACGAAGCGGCGGAAGGTCTCATTCATCACACGCAACTGCGGGTCGCGCCGCAGGAGGCCGCGCGCGAGCAGGCGCCGCACGTCCTTGCGCGCCTTCCCGTTCACCAGGCCCGTCTGCGCGATCTGCATGAGCACGAGCTTCTCCCCTGAGCTGCACGGGTTCCACAGCGCCGTGTAGTACTCCTCGGCACGCTCGCCGATCTCATCGAGCACCTGATCGCGTCCGCTGGCAGCCACGCCGAGGCCGGTGATGATCGTTTCCAGGTACGGATCGCCCTGGATCTCCGCCGCGATCGTGCGATCGACGATCCGCGTGTCCGCCATCTGCTCGAAGTAGTTGCCGAAGCCGGTGGCGCGATAAACGCGGCGGAGCAGACGCTTGAGCCAGCGCTTATGCCCGGCCGGCACCGGGGTCGAATCATCGAAGGCGCGCAGCGAACCGCTCAACGTCACCCCGCGCACGTCGGCATTGACCTGCGAGCCGTTGACCCAGACGAAGGTCGAGAGATAGCGCGACCACTCCTCACGCTCCGGTCCCTGCAGGATTGCGTAGGCGATCGCTCCCATCGCCTGCGGGCGAATCACCACCGTGCGGTCGGGATTGCGCATCAGCCGTTCCAGCAGTCCGCGAACGATCTCCGCGTTTTCGCCGGTGGCGCATTCGTATCCGAGGTGATCGATGAACACCGACGCGGCGTAATGCGAGAACGATTGCGGCGCGGTCCGCGCCAGCTCGAGATCGGCCTGATCCGCGAGATCGACGGTCGTGAAGTTGCGGAAGAGGCGGAGAGACGACGCTTCATCGCACGGGTAGCAGATCACGTGGCGCAGGCCGAGAAACCCGCGCGAGAGCCAGAGTGGATGAACGACGTCGACCAGAAAGACGCGGCGTGCGATGAACTGGGCGATGGCCAGTGCCAGCCCCAGGATCAGCAGCAGCGACAGGGCCACGGCCGCGGTGCGGTACGAACTGCCTCCTAGCGCCGGGACCGGCGACGGAAGCACCGACGTGATGGTGAAGCTCGGAACGGGATCGCCGTCGCGCATCGTGAGATGGAGCAGCGATCCCTCGCGCGTCCACTCCCAGCGATCGTCCGCCGACCGGTCGTGAAGCAGCTCGCGCGTATTCACCGAATCGTCGGAGTAGTGAGGAAGGATCTTCTCGAACCACGGCAGACGCACCGCCGCCGCGGCCGGCGCCGGCACCGCGGCATCGAGATCGAGCCCCGTCTTCGGAGCGTCATAGTGGATGTCCTGGCGATTGCTCCAGCGCGTGTCGAGCAGGTCCTTCCTCAGCTTCCCGCTCTCGTCCTTGAAATCGCCGGCCAGGCGCCACCAGCGGTTCTGCAGACTCCGCGCGAGCTGGATCTGCATGAACTTCACGTTGCTCGTGACCTGAATCTCGTACGCCGCCTTGAAAAACGCGATCGCCGGCACGACGCTCACGATGAAGAGCAGGAGCGCCGCAACGGAGACGTAGGCCAGCGGAAGCGTCATCTGACGCTCCCGCGCGCCGTCTGCGATGGCCGGCGTGTGCGAACGAAAGACCGCACGCGCGAGGATGACCAGCAGCAGCACCGAGGCCACCATCTTCGCGGCGATCGCGGCGACGTTGTCCCAGTCCGCCGACCACCACGCCGCCCCGGCAAGGAACAGCGCGGCGATGACGGCCAACGTCAGGAAGACTTTCGCCCGCAGCAGCCGCGTGCCGCGGAGGTAGAGGTACGTGACCATCAGCACGAACGGGACGAACGCGAACGGAAAGGCCACCAGCGCGCCGTCTTCGATCGTCGAGATCAGACAGGCGCCGGCGACGAGCAGCGCGATGTAGGCGATGGCCAGGTCGCTGTAGTCGCGGAGGCGATTCGGATCGGGCCACAGCCACGCCGCGCGATACCGCGGCCGCAGCAGGAGCACGATCACGATGAAGAGCAGGAGGCCGGCCACGTGCAGGACCAGCAGGAACAGCATCGTCGTCAGCAGCGCCTCGGTGTTGATCCCGCGCAGGCCGCTCTTCTCGCGAAACGTCACCAGCGTCCACGGCAACCGTTTCAGCGGATAGATGTGCGCGCGGTAGTCGTCGCCCCAGTAGCGGACGTCCGTCGTCTCCGACTGGCGCGCGGCAACCGCGGCGCGCACCTTCGGATCCTGATCGGTCTCCGAGAGGAAGTTCTCGCTGGTGTTCCGCTCGCTCTGCGAATGGAAGAGTACCGTGCCGGCCGGATCGATGATCGCGAATCCGAAGTCTTCCGGGACGATGGCGTTCAACACCGACATCGGCGCGCTGACCGACATGGAGATGACCGAGAAACGCCCGTGCAGCGGCGACCGCTCTCCCGCCATCTCGTCGATGGTCCGCCCGAAGACGACCTCGGTCTGGCCGGTGGTGGGCGATCGCACGGAGTCGATCGTCAGCCGCCGCTTCTCGCCGTGTCTCCCCAGCACCCCGATGTAGTCGCGTCCGTTGCTGGACGGCGCCGTGAAGTAGGTTTGTTTGGCAACGCTGACCAGTGGCGGGGCCACTTTGTCGACCGACCATTTCGCCTTCTGCATGCCCTTCTCATCCATCAGTGAAACCGATTGAAAGAACGGCGCGCCGAAACGGGCGCTGGCGAGCAGATTGCCGCCGCGGACGTCGGGCGCACCCGGCGGCAGATGGTCACCCGCCCACCGCTGCACGCCATCGAGCTGATCGACCGCCGTGGCGATATCGGCGTTGAATTTGTCCTCGATGCTGTGCGCCAGCCGGTCCAGTTGCTGGTCGGCGTTCTGCTCGAGTTTGTCGTACGTGAGCCAGTCGATGGCGACGATGGAGACGATCGCCGTGGCCAGGATCCCGCAGATGCCGAGGAGGATCACGTCGAACAGCGTGGTCTTGCTGCGCGGGCCGGTCATGGCCATCTTCACGAACGGCCAACTGAAGATCACCAGCAGAACGGCCGCGGCCAGACAGGAGAGCACCGTCACCGAGATCTGCAGACTGCGCGACCGGAAATCGTCATGCGAGACCAGTCCGCAGACCACCCAGGTCTGATTCGGCTTCGCCGCCTCCCCTTTCTCGTGCGCCCCTTCTTCGATGTGGACGCTCGAAAGGATAGGGACGGAGAAGAGCTGGTAGCTGTTGTCGCCGAGCTGGATCGGCATCTGCCGCGACACCGACATCAGGTCGGCGGCCTTGAGCGTCTGTGCCTTCTCGAACGGCCGCGACACAGCCAGCTCGTTCAGCCGGACGATCTTCACATTCGACCCGGAGTCGTCGCCGGGCGCCTTTTGCGCCTGATAGATCACCTCGCCCGTCGCATCGAGAATGAAAAAGGAGTCGAAGACGCCGGCCATGTTTTGCTGCAGCGGCTTGAGCAACTGCCGCAGCTCGATCTTCGCCGAGATGTACTGCTGCTCTTTGTTCAGCACCTCGAAGTTCAGCATCAGGCCGTCGTTGTTCCGCGTGGCGTACCGATGCTCACGGTCATCCGTCTCGCTCTTCAGGAGCTCTTCGGGAAGCGGCACGGGCGCTTTGGTGGAGATCTCCCTGAAGACTTTCGAAGGCAGGCGTTGCTCGTCGGACGTCCTTCCTTCGATCTTGTAGAGCGCGATGAGATCGGAGTCCTCCAGTTTAGCGGCGCTCTTCACCATCCCCGCGGCGTTATTGACGGAGCGCGCGATCTGCCGGGCCGAGCGCGCGATCAGGCGCGCGTCGCGATTCGTGTAGTAGTCGATCTTCCGCTGAAGAAAGAAGTAGTAGCTCGCCCCCACCGTGCCGGCGGCGATGAGCAGAAACGCCATCGGCGCCCGAAGGCGGTCGAAGAGCGATTGTCGCGGCGCCAGTCCTGCGAATGTGTCGGCCATGAGCTTCCTCTCGGCTGATAGTGAGGGACGGCCGGGTTTCGTTACACAAAGGCAGAAGGCAGAGGGCAGAGGGCAGAAGGATGAACGCCTTCTGCCCTCTGCCTTCTGCCCTCTGCCTTTCACGTATACTGCGCCCGGATTTCCGGTCCGAGATCCAACCAAAACTATGGCAAATGGAAAGCCGCCGGCGCTCGTCGTCCAGGAATTGCTTGGTCAATACATGGGACCATTCACCTCCAAACACGCCGTGCAGATCGTGGCGAGGCAGGCGCTCTCCAGGGAGCCCGAGGCCGTGACGCGGGACCAGATCCCGGCCCTCCTCGAAGGACTCGGCCCGTCCCTCCGCACCCTGCTGGGAAAGGCCTCTGCCGAGAAGCTCGCCGACCAGATCCGACTGGAGCTGGGCCTTTGATGACAAGAATCGAGAGGTGGCAACGATGACGGCGGACGATTTCGACTCGACCATCAATGTCCGGGCACGCAAGCAGCGGCCCCTCATCCGGTTGCTGCTGCTGATCCCCTTCGTCTCCGGCGCCATCGTCGCCTGCGGCATTCTCATGCCCGACGCCACCGCCGGCCTGTTCTACCGCGGGGCGCTGGTCATCGCCGCCCTTCTCACCGCCGTCAGCGCGCTCATAACCTCGTCGGCCTTCGAAAAAGGCCAGAAACTCTTCGCCGCCTGGTCCGCCCTCGGCATCGGCTACGCCCTCGCCGCCATCCGTCATTCCATGCGCCTATGGACGTTGCTCCTCGGCGGCGGCATCACCAACCGCGCCGTTCTCGATTCGTTGCTGGTGCTGCAGAACGTCCTGGTGGCCCTGGCCCTCTGGTGGTTCGTCCGCGCCTGGCAGACCAGCGGCCTGGCCGCGCCGATGTCTCGCCGCACCCAGCTCACCTGGATCTTCCTCGGCATCGCCGTCGCCATCGTCGTCGGCGGCTATCCCTTGATCCAGGGATTCCAGACCGCCGGAAACGATGCCGTGCTCCTGGTCTCGACCGCCGGCGACATGATCGGCATCGCCCTGATCGTCCCCCTGATCACGCCCGCCCTGGCCATGCGCGGCGGCCTCCTGATGCACACCTGGCTCGCCCTCGCCACCAGCGAAGTCTTCTGGCTCCTCTACGACGTCTGGGTCGGCACGAAAGGGATGATGGGCCTCGCGCCGTCGACCGCGACTGTCGTCGAACAAATCCTCCGCATCATCGCCGTCATGTTCGCCTTCGTGGCCACGGTCGCGCATCGTCGGAGCAGGTTGTAGATCGATCTCACTCCTGGGACCGCGTGCGTCCCGCGCGCGTTTAATGCTCGCCATCCTGCTGCCTACAAGCGCGGGCGAGACGCCTGGCGAGACGCCCGCGCTCCCAGGGGGGTCTAATCCCCAGGCCGTCCTGGTTTGCCACACCGCCGGCGCATGCCGCTGAAGTCCGTACAGTCCGACCCGGCAGTCCGATCGCGACGGATGTCGACCTCGACGCACCCGCAACTCCACTCCCTGATCTCCGCATACGTCGGGCAATCGTGCCGGCACCGGCAGTGTTGGGTGTATTGACGCTTGATCGTCGCCATGATCGTGCCCCCTTGTTAGCGCCATCGATAAACGTGCACGTGCGGCAATTATGTCATCTCCATTGACATACCCAGGCGGCGGAACAATACTGAGGGAGTTCATCCCAAAAACTGACGATGCTTCCGATCCACTTTCGGCGCACACGTGCGAACTAGAAAGGAACTGTCCAATGACACAAAGCGAACAGGGCGATGGGTCGCCGGAGCTGGTTACCAGCACGACCAGTAATTACGCGGCGATCTACAATGACAAAGGCAGCGGAGCCACTATGGACGTCGGCATCTGGCGGCCACAACCATCCGACCCCGCCTACTTCATCCTTGGCGACTACGCCCAGGCCAACCACAACCAACCGACGGGCGTGGCGTTGGTGGTCAAGGCCGTCAACGACGACCCGAAACGTCCCCTCATCAAGCCGCCGGTCGGATACACGCCGGTGTGGAACGACCACGGCACCGGAACGAAGCAGGACTGCTCGATCTGGTACCCCGAGCCGCCCGAGGGATACGTCTCGATCGGATCCGTCGCCAATAGCGAGTACGGCGAGCCGAAGCTCGGAAACTACGCATGCCTGCGCCACGACCTCGTCATGCTGACCGACCTCGGGGGCCTGATCTGGAACGACAAGAAGTCCGGTGCAAAGATGGACGTCTCGCTTTACGAGATCGTCGGCCTCAACAACGCCTTCGTGGCGCGGGCGGGCTACGACCGCACCGGCAATGCGTACAAGCTCAAGCCGAAGCGCTGATCGATCGGTTCGGGAGCCTGCTTTCGCCCAATGAATGTCGCCCTCGCGGGAATGGAAAGGAATGTCTCATGAAGAAGCAAGCCGCAGGGTCTCCGAAAGCCGTCAATCCTCTGACCGGTGCCGGCGACGGGCCGAAGTTGGTCACCGCCGAGACCAGCTCTTACGTACCGATCTACAATGACATCAAGAGCGGCGCCCACAAGGACGTCACGATCTGGCGGCCCATCCCCACCGACCCCAGCTACTTCATCGTTGGCGACTATGCCCAGGACAACTACGACTATGCCGTAGGCTCGGCGCCCCTGGTCAAGGCCGTCAACGACGATCCGGACAATCCCCTCATCAAGCGGCCGACCGGGTATCGAGAGGTGTGGAACGACCATGGCACCGGAACCAAGCAGGACTGCTCGATCTGGTACCCCACCCCCCCGGACGGATATGTCTCGGTCGGCTACGTCGCGAACAACAAGTACGACAAGCCGGCGCTCGACAACTACGCCTGCCTGCGCCATGACCTGGTCGGGCCGATCGACCCCGGAGCGCAGATCTGGAACGACCTCGGTTCCGGTGCAAAGATGGACGTCGCGCTGTACGAGATCCTGGACGTTCCCAACGTGTTCCTGGCAAAAGGAAACTACGAGCCCAATGCCATTCCCAGAAACGACTTCCGCCTGGTGATCAAGGGGCTGTCAAACGTTTCGTTTGAAGTCACCGACCACTTCGTCACCGAGGGACAGCAATGGGATGGAGTCACATGTCAATCCGATGAGCAGGGGGCGACCATTACGGCAAAAGCGGGGCGACATGGCTCCAAAGACGCTGCTGAATGGTTCAGCGCCGCAATGGGCAAGCATGGTTCGGCGATCGGCTGCCAGACCATCGACAAGATGCCCGGCAAGCTGAACTTTGCCTTCAAGGGAACGTTGCGGTTCGTCCATCGAGGCAAACAGTACAGAGGGATGAACATCGTCCTGGGTCAGGGGCATACGGGGTTCCTGAGAAATAACTGGTGGATCGGAGGCCCGACTATGGTGACGGCCCTCGATGGGCCATGGGGAATCCTGTCCGTTGCCCTCCAGCCCTTTGTCGTCAAAGGTGGAGAGATGCCGCTGGCGGGCGTTGCGTTCGTTGTGATCGCATTTTCGGTTTCGTCGATGAGGATGGTCATTGCGGACCTGCCGGCAATGCCCTGAAATCATCGTCGGCGGACGTCGCCACGTCCCGGGCCGGGTATCTCCGTGCCCGTCGGCGATCGTGACGAAGCTTCGATCGATGAGAATCACCGCGGAGGCGCGGAGTGCGCGGAGAAAGAAGTTCCTCATCCTCTCCTCCGCGTCTCCGCGCCTCCGCGTGAACTCAGTCGTTCGTTCCAGAAAACTGTACTAATCCGCATTTCTCACACGTTGAGTGGAATTGCTGGCACCCTGTTGGTGGCGAAACTTGGGACGATGTGAGGTTGTGCGGACGGTTCGTTCTCGGCAGTACCCCCAATCGAGAGTCCTTCTCCCCCAGCGCTTTTCAGCTGGGGGAGAAGGTGCCGAAGGCGGATGAGGGGGCGGTTAACGAGGACGTCATTCGCGCGCCTTCGAGCGCTCTCGGACCAGCGTCGGTAAATCGCCCATATCTCGTAAGCGCCCCCCTCATCCGGCTTCGCCACCTGGAACGAACGGGGACATCGAGGACACTAACCGGAGACATCGAGGACGGTTTTTGAGAACACTATCAAGTTGGGGGTGGTCTTGGTTTGGTTTTGATCCATCGGATCTTTCTTTCCAGTGGTA
>Ga0247691_1000011_pt1 | contig 183006 bp, 182 predicted proteins | sample CNK32_metaG_FD_182721 | JGI IMG/M metagenome (GOLD analysis project Ga0247691, IMG submission 182721) | Soil microbial communities from Purdue University Martell Research Forest, Indiana, United States - CNK32 | ecosystem: Environmental > Terrestrial > Soil > Temperate forest > Bulk soil...
CCTTTCCCCGAAACGATACGTTTGGAAAGCCGAAGGCGCGGCCATCCTGGCGAAAATCAAGCGCGCCCGAGAGGCCGCCGCAGCCGAAGCGAGTAATGTATAGTCAATTGTGAATCGCCACACTAGAAGCGGCCTAAGAAGGAGTCAATAGCCAAGCTCAAAATAACTCGCCGCGGAAGGCCCAAATCGCCAGTTGTAACAAAAGTTGACATTTGGTCAACGGAAAATGGAAACAAGACGAAATCAGAACCCATGAATGGGAAACCGGAATGAGTGAATGGGAAACCGAAATGAGTGAACGAGAAAACAGAGCCCATGAATGGGAAATCGGATCGCGTGAATGAGAAACCGGAACCGATGAATGGGAAATCAGAATGAGCGAACGGGAAAACAGAACGTCTCCACGCGCTCCTGGCAGAGCCGCGGAGGGTCAGTTTTCATATTTGGTGGGTTATGTCCGGAGCTGTCTGAGCCTTGAACGACATTCCAGTCGCGCCCGCCTGCCCTCCCGAGCCGCGCGGCACTCATCTGCGTACATCTGCGTCATCTGCGGATCAAACATACATCCGCCAGATTGCGCAGATGTACGCAGATAAAACCTACTCCGGCCCGGTGTACGTTGCCTTGTCCAGGCGGCTATCGCCTGAGACCCAGCCACTGCGCAACCGTTGCTTCAACTTGGGCGAGTTGCTCCTGCCGAAGCACGCCGAGGCGGCGAAGAAGCCTGGCGTGCGGCACCGTGACGATACCCTGAGCGTCGAACGCGCCCGACTTCAGGAACCCAACGGGCACGGAGCATTCGAAGCGTGTTCCTCGAACTGCGGTCGTATGCGGCACGAGCGCCACCAGGGCTCTCTCGGTGTCCGTCACCGGAACGCTCAGGACCAGACAGGGGCGGACCTTCGCAGCGAGACCAAGGTCGACGAGCCAGACCTCGCCGCGGTTCGGCTCGTTCAATCGTTCCGTTCCATCCGGTCGTACTCGAGGAAGACCGCATCGGCAGCCGCCACCAACTCGTCGTCACCGACCTCGGGATAGTCGATGTCCTTGGAGATCCTGAGAAGATTCGAGAGAACCTCCCGCTTTTCAGGATCGGGAAGGGATTCGAAGTCGTCCAGAATGTGCTTGCCGGCAACGGTCATATCCCGAGTATGCAAGGCCTTACCTCCGGTTGCAAGTTCCTCATGACACCGCCGCCGGCAGAGCTTCCGGGTGAAACCTGATCCGCATCATCCCCAACGGAACAATCGCGCGCGAACCTCTTCCCAGGGGACAGTCTGAACGGCGCCCGATTCAATCTCCTGCCATCGACGCTCGGCCTCGGCCGCCCAAAGCTCTTCGACTTCGGGATCAGGCGGCGGCGGCAGGCTTTCGATCAGCAGACCGGCAAGCGTCGCCCGATCGCCTTCGGAGAGCTCCCGTGCCATGGACGACATTCTACCGCGCACCGCTCGTTTTCTCCGCGCCTCCGCGTCTCCGCGTGAACCGTCTCCCCGTGACCTACTCCGGCCCGCTGTACGTCGCATCCATCATCCACTTCACCAACGCGGCCGTGAAACCGGGGACGGCGAATTCGAGATGCGGCATCTCCTTCACCGAGAGCGGCGAGAGGAGATACCACTCGACGACGTCGTTGAACGACACCATCTCCTCCTCGTCGGCTCCCACATTGGTCATCTCCACCCGATGCTCCAGCGCCCGGATCGCAAACTCAGGCAGTTCGATCGGAATGGTCCGCCGCCGGCTCAACGCCTTCGCGGCGTGCGTGGTGAAGGATGCGGTACGTGTCATGATTGCCTCCTGGGCAATCAGAGCACTCCGACGTCGCACATTCTACACACTGGAGTGTGCGACTTAGCCCTCTCGACCGTCTCGGTCTACCTTAGTCATCGACAGCTTTGCCTCACGTGGTGCAGAGAAGCTCCCCGATAATGTCTAAGTCAGCCATCCAATCGAGTAGCACCGGCTGTGGTCTATTCGGAGCGTGCGAAATAACTGCCGCACTCGGGCTCGACGCCTTTATCCCACGGAAACTCTTTACTCGCATCGCGATGCGAAATGTGTCGCGGCTTCGATGAGCGAAGAAATTGCGGACCGAGGGAAGATCCTCAAAAACTCTGGTTCGGTGCGAAAACGCCGCCGTGATCCGAGTGGCATGAGAAAAGCTAAAATGCTTGGCGAGCTCAATGGCCGTATGTGGTCGCAGCCAATCTGGCTCGTCGCGTGGCCTCCAAGGACGGCCGCGAGGGATGCCTGGGCGCATATGGTAAACAGCTTCATTAATCGCGTCTCCAGCGTTACGAACCGTACTCAGATGATGCGTGATGCGAACGCCCGCGGACGTTCGGGCACCAATTGCCGATGAAAGGAAGTAGTAACGCATGAACTGCGACCACATCGTATGAAGCTCGATCGTTCCGAACGCAACGTCAATTTCACACCGCCGACTCCATCGCGACGTTGGTATCAAAAGCGTGCGGGCTGAGATCTGGCGAAAACGACGGCGCAACTGATCAAGCAATGGATACAACTCCCTATTAATGTTCATTGTGCGATTTCGCCAAGCAAAGCGCGACAGAACCATTTGAATCTAGTCGCACGTTGAGCGAGAACGTTCGTCTTATTGCTCGAAGCGAGAACGAATTCGCCATACGGGCCAGTTTCATCCGACGACTCAACGGCGTCGCTGAGCCGAAGAAGTCCGGACACCGCTTGTGCGCGCTTTATCCGCCTACTCCTCTGGTTAGCGAATACAGGTTCGAGTGCGGCTACGGGGCGTCTGATGTGAACAACCGCCAACGCGAGAGAATATATCATGTAATGCTTTGCCAGCGCCGTCCCATGAATGTCTTCCATCTCTCCCAGCAATGTGAATGCTTCGTCGAATTGGCGCGATACTTCGCCTTCCATTGGGAATGATTGGTCAAAGTCTTTGTATAGTTTATTTAGTTTCTTTTTATTCGTCGTCGAGATGCCGTAAAGCAACGCGTGGCATACCTCTGAAAGCAATTTAGCATCCGCCATTCGGATGAATTGCTTTTCGCCGAAGACGCCGGCTTCCGCCAATGTCGACTCCCAACGACGCGACGTATGGTACACAAACCACTTAAACAAACCTTGAAATGTCGCGTGACGTTCTTCCTCAGGATTCAAAGGCACGGTGTAAGAATTCATCCGACGAAATGTCTCTCGAATCATCTCGGGCGTAGCGCCCACAAACACATCCGTCGAAAGGCTATAGTTCAGAAATCGCTCTTTGTATTCATCGGGCAGTTCCGAATACGTCAGACCACGCAACTCCTCGGTCTCAAGCGCTTTCCCTAGAGCGAAAGCATCACGGTAGAACGCCAAAATCGCAAGGCTTCTCTGTTGGCCGTCTACGATCTCCTTGACCACTTTGCGTGTGGTAACGTCGAGACGCTGAAACAAAGACAACTTCGGGATAGGGTAACCGAGAAGGAGCGACTCTATCAGAAACGACTTTGCTGGGTCAGGCCACACCTGATCACTGCGCTGATATTGACGATTCACTATTACCTCGTTGCGATCAAGATCGATGCAATAGTCGGCAACAGTCACATTCGTCGAAATTACGTCCATGGCTACGCTCCCGTCGTGTTCCTCGTAAAACAAAGGACACTTTCTGTTGCGCCTGCTGATTTGCGATACCTCTTCGCTCGAGGATTCACGACGGCGAGTGTATTTGGAACGCGAATGTTCTCGCGTCGAACAAGCGTGCAACCCGTTATTTCCGCCATTTCACTTGCGATTCGGGGAAGGTCATTCCGAACCTCTTTGTAGAAGGAGTCTTGAATAACTATAATGCTTGCTCCATGGGGTTTCAAAATCCGACTGATCTCATGCAACGAGGCGAATAGATCACCGAAATACCTCGCATGAGATTTGTAGTAGTAGGTATTCGATGCGCGAGAAGTATGCGCTTTGACTGCATCGAGGAAGCGACGGCAAGTACTACCCCACTGCGGGTCAACTGCCACAGAAGCGTCAACGGTAAGAGTGCCCATCAATGATCGTCTAAGCGCCTTCAGATCGATTCCGCCTACGTTCATCACAGCCAGTTCTGCCCTGGTTGCGATCGCATAGTCGATCCTCGTGCAGTATGGCGGTGAGCCCAACACCATGTCGACGGAGGCATTGGGGAGTGGCAATCGCCGGGAATCAGCGATGTCTATGCTGCAACGTCGTGCTCGATCGGCATGCACTACGTCGTTATCGATCGCTCTGACCATATCGCCGACGGTGTCGCGGAAATCACGAAGGATGTCGTGGCGCGAGCACTTCACCTTATCGTCATCACGGATCGCAATCTTTATCCATGTCGGATTCGATCCTCCGAACGAACTCAATAATTGGCGAGTCACGCGGAACAATGCCACCATAAAGAACGATGCAATGTCCGATAGTTGTTGAACGTATTCAATTGGATTGTTTGGTCGGTGGTTGATAGAGAGCATGCAAACAATAGCTCGTTCGATCGCTCGCAGCGTCGCAGCGGTAGGGCGGACGAACCATTGCTGTAGCGGGTCACTGGCAGCAATTGCCGATGAAGTAATTTCCTGCACGAGACGATCACATAGAGGTAGCAGACTCGGTGTCTCTAAGTGGTCGACCATCCTGGCCTTTGCGACAACAACCATCACGGGATTAAGGTCATAGCCATGCGATGCCAAGCCGAGTTTCGACGCCGCAGAGGTGGTTGTCCCACTTCCGTTCCATGGATCGACGACCAAACAAGAGCGCGACGCTGAGGCAGATGCGAGCAAAGAAGTAGCGAACTGCTCGGAGTAGCCCGCGTAATACGGAAACCAAGAGGCTCGGCCGCCTGATTTAGCTGACACGCGCTTCGGGCTTGAAATGAGCCAACCGTCGGATGGTCGCAGTCGCTTGCTGGATGTCATACTTCGTCGCCTTAGGCGGCGCATACAAAAAAGGCGGTCAAGAATGATCGCCCTTGCTGTACTTCGTCTAAAGTATACGCGCTACGAACACCCACTAGTACTCCCACAATTCAAACACTTGTAGCAGGCACCATTCCTCACCATGATCGAGCCGCAATCCGAGCATGACGGCGCGTCCTGTTGGTAGCGGAAGGTGGCGGTGTTTCTCGAATTCGGCCCATCCGCATCCTTCGGCGCGGCGATGATCGGGGACGTGCCGAGGGAGGTGACGAACGACGCGTCATCCTTCGAGAGGGGGGCGACGTTTGGGGCGGGCTTGGGAGCGGCGGGCGCCGCCTCCTCGCGGAGAATCACCCCCGCGTTGCTCTGGCTTTCGCGGTCGAGGAACTTGGTGGCCAGCCACTTGAAGATGTAGTCCATGATCGATTTGGTCATGGGGATTTCGGGGTTCTTGGTGAAGCCCGAGGGCTCGAAGCGGGTGTGGGTGAATTTGTCGACCAGGAAGTTGAGGGGGACGCCGTGCTGGAGGGCCAGCGACGTCATCGTGGCGAAGCTGTCCATGAGGCCGGAGATCGTTGAGCCTTCCTTGGCCATGGTGATGAAGATCTCGCCGGGGGTGCCGTCCTCGTACTTGCCGACGGTGATGTAGCCTTCGTGGCCGCTGATGGAGAACTTGTGCGTGATCGACTCGCGCTCGTCGGGAAGCTTGCGGCGGACGGCGGTGGGGGTCACGCCGAGGTCAGTGAGCTTTTCTTTGTCCTTGCCGGTGGAGAGGGGCTGCGAGCGCTTGCAGCCGTCGCGGTAGACGGCTACGGCTTTGAGGCCGAGCTTCCACGCTTCGACGTAGGCCATCTCGATCTCGTCGACCGTGGCTGCCGAGGGCATGTTGATGGTTTTGGAGATGGCGCCGCTGATGAAGGGCTGGACGGCGCCCATCATCTTCAGATGCCCCATGTAGTGGATGGAGCGGGTGCCGTTCTGGGCCTTGAAAGCACAGTCGAAGACGGTCAGGTGGGCATCGAGGATGTGCGGGGCACCCTCGATGGTGTCGTTCTCGTCGATGTACTGAATGATGTCGTTGATCTGCTTGCCGTCGTAGCCGAGGCGCTTTAAGGCCGTGGGGACGGTCTGGTTGACGATCTTCAGCATGCCGCCGCCGACGAGCTTCTTGTACTTGACCAGGGCGATATCGGGCTCGATGCCGGTGGTGTCGCAATCCATCATGAAGGCGATCGTGCCGGTGGGGGCCAGGACGGAGATCTGGGCGTTGCGGTAGCCGTGCTCCTGGCCGAGCGCATAGGCCTCGTCCCACACCTTGGCGGCGGCGTCGGCCAGATCGGCCGGCAGCGGGCGGGTGTTGATGCGGTAGGCGGCGCGGCGGTGCTTGTCGATCACGCGGAGGAAGGGCTCGCGGTTGACGGCGTAGCCTTCGAACGGACCGAGCTTCGAGGCGATGCGGGCCGACTGCGCGTACGACTCGCCCGAGAGGATCGAGGTGATGGCGGCGGCGTAGTCGCGGCCGTCTTCGCTGTCGTAGGCGATGCCGCGGGCCATGAGCAGCGCGCCGAGGTTGGCGTAGCCGATGCCGAGCGGGCGGAAGGCGTGGGAGTTTTTCTCGATGGCCTTCGTCGGGTACGAAGCGTAGTCGACGGTGATCTCCTGGGCGGTGATGACGATGCGCAGCGCGGCGCGGTAGGCCTCGACGTCGAAGCCGGTGCTCTCGCTGTAGAAGCGCATCAGGTTCAGCGAGGCCAGGTTGCAGGCCGAGTCGTCGAGGAACATGTACTCGGAGCAGGGGTTGGAGGCGTTGATGCGGGCGGTGTTCGGGCAGGGGTGCCAGTCGTTGACGGTGGTGTCGAACTGCATGCCGGGGTCGCCGCAGAGATGGGCCGACTCGGCCATCTTGTGCATCAGCTCGCGAGCCTTGTAGGTGCCCATGACCTGCTTCGGCTCGGTGACCGACCAGGTCTGCCAGTCGAGATCCTTCTCGTAGGCGTGCATGAAGTCGTCGGTGACGCGGACGGAGTGGTTGGCGTTCTGGAACTGTACGGAGTCGTACGCGCCGCCGACGGCGTTGAAGGCGCCGTCGTAGCCGGCATCGATCAGGGCCCAGGCCTTCTTCTCTTCCTTTTCCTTCGACTCGATGAAGTCGACGATGTCGGGATGGTCGGCGTTGAGGATGACCATCTTGGCGGCGCGGCGGGTCTTGCCGCCGCTCTTGATGACGCCGGCGAAGCTGTCGTAGCCCTTCATGAAGGAGACCGGCCCGGAGGCGGTGCCGCCACCGGCCAGGAGCTCCCTGGAGGAACGGATGCTGGAGAGATTCGATCCCGTGCCGCTCCCGTACTTGAAGAGCATCCCCTCGGTCTTGGCCAGGCCGAGGATGGAGTCCATGGTGTCGTTCACGGAGTTGATGAAGCACGCCGAGCACTGCGGGTGCGGCTCGATGCCGACGTTGAACCACACCGGCGAGTTGAAGGCGGCCATCTGGTAGAGAAGGATGTGCGTCAGCTCGTCGCGGAAAGTATCGCCATCCTCCTCGGAGGCGAAGTAGCCGCCCTCGCGGCCCCAGCCGGTGATGGTACGGACCACGCGGCCGATGAGCTGGCGCACCGAGGTCTCGCGGTCGGGTGTACCGACATGGCCGCGGAAGTACTTCGACACAACGACGTTCGTCGCCATCTGCGACCAGAACTTCGGCATCTCGACGTCTTTCTGCTCGAAAACGATGCCGCCGCTCTCGCTGGTGATGGCCGCGGAGCGCATTTCCCATTCGGTGGTGTCGTAAACGTCGACGCCGGGCTTGGTGAAGAAGCGGCCGATCTCGATGCCGCCAGTCCTGGTTTCTTTTCGTCGGGACGGTTTGCTGCTCGAGCGGGGGCGGATGCTGTTGGGGATCTCGATGGACGTCATGGCCTGTTCTCCTTGATTCGACGCAAAAGCGCCCCTACGCGGGGCGCTCCGGGTTAGTTGTGTAGTTTGTTAGCGAGTCAGCCAGCGCGCGCCGGAGGGGCGTGCCTGAGGGACCGGTGTCTTGACTTTGACGGTGACCTGATACTCGCGAATCTGCAGGGAAACTGACCGCAAGGGGCTCCGGGTGGCAAGACGGGAAACGTGCTTCAAATCCTTCATCAATCCTCCCACGCGCTCTCCAGTCGTATGTTGTGTCGAACAACCTACGCCCCGTGGAAACGGATGTCAAGTCTAAGGCCACAAGATGTTGTGGTCGAGATTGATGAGAACACAACAGGAAGCGTAAGTATTCGCGGAATCAGAGAGTTAGTCCACAGGATGTAGACGGGCTTTCGAATGGTTCTCCGCCACTATTCCACCAGTTCTACGCAGGTTATCCGCAGGGTTTTCGACAGTCGTTTGACGCGTAATCCGCAGAAAATCAACGCCTTTTCCACATGTTTTGCACATGATTTTCGTGCAGATTTCGCGCGTTCTTTTTCCGCAGGATTTACGATGCGATTCCGAAGGAAATAGCAGACGCGGCCGGAAAAAATTTTGGCCTGCGAGCTGAAGAGGCGTGAAGCTGCGGAAAAGGGGGGAGCGGATCGCCGCGGACCTCGGTTTTTCGCGCCTCCGAAATGCTTCGACGCGGCCATGCACAACGGTTGTGACACGTGGAACAATGCGGGTTCTGCGCTAAGCGGGTTGTCGGTTATCGGTTGTCGGTTATCGGACTCGACGGGTCGGAGCGCGTACTTAGCCGCATTTCACACGCTCTCATTGGAATCGTCGGCACCCTTTTATTCGTCGAGAGCCTTCTCCCCCAGCGCTTTTCAGCTGGGGGAGAAGGTGCCGACAGGCGGATGAGGGGGCGTTGGCTCTTGCAGAGCAGTAGACTATTGTCATGGGCGGGCGTGGGAAACTCTTGAAAACACGCAACTTCAGCGCGAGAACCGCCCCCTCATCCGCCTTCGGCACCTTCTCCCCCCGCAAGAAACCGCGGGGGGAGAAGGACTCTCGACGAAGGGAGTGGCAAGTGGTTCAAGAAGACGGTGTTTGACCGACAACGGGCGATAGCGCAATCAACCGACCACGGCGACCGACAACCGACGACCGACAACCGACCACGGACAACCGACAACCGACAACCGACAACGCGCTACGCGCAGTCAGAATCCCGCTCCCGCTCCCCCGCCGCCGTAGGACTTGTCGGTGGGGCCGGAGGAGTCGGCGAGGTCGGGGCCGGTGTGCGGGTGTGGAGCGCTGCCGTGCGGGGCGACGCTGATGATGCCGCCGATCTGCATCGCTTCTTCGTAGCCGCTGCTCTTCACGGGAGTGACGACGAAGCCGTGCGTGGCGTTGCGCAGAGCGCGCCCGAGGGCGGCGGCGATGGCGGCGAGGATGATGCCGGCGGCGATGAGCCTGGATTCGGTTGATAAATTGACGAGGTTGCGCAGCTCGATGGCCGCGCAGGCGATCGACAGGACGGCGGAAACGAGGAGAACGCGGTTGCGCCAGAGGACGCCGCAGGCCAGAAGCACGATCGCCGTGGCGCCGAGGATGACGGCCAGAGGGACGTTCCTCGGCGGCTCCGAACGGAAGATCGACTGGCCGATGCTGGCCAGATAGCCGGCGACCGGCATCGCCAGCACGAGGCCGGCGAAAAGGCGCTCGGTCGATGGGCGCTGCCAGACGCGCTGGAGCGCGATCGTGGCACCGATGGCAACGACGGCGGCGACGGCCATGGCCGGCAGCGGATCGTGGTCCCATTTGCAGGCGGCGTAGGCGACGACCAGGATCGCCGCGAAGACGCCGAAGAACGTGTTGCGCATCCGCCAGCCCGAGAGAGCCGCGGCGGCGGCGAAGACCAGGAGTGCCTCGACCTTCCCCGAGCTGGGCAGCCCGAAGATGAAGGCGAAGGTGCCCCAGATCCAGAGCCCCGATTCGATTCCGGTGCGGAAGAAGCGATGCTGGCGGATCAACCACTCGGCGGTGCCGATCGCCGCCGCGGCGGTGAGCAAGCCCTTCGGCATCATCAACAGGCTGAAAAAGCCGAAGAACGCGGAGACGGCGATCATCGCCAGGATCGAAAAGACGATGCGCAGCAGTAGTCCATTGTGCCGCCACGGGCTCTCCGGCGTCGTGCCCGGCAGCAGCTTGTGCAAGGCCTCGGCGCGCTCGTCGGCCACGGATGGTCCCGGAAACCAGTCGCTCATGCAGCCCTCCGCATCCGCGCGTGTGAAATGAAAAGGCCGACGATGGACGCGACCGTGGAGACGAGGAGATAGAGGGCGATGAACACTTCCTCACTGATGGCATCGCAGACGACGATGTCGACGGCGATCGTTCCGTAGACCCAGGCGTAGATGACAAATGTGGCTTCACGCATGCGCTTGCCATAGAGCATCGAGGCGACGGCCAGGGCGATGGCGATCGCGCAGCCCATCAACCGCGTCTCCTTGTGCGCCGCCAGAGTCAGCGCGCCCCAGAAGGCCAGGTTGGCGGCGGCGTGATCGAAGAGAGAGCTGAAGGTCGTGGCGTGGCGCACGGCCCGGTCGGCGACGCGCCAGGCGATGACGACGGCGGCGCAGACGAAGGCCCGGCCCGCGGTCGCGACCGGGGCGTCGAAGATGGCGTCGAAGGTTCGCCGCTCGATCCCGAGCCATGCGGCGAGCGACGCCACCGAGAGCGAGAGCACGAGGCGCGACTGGAAGAGGTACGCCGTCACCGCGTGCAGCAGGGCCAGAAAGAGAAAGTGGCGGGACCAGCTCGCGCCGAGGAGATGGTAGTGATACTCGATGTAACCGACGTCGGCGCTGGCGAGGAGGGCGGCCAGAAGGAGGACGTAGTCGTCGACGAGCGCCGCCTGCCGGGCCTTCTTGTAAAACGACCATGCGTAGCAGGCGACCGCGGCGATGCCGATGGCCGCGGCGATGGCCAGCGGGCCGATGTCGTCGAGATGTTTGGAGATGTAGAGCCCGACGCCCCAGGAGATCAGCATCACGCCGGCCCAGGTCAGAAGGCGCAGCTCGGGATAGATGCTGACGACGTCGCGGCGCTCCATGGCGATGAGTCGGGCGGCGGCGGGATCGCCGCTCGCGGTGAGCTCAGGTTCGAGTGAAAGCATCGAGGGATTGTAATCCGCAGATGACGCAGATAAAGGCAGATAAAACCCGCTCTGCTTCTCATCTGTGCCCATCTGCGTCATCTGCGGATCGTCTTTGGTACGCTACACTCGACGCGTGATCCGTTTGCTTCGCCCGGCGCAGTGGCTGAAGAACGGGTTCGTGCTCGCGCCGCTGATCTTCTCGCGGACGTTCACCTCGGCGAACGCGGTCCTCCACTCGCTGGCCGCCTTCGCCATCTTCTGCGGCGCGGCATCGGCCGCCTACATCATCAACGACCTCTTCGACCGCGAGAGCGACCGGGCGCACCCGGTCAAGCGTCTGCGGCCGATCGCATCGGGTGAGATCTCGCCGCGCGCCGCGGTAACGATCGTTACGATTGCCATCCCTCTTCTGCTCATCGCCGCGTTCTTCGTGGCGCCGAAGTTTCTGCTGGCAGTCGCGCTCTACCTCGGGCTGACGACGTTCTACTCGATCCGGCTGAAGACGATGCCGATCGTCGACCTCTTCGCCATCGCCTGCGGCTTCGTGCTGCGGGTGTGGGGCGGGGCGGTGGCGATCGATGTGGTGCTCTCGGTCTGGATGTTCATCACCACCCTGTCGCTGGCGCTCTACCTCGCCGCGACCAAGAGGCGCCAGGAGCTGCTGACGACGACGGCCGCGGGGGGGTTCCGGGCCGTGCTGCAGCACTACACGGTGGCGCTGATGGATTACTACTCCGGGATCGCCGTGGTGGCCACGTTCGTCTTCTACGGCCTGTACATCGTGACCGTGCGTCCCCAACTCGCCGCGACCGTGCCGGTGGTGCTGTTCGGCGTCTTCCGCTACCGGTACCTCCTGGAAATCAATCACGACGAATCGCCGACCGACCGGCTCGTGCGCGACCCGCAGATGATCGTCTGCGCGCTTCTGTGGGCGGCGATCGCGGTGCTCGTGCTCTACTTCGAGCCGTCGTGATCACCCGTCCCCGCGCCGCGAACATCGTCTTCGCCGTGATCTTCGCGGCGTTCGCCTTCCTGCACCTCTACCGCATGGCCTCGATCTCGCCGACGTGGGATGAGGGAACGGACATCGAGATCATCCACTGCCTGGCCGCGACGCACGATCCGTTCGCCTGCCTCGGCGACATCTCGCAGACGCGCCTCCCGTTCTACATTCACGCCGCTGTCCTGGCGATCACGCCACGAATGGAGGCGCAGTACGCAATCAGTTTCGCCGCCAGCGCTCTGACGCTGCTCCTGCTGTACGCCTTCGCGCGGCGGGAGTTCGGCGTGGCTGTGGCGACGATGACGGCGGCGCTGTATGTCCTCTCGCCCCAGCTCCTGGCCTCGGGACGGATGCTGCTGACGCACGCGAACATGCTGTTTACGCTGTTCACGACGGTGTCGTTCGTTGCGTTTTATTACGCGGTTGCGAGGTCTCGGGGTTACGAGGTCTCGGGGTCTGAGAAACCGCGAGACCCCGCCGCAACCCCTCTTTTCATCAGCGCCATCGCCTTCGGACTGGCGACTTCCTGCTCGATCCTCGGCGTCTTCAACGGTCTCTTCATCGCGGTTTTCTATGCGATGACGATCGGCCGGGAGCGCAGGACGTTGTGGCGCGATCTCCTCTTCCTGCCGGTGGCCGTGGCCACGTTCTTCGCCACCTCGGTCATCTACCTGCGGCCGAAGCTGCTCGTGGCGCTGATCCGCGCCTGTACGCTGCCGAGTCCCTATCCCTTCTGGAACTACCTCGGGATGGGATCGCCGCATGCGCCGTGGTACTTCTCGCTGGCCATCTTCGTGATCAAGATCGGTCCGTGGTGGCTGGCGCTGGCGGCGATCTGCTGGGGCATCTCACGGCGTCCCGCGCCTCGTACGACGCAGCGCGCCTTCCTGGCGGCGATCGCCATCAGCCTGTCCATCAATTTCGCGCTGAAGGGATTCGTCTTCCGCTACGACGCGCCGCATCACCAGGTGCAGTTCTATCCGCTGGTCTACCTCGCGATCGCCGCCGTTCTCCTCGGATACGAGTTCCGGCGCCGCGTCTCGGTGCCGCTTGTGGCCGTCATCGCCGTCTGTTTCGCCATCCAGCTCTACGACGTGGTCCGCTTCTTTCCGAACTACCTCTTCTACGGCTCGCAATACGGCGACCGGTTCATCGGCGAGTTCTACGGACCGGCGGTCATGCACGCGCAGGACCGCGGCCCGGTGAATGCCTACATCGACCGCCTGCTGGCGCACGACCCGAACGTGAAGATCCTCGTCGCCGACAACAACGCGCTCGAACGGCCGGAACCGAATTTCGTGCTCTTCACGAAGCGGGATCCCTCGGTGCGCTACGAGTACGCGTTCGTCGACCGGTTGTTCGCGGTGCACTTTCACCTTCCGGAGAGGGACGCGTATAACGCGTATCTGGCAGCGAACTACGTGGAGGATTACGAGTACGATTTTCCGCCGAAGGTGTGGATGTATCGGGTTCTTCGGCTCCGGACAGCTCCATCCTGACGTGGAGCGCAGCGAAGCTGTCAGGATCTCCGGCATGACCGCGCGGTAGTTGCCCATCGACAAAGATCTGCGCGGTCGAACCGGAGATCCTGACAGCTTCGCTTCGCTCCACGTCAGGATGGGGGTTCTGGGGTTCTGGGGCTAGGCATCACACCACATACGCCACCGCAAATCCCACCTGCGCGGCCATCATCATCAGATACATATGCCGCCACGAGGGATGGTTCTCGGTGGCGGTCAGCTCGTCGGGATTGCGGACGATGAGCCAGACGGTGTAGACGCCCCAGAGCGAGAGGGCGATGCCGAGGATCGTGAGGAAGCGGGGGTTGCCGGTGAGGATGTGCGTGGCGGCGCCGAGGGGCATGAGCAGCCAGGGGAAGATGAAGAACGGCGCGATCATCCAGGCGGCGCGCTTGACGCCGAAGGTGATCGGCAGGGTGCGGCAGCCGCCGGCGCGGTCGCCTTCGATGTCGCTGAAGTCCTTCGTCGAGGCCGCGCCGAGGAGAAAGAGCATGAAGACCGAGCCGATGAACCACGGCTCGGCGGTGGTCGCCTGCGCCACCATCGTCCAGCCGGCCACCTTCAGGAGACAGCCGCGCGGGATGGCGATGGTCAGGTTCGCGCCGATCGGATGCGCCTTCGTCCGTCCCAGCGCCGGTACCGAGTAGACGAAGGTGGAGACGAAGGCGATGAGGTAGATGGCGATGCATTCGTGCAGCGGCAGCGGCGCGAAGAACTTGGCACGCCAGGTGGTGTAGGGATAGACGACGACCAGCCATGTCGGCACCAGGCCGAGGGCGTACATGATCCAGGTGAAGATCCAGGCGCCGCGGATCGACACCTCGCCGGTGACGATGGGCCGCTTGGGCTTGTTGATCCGGTCGATCTCGAGGTCGTAGATCTGATTGAGTGAGTTGTTCGCCGCGTTGAGGAACGAAGCGCAGAGCGAGCCGAGGACGATCGTCCAGATCACCGACGACGTCAGCGCCCGCGCCGGGTCAGGGTTGTGGGCCGATCCCCAAGCGCAGACTGCCCCCGAAACGATGCCGAGGAGCGGTGGGAGGAGGGTGAACGGACGGGCGAGGGCGATGTAGTGCTTCAAATTGTGTGAAGTGTACTTGTGGTTGCGGTGCGTCGGGTTGCGGGGGTCTCGCGGTTGCGGGGTCTCGGGGTTGTCGGTTGTCGGTTGTCGGTTGCTGGGTTGCTCGGGGTTACGCGGCTGCGCCCGGTACCCGCCCGCGAGACCGCGCAACCCCGAGACCCCGCAACCTCGTGTTAGGCTGCTGGATTAACCGCACATGAGCCGTAAGCCAAACTTCGACAACGATGCGGCCGAGGACGACGCGAATGTCGGACCGCCGCCATCGAGAAGCAGCATGAACGAAAGCAAAATCGCCCTTTTCATCGACTTCGAGAACATCGCCATCGGCGTGACCGACGCGAAGTACAAGAAATTCGAAGTGAACCTCCTCCTCGAGCGCCTGCTGGAGAAGGGGAAGATCGTCGTCAAACGCGCCTACTCCGACTGGGACAAGTTCCCCGACTACAAGCGGGAGCTCCACGAGGCCGCCATCGAGCTGATCGAGATCCCGGGCCGTGTCTACTCCGGGAAGAACTCGGCCGACATCCGCATGGTGGTCGACGCCATGGACATGGCCTGGTCGAAGGATCACATCAACATCTTCGTGGTGGCCTCGGGGGACTCCGATTTCTCCCCGCTGGTCTCGAAGCTCAAAGAGAACGACAAGCACGTCATCGGCGTGGGAGTGAAGAATTCGTCGAGCGATCTGCTGATCGACAACTGCGACGAGTTCATCTTCTACGAGGATCTGGTGCGAGGCACGAAGGCGCCGTCGAACGTGACCTTCAAGGACAAGAAGCAGGGCGAGGTCTTCAAGCTCCTGATCGACTCGATCAAGGCCCTCATGCGTGAGAACAAAGAGATCCTCTGGGGCTCGATGGTCAAGCAGACCATGCAGCGCAAGAAGCCGACCTTCAACGAGGAGTACTACGGCTACAACACGTTCAGCGACCTGCTCGAGGACGCGCAGAAGAACGACATCATCAAGATCAAGAAAGACGTGAAGAGCGGGTCGTACGTGATCACCGGCTTCGCGCAGCCGACGCCGTAGAGTGGATCAGTGGATTAGCCCAGGATTAGCCCGCATTTCTCACACGCTGAGTGGAATTGCAGGCACTCTGCTGGTGGCGAGACTTGGAACGATGTGGAGTTGTGCGAGCCTTCGTTCTCGGCAGTACCTCCAATCGAGAGTCCTTCTCCCCCCGCAAGAAACCGCGGGGGGAGAAGGGCTCTCGACGAAGGAAGTGGCAAGGCTCTCGAGGGAACAATTCCAGTGAGTGTGTAAGAAAATGCAGGCTAACCACTAATCCACTGATCCACTGATCACTTGTCGCTCCTCTCGCGCTTCCTCGTGGCGAAAATCCACACCACGAAGACCAGCAGCAGAAGGCCGAAGAAGAGGGAGTGGGTGGCGGTGCTGACCAGTCTCATGGCCGCGCGCAGAGCAAGGCCTCCGAACAGCAGCGCCAGCACGGCGACGATGGCGAGCTTGATGACGGTTGCGGATTTCAATCGACCGCGAGGATAGTCGATTCCACGTCGCGCTTCGGATTGCGGCGATGATGCGGCTTGTCGTCCGGCGCGATCTTCGGCAAGGCCGGGGCCGTTCTGCGGACGCCCTTGAGCCGGATGGCGGCGGCCCGAAGGTACTTGCGCAACCACGGCGCGCGCGCGACGGCGGCCTCGATGACATGCGAGACCGGCTCGAAAAGCCGAACGCGCATGGTGACGTCGTGGTCGACGCAATGAACGATGGTCCGCGCGCCGAGGATCAGGCGCGACAGCGCGGCGACCTTGCGCCGGTGCACGCGATCGCAGAAGACGACGAAGCGCGCCACGACGCCGGCGTGATGCTCGGCCAGCCCGCGCGCAAAGATGAGGTTCTCCAGCGTGGTCATGGCGTGCTCTTCGAGGAGGAGCATCGGCGCCGGCACGATGTCGCGCAGGTGCCCCGCCATGACCCAGGCCTCGGAATGCTTCGATCGCGGCGAGGTGCGGCCACCCGACAGAATCACGAAGTCGAGATTCTCACGGGCGATGAGCGGCGCTACCGATCGCACGTACCCTTGCAGGTCGTCGTTGAGATCGTAGCCACAGACAATACCGACAGAACGCATCTCGCTAGCCCCCTGCTGCGCGATTTACGCCAGATGGTGGGTTACGAATAAGGTGGGTGGTTCGTTGAAGGCGGGGTTGCTGAGTTGCAGGGTTGCAGGGTTGCAGGGCTGTTCGGGGTTGGAAGAAACCCAGCAACCCAGCAACTCAGCAACTCAGCAACTCAGAAAACCAGCAACCGCGTTACGACTGCACAGGACCCACCAGCACCGTCGGCACCATCGACCCTGCCTCGATCGATGTGACACCCGATTCGACGATCACCAGGCCGTTGGCCTGCACCATCGACGTCGATACGCCGGAGCCCTGCGAGATCATCGGCTGCGAGACGAGCTCGCCGTCCCTGGCCATGACACGGACGCGCATGTAGTTGCGGCGGTCGCCGCGCGATTTCAACGACGCCAGAACGCGCGTCCGCACGATCGGCGGCAGGAGATTCGTCGTCTGCCCCATCGCTTTCCGGATCGCCGGTGCGATGAAAAGGAGGAAGGAGACCAGACACGAAACGGGGTTGCCGGGCAGGCCGAAGTAGAGCCGGCCGCGGATCCGCGAAAGGACCACCGGCTTGCCGGGCTTCATCGCCACCTGCCAGAACTTCGTTTCCGCGCCCAACGTATCGAGCGCCTCTTTGACGAAGTCGTAGGCACCGACCGAGACACCGCCGGAGGAGATGACGTAGTCGGACTCGAGGCCTGATTCGATGGCGGCGATGGTGGCCTCGGGAGTATCGGGCACGATGCCGACCATCCGCGGAATGGCTCCCGCTTCACGAACGAGCGCCGCGAGCGAGTAGGAGTTGGAGTTGACGACCTTGCCGTAGGCCATCTCGTCGCCGACGTCGATGATCTCGTCGCCGGTGGAGAGGATGGCCACGCTCGGCCGCCGTCCGACGCGGACGACCGGCTTCTGCACCCCGGCCAGCACGCCAACCTCGGCGGCATGAATCGGAGTCCCATCCGCAAGAACGACGTCGCCGGCGTGCATGTCTTCGCCGCGCCGGCGGATGTTGGTTCCCCGGCTCAGGGACTCGTTGACCCTCACGATCTCCGACCCGGCGTCGGTGATCTCGACGTGCGCGACGGTGTCGGCGCCGTCCGGCATCAGGGCGCCGGTCATGATGCGGATCGCCGTCCCGGCCTCGACCCGCTTCGTGGCCACCGTCCCCGCGGGGAGGTTCTCGACGACGCGCAATGAGACAGGCGCATTGGCGATGTCGTCCGCCCGTACGGCATACCCGTCCATGGCCGTGTTGTCGCCGCGCGGCACGTCGAAACGCGCCCGCACGTCCTCGCGCAGCACGCGCCCGAGGGCGTCGGTGAAGACGACCTGCTCAGTTCCGAGCAGTCGCACCTCGGCCAGCACGCGCTCCTGCGCCTCTTCGACAGGGATCATCCGCTCGCCAGGACGGGAGGGTTGGAAGGTGGGCATGAGGGAAGTTTAGCTGGAGTGGGCCTGAAGGAGCTCACGCGGAGGCGCGGAGTGCGCGGAGAAAGAAGTTTTTCTCGTCATCTCCTCCGCGTCTCCGCGTCTCCGCGTGAGTCAGCCCCCCGCGATGGCCACGACGATCTCGACTTCGTCGCCATTCTTCAGCATGACGTTTTTTTCGCCATGCAAAACGAGCTCACCGTTGACGGCGAAGTTGAACAACTCGTCGCGGTCCTCCGCAAGATCGAGGCGAGCGATGATGTCGCCGAGGGAGGTGGCGTCCATCGTCATGATGGCATCTCGGCCTTCGCGCAGAGGCTCGGGGAGGTGGACGGTGATCATGAGGTCAGCACCGTCTCAAGCTCCTCACGCCATTCCGGCTTCGGCATCCCTTCTTCGGTGAGGTTCGAGACCTCGTAGAAGCGCGAGAGCATCTTGTCGAACTCGCCGCGGTCGATTTTTTCGCCTTTGTAGGGGCCGACGCCGATCGCTTCCTCGAACCAGCGTTTGGGGAGGGTGTCGTCGGCGCGGGTGACGCCGAGCTTGGCGTTGATGAGACGCTCGACGCCCATCACGTTCAGGCCGATGCCGTCGATGGCTTCTTTCGTCAGCTCGATGCCGGTGACGTTGGCCACCTGATCGGCGAACTCCTCGTAGCCCGGGAGCGAGGGGGAGTTGAAGAGCTTCGTGGTGAAACGGCACATGCCCACCGAGTCGCCGACGGCGTAGATGTTCTCGCACCGGCGCACGGCGATCTCTTTGCCCTCGTAGCTGTTCGGCTCCGCGGAGACCGGGCCGCCGTACAGCTCAGCCTTGAAATCGGGGGAGTCGTTGATTTTGGCGTTGATCTCCAGCGTCACGCGGTTGCGAAGATGGTCCATGCCGCGCGTGGCCACGGCCAGGCCGAGGGCGAAGGCTTTGAGGATGCGGGCATCGTGCGGATCGCTCTGCGTGAGACCCTTCACGGCCATCAGGTAGTCGAGCGACTCGACCGGATACTTGCCGTTTGCAACGGCCTGCGACGAATCGGCGATCACGTCGCCGAAACCTTCACGCTTCGCGGTCATGAAGAGGAGTTGCTCGATGGCGTCGTAGTTGCCCCAGGTCAGATCGAGCCGCGTCTGTTCGCGAGTGATGATGCCGCGCTGGTAGAGCTCCATGGCCCAGGAGATCGCCGAGCCGGAGGAGGCGGTGTCGAGTCCGAGGTCGTTGCAGATGTTGTTCAGACGCAGAACCTGCGTCACCTCGGTGATGCCGACGTTCGGACCGAACTTGCCGAGCGTCACGTACTCGGGACCGTCTCCTTTGATGTATTTGTCGGGACGAACATTCAGATCGTTCGACATGTCGTTCAACGGCCGGCAGTTGACCGGGCAGGCGAAACAGCCCTCCATGCCCGGGCGGTAGGGATCGATGTTCTCGGCGTCGAGCTTGTCGGTCCATGTCGTTTCCTGATTGTTCTTCGTCCCCATCGCGCCGAGCATGCGCGATGGTTTGTAGAGGAAGGGGGTACCGCGCTTCTTCAGGGCGTTCTTCACAACCGACGTATTGAGGAGCTTCAAGGCGACGTCGCGGTTGCGGAGCTTGTGGGGGCGGGCGGTGGTAAGATCGGCGTGGCGCCCCTGAATCAGCACCGCCTTGAGGTTGAGCGCGCCCATCTTCGCGCCGGGGCCGCCGCGCGCGTAGATCGCTTTCGGACCGGCCATGATCCCGGAGCAGAGGACGAGGTTCTCGCCGGCCGTGGTGATGGCCGCAAGCCCATAGTCCTTTCCTTCGACACCGTGAAAGTCTTCGGCGATCTTCGCGCGCAGGTCGAGGTTGTCCAGCCCGACCCACGGTGCGGCATCGACGAACTTCGGCTCATTCCCTTCGAAATGCAGCAGCGTCCAGGCCGGCGCTTTCCCGTAGAGCACGAGGTGATCGATGCCGTTGAGCTTCATGAACGACGGGAAGTAGTCGCCGGCGTTCGAATCCATCAGCACTCGCGACTCCGGCGACCACGAGGTGACGTTGCCGCGCGAGGCCGAGGGGACCATCGACGTCAGGATGCCGGTGCCGAAGATGAGCGGGACGTGGGGATGAATCGGCTCGAGCGTTTCATCGAGCAGGTTGTGCAGGAGAAACATGTTCACACCGCGCCCGCCGAGGAGAGCGTTGACGACGCGAAGGGGGATCCAGGCGCGGCGCACCTCCCGGCGCTCGAGATCGACGAAGATCGTCTCTCCCTGCGTCGGGAATTGCTGCTCGGCGGCGAGCCGGGTCAGGAGCGCGTCGACGCGCTGATCGATCGTCATTGGCTGGGTCTTCGACGGGGTCATGGGCGGGGTCATGGACGGGCCGATTTTAGAACAGCACCGCTGACATCGGCTGTTCCTCGACACAACGGATTGGCGGCACACTCCGTATCACAGGCATGTTCACGTTTATTCTCGCCGCGGCACTGGCGGCTCACCAGCCGGTGCTTGGTCCGGAGATTCTGTCTGCGCCGCAGCAGCCGGCATACCGCGTCCTCCAACCAAGCGTTGGTATTGCAGCGGATCGCGGGAGCGCGGTGGTGGCGTGGGCGGGAGGTGATCACGTCTTTGTGTCGGTCCTGGGCATCGACGGCCGTCTCGGTGAGGCAACCGACATACCGGCCAGTGCGCCGGTGGCGCCTTCCATCGTGTCATTCCGCGGCGGATATCTCCTCGCATGGGTCGAGAAGACGGTCCCCCAACGGGCGATCCTGGTCAGGCTGACGGCAGGGCTGCAGCCGATGCAGCAGCAGGCAATCATGATCATCGCCGAAACGGCAGAGCTCCGCGGCGACGGCACGTCCGCATTTCTGTTGACGGGTAGTACCGCGTACGCGCTGACCGAGGACGCTGAACTGAATCTCAGCAGAGTCATCGACGCACGCGACGACATCGCGGTAATGGGCAGTAGCACGTCAGCGCATCTCTGGCACGAAGTCATTCCATGCGGCCACTTTAATTGGGGCTGCGGGGGAACCGACCTCTATGTCGAGGTGGACGGGCCGGATCGCAAGGAACGGATTACCGCCATTCAGACCACCACCGGAATGCAAACCATCACCAGTCCCGCCGCAATCGCTTTCGATGGCCAGCGTCTCCTCGTCGCTTGTTACAACGTCGAAGTCGATCATCTCTCCTGGTTTCGCGGGTTGGTACAGGTCCGGCCATACGACGCGGGCTGGTTGGCACCTCCGGTCACCATCGGGATGATCTGGGATCGGTCGATGCCCGTCCGTCCGAGCATCGCCTCCGATGGCCGGCGCTTCGTCATTGTGTGGCCTTCATGGAACGGTGAGCATTACCAGGTGAACGGCGCAATCATCGACAACAGCACGCTCGTTGTGACGCCGCTCGACATCGCCCGCGGCCCAAACGATGCGTTAGAGGCGGGCATCGCGGCGATCGCGCCCGGCCGTTTCCTCATCACGTGGACGTCGCTCACGGCCACCGAGCGGCGTCTCGGGGCGCGCTTTCTCGACTTCGGAGAGACGCCGACTCGTCTAAGGCCATCGCGCTGACGCCTAAATGTCGTGCAGGACGTGGCCGTGCTCGAAGCGATGCTGCCCCTGGCGCGGGATCGCTTCGTCATCGCGACAAATCAGGACGTTACGCAATGCAACCGGTGCGGTGATCTCGACTCCATGCGCGACGATGCATGATTCGAGCACGACCCCTTTGGCGATGTGGCAATCGTCCCAGACGACGGTGCCGGTCAGCCTTCCTTCGATGACGGAACGCTCACCGACGATGCTGCGCGAGATCGTGCCGACGACTCTGCCGGTGTCGTGAATGAGCGAGTGACCGGAGACATGCGTGCCGCGCGCGGCAGCGAGCTGCCCGCGCACGGTCAGATCGAGCATCGTGCGCGACGCGCTCATATAGCGCCCGGGCGTTCCGATGTCGAACCAGAGCCCGTCGTCGACCACGCCGGCAATCGTTTCGCGACCGCTGTCGATCAGCGGCTGATAAACCTCGTCGACGATGCCGGAGAAATCCTTATCGGGAAGGTAGTCGAAGATGCGATTCGAGATCAGGTGCGCGCCGGAGAACATCAGCGCCTGGCCGTTTCCTTTGCCGAAGCCGGTGATGCGGTCATCATCAAAGAAGACCGGCGTGAAGTGATCGCCCTGCGGTGGATGGCGAAGCATCAACGCTGCGAGCGCATCGTTCCGCGCCGCGCGCAACGCGTCGTAGGGCGGGAACTGGACCGTGTCGCCGTTGACGAGAAAAAACCCGGCGTCACTCTCCAGAAGCTTCCGCACCTTTCGTACCCCGCCGCCCGTTCCGAGAATCTCCGGCTCGTAGGAAAACGCGAACCGCGACTCCCGATATCTCTCGCGCAGAAAGCGCTCGATCGGTTCAGGAAGATGATGAAGGTTGACGACGAAGTCCCGAATGCCGTAGGCGAGCAGCGACTCGACGGCCCAGGCGATGAGCGGCTGCCCGCACAACGGCACAACCGGCTTCGGAATGGTGTACGTCACCGGCCGCAGGCGCGTGCCGTAGCCGGCGGCGAGGATCATGGCCTTCATGAGAAAGCAGAAGGCAGAAAGCAGAAGGCAGAAGGCAGAAGGAAACACAACATCCTTCTGCCTTCTGCCTTCTGCCTTCTGCCTTTCAAAGCGCCTCCGGCGGAAAAATCATGTTCTCCCCAAGATCCGGCCGGGTCCGTCTCGCCAATCGATACAAATCCGCGTACGTCTGCCGGATGGCCTGGTCCATCGTCATCCCCAGTTCGGCGGCGATGGTGCGGATGACGTCGATGGGGCCTTCGATCTCGAAGTAGTCGCCGATGGGGGTGCGGTCGAGGACGACTTCGACCTCCTTGATGCGCCAGACCTCGCGGAACTTCTGGTAGCGGAAGACCGGCTTGTATCCGAGGGCGTCGAAGAGCTGGATGGCCAGCTCGAAACTCTCGACGCCGGTCTGCACTTCCTCGCGCGACTTCACCCCACCCTCGATCGACATCGGCCCTTTGTAGGTGGCGATCGAGTACTTGCCGAACTTGCGCACGCGCAGCAGCGAGCCCTTGGTCCGCAGCTCGCCGCGCCGGTCGAGGACGATGTTGTCCTCGAAGGTCTCGGGATAGAGCCGCTGCCCGCCGATGTCATGCAGCTTCCGCACGAGATCGACGCGGTCTTTGAGGGCGAATTTGACTTCGATTTCCTGAGGCATGGTTAAAGGCAGAAGGCAGAAAGCAGAAGGCAGAAGGTTAAAGGATTCATCCTTCTGCCCTCTGCCTTCTGCCTTCTGACCTCAGCACCTCCACTCCCGGCAACGCTTCCCCCGAGATGAACTCCAGCGATGCGCCGCCGCCGGTGGAGATATGGCTGATGCGGCTGGCGTACCCGGAGGCTTTCACGGCTTCGACCGATTCGCCGCCGCCGACGACCGTCGTCCCTTCGGCCTCGGCCACCGACCGGGCCATGGCCATCGTTCCCTTCGCGAACGCTTCCTTCTCGAACACGCCCATCGGTCCGTTCCAGAAAATCGTGCGCGCGCCTTTCAGTACCGCGTCGTAGGCGGCGATCGTCTTCGGTCCGATGTCGAATGCTTTCTGTCCGGCGGTCAGACCGCTCGCTACATCGACGGTCTCGACGGTCTTCGGCTGCTCCAGATCGTCGGCGACGACGAGGTCGACCGGCAGCGTCACGTTGGTGATCCTCTTCGCCACTTCGATCGAATCGTTGTCGACGAGCGAACCGCCCATGGCCACGCCGCGGGCGGCAAGAAACGTGTTTGCCATGCCGCCGCCGACGAGAACCGTGTCCGCGAGTTTGACGAGCGCTTCGAGCGGCTCGATCTTTCCGGCGATCTTGGCGCCGCCGAGGAGGGCGACGAAGGGGCGATCGGAAACGTTGGTGATCTTCTGCAGGAACTCGATTTCCTTCGCCAGCAGCAGGCCGCCGGCGGTGTGCGTCTTGTCGAACAGGCGCGGAAGCGCATCGATCGATGCGTGGGCTCTGTGGCAGGCGCCAAAGGCATCGTTGACGTAATAGTCCGCGAGCTTGCGCAACTGCGCGGCAAAGGCGCGGTCATTCGCTTCCTCACCTGCGTGGAAACGAAGGTTTTCGAGCAGCAGAACTTGACCCGGCACGAGAGCGGAGGCCTTTGCTTCGGCGTCGCCGCCGATGCAGTCGTCCGACCATTGCACATCGGCTTCGAGCAGCTCGGCCAGGTTTGCGCGGATCGGTTCCAGCGAGTACTTCGCCTTCCGCTCCCCCTTCGGCCTGCCGAGGTGGCTGGCGATCACGACGGCGACCCCGGCGTCGCGGAGGCGGCGGAGAGTCGGCAGCGTCTCCTCGATACGCGTAGCGTCGGTGATCCTCGTACCATCGAGCGGCACGTTGTAATCGACTCGATAAAAGACGCGCGCGCCGGCCGGGAGCGAGAGGTCGTCGAGGGTGCGGATGGTGATCATGCGTGTTGCAGCGACTCCTTCTTCACCCGGGCCACGTGCGCGATCAGATCGAGGATGCGATTCGAGTAGCCCCACTCGTTGTCGTACCACGACAGCACCTTGTGCATGTGCGGGTCGACGGAGCGGGTGAAGGTCGTATCGACGATCGCCGAATACGGGTTGTGGTTGAAATCGACCGAGACGAGCTGCTCGTCGGAGTAGGTCAGGATGCCTTTCAGGGCGCCGTTCGCGGACTGGCGCAGCACGGCGTTGATCTCATCCGCATTCGTCGCCTTTTCGGTGCGGAAGGTCAGATCGACGAGCGAGACATTCGGCGTGGGAACGCGGACGGAGATGCCGTCGAACTTTCCCTTCAAGGCCGGCAGTACCAGGCCCACTGCCTTGGCCGCGCCGGTCGTCGTAGGGATCATCGACATCGCCGCCGCGCGGCCGCGGCGGACGTCTTTGTGCGGGAGATCGAGGATCTCCTGGTCGTTCGTATAGGAGTGGATCGTGGTCATGATCCCCATCTCGATGCCGAACGTCTCGTGCAATACCTTCGCTACCGGCGCCAGGCAGTTGGTGGTGCAGGAGGCGTTCGAGACGATCTTGTGCGCGGCGGGATCGAAATCCTGCTCGTTGACGCCGATGCAGATGGTGACGTCGGCATCCTTCGAAGGGGCGGAGATGATCACATGCTCGACTGACTTCTTCAGATGGAGCGATGCCTTCGCCTTCGACGTGAACCGGCCCGACGACTCGACGACGATCTCGGCGCTGAGATCGCCCCACGGGATGTCCGATGGATCGGGAGAGGAGAAAACGCGCAGCTCCTTCCCATCGATGGTGATGCCGTTGGCCGTATGGCCGACCTCGTTCGGAATGGTGTGGTGAACCGAGTCGTACTTCAGAAGATACGCCAGCGTCGCCGCGTCCGTGAGATCGTTGACGGCGACGAATTCGATATCGAGATTGCGCTCGAGCGCGGCGCGGAGCACGTTGCGTCCGATGCGCCCGAAACCATTGATTCCAACCCTGACCATTGTTCCTCCGGAAAAACTGGGCCGGCACGGCCGGCTGCGTTGGTTGCCCAAGGCTCGGCCACCATCTTCGCTCGAAGCGTTCCGCCGCGCAGACTCCTGGCCGTAGTATAACGACCGTCTTTCACTGCGAACCGCATGCACGTTGAACCTATTCGCTGGCGCGGCAACGCGCTCGACCTTCTCGATCAGCGCCTGTTGCCCCGAAACGAACACTGGGTGGCTTGCCGCGACGCGCACGAGGTCGCCGTGGCCATCCGGGACATGATCGTGCGCGGCGCGCCGGCGATCGGCGTCTCGGCGGCGTTCGGTGTGGCGCTGGCGGCCCAGCGTGGCGATGATGTCGATGCCGCCGCGGCGGAGTTGCGGGCGTCGCGCCCGACGGCCGTCAATCTGATGTGGGCGCTCGACCGGATGCTCGTGGCCCGCGACGCCGGCCGCGATCTGACCGCCGAGGCCGAGTCGATGTTTCGGGAAGACGTCGAAGCGAACAAGCGCATCGGCCACTACGGCGCCGAGCTCCTCGGCGAATCCGTCACCATCCTCACCCACTGCAACGCCGGCGCGCTGGCGACCGCGGGCTACGGCACCGCGCTCGGCGTGATCCGCGCCGCCGTCGAAGGCGGCAAGCGCGTGGCTGTCTTCGCCGACGAGACCCGTCCCTATCTGCAGGGCGCGCGATTGACGGCGTGGGAGCTGAAGCAGGAAAACATCGACGTCACTCTCATCACCGACAGCATGGCCGGGCATTTCTTCCAGCAGGGGCGCTTCGATGCCGTGATCGTCGGTGCCGACCGCATCGCCGCGAACGGCGATACGGCGAACAAGATCGGTACGTACACCGTGGCGGTGCTCGCGAACGCGCACGGGGTACCGTTCTATGTCGCCGCACCGCTGTCGACGATCGACTCGAACTGCCCGAGCGGCACCGCCATCCCCATCGAGGAGCGGAGCGCGGCGGAGGTGACGTCGATGAATGGCGTTTCGATCGCCCCCGACGGGATCAACGTTCGGCATCCGGCCTTCGACGTCACGCCGGCGCGCCTGATCAGCGCCATCATCACCGACCGCGGCGTGCTGCGCGCGCCGTACGACGAATCGATTCGAGAGGTGTTTCGATGACCGAGGAGCCGAGTATCGAGCCAACGCCCGCGCCGGCGCTCGAGGAGCCAGCGATCGTCGAAGTCACCGCGCAATCGCCGGAACCGCGTCCGCGAAAGTCCTCACTGGCGATTACCCGTCTCATCCAGGCGCTCTGGCTCGGCAGCGGCGTGTTTCTCATGCTCTCGGCCTCGGCCGCATTCAGCGCGGCGACCAATCCCACCGATGCCGCGAATGTCGTCGGCGCGATCCTCACGCGCTGGCACTACATCGCCCTTCTCGCGCCGCTGCTTCTCATGTTTCTGGAGTGGCGCCGCAGCCGGCCGGTGATGCTGGTCATCCTGTTCGTGGCCGTCCTGTTGGCGTCGTTCCAGGCGCTGCTGGACACTCGCATCCGGATGATCTGCGCCGAGTCGTTTACGCCGATCAGCAGCCTTCCGAGTAACGATCCGGTGCGCCGCCAGTTCGGCATGCTGCACGGCGCCTCGCAACTGTTTCTCCTCGGCCAGGTCATCGCGGCAGGGACGGCCATCGCCACGCGCGAATAGCCGGCACGGCGGGCGGCGCTGATTGCCCAAGGCTCCGCCAACCGCGCCTGAATAACGTTCTACCGTCGCGGACTCCTATAATCCCGCGCTGTGAACCTGCTGATCGTCGACGACGAGGCCTCGCTGCGCGACTTTCTCTCGATCGTCTTTGAAGAGGAAGGGTGGCGTGTGGAGACGGCAGGCTCGCTCGGCGAGGCGCGAAGCGCGCTGGCGAAACACGAGCCCGACATCATCCTCTGCGACCTCATGCTGCCGGACGGCTCGGGCATCGACCTGGTGCGCGAGGTGAAAGCGGCGACGCCGTCGGTGGCCGTGGTGATGATCACCGCACACACCTCGACGAAGTCGGCGGTCGAGGCGCTCAAAGCCGGCGCCTTCGACTACATCGCCAAACCGTTCGACATCGACGAGCTGAAGATCATCGTCCGCAACGCCGCGGAGCGGAAGGAGCTGGAGGACGAGAACATCCACCTCCGCACCGCGCTCGAGGAGCGTTTCACCTTCTCCAACATCATCGGCCGCAGCGCGCGCATGCAGGAGATCTTCTCCATCGTGCAGCGCATTGCCAAGACCACGTCGACGGTGCTGATCTCGGGCGACTCCGGCACCGGCAAGGAGCTGATCGCCCGGGCCATTCACTACAACTCCGGCCGCCGCGGGAAGTTCGTCTCGATCAACTGCGGCGCGTTGCCGGAGACGCTGCTGGAGTCGGAGCTCTTCGGACACGAGCGCGGCGCCTTCACCGGCGCGATCCGCGAGAAAAAAGGACTCTTCACCGAAGCCGACCGCGGAACGATCTTCCTCGACGAGATCGGCGAGACCTCGACGGCCATGCAGATCAAGCTGCTGCGCGTGCTGCAGGACCACGTGGTCCGCCGCGTCGGCTCGAACAGCGAGACCCAGGTCGAGGTGCGCGTCATCGCGGCCACGAATCGCGATCTGGCGGAGTCGATCCGGGCCGGCACGTTCCGGGAGGATCTCTTTTACCGCATCAACGTGATCCCGATCGCCCTTCCGCCGCTGCGGCAGCGGCGCGAGGACATCGCCCTGCTGGTGGAGCACTTCATCGCCAAATACTCCAAGTCGATGGGCGTACCGCAGAAGAGGATCTCCTCTGATGCCATGCGTCTGATCGAGAAGTACCACTGGCCCGGCAATGTGCGCGAGCTGGAGAACGTCATCGAACGGATGATCGCGCTCGAAGCGTCGGACGTGTTGACGACAAAGTCGCTCCCGGAGCACGTCCTTCTCGGCGGCTCGATGCCGGACGTCACGTTCGATCTTCCGGCGGACGGGATCTCGCTGGTGGACCACCTCGAGGGAATCGGGAAGATCTTCATGCTGAAGGCGCTGGAGCGCACCGGCGGAGTGCAGACGCAGGCTGCCGAGCTGCTGCGGATGTCGTTCCGCTCCTTCCGCTACTACGCCAAGAAATATGACCTCATCTCCCGCGAGCGGCAGGACGAGGTGCTCGAGGTGGAAAATGAAACCTAGCTTTCTGTTGATGCTGGCTCTTGCCTGCGCGCAGCGGACGCCGGCGCCGAGCCCGGCCACGACGATGGCCGCGGCCGCGGCCAGTGCCCAGCGCATCGTCCTTCCCGACCATTTCGTCGTCGCGGTCGAAGTGGCCTCGGACGATGAAACCCGCTCCCAGGGCCTGATGTACCGCGATCACCTGGCCGACGACCGCGGGATGATCTTTCTCTTCACGCAGGCCGGCGAGTATCCGTTCTGGATGAAGAACACGCTCATCCCGCTCGACATGATCTGGATGGACAGCCAGCACCGCATCGTCCATATCGCCCATGACGTGCAGCCCTGCAAGGCCGACCCCTGCCCGAACTATCCGCCGAACGCGCAGGCCTCATCCGTCCTGGAACTGGCAGCGGGCGTGGCGGCGAAGCATCACCTTGCCAACGGCAACGTGCTGCGGTTCGAGGGGATGGAGAACGTGGTGGTCCGGTAGGGCCTCTGGGTCTCGCGGTCTCGAAGTTTCGCGGTCTCGCGGTGTTTGGCGTTCGTGCGGTGTGATGGCGTCGCCACCCCGAGACCCCGCAACCGCGAGACCGCGCAACCGCATAACCGCGTTGCAAACGAATTCAACACTCTCCGCGTCCAATGCGTAACAACGCCAGGGGAGGCATTGAATTATTCAATCCAGGACCTACGTTCGGATCGTCATGTTCCGAAGCCGCGGTGAAAATCTGCGCTCGACGTACATTCTGCTTTTCCTGAATGTGGCGTTTTTCCTTCTCCAGTACCAGGACGCCCAGAAGTTCACCCGCCTCTTCGGGTTCGACCGGAACGCCGTCGCCGCCGGACAGATCTGGCGCCTGTTCACCTACCAGTTCGCGCAGGCCGGGCATGTCGGTGCGTTTACGATCCCGCCCGTTCTGACCCTCTTCCTCAATCTCGTGCTCCTGTCGTTGATGGGCTTTGCCGTCGAGGAGCAGTGGGGGACGGGAAACTTCCTCCGCTTCTATCTGATGTCGACGCTGGCGACGGCGCTCGTGGCGGCCTGGTTCAACACGCCGCTCCTCGGCTCCTTCTTCATCAACTTCACGCTGTTGTTCGTCTACGCCGCCCTCAACCGCGATCAGACGTTCTATCTCTCAACGATCCTTCCCATCCGCGTAACGTTTCTGGCCTGGCTGGCGCTGGCGGCGCTGCTGACCGGCGTCTTTTTCGGCAGCAAGACCAATCTGGCGGCGCTGGCCGGGGCCGTGGTCGGTTTCGGCTATTACGTTTCGCAGCGTGTGCGGGTGCTGGCGATTGCCACGCGCGAAGCCGGCACGCCAAGGGTCGGATCGGAGGATGCCGCGGTCATCGCCGCGACACGCAACATCACCCGCGTGGCGGCGATGAAACGGGCTCTGGTCACAGGCTCCGAATCCGACATCAACCGCTTGATCGATCTCGCGCAGCGCGAGAAGGTGAGCGGTGTCAACATTTGCGAGCCGATCGACTTCAAGCCCGAGCACTCCGACCGCTACTGCATCCGCTGCGAAGGGTTCGCCGAGTGTACCGCCCGCCATCTGCAGCTCAACCGCCCGAAGGTTGCCCCGCAGGCTCCGGCGACGGCAACACTCGCGTAAACGGCGGCTTCGCCGCGTTGTCGGTTGTCGGTATCGATCCAATCTGGAGCGGTATCGATCCGATTTGGAGCGGTATCGATCCAATCTGGACCGGTATCGATCCAATTTGGAGCGACATCGATCCAATCTGGACCGGTATCGATCCAATTTGGAGCGGTATCGATCCAATCTGGACCGGTATCGATCCAATTTGGAGCGATTTCGATCCGTCTGGAGCGGTATCGATCCAATCTGGAGCGGCATCGATCCAATCTGGAGCGGCATCGATCCAATCTGGACCGGTATCGATCCAATTTGGAGCGATTTCGATCCGTCTGGAGCGGCATCGATCCAATTTGGAGCGATTTCGATCCGTCTGGAGCGGTATCGATCCAATTTGGAAGTTGGATACCCTAACCCTTGACGAACGCCATTCAGCGACCGATATTGTGCCCATCTACTCCCCCGGCGCCATTCGGCTAACCGGGGTGCGAGGCCGCCAGCGATGGCGGCTTCTGCTTTTTTGAGAGCATTGTTTGCGAGCGATAGTGTACGTTGATGGATTCAACCTCTACTACCGAGCCCTCAAGGGGCGTGGCTGTAACTGGTTGAATTTGCAAACACTTGCTGAACTGTTGCTGCCGACATACACAATAGTAAAGGTACGCTACTTCACAGCACTGATCGCCCCGTCCGCTCACGACCGCGACCAACATCTCCGGCAGCAGGCTTATATCAGAGCTTTAGGTACGCTACCTAGCGTGGAGGTTCACTACGGCACGTTCATGACCGGTGAGAAGAACATGCCGGACGCCAACGAGTGGCGAAAGGGCAATCTCGTGAAAGTGCGCGTCATCAAGACCGAAGAAAAAGGATCTGACGTCAACATCGCGACCTACATGCTTTGCGATGGATTCCGAGACGCATACGACGTAGCAGCACTTATCTCAAACGACACCGATCTTGTTGAGCCCCTGAGGGTTATCCGCGAAGAACTAGGCAAGGGTGTAGCGCTACTTTCGCCGAGTAACCATCCGAGCCCGCAGCTTTCCAGGTACGCCACTACCACGCGACGAATTCGCCTGGGTGCCCTCCGCGCGTCCTTGTTTCCGGACGATCTGATCGATTCGGCTGGAACGTTCTCTAAACCGATCGGCTGGTAATTCAGCCTAGCGTTGTTACAAACCGTTCTCTGCTAGGCCACTACCCGAGCGATTTCGGTCCCCGTGCGGCTCGCCCGCGTTTCGGCGCACTCAACCGACAACCGATAACCCGACAACCGACAACGCGGCGCAGCAGCCGCTACGACGGCGGCGTCTCGGGTCCGCCACCACCGCCACCACCCCCGCGACGCCGCCGGAAGCGTCTCCGCCGTTTTGGACCGTCGCCCTCGGGGCGCGGTGTTCCGCCATCCTCGCGAGGGGGCTGGGGATTCGGGCGCGCGGCCTGGGGCGGACGCGGAGGGCGCGGCTCGCGAGGCGACCTTGGCTGCTGAGGCGCCGCGTTCTGATTGGGCACGCCGGGCTCTGCTGATTTGCCGCCGCGGCGACGGCGGCGACGGCGTCCCGTCCGCTCGCCTTCTGCTGCGGGTGATCCCTGTTGTTGCTGCGGCGGCCTCTGCTGCTGAGGAGGACGTTGCTGCGGAGGACGCTGCGGCTGCGCACCGCCGCGTTGCGGCCGTTGCGGACGACCATCGCGGCCTCGCTCGCGCTGCTGTTGTTGCGGCCTGGCGTCGGGCCGTGGAGGACGTCCGCCGCCACCACCACCCGCGCGACGATCATCTTTCTTCCCCGTCCGCTGCTCGAACTCCTGCAGCTTCCGCTGCATGTACTTGCGGATCGGTCCGTCCTGCCGGGCCCGCATCTCGTCGAAACCGCAATACGGGCAGCGTTTCCAACCTTCGGGATAGGTTTTCCTGCAGGAGTTGCAAAGGATGCTTTTGGGGAGCGGCATTGTCGGGCGGGGCGCATTGTACACTTCCGATCGTGGACCGCAGGGAGCCCAGGGACGATGCCGCGCGCCGCAAAACACTGCGGACGCTGATCGAACTGGCCGAGGGCTCCAGTCCCTCCGACTGCTGGGACGATGCCCGCGCCGAGGATCTGCTGCGATCGCAATCGACGCCGGACGAAGTGCGAGAGCTGGGGATGAGCGAAGAGATGATTGACAGAATCTTTCGGGAGTCGGGGGTCGGGAGTCGGGAGTCGGAGAACCGACAACCGAGAACCGACAACCATTTCACCGTCCGCGTCTCCGCCCGCTTCGAAGCGGCCCACTTCCTTCGTGAATACCGCGGCATCTCCGAGCCGCTGCATGGGCACTCCTACAAGGTGGAAGCCGACCTCGCCGCGCGCACGGGGGGCGTAGACTCCGATGCCATCGCGGTCGATTTCGTCAGCGCCCGGCGCAAACTCGAAGCACTGGCCAAACGGTTCGACTACGGCTGTATCAACAACGTTCCGCCCTTCGACGAGATCAATCCTTCCGCGGAGAACATCGCCGAATGGTTCGCGGACCAGCTCGGTGAGGCGGTCGCCGGGGAAGATGCCGTCGTTCTGGCTGTGACCATTTGGGAAGGACCGGTGAACTCGGTAACGTTCCGTCCATGACCATGAACAAGATTCCGAATCACACGTCGCTGAAAGAGTGGGCCTCCGTCATCGACGCCCTCGGGAGCGGCGATCAGATCGTCCTGATCCGAAAAGGCGGACTGGCCGATCAGACGTTCGGCGTCGAAGCGGCCCGCTTCTATCTCTTTCCCACGAACTACCACGACGCCGGCGGCGCCGAGCCGGCGCACGTGCGGATCACGCATTGGGCCGAAGTGCTGAAGACGTGGCAGATCCGCGACAGCGAGTTGCTGCAACGCCTCGAGCCGCTCACGGTGCTCGATCGCGACACCATCAACATCCGTTACCGCTTCCGGCCCGACCAGGCCATCAACGTCATCGCCGTACGCGCCTACCGGCTGGCCAGGCCCGCCGATGTGGTCATGAAACCGGAGTACTCCGGATGCCGTAGCTGGGTCAGCATCGATGAGGAGATCGGCATCGACGGCTCGCTCCCCGCGTTGGGCGAAGAGGCAATGCAAGCGCGCATCGCCGCGATCGACGCGTTGCTCCTCCCCGTTCACGCGTAACCCTTCCTCTCATGGCCAAGCTGCGAATCGATCTTCAGGATGGCTTTCAGGACGATGACGTCGTCGTGAAGGTCGATGGCGAGGAGCGGCTCCGGCAGACAGGCGTGACGACGAAGAAGGTACTGGGGCTGGCCGGCAGCGTGACCGTGGACGTCCCGGAAGGACAGCGGTCGATCGAGCTTTCGGTGCCGGGCCGTGGCGTGACGAAGCAGATCGACGTCGACACGCAGAAGACAACGCATGTCGGACTCTCACTCGCCGGCCAGGAGGTCACGGTGCTCGCGCGCGACAAGCCGTTCGGCTACGGGTAGGGAAGCGTGCCCGCGGCGACTCTCCTTTCTGGGGGGGCAGTCATGTCGAAAGAAACGTCCGCCGCATCGCCCGCGGTCAGTGGGTCATACACAGGATTTCTGAGTGGTCCGACAGGAGCCCCGCAACGGCTCGATCTTCGGGTCGACGTCGATGCGCGCATCGACCAGGGCTCGGTCCTCAATCGCGTCAGCGGCGACATCTTTCGTGTCGACAAGGTCAACGTCCCCGGCCAGCCGCCGAAGCAGACCGAGATCTATCAGGAGTCGTGGATTCTCGAGCAGCCGGTGGTGAAGGCGGAGACCGGCGCGGTCTCCATCACCGGCGTGATCCGTTTCTGGAACGGCGTCCATCCGAAGACCACGGTGACGATCCGCATCCCGCTCACGCCGGCCGGGGCCGCCGCCGAAGTCACACTGCTGAAGCAGTCGGCGCCGGCGATGATGTTCCTCTGCCCGCCGGCAGGGATCTTCTTCCGCTCTCTGCGGATGGAGATCGACGTCTGCGCGTCGGTGAACAAGCCGCCGATCCTGCCGACGTATGGGACGCATTCACTCAAGGAGCGTCCGCCCGGCCTCGCCGATCGGGTGCTCACGCTGGAGCGCTCGTACGGTGAGGCAGGAATCCAGGTGGTGCTCGCGGCGGACAAGAGGAGTGTCATCGACGACAGCGCCATCACCGCCTGGACCGACGCCGAACTGCACAACGCCCTGGAGCAGAACTTCTCGCAGTACAAGGGATTCTGGCCGAAATGGGAGTGCTGGGGAGTGCTGGCCAGCCAGTACGAAGACGATGGTGTGGGCGGAATCATGTTCGACTACGCCGGCGCCGACAGTGGGCCGGGAAAATCGCCCGAGCGCCAGGGGTTCGCGGTCTTCCGCAAGCACGAGTGGTTCAACGCGCTCGTCCCGAATCCGAAGACGCAGGATCAGCTTGAGGCGGCCCGGAAGTTCCTCTGGACCTTTACGCACGAAGCAGGGCACACGTTCAACCTGATGCACTCGTGGGACAAGAACCGGGCAAGCTCTCTCTCCTGGATGAATTACGACTGGAAGTACGACGCGCTGCACGGCAACGGAGAGTTCTGGAAGGGATTCCGTTTCCGCTTCGACGACGAAGAACTGCTGCACATCCGCCATGGCAACCGCTCTTCGGTGATCATGGGCGGCGATCCGTGGTCATCGGGCGGCTTCGCCGAATCGCCGCCGGGCGCGGAAGGACAACACATGCCTCCCGGTGCGATGGTCAGCGTCGACGGCGAGGTTCCGCTGGAGATCCTGGTCCGCTCGCAGCAGTACTTCGAGTTCCTCGAGCCGGTATCGATCGAGATCCGAGCACGCAATCTCTCGGAGATGCCGGTGGCGGTCAGCAGCACGATGCATCCTGAGTTCGGCAACGTCACGATTTACGTTCGCCGGCCGGACGGAAGGATTGTCGAGTACCTGCCGGTCTCCTGCAAAGTCGCAAAAGACGTGTTGTACACGCTCGCGCCGGCCGGCGCGCAGGACGGCAGCGACCGCCGCAGCCGCACCGTGTTCGTCGCCTACGGCCGTTACGGCTTCTACTTCGATGAGCCGGGACAGTACGTGGTCCGCGTCGTCTATCACGGGCCGGGCAATCTCCTCATCCCGTCGAATACGCATCGCTTGCGCATCGGGCATCCGAAGAGCGAGTCGGCAGACCGGATGGCGCAGGACTTTTTCTCCTACGAGGCGGGTGCCGCGCTCTACCTCGGCGGCTCTCACTCCGACTTCCTCGACAAAGGGATGGACACGCTGATGTCGATGATCGGCGAGCAGCGCAATTCGTTGGCCGCGGCCAAGACCGCCGCCCGCATCGCACGAGGCGTCGGCCGCCCGTTTCATGACCTCATCTATGAACCGCAGGAAGCCGCCGCGGCGTCCGCAAGCAGTGATGCCGACCTACCTGCTCCGCACGTCACGGTGCACCGCAAAACCTCGGGCGACACCGCCGAGGCCATGCGCTTGACGGAGCTGGCCCTGAAGATATTCCGGCACCTTGCACCGGAAAACAAGGCGCTGAACATTCCGATCGCGCGATGCGTTCGCACGCGCGCCGAAATGCTCATCGGCATGGGCGACAACAACCAGGCACACGACGAGATGCTGGCGATGGCTACCGAGTTGAAGAAGCTCGGCGTGAACGCCGACGTCATCGAGGACATTCAGCACGACGCGGGGACGATCGAGACGAAGAAGGCGAAAGCGAAGCGTCCCCGATCCAGGCGGCGTTGAACCTGGGAGCGCGGGCGTCTCGTCCGCGCTACCAGGCAGCAGTATGGCGAGAATCAAAAGCGCGGGCGAGACGCCCGCGGTCCCAGGGGTCTACTGCTGGACGATCGACACCGATCCGATCACCGGCGCGGCATCGGCGGCAGGGGTTCCCTCCGGTGCGATCGTGAGCTCCGCCGAGGTGGCCATCTTGCCCTGCGCCTTCAGCCGCTTGGCCACGTCAGTGATGTCGAAGCTGAAGAACTTGTCGCTTGGCATATGCATCGCCGCGTCGAAGAAGTTGATCGATCCGACGAAATTCGCGGTTCCAGCCGCCGCTGCTGTCGCGGGCAGCTCGAGATAGAGGTTGTAGGTGACGCCAGGCTGCGCTTTCGCCTGCAGATTGCTGACCACCAGGAAAAGTCTCTGGCCCGGTCCGAGCTTGGCGATGCGGTCGCCAAGGGGAACGGCTGCCTGCGGGCTGGGCGGGGCTTCGAGCTTCTGGCCGCGAACCGGTCCCGGGCCAAGGGGGATCGGAGTCGATTTCGTGACGAGCTGGCGCGGCGCGGAGGCGGCCGCTGTCGGCGCTCCGAGCGTGCAGGGAGGCACGGTCTCGAGGTTATCGTAGCGATACTTCAATTGGGCGACATCGAGCACGTCTCCGATCTTGGCGGTGACCCGCTTGCCGTTGCCGTCGGCGAAGACGAACGACTTCTGCAGAAACGGGCCGCCGGATGGATTCTTGTGACCCGCGGCATTCCAGCTCGCCCACAGCCGGTCGATCTGGCAGTGATGCAGCCAGAAGATCGGATCGCCAGCAGCCCAGGGAACGTCGCCCATGTTGACCATATTGCCCGTCTTCACGTGCACCTGACCGTGCAGGTTGCCGTCGATGTCGCGGCAAAATCCCATGATCGAACCGTTGCGCTCGTAGGCGCACTGCTTGAAAGCATTGAGGTTGATCGGATCGGGATTCAGCCCCTTGCTGATCGAGTTGCCGGCATTCACTCCCGGATTCCGCTTCTCGACATAGAGTGAGCCGAACGTGGCATCGCCCTTCCTGGTGAACTCGGGCGGGATGACACCATGCCGCGGCCCGCTGACCGTGTAGTTCCAATAGGGAAGCGTGAAGGTCGGCACGCCGGAGACGTTGCGGATGGTCTGTTCGAAGTAGAGGACCACCATGCGGTGCCACGGCAGGAAGTAGTTGGGATCCTGGCCGCTGTGCGACTGGCAGGTGTCCCACACCTCGTTGGCCAGCGCTTTCCAGACGTCGTTCGGCGGCGTGTTGTTCGGATAGATGCGGGCCAGTTCCTGTGCCTTCGAGCGGTCGCGGCGCACGAAATGCGTGTACCACCAGAAGATCCAGCTATGCGGGTCGCCTTCCTTGACCTGCGCCGCGTTCATCATCTTCTTCACGGCGGCGGCGTAGACCTTCAGCATCGCCTGTCCGTTCGCGCTCGTGGCGTCGTATCGGACCGACACCGTCTGCGCCCAGGCTTGCTCCTCCAACCAGACCGCAAACGGAATTGCGGCAGCACCTTTGACGAACGTGCGGCGTGAAAAGGGCATCGCGATCCTCCTCTCAGGGCTCGAGTCTCGGGACGGATGAATAGCGTGAAGTCTGAAACGTAGCTCCGCCGCGCTTTCTCGTCAAGGGGGCGGCGGTGACGCTGTTATTGTTCGACGATCTCGAGGCGGCCGATGACGGCTCTGGCCCTCGCGGCGGACTTTCCATCAGGCACGATCGTCACGGTCGTCGAATCGGGCAACTGCCTACGCTTTCGGAGGTCTTTCACCAGCTCGGTGATGTCGAAGGTGAGCTCGTTCTCGGCCGAACCGCGCACGCTGCCTACCTGAGCGTTGTAAAAGTTGACATAGCCGACGTGACGCCCGCCGCGATCGGACGCTTTCCCATCGCGGGGCAGATCGAGATAGACCTGATAGACAACGCCAGGCTGTTCGTCCGCGCGCAAATCGCCGGCGACGAGGAAGAGATGCTGTCCGGCACGAAGAGCGTCGACGCGCGCGGCGAGCGTCCGTTGGCCGGAAGCACGCAGCGCGACGGTCACTTCTCCCTCGGGGAGCGCCACCGCCTTGCCGGCCGCGGCCACGATTCTGCTTTCCATCGGCTGATTCCCCGCCGCGCGGCAACCGGGAACCGCCATCAGCAGGATCACTCCCGAAACGATGGCTCTGCCGGCTGCGCGGATTCCCACAATTCGACCAACGCCGGACCGCACGCGGAGGATTCCGACGGGCGGCCGTTCCCGCATAATCGGTCCGTGGAACTGACCGTCGTCATCATCATGCTCGCCATCGGCGTCGGTGTGGCCGCTTCGGTCATCATCACCTTTGCGGCGGCGCAGCGCGAGGCGGAGATGAGCGGCGCCACGCGCGCCAGCGCCGCGCCGGACCGCAATCACATCGCTGCTTCCCTCCTCGTCAATCTGCTCATGGCCGGCGGAACGCCTCCGGACGCCGCCAGGCGCGCGGTCCGGCAGGGAGCAGGAGTGGCCGCGCCCGTCACATCGTCGATCGATATCGTCAGTTGGAGCGAGCGTTTCGCGAAGCTGGCCACGCCGGAGCAGCGCATGTGGCTCCTCGATACCGCCGTCCGGCTCGTCGCGGACCGGACCACACCCGTTCCGTTGCGCCAATACTCGGCCCTTCTCGATCTCAGTTTCGGCCTCGGTTTCCAGACTGACGCCCTGGCTAAGTTGCGTGATACCTATGGTTTCGACTACGTCGACCACGCTAAGAACGCCCGGCCGCGGAGCGCCGACCGCGGCGGAGTGACCACGCCGCTTTACTCTCGGGACCAGCGTGAAACGTCGGAGTTGCTCCGGATCATCGGCGTCGAAGGTCCGGCCACACGGGCCATCATCATCGCCGCGTACCGCAAGCTCGCCGCGCAGCATCATCCCGACAAGGTGTTCGGCCAGCCCGCCGAAGTGCAGACGGCCGCGGCGGCGCGGTTCATCGAGATCACCCGCGCCTACGAGACCCTCCTGGTCATCTACAACGATTAGGCCGGCACGGCCGGCGGCGCTAGTTGCCCAAGGCTCAGCCACAGTCTCCGCTCGATCGTTCTGCCGCGCAGCCACTTGGAGGAAGGGCTTGCCCTTCGCCGATGACCGTGTATAATGACCATTCGGGAATTCGGGTTGTTCACTGGTTGTTCACCGGCACTTCCCCTCCGTAGACCGTAGTAAATCTCGACGACAACAACTTTGAGGACGGACGTGTCCGGTCGCGGTGACGCGGACGCCGACGGTTCACCGGGTCGCAGAGAGCGTTTCAGCAATTGCCAACCGAAGTCGTAACCCCTGCATCGGCAACGACTTCGGCAGCAAACTCCGGAAACTTCGAGGCCCTTGGTAACCATTTTATTCGTCGCCGCATCTAACAACGAGAACGGCACGACTTACGCATTTTTTGGAAGTAGACGTACGGGAGACACGATGAAAACCGCTGTAGCGACTGATCACGAGCAGGGATGGGACTTCGAGAAGGCAGCCATGCCTTACGTCGACTCCCTCTACAACACTGCCTATCGCATGACGAGGAACTCCGAGGACGCGGAGGATCTCGTTCAGGAGACCTATCTCAAGGCCTACAAGTACTACGACAAGTTCGAGGAAGGCACGAACTTCAAGGCGTGGCTCTTCAAGATCATGAAGAACACGTTCATCAACAACTACCGGAAGAAGAAGCTCACGCCGCACAAGATCGACTTCTCCGAGATTGAAGAGTCGTACGAACGGGTCATCCAGAAGAACGCGCCGGACCTGATCAAGGATCCGGAGAGCGAGATCTTCCAGGACATGATGGACGCCGACGTCAAGCGCGCGCTCGACTCGCTTCCGCATGACTACAAGATGGTGGTCCTGCTGGCGGACATCGAGGGCTTCTCCTACAAAGAGATCGCCGAGATCCTTGACTGCCCCGTCGGCACGGTCATGTCGCGCCTCTATCGCGGCCGCAAGATGCTGGAGCGGACGCTGCTGGAGTACGCACGCAAGTACGGCTACATCCGCGGCGGCGCCGAGCCCGCCAAGATGCGCTCGCGCAAGGACGAGACCAAGGGCCGCAAGAAGAAGGACTCCGAGTCTGGAGATGAGACTGAAATCCAGGAACCGGAAGTCGACGAAGAGGCCATTCTCTTCGCCGACGACGAAGACCTCGAGCTGGAAATCGAAGAAGAAGAGCCCGAGCAGTTCGAGATCGAGTAACGCATTCCATCAACCGATCACGCGAAGGGCGGCCAGAACTGGCCGCCCTTTTTTGTTTTCGGAAATTCGGCCTCGTTCCCGCCAGTTGCGAACCGTTGCAGAGTCGTCACCTCGACAGCCAAGGAGAACCGCAGTAATGATCTGTGACGATGTGAAACGGGTTGCTTACTTCTTCCTCGACGGAAACCTCGGCGAGCGCAAACAGACCGACTTCAAGACCCACGTCAGCCTCTGCCCCGAGTGCGAACAGCGCGTCAGCATCCACCGCCGGCTGCGCATCTTCATCGTCAAACGCCTCGGCCGCGATTCCGCTCCGCAGCACCTGCGGCAACGCCTCTCGCGAACGTTCCGCGCCTTGACCACCGAGACGTAGAATCCGCGGCGTGTCCGACCGCGACAAGCTGATTCTCGTCTCGTCGAATCCGAACAAAGGCATCGAAGCCGAGCGCATCCTCGGCATGCCTTTGCTTCGTGTTTCCATAGCGTTACCCGAGATCCAGGCCGCCGGCGTCGAAGAGATCACCCGCAACAAGCTCGAGGTGGCACGCACGAAAGGTTACAACCGGCTCATCGTCGAAGACGTCTCCCTCGGCTTCGATGAGCTCGGCAACTTTCCCGGCCCCTACGTGCGCTGGCTGCTCGAAGCAGCAGGCGGCAAAGGGCTTGCCGCCATCGCCTACGCCCTCAACAACCGCGCCGCCAAAGCGGAGTGCTGCGTCGGCTACTGGAACGGCACGAAGGTCGAGATCTTCTGCGGCATCTGCGAGGGAGAAGTCCTCGTCAAGCCGCGCGGCGCAGGCCACTTCGGCTGGGATGTCTGGTTCCAGCCGCGCGGATCAGAGCAGACGTTCGCCGAGATGACCGCCGAGGAGAAGGACAGGGTCTCGCATCGCGGCAAGGCTTACCGAAAACTTGCCGCGTGCCTCGCGGCGGAAAACGGCTGACCCGCGCTCCGGACGGACTGAGTCCCACCGAGGACAGTACGCCTAAACCCTGAGCCGGAATCATCCGTAGAAACTATTGAAACCAGTGATGTTGGAAGCTGGCAGTGCTGGCAGGCCAATTGAAGTATGAGTAAACAACTCGGAGAAACCGAGCAAGCAGTGGAAAGGACGCCCCCATGTGGATATACGACGGTGACCAATGGACCGAAGAGGGCGTGAGCGAAACCGACAAAAAAACGCCGGAGACGATCATGCCGCGGCACGGAGAAGAGTTCTATCCCGAGCTCCAGGTCGTCGAAGTCGAGATCGTACCGGTTCCGCGTACGAACTACGTTCCCTACTTTCCGCAGCCATAAACCGAGCTCGATCAACCTACTGACGAGCCGCGCCGAAAGGCGCGGCTTTTTTGTTCACAGCGTCTCGATCCACGCCTCGATCGCGGCGATGGCACGATCGTTCCGGAAGTTGTACCAGGCGCGCTCGACCGTGCGGTCGGCAGCAAGCGCGCGGCGGAAGGTGTCGGCGTCGGTGCTGCGGGCGAGCGCCTCGCGCGCGGGCGACGCATCGAGCGACGCGACGAAGGCGCGCCGATCCTCGGTCTCCGATTTCCCGGTACGCGAAGGGACGCGACGGTAACGCGGCGCGACCAGTTCCGGATGCGCGCCCAACTCTACGACACGAAGATCGACGATCTCGCCATCCTCGGTGTCGAGAAAGTGCGCGAGCTGGCCCGAGTCGTCGAGGTAGGCAACGGTCAACCCCTCGATGTCGACAGCGAAGGAACGTTCTCTCGCCTGGGGAGCCGCGGCCACGGCCGGCGCCGTGCTCCACCCCGCGTTGCGCGTCATAAACTCCTTCTCACGCTCCTCGCGACGACGCTGCCAGCCGCGGAAGACGAGGCGGATCTTCTGCATGAGGGTAGGCATGCCTCGGATGATATCTTCCAACGCCATGAGCCAGGAGCGGCTCGAAGCGAGTCTGGACATCGACCAGCGATCGGCGCGCGAGATCGTTCGGATCATTCAGGAGCAGGACGCACTCGTCGCCGCCGCCGTTGCCGCGGAGGCCGACCGCATCGCCCACGCCATCGACCAGATCGCCGATCGCCTGAAGCATGGCGGCCGGCTCTTCTACGCCGGCGCCGGCACGAGCGGCCGCATCGCCATGCTCGACGCCTCGGAGCTGCCGCCGACCTACGGCATCGACCCGTCGCTCGTGCGCGTGCTCATGGCCGGCGGCGAACGCGCTTTTCTGCACGCCGTCGAAGGCGCTGAAGACGACGAAGAGGCCGCCATCGAAGCCATGAATGCCGAGGTCAACGCGGAGGATGCCGTCGTCGGCATCGCAGCCTCCGGGACGACGCCCTACACCATCGCCGCCATTCGCCGCGCCAACATGCTCGGCGCGCTCACCGTCGCCGTCACATCCAATCCGAATTCGCCGCTGGCCAGCGAGGCCGACATCGCCATCGCGCCGCAAACCGGCCCCGAGGTCATCATGGGATCGTCGCGGATGAAGAGCGGCACGGCGCAGAAGCTGGTGCTCAACACGCTCTCCACCGGCGTGATGATCCGCCTCGGGCGCGTCTATTCGAACCTGATGATCGACATGCCGGCAACGAACGAAAAGCTGCGCAACCGCGCTGTGCGCATGGTCGAACTGGCCGCGGGCGTGCCGCGTCCGGCAGCCGTGCAGGCGATCCGGGATGCGGGCGGCAATGTGAAGCTGGCCGCGATCATGGCGACGAAGAAAATGGCGCTCGACGACGCCCGCGCTCTGCTCGAAGCGCATCACGGCAACCTGCGCGAGGTGCTGGAAACGTGACTGACCGGAAGATCTTCGGCCGGGCCTTTGTCGGCGGCACGTTGCGCGAGGGGACGCTTATCGCCATCGACGACGGACGGATCACCGACGTCCGCGATGCCGCCTATCCGCCCGCGGGCAGCGACGTGGCCGAGGGAGTCATCGTTCCGGGATTCATCGACGTCCACGTTCACGGCGGCAACGGCGCCGACTTCATGGACGCCACCGGCGACGCGGTCTCGCGCGTGACGCGCTTTCACGCCACCGAGGGGACTACGGCGCTGGCAGCGACGACGCTCTCCGCGTCGCGGCAGCATCTGCACGAGGCGGTGACCGCGATCGCGCGCGCCTCGCGCGCCGGCGGCGCGGCCATCTGCGGCATTCATCTCGAAGGGCCGTACATCAGCGTCGTCCGCGCGGGGGCGCAGGACGTCGCTTCGATCAGGCCGGCGGAAATCCTCGAGCTGGCCGCGCTCCTCGCCGAGGGGCCGCACCTTCGCTGGATGATGACCGTCGCGCCCGAGATCGAAGGGGTGCGTGCCCTGATCGAGCACTTTCGCGATCGCATCCTTTTCTCCATAGGCCACACCGCGGCGGACTACGCCGATTGCGTCGCCGCGCTGGGATGGGGAGCGTCGCACTTCACGCACCTCTTCAATGCCATGACCGGGCTCGAGCATCGCAGGCCGGGCGCGGTCGGAGCGGCCCTGACCTCGGTCGACGCCACGGCGGAGCTGATTGCCGACGGCATCCATGTCCATCCTGCCGTTCTCCGGATCGCCACGCTGGCCATGCCGCACCGCATCGCGCTCGTCACCGACGCGGTCCGCGCCTGCGGGATGCCGGAGGGAACGTACAAGCTCTACGAGCACGAATTCACCGTCGCCGACGGCGCCGCTCGCCTCGCCGACGGCACCCTCGCCGGCAGCGTGCTGACCATGCGCTGCGCGGTCCAGAACATGGTCGAGCTGGCCGGACTGCCGTTGGAGCTGGTCCTTCCGCTGGCGACCGAAGTTCCCGCGCGCATCCTCGGCATCGGCGATCGCAAGGGAAAGCTCGCACCGGGATACGACGCCGACTTGGTCGTCCTCACCGACCGTTTCGAGATTGCGGCAACGTACTTGCGAGGCCAGCCCGCGTGAACTGGGAAACCCTGCCCGACCACGACGTTCTCTCCGATCGCGCTTCCGAGATTCTTCTCGAAGAGATCCTCCGCAACCCGCGGTCGGTTCTCGGCCTGCCGACCGGAAGGACTCCGGTGAAGATGTATGAGCGCGCCGTCGCCGCCTGCGGACGCGCCTACCACTGCTTCCGCGATGTGGTGACGTTCAACCTCGATGAGTACGTCGGCATCGAGCGGACGCATCCCGGCAGCTACTTCACGTTCATGAAGCGGCACCTCTTCGATTTCGTCGACATCGATCCCGTGAACGCGCATATCCCGAACGGCGCGGCGGCTGACGTCGAGGCCGAGTGCGCGCGCTACGAGCGCGAGATCACCGCTGCCGGCGGCCTCGATCTCACTTTCCTCGGCCTCGGCAGCAACGGCCACATCGCCTTCAATGAGCCCGGCACGCCGTTCGACTCGCGCACGCGCTCCGTCACGCTCACCGAGTCGACGCGCGCCGCCAACGCCTCGCTCTTCCCCGACCGCAACGTTCCGACGCACGCCATCACCATGGGAATCGGCACGATCCTGGAGTCGAAGTCGATCGTGCTGCTCGCCAGCGGGGAGAAGAAGCGAGGCGCGATCGAGCGGCTTCGCAGCGGCGAGATCAGCGAGGAGTTCCCTGCCAGCGCCCTGTGGAAGCATCCCGATGTGACGGTGCTGACCGCATAGGCAAAAGGCGGAACACTGGTCACAGTGTGTGCCAAGTTGAGCGGCGAGGTCGGTACCTAGCTATGCCGCGAAGAGTCGAAGGACAGTATCGAGTTCTTGTCGCATCTCACTCCCAGCCACGATCGATTCCAGGATTAGTGGAACATCCGTGGGGATATATCGAGCGACTCTCGAAAACGCTGTCTGCGCGAGGAAACCGATGCGGCTGCGGTGCTCTCCGAAAGTTCCAACCTCACTTACGTGAATCTGTCGCAGGCGTTTGCCGAAAGTCTTCAACATCTCGATCGCTACCGTCATCGTTGGATCGATCTGGCGGGCATGACCGAGATCCAGGCAGAAACCTGCTTCGGGAAGAGCGGAGAAGATGTGCTGCATCTCTGCAACCGTGCGACCCGTCCGCTTGCGAAGGTCCATATTTTCAAGGCAGAGGCGTACCCCCAGAACCTCCCAGACCTTCGTATGCTGGATGAGGTCGGGATGCACGACAAGAGGCCAATTGCCGGGGAGTGAACAGAGGATCTCAACGATCTCTACTTCTCCAAAGATTGCGAACCTGCTCGGTGCATGAAATGACACGTATTCGAAGTGATCGAGAGGTAGCTGGTTCGCGGCAGCAGCAAGCGGTCTCAGCTCCGGTTCACGCAATGCGGAAAGCTCTATCGCTGTGATCTCCTCGTCCCCTCGCTGCAACTCGATGCCTTTTCGATAGTCGCTCTTGGCTAGTGCTCCGCTGGAAAAACCGATAGGCCTCATTCTCACCTCACCGTCAGAATACGCCGAAACGGAGGGTTAGCTCCTGCAGTCGAGAATCACATCGCAAAAACATTGTTTCCAATGCATCGCGAAAATCGTGACTAGCGTCGCGAGCATCAAGCCAAACCTTGCTCTGCAACGCATTTTCGATAGCCAACTCGTTCAGCTCGCTTCGCTTGGTCGGCTCCGACAAAATGCCCAAAAAACGGTCATAGGAAGCGAACAATCTCCGGCTGGTAGAGTCGTCAGGGAACTTCAGCAGCACTTCTGCCAGCGCGTCCAAAGGCGGCTTGCTGAGGTGATCCAGCACGTGAGTTGTCAGCCTTGACGGTAAGATGGCACGGTCCGCGCGAACCTCCTTCGCGTCGGCCGGAGGGTCGAGTTCAAAACTGAAACAGGCAAGCAAGCCGGCTACAAAGATCAGCTTGCGCGAAAACCTAAGCTTCACATTCCGCAGCCCCCATCCCTCCTTCTCACGTTCCCACATCTTCGCCGCATAGTCGCTGGCCATGGTTCGCCAATAGCGGACAACATCGTTGAGGAGGAAGTGAGGTATCACGTCCTTGGGCGGTTCCAACCGAGGAACACTCACGTCGTAGGTAATGTAACGATCCAGGATGTTTCGCACGACTCGATCCCGGACGAGAGGCTGGGTCACGGCAATCGACTCGAAAAGCAGGAGGATGCGTCGAGTCAGATTCTGGTTCGTGTCATGAATGCCGGCAATGTGATGAATGAGCTCATGGCTGTTCACCAGGACAGCGAAGGTCTCCGTCGGTCCAGGCGCCTTGAATCCTAGCAACTTCAGAAGAGAAGAGGTCTTTGCGACAAGATGGACGTGATTCGGGTCGGTCGGACCGTCGATGAGAATCGTCCAATCCACGTCGCTGGACTCCGTGACTTCTTCACGGCCTATCGAACCGTAGACAATTGTCGACGTATCTTCGCTTGCGAGTGAGGCTAGTGCCGCAAGTTTCGTTCTCAGTTCTGCCGTTCGGCTACGCGCTTCCGCGATGTACGGCCATTCCGTCTGGAGTCGACGACTCAGAACGTCTACCGAATTCCTTGGCTCCACTTGCAGCATCGTAGCGCATCATCTAAGGGTAGCGTTGGTTCGGTCAATTCTGACCGTATCCGCGTTCCTGCGACCTGAATTTGACGATCGCCAGATCGCAGGGAAGCGGAGCGCAAAACCCGGCACTATTCTCGCTCTGCGTCACGGATGAATGCCCGATGACGCACCGGTGAGGCGGCCTATCCTCGGAATCCTCTCGATCCTGCTCCTCTTTTTTCTCTACCGCGTCTTCGCCGTCTACACCGTCCGCTCGGGCGAGTGCCGGCCGAAGCCGGTGGATCCCAGGGTGCGCATCCTCACCCGCGACGAGGCGGGACGGCTGGTTTCCTTCCCGGAGCGCATCGGCTATCCGCGGCAGCAGCGGCCGCTGGTCGTCATGACCTACAACATCGAAGGTCACGATGAGCTGTACGACACCGACCACGCCGCGAAGATTGCCGCGACGATCAAGCAGTTCAAACCGGACATCGTCGGTCTGCAGGAAGTCCACGACCACACCTGGCAGGTCCGTTTTCGCAATCAGTTCGAGGAGATTCGCCGCCTGACCGGCATGAACGGCTTCTACGGCCGCAGCTACCACAGCCTCGGCGGCGATTTCGGCAACGCCATCCTCACACGCGGCGAGATCGTCTCCGCCGTCGTTCATCCCCTGCCGAGCGTCGGCGAGCCGCGCAGCGTGCTGGAGGCGGTCATCCGCATCGACGGCGCCACGCTCAACGTCTACGTCGCACACCTCACCTCCTGGGCGCGACTGAATGCGGCCACCCGAGGAGAGCAGCTCGATTGCCTGGCAAAACATGTCCGTACCAGTCGCTACCCCTACCTGCTCCTGGGTGATTTCAACGCGTCACCGGCGACAGCCGAGGTGGCGAAATTCGAGAAAGAAGACGCGATGCAACTTTGTGGGCCCGAAATCAAGCTGACCCATCCGCTGCTCGGGACGCGGATCGACTACATCTTCGCTGATTGGGGATGGCGGGTGGCCAGTACGAAAGCCCCCGCAACCGGGTCGTCGGATCACTATCCCGTCGTGGCTGAACTTTTCTGGAGCCGTGACTGATGGCGAAGACCAAAACGAAGGTGAAGACACCATGGATCGAGAAGAGACACGGATCACACGTCATCCGCGTGCCGATCATTCTCTTTGCCGCCCTGATCCTGGCCGTCACCGGACTGACGATCATGCTCTGGTCCGCCGAGCGCGGCGAAGACCCGCGCCTCAATGTCAAGAACGACGGCGACTTCTCGGCGCTGTTGCCGTCGATCGTCGGACTGACGCAATCGAGTCTGGAGGGTGGGAACGATGTCCAGCTACTCGAAAACGGCGATCAGTTCTTCCCGCTTCTCCTGCGCGACATCGCCGGCGCGAAGGAAAGCGTCCACGTCGAGTCGTACATCTGGTGGAAAGGAGCGATCTGCAACCAGATCGCGAACGCGCTCGCGGCAAAGGCGCGCAGCGGCGTCGAAGTACGGCTGCTCATCGACGCCTCCGGCGGCCACAAAATGGATAAAGAGCTGGCCAAGCTGATGCTCGACTCGGGTGTGCGCTTCGTCCGCTTCCATCGTCCCAGCCTGGCCAACCTCGGCCGTCTGAACAACCGCGACCATCGCAAGATGGCGATCATCGACGGCCGCATCGGTTACATCGGCGGATACGGATTCGCCCAGGAATGGACCGGCCATGGACAGGACAAGGATCACTGGCGCGACGCCGGTCTGCGCGTACAGGGCCCGATCGTCAATCGGATGCAGGGAGCCTTCAGCGAGAACTGGATCGAAGAGACCGGCGAGATCATGGCCGGCGAGAAGTATTTTCCGCATCTCCCGCAGGCAGGTTCCATACGCGCCCACCTCGCCTACACCTCGCCGACCGGCGGCGTCTCATCGGTGCAGTTGCTGTACTACCTGGCCATCAAAGCGGCGCACCGCGAGATCATCATCCAGAACCCCTACCTGCTGCCCGATGACGACGCCATGGCCGAGCTGGCCGCGGCCGTCAAACGCGGCGTCGACGTCAAGGTGATGGTACCGGCGACGACGTCGACGGACAGCCCGATCGTGCAGCACGCCAGCCATCACCGTTTCGGCCTGCTGCTGCAGAACGGCATCAAGATCTTCGAGTACAAAAAGACGTTGCTGCATCAGAAGGTGATCATCGTCGACGGCATCTGGTCATGCATCGGATCGACGAACTTCGACCGCCGCGCGCTTCAGCTCAACGACGAAGTGAGCATGGGTGTGCTCGATCCGGCGCTGGCCTCGCAGCTCAAAGCCGTCTTCGACGACGACATGAAGTTCTGCCAGCAGCGCCACTTCGAGGAGTGGCAACATCGCGGCCTTTGGCACAAAGCCGTGGACGGGCTGGCATATCTGGCAAGCTCGCAGTTGTGAGGAAGCAGTGATTGGTGGGTGGATTGGTTGTCGGTTGTCGGTTATCGGTTGTCGGAAGTCGTAGCTCGCATGCCTATGTTCCGGACCCCCGACAACTGACAACCGACAACCGACAACCAATCGACTAATCTACTAATCTACTGCTTCCCCATGGCCACCCTGCCTGTCGAAGGACGCTGGTCGATCAAGTCGATCGCCAATGACGACGTGGCGGAAGCTCTGGCGTTCCTGCGGCGCGATCCGCTCATCAACGTCTACCTCATCTCGCGCATCCTCGAGGAGCGCTTCGCACCGTCGACACAGACGGTGGAGGTGCGGCACAACCGCGAGGTCGTCCTGGTGGCCTCGCTGGCGACGAACATCGTCCTGGCCGGCGACCACGAGCTGCCACAGGAGGTCACCGAGACCGCCATTGCCGTCATCGCCGAGCGCATCCTCACGCGCATGCTGCCTGTGCGGGCGATCATCTCGCCGGCGCATCTGGTGGAGATGCTCTGGTTGCGGCTCCGGACGCGGCTCGATCCTCCCACCGTCGTGCGGATGAATCAGCCGGTCTACGCGATCCGAGGACGACTCGACTATCCCGATCTGAAGGAGTCGCGCTATACCACCATGCGCGACCTCGAAGCGCTCGTCCCCGCCTGCGCAGCCATGCATCGCGAGGAGGTCGGCATCGATCCGCTCGACCGCGATGCCGCCGGCTACCGGGAACGGGTGCGGGAGCTGGTCGAGCAGAAGCGCTCCGTGATCCGCGTCGTCGATGGCGCCATCGCCGCGAAGTGCGAGTACTCGGCGGTCACCAACGAGACCGTGCAGTTGATGGGCGTCTGGACAGCTCCGCGGTTCCGCCGCCGCGGCTACGCCCGCGCGCTCCTTCGTGAGGTGTGCGGCCACTGTGCGCGAAAGGGAAAGACGGTGACGCTCTTCGTGAACGACTTCAACCTGCCGGCGATCGCGCTGTACGAGGAGCTGGGATTTCAGCGCATCGGGATGAATCGGGCGTTGATCTGGTGACACCTGCACCGCGGGCAAGGCGTGAACATTGCACAATTCAGCGGAGCCCGGGATTTACGCGGCGAGGAACCGCGTACCAGGCCGGAGGTGGAAATGGCCGAGGTTGGCACAGTCAAGTGGTTCAATAACGACAAAGGCTACGGCTTCATCAAACGCGATACCGGCGAAGACGTTTTCGTGCACCACAGCGCCATCCAGGCGCAGGGATACCGGACGCTGAATGAGGGAGAGCGCGTGGAGTTCGACGTCAAGCAGGGCCCGAAGGGTTTGCAGGCCGAGAACGTCCGCCGTGCGGAGGAAGCGCGTACCGCCTAGCTCTCGCCCGGCCCGAAACGCGCCATCACGCAGGCTCCGAGCGTGCCACCCACCGCGAGCGCGGGAAGAGCCGCCCCCTGTCCTTTGAGCGCGAGCAACAACGCCGCAAGCCCGCCGGCGATGAGGATGAGAGTGCGCAACGCTACGTCCTGTAGATCGAATCGCATGATGTGGGTTGCGGCGATTGGAGCGCCCGTGGGGGTTATTGTAACAGATGCCATCGTCTGCTCGAAAAGCCTTAACCACAGAGACACAGAGGTCACAGAGAAAAACGAGCCTCTGTGTCCTCTGTGCCTCTGTGGTCAGAGCCTTTTTTTCGGATGTTGTTTACATCCTCTCCGGTACCGGAATCCCCAGCAGCCCGAGAGTGGCCACCATCGTCTGACGAAACACCTCGGCGCATACGGCGCGGCGCTGGCGTTCGGCGGGGTCCTTCTCGTTGAGGATCGGATACTTGTGGTAGAAGCTGTTGAACTTCTGCGCCAGCACGAACAGGTCGTGGGTGATGATCGACAGCTCCAGCGCCTCGGTGGCGCGGCGGATCGCGGCAGGCAGCTCGGCGCTCAGCCGCACCAGTTCCCACATCTCGTCGGTCAACCCCTCGGTGAGCGTCAGCTCGTCGAGTGAGGCATCGTCGAGCCGGGCGTCGACGCCGCGCTCGGCCATCTTGCGGAAGATGTTCTCCACGCGGACAGTCGAATACTGCAGGTATGGGCCGGAGTCGCCCTCGAACGTCAGCGCTTCGTTGAAGTCGAAGGCGATGACCTTGTTGCGGCCGTACTTGAGCATGAAGTAGCGAAGCGCGGCCACGGCGATCTGGCGTCCGAGCTGTTCCAACTCCTCCCCCGTCAGCCCTTCGCCTCTCCCCTCGCGCACCGACTCCGCGGCTTTCGACTGCAGCGCGTCGAGCAGATCGTCGGCTTTGACACCCAGCCCTTTCCTGCCCGACATCTCCAGGTACGGTTTCTTCGCATCCTCTTCGGAGACGTCGATTCCAAGCGCCTTCGCGGTGGCCGGGGTCAGCGCCACCATCTCGTACGAGAAGTGGATCGAATTCTCCGCCTCGCGGGCATGTCCGAGCTGCCGGACCCCTTCCTTCACGACTTTTTGCAGATAGGCCTGGCGAACGTCTATGACGTTGACCACTCTCTGCGCCCCGCCGAACCGCGGCGCGTCTGGGGAGCCAGCGCCGCTCGTCGTCTCCCACAGTACGTGGCCATCGGGGTAGGTCGAGAACTCGAGGAAGTTGAAGGTGCGGTCGAGCAGACCGAACTTCCAGAGCTGATAGGCGATGTCCTTGCCGGTGTAGGTGACCGTGCCATTGGAGCGGACGAGGATCTTGTCCGGCTCGTTCATCCCTTCGAACTCGGCGCTTTCGTCGAGCTTCATCACCCAGCAGTCTTTGTGCTTCCCTTCCGTTTCCTGGATGACGGCACCGCTCGCTTTCAGCAATTCGAAGGCCCGGTCCCAGAAGTGGAGCGTGATGATGTCGCTCTCTTTCGGCAGCAGGTCGTACGTGATCCCGAGCCTTAGCATCGTGGCGATATGGAGCCTGACGATGGCGCGGGCGATGGTCGATGCGAATTCGAAGGTGTCTCCTTGGTGGTGCTCGATGTCGTGCAGCGTGTCGCGCCGCCACTGTTGCGCCTCGGGATGCGCGGCGTAGTAACTGGCCATCTTCGAGTAGACGTCCCAGCAGTAGTAATCGAAGCGGACACCCGGGTCGTCGATCATTGCTTTGACCTCGGCCAGCGATTTCGGCTCGAGATGCCGGAAAGCGACGACGACGTCGGCAACCTGCACACCGGTGTCATCGATGTAGTTCTGCGTCTCGACGCGGTAGCCGAGCCACTTCATGCAGCGGACGAGCGTGTCGCCAAGAACCGAGTTGCGGAGATGGCCGATGTGGGCAGCCTTGTTGGGATTGATGTTCGTGTGCTCGACGATGACCCGCTCGCCGGTCGGTGAGGCCGGCGCCATCACACTGCGGATGTGCGCCGCGGTAAAGGCGCCTCGGTCGAGGCGGAAGTTGAGGTAACCGGCCCCTTCGATGGTCACCGACTGCACGAACATCGGCAGATGGAGGCCGTCCACCAGCGCCTCGGCGAGCTCGCGCGGCTTGCGCTTCAGCGCCTTGGCCAGCTCCAGGCAGACCGGCGTGGCCAGGTCTCCCATCGCCAGGCGCGGCGGAGCCTGGAGAACGACGCGCTCGATGGCGTGGCCGAAGAGCGTCAGCACGCGCGAGGTCAATGTTTCGGTGAGTTGCTCGGTAATCTGTTCCAGGATCACGTAGTGCTCCGTTCCAGCAGCGACTGGCCCGTCATCTCCTTCGGCTGCTCGATGCCGAGGATATCGAGGATGGTCGGCGCGACATTCTGAAGCGCGCCGCCGCCGCGCAGCGAGCCGAAACGCTTTTGCGCGTCGACGAGGATCAGCGGCACGGGGTTGGTAGTGTGTGCGGTGTGCGGTTGCCCGGTGGCCGGATCGAACATCAGTTCGGCGTTGCCGTGGTCCGCGGTGATGAGGGCTACGCCATCGACCTCATCAACAGACTTGAGAATCCGATCGATCGCGACGTCCGTATCGTGGACCGCTTCGACCGCTGCCTTCATCACGCCGGTGTGACCGACCATGTCGGGATTGGCGATATTCATGATGATGACGCCGAATTTCTTCGATGCGATCGCCTCGACGACCTTGTCAGCCAGCTCGACGAGCGACATCTCCGGATCGAGATCGTATGTGGCCACCTTCGGCGACGGGACGAGGATCCGTTCCTCGCCGGGTGACTTCGTGTCGGAACCGCCGTTGAAGAAGAAGGTGACGTGGGCGTACTTTTCGGTTTCGGCGATGCGGAGCTGCTTCAGGCCGGCGTGCGAAAGCACTTCGCCGAGGTGGTTCTTCACCTCCTGCGGCGGGAAGAGCACCGGCAGCGTCCAGTTCTCGCGATACGAATTCATCGTGGCGAGATGGACCTTCGGCTGCATGGCGCGATGAAAGCCGTCGAACTCGTTGTCCTTGAACGCGGTAACGATCTCGCGCATCCGGTCCGCGCGGAAGTTGAAGAAGACGAGCGAATCGCCGTCTTCGATCCGCCCGCGGTGTGCCCCTTCCGGCGTCAGCACGGAGATCGGCTCGACGAACTCGTCGGTCACACCCTGTTCGTAGAAACGCCGCAGCGTTTCCAGCGGGATTTTCGTCTCCGTGCCGACGCCGACCGTCATCAGGTCGTAGCCGCGCTGCACGCGATCCCAACGTTTGTCGCGGTCCATGGTGAAGTAGCGGCCGATGACGGTGGCCAGATGCGCCTGCGGTTTTCCGTCGATGTGCGCGAGAAGATCGCCGAGGTACTTCTCGGCCGACTTCGGCGGCGTGTCGCGGCCGTCGAGGATGGCGTGGACGAAGACATCCTTCGCCCCCAGTGCGATGGCGGCATCGACCAGGCCGTGCAGGTGCGATTGCATCGAGTGGACGCCGCCGTCCGACAAGAGGCCGGCGAAGTGAATCGCCTTCCCCTGCCTGACGGCGTCGACCAGCACCGGATTCGCCTCCAGCTCGTGCCGCGAGACCGCTTTGCCGATGCGGACGATGTCCTGATCGACGATGCGGCCTGCTCCGATGTTGAGATGCCCGACCTCCGAGTTCCCCATCTGGTTGCGCGGCAGACCAACGGCGCGCCCCGAGGCTTCGAGCGTCGTCCACGCCGACTCCCGATACAGCCGGTCAAAGCACGGTGTCTCGGCCTCGGCGATGGCATTCGATTCGGATTCCTTGCGGCAGCCGAAGCCGTCGATGACGATGAGGATGAGAAAGGGTCGGTCGGACATGATTGCGGCTCCGCCGCGTTGTCGGTTATCGGTTGTCGGGGGCGGGAAGACGATTTCTCCAGCTCCTCTCGCGGACGGCGAACCATATCAAAACGCGCCGAGACCTCCGACCGGCCTTCAAACCGACAACCGACAACCGACAACGCGGCGAAGCCGCATCCCCTCGAACCCTGCTACACTTTCGGCACTAGCACTCAGCACCGCGGGAGGGGGCGGACCCATGAAGACCTGGGAGTACAAGATCATCAATGTCCGGTCGGAGAATTACTCGATGGATCCGCGGCGGGCCGAGGAGTTGAATCGGCTCGGCGACGACGGATGGGAGCTCGTGAGCATCACCTCGATCAATTTCAAGACCGGCGCCACCGATCACATCGGCATGGTCTTCAAGCGGGAGAAGCAACAGCCCCCCGCGTAACTGCTACAGTTCCCTGGAATCAACCGGAGTGACATCCCATGCCGAAGAAAATCCTCCTCGCGGATGACAGCATCACCATTCAGAAGGTCGTCGAGCTCACGTTTTCTGATGGCGACTATGAGGTGACCGCGGTCAACAACGGCGCGAAGGCAATCCAGAAACTGGCCGAGATGCGGCCCGACATCATCCTCTCGGACATCATCATGCCGGAGAAGAACGGCTACGAGGTGTGCGAGTACGTGAAGTCGCATCCGGAGTATCGCAATATCCCCGTGATCCTGCTGACCGGCACGTTCGAGCCGTTCGATCCCGATCGTGCCGACAAAGCCGGCTGCGATGCGGTGGTGACGAAACCGTTTGAGTCGCAGAGCCTCATTCACAAGGTCGAGGAACTGATTCAGAACAGTCAGTCCAACACGGCCGCCGCCGAACAGGAACCTGCCGCGGCGGTCGCAGATCCCTTCGCGCACGACAACGACATCTTCTCGGCCGCTCCGCCGGTGACGCCGGCGTTCTCCGCGGATATGCCGTTCGACGCACCATCCGAGGATTTCGCCGGCGAAACGCGTGCCTTCTCGCGCATGAGCTTCGAGGAGATGCAGCAGACGGCGAATGAGCCGAGCCTGCCGACGACCGCGCCGCAGCCCGCGATGCCGGAGCCCGAGGCTCCCCCGCTCGTGCCGCCGTCAATCGAGGCATCGCCATGGGACGAGGCACCGTCGGCATTCGGCGGCGAGACGCGCGCATTTCCCCGCATGAGCTTCGAGGAGATGCAACAGATGGCAGCAGAGCCGCCGGCTGCTCCGCCGCCTCCTCCGGCTCCCGAGCCGTCGCCGTGGGATGAGCCGCAGGACGATGCTTCGACGCGCGCCGTTCCCAAGATGAGCTTCGAAGAGATGCGTCAGATGGCCGAGGCGTCACAGGAACAGCCGGCGCCATTCGAAATACCCAATCCGCCGCCGGAGCCGGAAGCATCGCCGTGGGATGAACAGCCGGCGGCATTTGCCGGTGAGACGCGCGCCTTCACGCGCATGAGTTTCGAAGAGATGCAGCAGTTGTCGTCGACTCCCGCCGCATCACCCGAGCCCGAGCCCGTTTGGTCTCCGACCGCGGATCCGTTCGCGGAACAGGCGCCCGAGCAGGCCGCGGAAGAACCCGAATGGGCGATACCGGCGCCGATGCCGGAAGAGGTCAGCGAACCGCTCGTCAACAGTCAGATCACCGACGATGTGAATCCGCAGATTACCGACGTCAACCCCCAGATCACGGACGTCAACTCACAGATCACCGACGTCAACCCGCAGATCACGGATCTGACCGACGAGCAGGTCGACCGCATCGCCCGCCGCGTGGTGCAGATGATGTCGGAACAGGTCGTCCGTAACATCGCCTGGGAAGTCATCCCCGACCTTGCCGAGATGGTGGTGAAGGAGAGGATCCGCCAGCTCGAAGCGGAGGCGTGAAGGGGTTGCAAGGTTGCTGAGTTGCAGGGTTGCTGAAACCCAGTAACCCAGCAACTCAGCAACCCAGCAACCCAATGAAGATCTACACCCGCACCGGTGACACCGGCGAGACGTCGCTGTTCGGCGGCGCGCGCGTCCGCAAAGATGATGCGCGGATCGAGGCGTACGGCACGATCGACGAACTGAATTCGTTCCTTGGGATTGCGCGCGCGAGCTGGCCGTCGTCATCGTTCGATGGCGAGCTGCATCTCATCCAGTCGGACTTGTTCGATATCGGTGCGCATCTGGCGTCGCCCGGCACGTCGCGTTTCGCAGGCCCCGATCCGGCGCGGGTGGCGGCGTTAGAGCAGGCCATCGACACTATGGAGTCCGAGCTCGCGCCGCTCAAGTCGTTCATCCTCCCTGGCGGCAGCCTCGCCGCCGCGCAGCTTCACGTGGCCCGCACGGTCTGTCGCCGCGCGGAACGTCTGGTCGTCGCACTCCGCGATGCTGACGAGGCCACGAAGGCCTCGCTCACCTACTTGAACCGGCTGTCGGACTTCCTGTTCGTCGCGGCGAGGTTCGCGAACCATAAGCACGGTGTGGCCGACGTTCCGTGGACGCGGTAGGTTCCCTGGCGAGCGCTAGGGATCACATAGCCATCACAGCCATCACATAAGATCAACAAAGCTAAGTCGTGATAGATCAACATTTAGCGTTAGTGTGTAGCAGTATCGATCAGGGACGACGCTCGGATTTTCGATCACATAACTTAAGCGTAAAGCTAGTCGTCTCGATAAAGTGTGTAATTGAGACGTTTGACGTCTTAGGGAGTTCGAGCCCACTACACTTCGTCGAGAATCTTCTCGCGTCTGGCTGCGTATTCGTGTTCGTCTAACAAACCCTGTGATTTCAGAGCCGCCAGATTCCTCAGACGCTCTTCAATTTGCAGGTGGGCAGATCCCGAGGGCAATCCCTCGCGATTCGGCTGTGCTCCGCCAGCAGCGGCATTGATGTCGTTCATTAGCGCAACCTCATCGAAGACGGTCACGCCTTTTTTGTTTCGCGTTAGGTTGGAATAGACACGACCGAGTCTCAGGGTCTCCTGTCGAAGATCTGCGCTTCCTGGGGTGGCTTTCAACTGTGCCAACGACGCATGGTAAATAGACCGAGCTTTCATAACGGCATCCCGAGCTTTCGCTGATGCGTTCTCGTTGGACACGACTATCGCAACTATGCCTCCGAAAATTAGAAGCCTCATAAATATGCTGCCCATGTTTTCCATATCGTGCTCCGTCAGCATCAGAGTAACAGTACGGCTGTCTGCCTGCTAATTTCGCTCGCTTTAGCCATCATCCCGTCTATAGCTGCATTTCTCACACTCTCACTGGAATCGTCGGCACCGTGTACCCCGTCGAGAGCCCTTCTCCCCCAGCGTTTTTCAGCTGGGGGAGAAGGTGCCGAAGGCGGATGAGGGGCGTGGATCTTGCCGAGCAGCGGACTATTTACATGAATGGGCGGTGGGAAACTCATGAAAACACGCAACTTCAGCGCGAGAACCGCCCCCTCATCCGCCTTCGGCACCTTCTCCCCCCGCAAGAAACCGCGGGGGGAGAAGGACTCTCGACGAGAGGAGTGGTAGTGCTTCAAGAACGCTGTGTTCGATGTGGCGTCGGATCGGTGCCGCGTCAGCGGCACTGCAATCACGGAAGCTCTTGCGACATGGTTGTTCGGCGCCGATGGCGCTGGATCGGGGCGCGTCACGCAACTTCCCCCATTGCGTTTCTTCACCTGCATCAGGTTGCTAGAGATTTCCACTTCCATCTGTCGAGCATGCTCGGCAGACTTCCAGAGCCGCTGACGCGGTACAAAACGAGGGACGTCGGGCGTCGACAAGCCTTAGGCCGCTTCGCCGACAAAACCCTCGACGAGCGCCTACCATCCAGTCGTTTTCGATCCCTGCCGGGGGAATTTTGAGTCAGCTCCGCTGGACACTACTCCGCCTCCCTCCTTTTCGGCGGATTCGCGGAGTTGCGCCAGGCGGACCACCACAGATCGCGCAGCAGCGAGGCACCGGCAGCGAGACGCTCGGCGGCAAACGTCTTCCCTTCCGGTAATGACGGTTTGCGGAAGACGTCGAAGCCGCCGGCCTTGTCGATGCGATAGACCTCTTCGACCAGTGCGTTCGACTGGCGGATGAATGTGATCGCGGTGTCGAAGTAATCGGTGCGCAACCGCGGCGCGGTCATCTTCGTCACGATGTCGTTCGTGCTGATGGCGTGGGAAACGAAGTCGGACTCGAAACGCGCGTGGATCTGGCAGTCGTTGGCGTAGCCGTTCGGGTTGGGCATGATCCAGCCGTTGTAGCTGATCGTGTCGTGCAGCGGGTTCGAGGCGTCGGCCACGAAATGCCCCAGGACGCCTGAGTCGCGGACGATGTCGCGCTCGATGAAGAGGCGGTCGGGAGACCCCGGCACCGCGCTGCGCCACAGACGCCATTCGACGGTGAGCTGCTCGCACATCTCGGCGATCCTCCACGGCAGAAAGCCGGGATCCGAGTTCCGGATGCCGTACCGCCGCAGCGTGCCGGACGTGGTCAGGAGCGCCAGGAACGAGTATCGGTCACGTGGCAGTTGAAGGGCGGCGATGTACTCGTAGTTCATCACGTGGTCGGGAGCGTTCGACGCGTCGAGCGCCGGTCCGCCGCCCCGCCAGCGGTCAGGGTTCGGTCCAAGCCAGACGAGCTGCGGGAACTGGCGGTAGAAGAACTGCGGCATGTCGGTCGGCAGCCCGAAGGTAGCTGCCTCGTTTGCCATCAGGTGGCCGGCCTGGCCCCAGGCGAAGGCCGGAACAGCGCCTAGTGAGAGGAGAAGTGCGAGGAGGATTCGTTTCACGGAGCGCGCATTGTAGTGAAACGAAAACGGCCCCGCGTGACGCGGAGCCGCTGATCAAAATCCAATTGGTCGGGGCAAGAGGATTTGAACCTCCGACCTCACGGTCCCGAACCGTGCGCTCTAACCAGGCTGAGCTATGCCCCGGGAGTTCAAACACGCCGGAAGGCGCGAAAAAGAGACGCGGATTCTAGGGGAACCGCGCAGCCGGGTCAAACCGGACCCCCGCGAGGTTCATTCCGTCAGAAGCGCACGGCCAGTCCGGTGCTGACGATCAACGGACGGACGTTCATCGTCACCGACGACGATGTGCCGACGAATGTCGCCGTCGACTTCGATTCGACCGGGATGTAGCGCGCATCGGCGAAGAGGCCCCAGCGCTTTGCAAGGTTGAATTCGAGCCCGCCGTCGACGACCAGTCCGGTGGGATCTTTGAAGTGAATCCCGGTTGCCGAGCTCCCTACGGAACGATTGACGTTGTGAAGGATGACGTGCGCGATGCCCACGCCGAGGTAAGGACGGACCGTGCCATGTTGCGACACGTGCCACTGGAGGAGTGCCGAAAGAGGATAGATCTTCGCGCGCCCGAGCTCCGCCGTGGCGATGAAGTCGGAACCGATGGTCCGCACGCGCAACTGTGACTCGAGCGCCGCGGCTTTCGCTTCGATCGACACGCGATCCGTCACGAAGAAATCGAGTCCGGCACCGGCGCCTCCTCCCGTGCCGAACTCCGGATCGAATCGAATGCCGGGCGTAAACGAGAGATTGTGGCCGGTACGTCGAGCGCCCTCGGCGTCGAGGAGAAGATCGATCCGCCGTTGCGCTGCAAGCGGCGCGGCGGCGAGAACGGCCAGAAGCGCGATCGACAGCCTGTACATAGCGGTGACAATGCAGCAAGAACCATGCGCCGCGGCCGGCGGGCGGAATCCCCTCTCCTCGCATCGTCGTTTGCACCGGCGAAGGGGGACGTGTTTATGTCCAAGCGTTTCATCACCTTACTCATGATCGTTGCCGCGCCGCTGCTGGCGCAGCAGCCGCAACAGAAACCGAGCCCGCAGCCGTTCGGCGAGAGGGTCGACGTGAATCTCGTGCAGCTCGATGCGATCGTGACCGATTCCCGCGGCAATCAGATGCTCGGCCTCGGCAAGGACGACTTCATCGTCACCGAGAACGGTATGGCTCTCCCGGTCGATTCGGTCGATTACTTCACGAACCGCCGCCTCATCAACGCGCCCGAATCGGCCGCGGCCTTCAAGGTCGAGCGCGTCCATGACGAGCGGTATCTCATCTTTTTCTTCGACAAGGTCACGTCCGATTTCGCCTCGCAGGCCGAGATGATCCGGGCCCGCAACGACGCCTTCCGGTTCCTCGACGACCGGCTGCGTCCCGAGGATCGGGTGGCCATCGTCGGTCACGACGTGAGGCTGAAGGTCTACAGCGACTTCACCTCCGACAAGGCCAGGATCCGCCGCGCGTTGAACGACGCCACGGCATACGGCCTCGGCATCCGCTCCAAGGACAGCTCCGGCACCGGCCCGTCGCTGCTCGCCAACATGGACATCGATCGGATGATCAACAAGACCGGTTCTGTTTACGAGGCCCTCGATCTCCTCGGCGATGCGCTGCGCCCGATTCACGCGCGCAAGGATGTCGTCATCTTCTCGAACGGCATCATCGGACCCGATGAAGAGGTGCGCGGCAACATCGTGATGACCCGCAGCCGCTACTACGATCCGATGATCGAGTCGCTCAACAGCGCGGACGTGACGCTCTACCCGGTCTCGCTGCAGAGCGGCATCAACGAGCCGGAGTTCGTACACCAGAATCTCTCGACGATGGCCAGCGACACGAACGGGCGTTACTACCGCCTCCACACGAGCTACATCTCGCCGCTGCAGCAGATCGAAAAGCAGACGGCCGGGTACTACCTCATCAGCTACTACACGAAGAAGCGCCCTGGCGAGCACGGCTTCCAGAAGGTCAACGTCGCGCTGCGCAACCCCGAGTTCAAGGTCAGCGCGAGGTCGGGTTATTCATACGGCGACTAGCTCAGCTTCCCTGACTCCCGGAGTCCATGAATACACTCCCGGAGTCCATGAATACACTCCCGGAGTCCATGAATACACTCTCGGAGTCCATGAATACACTCCTGGAGTCCATGAATACACTCCCGGAGTCCATGAATACACTCCCGGAGTCCATGAATACACTCCCGGAGTCCATGAATACACTCCCGGAGTCCATGAATACACTCTCGGAGTCCATGAATACACTCCCGGAGTCAATTAATACACTCCCGGAGTCCGTTAACGCACTCCCGGCGGAGGCGATAACGGCCTTCCAGAGGTGTGTCCCAAAAAGAGGACAGGAATTCGGGTCAGCCGGAGAAGATGCGGCAATCGGACGACCGCCTCCACCCTCTGTGACGTTACTTGCTCAGGCGGATCCGCTCACCCGGCCCGAGCTGCGCAAGCTTCCACAGATCGTCGGATACCACCGTCGCTGGCTGCAGATAGCCGCCGGTGACGGGGTGGTCCGGCCCCATCGCCACGAGGCTCCCATCAGGGTGCCATTGCAAGGTGCCGAACTGCATCCCGCACGATGGAAGATTCGCTGATGGCACGAACGGCGATGTTTCGATCGGCCGCAGGCGAATGCCGACGCGGTTGAGTTGCGCGGTTACTTCCCATTCTTCGGGGAGTGTGGGCGCATCGTGAGGGCCGGAGATGATGCGGATGTCATTCTTCTGCCGCGCGAGATCCGCCCCCTCATCCGCCTTCGGCACCTTCTCCCCCAAAAAGCGGGGGAGAAGGCTCTCGACAGTTGAGCCGCGCGAGTAGGATGCTTCCCTTTTCAACGATCGTATTGCCATCCCAGCTTTCACCACCGCCGGCGCTTCCGCGTAACGTGCCCGCATCTCGTCGATACCGCCCTCGATCGCGAGATAGCCACGCAATCCTCCGTGGAAGCGGCCGAGGTTCAGCTCCTCTCCGGCGGCGAGCGTGAACGTCTGCACGTTTCCGCCGCCGTCGCAGAACGCGGCGCGGCGCGGCATGCGGAACCGGAGGCGCGGCGCGACGAGGACGCACTCCAGCAGAGGCGCATCATCCTCATTGTCGGCAGCCCGGTTGGCCAGAGCCGCGGCCAGAGCGTCGAACGGACCGCCAGGGGAAACCCCGTAGCTGGCGCGCTTCCAGTCGCGTGCACCAACGATCGTGGTGAGCTGCCCGGGAGCAACGACCTCCGCGACGATCTCGCCGCCGCTTTCGATGTCTGCAACCGTCGGCGCGTCAAAACTATCGATCGAGGCCGGACGAATGTCGATCGCATCGCCGGGCGCAAATCGATTGGGCGGGTCCGCGTGCGGGTCCCACAACGTCGCGTTCGTCCGGCCGAGGAGGTTCCAGCCGCCCGGCGAATCGACGGGATAGAAGCCAGCCATGGCACCGGCGATGGCGAAGCTGCCGCGCGGGACGAGGTTGCGCGACGTCGTCCGGCGCGGCATCCGCCACTCATCGGGCCAGCCTTCGAGATAGGCGAACCCGGCGCGAAAGCCGAGGTAACGGGCAGTGAGGCGGATCGACGGGACGCGCTTCAGGAAATCGCCCCGCGCCAGGTGCGCATGGGCGAGGAGCTCGTCGAGGTCGGGGCCGGAGAAATCGACGTCGATGACGTGCGTGCGCGGTGTGAATGCGATCGGCGGCACGTCGTCAAAATCAATCGCCGGCTCGCCATTAAACACGACGTAAAGAGACTGCTGGCCGACGACGCAGGCCACGCCGTGCGGGTGCTCGTGCAACGCGGCCGCGCGTGCATGCAACTCCGCCGCGGTGACGTCCTCGCCGAAATCGGCGAGGAGTCCACGGTCGCCGGCCCGCGTCACTTTCGGCTGCATGTGCGCTGATGGTAACGTGCCGCTCCATCATGGCAAACGACCACGTACATCAGGGATGCAACCACGGCTCGATCCTTCAGGATGTTGCACGCCAGGCGATGATCGATCGCGGGCTCGCGCCCGATTTTTCCGCCGAGGCGCAGAAACAGGCGGACGGGATCAGCGGCGCCGCAAACGAGACGGACGCTTCGATCCGCGACCTCCGCGATCTTCTCTGGTGTTCGATCGACAACGACGACTCCCGCGATCTCGATCAGCTCACCGTCGCCGAGGACCTCGGCGGAGGAAACGTCCGGGCCATGGTGGCGGTGGCCGACGTCGATGCCGTCGTCAAGAAGGGCTCGCCGATCGACGATCACGCGCGGCAGAACACGACGTCGATCTACACGGCCGCGCGCATCTTTCCCATGCTGCCTGAGAAGCTGTCGACGAACCTGACCTCGCTCAACGAGCACGAGGAACGGCTGGCGATCGTCATGGACATGGTCGTCGCGTCCGACGGCTCGGTCACGAAAGGCGATGTGTACCGGGCGCGCGTCCACAACAAGGCGCAACTCGCGTACAACGCCGTCGGCATGTGGCTCGAAGGGCACGGCGACATGCCGCCGAAAGTGAAGGGGGTTCCCGGTCTGGCCGAAAATCTCAAGCTGCAGGATCACGTCGCGGATGCCATGAGGGAGTTGCGGCACGAGCACGGCGCTCTCGACCTCGAGACGATCGAGGCGCGGGCCGTCATGAGCGACGGGCATGTCGTCGATCTGCAGGTGGAGGCGCGCAATAACGCCAAGAACCTGATCGAGGACTTCATGATCGCCGCCAACGGCGTCACCGCGCGCTTCCTGACGGCGAAAGGGTTCTCCGGCCTGCGTCGCGTGGTCCGCTCGCCGGAACGGTGGGACCGCATCGAGGCCATCGCCGCGAAGTACGGCGAGAAACTGCCGGCCGATCCGGATTCCGTCGCGCTCGAGGAGTTCCTGGTCCGCCGACGCAAGACCGACCCGCTGCGCTTTCCCGATCTGTCGCTGGCCATCGTCAAGGCCATGGGCGCGGGCGAGTACATTGTTGAGAAGCCGGGCCAAACCTCCATCGGACACTTCGGCCTGGCCGTGCGCGATTACACGCACTCGACCGCGCCGAACCGCCGCTTCCCTGACCTCATCACGCACCGGCTGGTCAAGCCCGCGCTCGCGGGTGGAAAGCCGGGCTACACCGACGACGAGCTGGCGGCGCTGGCCCAGCATTGCACCGAGGCGGAGGATGCGGCGAATAAGGTGGAGCGTCAGGTTCGCAAATCTGCCGCGGCCTGCATCCTCGAGCCGCGCGTCGGCCAGCGTTTCGACGGAATCGTCACCGGTGCCTCGGAGAAAGGTACCTGGGTCCGCGTCTTTCACCCGCCGGTTGAGGGGAAGGTCATCCACGGTGCGCATGGAATCGACGTCGGCGACCGCGTCAACGTGAAGCTGGTCGACGTAAACGTCGAACGCGGCTACATCGACTTCGTGCGCTGAACAGTCGAACTTGCAAGCGCCAGGAGAAAAAGCGCTGGCGCGATGACGTGCATCAAGAGCCGGTCGGCCGTGACGGCGATCAGGTCGGACACCACCCAGTCCGTGGCGACATACACGCCCGCGTAAACGGCGAGCATGGCGACGATGACGCTGATGGCCACCCTGGCCGCGCGACGGTCGAGGCGCCACGCAAGCACTGCCGCGATGACGACGGCGATCCAGAAAAGGCCCCAGCGCGGGAAGAGGAACATGTGCACAGGAAACGCCGCCAGCGCGTCGCCAAGATGGTGCAGCTTTCCGAAAATCGTCGGCAGCATGCGGAGGATGTCCTCTTCGTCGCCGGCAGGAATGCGCGCGCGCCAGACGAAGAGGGCCATTGCCGCGATCACGGTCGTGATCGCCGGAATCACGATCCGTTTACGGAAGACGAAGGCCCCGATGACGAGGAAGACGAGCGCAAACGGCAGACCTTCGCTTTTCGTCAGCACGAGGAACGCGAGCCATAGGCCGAAGCGGATGGTGCGGTCGCGCGGTTGCGAGGTTGCGCGGTCGCGCGGTGGCAAAACCTCTTCGACCAATTCGAAGAAGGCTCCCGCCGCGAATGCGGCGAGCGCGATGTCGCTATAGGCCGACAGCGCGCCGCCCTCGGGTTCGACGGCGAATTGCGGGATCCAGACGAGGAGTGCGGCGCACCAGGAACCCGCAGCGGGAGAGACCAGGCGGTCGATCCGTTCGCGTATCAGCAACGCGAAGGCAGCCAGGAAACCGAGGTATAGCCAGCGAAGCTGGCGGTCATCGAAATCGTGGGTGACGCCGAGGATCACGGCACCGTCGAGCGGGATCAGGATCGGATAGTGATTGCGCGGATCGAGCGTCGCACCGCGAAAGAACGGTCCGTCGATGGCGCGTTCATGCGCGATCCCCTTCGCCTTCAGCACCCAGAACGCACGGCCATCGAAATCGCTGAGAGGAGTGATTGCCGCGACGAAGGTGAGCGCGATGAGAGGAATGCACATCACGATTGTGGGGATGGCAAGGTGAGGAGTGGGTTGCACGGTTCGAGGGCGGTGCATCAGCTCCCACACCCCACTCCCTACTCCCCACACCACGATCAACGCCAACGCAATAACCAACGGCACATGCGCGACACCGGCGAGAAAGAGGAGCGCGCCCGTCAGCCCGGCGCCGAAGAGAAATGCTTCGCCGATGCCGCGGCGCCCGATGCTCCAGCCGACGAGTGGGAAGAGGACGAACGTGACGAGGAGTCCGATCATCGTGGCCAGAGAAAATCGGTGCGGCCGTTCAACTCGCGCGTGGCGACGAAAGCGTAGACGTCGCCGCTGACGATTGGCACTTTGGTAACCGGCCAGGAGACGAAGGCGTGCGGATCGAACGGGAACGATATGCCTCCGACCACAGCGGTCACCTGCGTCGCGTTTGGATTGATCACGAAGAGCTTCGTGTCGCGATAGATCGGCGCGGCGACGATGCCGGTTGCCGGGCCGGTGACGTTCGGCAGCAGGGTGGCGTCTCCATGTCCGCGGTTCGCAAAGTAGAACGCCGCGCGCAACGGCGCCGACGAATCGACGAGCATCCATCCCCTGTCGAGGACTCCGAAGAGTTGGTGCACAAAGTCGTAATACTTCCCCGTCGCGCCGGGCGCGATCGTGATCGTTCGCACCAGGCCTTTCGGCCAGAACGTCACGCGCACCTCGGCCGGCGCAGAGCTCGGGTTGGCGATCGTCGCCTCGATCACGAACGTCTCCGGCGCCGGCCCGTCGAGCGATGCCGCCATCGGCAGGATGAACGTCGTCCGCGGCTCGCTGAGCGCTGGCGCGGCGACAACGCGATGTCCGGCGCGGAGGTCGCGGTCGCGCAATGCGTCGTACGTCGTCCGCGCCGCGCGATCGGCGGTCACGGCGACGATCGTCTTCGGTAGCGTCGGATCGGGAGAGGCATTGCGATAATCGTTGCGGCCAACGAACAACCGCGTGCGGATCGGGTAGAGGTAGTAGCTGGCGAAGACGGCCGAGTCGACATCGTGCGGCCCGACGATGAGCGCAACCGGCTCGTGCGGTGGGAGCTCGCGTCGAAGCGTTTCAACGGACACGTACCAAGGCCCCATCTGCTTCTCCCGCCTCGCCTCATAGCGAAGCGGCAGAAGTGTGCGGGCGTTTTTCACGAGCGCCACGAGCCGCGGCAACGTCGTCACGGCAAGTGAAAGGAACAGCAGCGCGCAGGCGATGCTCGGGATGAGCGGACGTTCACTCATCCTTCGCCGACCGAGACGACCTGATTGTTCGCGCCGAGCGTGACGATGCGGGGCCTGTGGGCCAGCGTCTGCCCCTCATGAAACGTGGCGAAGGCGACGATGCTGATGGTATCGCCCACACGTACCGGCGCGCGCGCGCCCGTGTGAACGGCTACCTCTCCGCTTCCCTCCGGCGCCGGTTCGATCCAGGTACGGAACCGTTCACCGGTGGCGATGTTGATGACGTCGACTTCCTCGAACGGCAGCACTTCCGCGGCGCGCAGCACGAACGCATCGATGCGCAGCGCCACCGGCCAGAGCGTGGCCGCGCCGGTGACGATGGCGTTCTGGATGACGGCGTGGAGGAGGGTACGCATGAGTCTGCGGCTTCGCCGCGTTGTCGGTTGTCGGTTGGTTGCGCGGCGTTTTCGGCCTCAGATGCGCGCAACTCGTATGTTATCAATCAGACGCGTCCGTCCGATCCGTACCGCACCAACGAGAAGGATGTCGCCTCGGAAATCGACCGGAGGCAGAAAGGTTTCCGGATCGACGACGGCGAGGTAATCGATCTCGATGCCGGGCGTCTCCTCAATCATCCTTCGCATCGATGTCTCGACGGCGCTCACGTCACGGATGCCGCGGATGACGGCCTCCCCCTCCCGCAGTGCACGATACAGCGCAGGCGCGCGTTTTCGTTCGTCCGGAGAGAGGTAGCTGTTGCGCGACGACCGGGCCAGACCGTCGTGCTCGCGCGCGGTGTCGGCGAAGAGGAGCCGCACCGGGACATCGAGATCGCGGACCATCCGATCGATCACCGCGCACTGCTGCGCGTCCTTTCGTCCGAACACCGCCAGATCGGGCTGGACGATGTTGAACAGCTTCAGTACCACCGTGGCCACGCCCTCGAAGTGTCCCGGGCGCCGCTCGCCTTCGAGCGGCCTGGCCACAGCCCCTACCGACACCATCGTCTGAGAGCCCGGCGGATACATTATCCCGACGGACGGCAGAAAGAGAAGATCGACGTCTTTCCCCGCCAGCAACTCCTGATCGCGCACTTCGTCGCGCGGATAACGCTCGAAGTCTTCATTCGGCCCGAATTGCTTCGGGTTGACGAAGATCGAGACGACGATGAAATCCGCGCCGCTGTCGCGAGCGGCGTCGATCAGCGAAAGGTGACCTTCGTGGAGAAAGCCCATCGTGGGGACGAAGGCGATGGTTTTGCCGGAATCGCGCGCACGGGCGATCGCCTCACGGGTTGAAGAGATTGTGGTCGTCGTATTCATGGTTGCCAGGTTTCTGGGTTGCTGGGTTGCTCAGTGCAGGGATTTACCTCACCCAGCAACTCAGCAACCCTGCAACCCAGTAACCCAGTAACCCTCACTGCGCCTTCGGCATCTCGATCACCACGCCCTCGCCGTACAGCTCCCGCAACTCGTCCGCACTCGCGGCGTGGAACGACTCTTTCACGTCGTCGGGGAAGCTGCCGTCGCGCACGTCGGCGAGGTAGTGCTCGATCGCGGCGCGCATCTCGTCGGCCATGTTCGCGTAACGCCGGACGAACTTCGCCGTGTGGCCGTCGTACAGGCCGAGGAGATCGTGAAAGACGAGCACCTGCCCGTCGCAGGCGGGACCGGCGCCGATCCCGATCGTCGGTACCGACACCCGCTCGGTGATCATCGCCGCCAGTTCCGAGGGGACGCACTCCAGCACGATCGAGAAGCAGCCAGCCTGATCGAGCGCCTGCGCCTCTTCGACGAGCCGGCGGGCATCGTCGAGATTCTTCCCTTGCAGCCTGAATCCCCCGAGGGTATTGACCGACTGCGGCGTGAGACCGATGTGGCCCATCACCGGGATCTCGGCATCGAGGATCGCTTCGATCACGCGGATCCGCGACGCCTTCCCCCCCTCGACCTTCACTGCATGGGCGCCCGCCTGGATGAATCGGCCGGCATTGCGCACCGACTCCTCGACCGACACATGGTACGAGAGATACGGCATGTCGCCGACGACGAGCGCCCGCGTCGCGCCGCGCACGGCGGCGCGCGTGTGGTGGACCATGTCGTCCACGGTCACGCTCAGTGTATCGGGATAGCCGAGAACGACCATGCCGAGGGAGTCGCCTACCAGGATGATGTCGCAGCCGGCGGCGTCGGCCACCTTCGCGCTCGGATAGTCATACGCGGTGATCATCCCGATGCGCGTTGCGCCCTTCATGGCGCGGATGGCCGGGACGGTGATGCGTTTGTTGCTCATCTCTCCTCCTTGGGCCGGGCGAGGAGAGTGACGAGTGATTAGTAGATTAGTGGACCAGTGGATAAGTGGTTTAGAAAACAGATCCTAATCACCAACCGACTGATCTACTAATCCACTGATCTACCAATCCACTGCTTCCCGTCTCGGTCCGTCGACTCAGGATCCAAGCGGTACGTAGTACTGCGTTCCCTTCTTCGCATTTCGAATCTGCTCGATGAGCTGATCAAAATGCTCGGGCGTGTTGACGAAATCGATCTCGTTCGTGTTCACAACCAGCAATGGCGTCTCGTCGTACCGGTAAAAGTAGTGCGAGTACGCCTCGCTGATCTCTTTCAAGTACTCCTGTGAGATCGACTTCTCGTATGCCTTTCCGCGCTTCTTCACGCGTTTGAGTAGTGTATCAAGCGAAGCCTGCAAGTAGATAACCAGGTCCGGTTTGGGCACGCTTTCCCGCAGCATCTCGTAGAGCCGGTTGTAGATCATCAGCTCCGAGTCTTCCAGCGTCAGGTAGGCGAAGATCTTGTCTTTCGGGAAGGAATAGTCGGCCAGGATCAGCTCGGTGAAGAGGTCGCGCTGCGAGATCGACCGCTGCTGGTCGTAGCGCGACAGCAGGAAGAAGAGCTGGCAGCGGAAGGCCGCACCGCGTTTGTCTTTGTAGAACTCGGCGAGAAAGGGGTTGTCGACGTCCTCGAGGATCTTCGTTCCGCGGAACCGCTTCGCCAGCAGGTTGACCAGCGATGTCTTCCCGACGCCGATCGGCCCTTCGACGGCGATATGACGAAACGGCAGAGGCGGCACGGGGGAAGGATAAAGGCAGAAGGCAGAAGGCAGAAGGAGAAAAGGCAGAAGGCAGAAGGCAGAGGGCAGAGGGCAGAAGGCAGAAGGATCAAATTGGGGGTCCCTACACCCAGCGCCCCCTTCTGCCCTCTGCCTTCTGCCCTCTGCCTTCTGCCTTCTGCCTTCTGCCTTCTGCCCTCTGCCTTCTGCCTTCTGCCTTCCGATCGTGATACAAACCGCGCCCCGATGCTCGCCCTCGAAGACTACCGCCTCCCCAACGGCCTCCGCGTCGTTCTCAACGAAGACCATTCCGCGCCGCTCGTGGCGGTCAACCTCTGGTACCACGTCGGCTCGAAGAACGAGCGGCCGGGCCGTACCGGGTTCGCCCACCTCTTCGAGCACATGCTCTTCTCCGGCTCGGAGCACGTCGGCAACAACGAGCACTTCCGCTACGTGCAGTCGGTCGGCGGGGTCCTGAATGGGACGACGTTCTTCGATCGTACGAATTACTTCGAGACCCTCCCCTCGAATTACCTCGCCCTCGGCCTCTGGCTGGAGTCGGACCGGATGGGCTACTTCCTGCCGGCTCTGACGCAGGAAAAGCTCGACATCCAGCGCGAAGTGGTCAAGGAAGAGCGGAGACAGCGCTACGACAACGTCCCGTACGGCACCGCCTTCGAGCGCCTTTTGAATCTTGGCTACGATCCCGATTACTCCTACCACTGGCCCACCATCGGCTCGATGGAAGACCTCGGCGCGGCCTCACTCGACGACATCCGCGAGTTCTTCGCCACCTGGTATCGCCCTGACAACGCCACGCTGACGCTGGTCGGCGATTTCGTTCCCGCCGAAGCGAAGGCTCTCGTCGAGCAGTACTTCGGCCCTCTCCCGGCCGGTGGATCGTTTCCTCCCTTCGATCTCGAACGCCGCCCGTTGAACGGCGAACGGCGGGAAGTTTTCCCCTCGCCCGTGCAGCTCCCGCGCGTCTACCGGCTCTATCACTTCCCGAAAATGGGCCACCCCGACTGGATCGCCGCCGATCTGCTCAGCTCCGTCCTCAGCGGCGATAAGGCCAGCCGTCTGGAGAAAGCGCTCGTGCTCGAGCAGCAGATCGCCACCGACGTCTCCGCGTACGTCCTCCCCACCGAGGCCACCGGCATTTTCATGATGCAGGCGACAGCGAATGAAGGCGTTTCGGTAGAAGACGTTGAGCGCGCCATCGACGCGGAGCTCGCGCGCATCGCCAGCGATGGCATTACGGCCGACGAGCTGACGCGCGCGAAGAACCGTGCCGAGGTCGAGCACGCGCACCAGATCGAAAACTACGACTCGCGCGCCGACATGATCGGGATGATGGCGACCTACTTCAGCGATCCGTCACTGGTCCACTCCTGGCTCGATCCGTATCGCACCACCACGGGCGGCGATCTGCAGCGTGTGGCGCGGCAGTACCTCGTGGCCGGGAATCGTGTGACCAGCCTGTTCGTCCCGGAGAACGCATGACTGTCGACCGCAATGTCGCTCCACAACCCGGGCCGCCGCGGCCGTATCACTTCCCGCGCGTCGCCCGCCGCACGCTGGACAACGGCCTGCGCCTGCTAGTGGCCGAGAATCACAACGCGCCTCTCGTCTCCGTTCGGTCGCTTGTCCGCTCGGGCGCTGATTACGACACTCCCGAGCTGGCCGGGCTGGCCTCGCTCACGGCTGCTCTGCTCGACGAAGGCGCCGGCACCCGCGACGCGGTCCTTCTCGCCGAGGATCTCGGCCTTCTCGGCGCATCCCTCGGCAGCGGCGCCGACTGGGACGCGTCGTACATCTCGGTCGATTCCCTGTCGCGCACGTTCGCCGAGGCCTTCGCCATATTCGCCGACGTGAATCGCCGTCCGATGCTGCCGCAGGCATCACTGGAGCGCGTGCAGAGCGAGCGGCTCATGGAGTTGATCCAGCAGCGCAACGAGCCGGCCTCCATCGCCGGCAAGCGCTTCTCAATCTCATCTACGGCAGCGGCGCCTACGGCAACACCATCATCGGCAATCCCGAGTCGGTCGCGCGGATCACGGTCGATGACGTGCGCCGCTACTTCGCCACGCACTACGTTCCCAACAACGGCTCGATCGTGATCGCCGGCGACGTCAACGCCGAATCGGCTCTCGATACGGCCTCGCGCTTCTTCGCCGACTGGCCTGCCGCCGCCCTTCCGCCGCGGCCGGAAGTCTCACCGAAGACGTTCGAATCGAGCCGCATCTATCTCATCGACCGCCCGACAGCCGTGCAGTCGGAGATCCGTATCGGCCACATCGGCATCGCCCGCGGCACGGAGGACTACTTCTCCCTCTCCGTGATGAACGCGCTCCTCGGCGGCGTCTTCAATTCGCGCATCAACCTCAACCTCCGCGAGAAACACGGCTACACCTACGGCGCGCGATCGCTGTTCGCCTTCCGCCGCCAGGCCGGCCCCTTCGTCGTCAGCGCGCCCGTGCGCAACGAGGTCACCCGCGAGTCCGTCACCGAGGTCCTCGCCGAGCTCCGCCGCATCCGCACCGGCGACGTCGAAACGCAGGAGCTCGAGGACACCAAGAACTACATGATGGGCTCCTTCCCCTCGAGCGTCCAAAGCTCCAGCGACATCGCCGGCCGCCTCCTCGACATGGAGCTCTACGAGCTGCCGACGGACTACTTCGACCGCTACCGCGAGAACATCGGCGCGGTGTCGAAGGAGGACGTGGAGCACGTGGCGCAGAAGTACATCGACCCGGAACGGGCCATCATCGTCATTGTTGGCAACGCGGAGCAGATTCGCGAGCCGCTCGGCACCCTCGGGATGCCGATTCATGAGCTGGATATTGAGGGGATGGCGATCGGGTAGGTAGCGGTCAAGTCTCCGAAGTAATCAACACCAAGGTGGTTACGCTGCCTGATTAATCAGGTGGGAATCTTCCAGCTCCGCAGGCAGATTATGCTTAAGAGTTCGGTTACACTTGCAGAGTCAAAAAGTTAGTAGAGAGACCGGTGACAAGAGGCCCTTCGGCCTCTCCCGTGGCAACACGGGTAGCCGGTCTCGATTTTTAGTAAAACTTTTTGGTTCCCGAAGCGAACAGGTCAAATTCGGTTTGGATGAAGCCTTTGATCAAGTCGTAGCCCTGCAGATCTGCCGCCTCCCACTTCCGCTGAATCGCCCAGGCGCAGTAGTCTGCCACTTGCAAGCACGGATCACTCGCGGCGCTCCAGCATGCCACTCTAGCCTTGGCAGTTGGCGACACCTGTCGGATGACGTCCGTTACTGCCGCGTGGAATGCCTTCTTCTTCGCGTTTGATCCGATGGATGCGCTGACGACCAGAAGGTCATCCGTCGATACGGCGATCTTCGGGGCAACGTACTTCATGTGTTGGTACCAAGCCGTCTTGTAAAAGCGTTCATCGCTCACGCGCACGGACGGATATGCCTTTGACTTCTCGAGAATGACCGCATCGATTCGCATCGGCGAGGTGGCGATTGCAGCAAACACCTTGTCACGCATCGGCTTGGGATCATGTGCAGCATGAAACTCTCGATCGAGGCCGAATCCTTGAAGAGCCAGGTCTCGTCGAAGGTCGAGCAGTTGCTGCCCGACTGAGCACGTGTCAACGGTGACCGTGACGAGAACAAAGTACCGACTCGCCCCAGGCTTTGAGGAGAAGTCAAAATTGCCGCACTCATCCGCAAATACATACTTTCGCGACATGCCTTCGCCTTGGAGTCGTTGATAGCAGGCAGTATTGCACGTGCCCCCATGCGTCCGAATGGTCCAGCCGTTCCAGCGCTCACGCGCCGACGAGTCTCTTCCGTTCTCGCGATAGGGCCTCGCGAGCACCCGCTATAATCCATCCCCTCGATGGAGCAGCTCCAACTTCACTACGTGGATCTGGGCGTGCCGCGGGTCATGGACCTGAAGGATGAGCTCTCGGTGGGGCGCACCGAGGGGAATGATCTGATTCTCAACCATCCCTCGGTGTCGCGGAAGCATGCGAAGTTCGAGCTGCGGGGGGAGCACTGGTGGATCGTCGATCTGAAGTCGACGAACGGGGTGAAGCTCAACGGGAACCTCGTCACCGAGGGGCAGGTGGCGGCGGGGGACAAGCTCTCCGTCGGGTCGGTGCTGCTCGACGCGCGGGCGATGCCGTCCGTCGATTTCAACGCCGACTCGATGTTCGACAACCCGTCGGGCACGGTCATCCGGCGCATCTCGGATTTCAACTCCGAGTTCGGACTCGACATCTCCGAGGCCATGGAGAAAGGGCCGGTCACGAGGCCGCCCTCCCAGCCGGGCATTCGCGAACCGGCGGTGTCGCGCGAGAAGATTTTTCAGGTCCTGGTGCAGGTGGCCAAGGCGTTGCTGGCGTCCGAAGAGCTGCAGGTCGTGCTCACCACCGTGATGGACATCATCTTCCGCTACCTGCCGGTGGAGCGCGGGCTGATCATCCTCTTCGACGAGGAGGGGAATCCGATCCCGAAGCTGACGAAGTTCATCGACGGCGCGGAACAGCAGGACATCCCCATCTCGCGCACAATTCTAAAAATGGTGGCGCAGCAGCAAGTGGCGCTGATGACCTCCAACGCGCTCGAAGACGCGCGACTCCTGGGCGGGAAGTCGATCGCCATCCACGGCATCCGTTCGGCGATGTGCGTGCCACTCTGGAACCGACAGCGCGTCATCGGCGCGGTGCAGGTGGACTCGCCAATCCATATCGGCAGCTTCACGGAGGAGGACCTCGATCTGCTCACGGCTCTGGCAAACTTCGCCGCGGTGGCCATCGAGCGCGCGCAGCTCGCGGAAAAGATCGAGGAAGAGCGCAAGATCCGCGCGCGCATGGAGCGCTACCACTCACCGGCCGTCGTCGACGAGATCGTCAAGGGCTCGATCTCCACGGAGTCGGAAGTACGCAGCACGGATGTGTCGATCCTCTTCGCCGACATCAGCGGCTTCACCACCGTCTCGGAGACGAAGAAGCCGGAGGAAGTGGCGGAGTTCCTGTCGCACTTCTTCTCGTGCGCGGTGGAGTCGATCTTCGCGTACGGCGGAACGCTGGACAAATTCATCGGCGACGCGGTGATGGCCTTCTTCGGCGCGCCGCTGCCGCAGGACGATCACGCCGACCGGGCCGTGCTGACCGGCCTGATGCTCCAGCGGATGGTGAACGAGTGGAACGTGGAGCGCGCCCGGACGGAACTTCCGCCTGTGATGGTGCGCGTCGGCATCAACAGCGGCCTGGCCGTCGTCGGCAACGTCGGAACGGAGAAGCGCGTCGACTACACGGTGCTCGGTTCCTCGGTGAATATCGCCTCGCGGCTCGAGAGCGGCGTGGCCAAGCCGGGACAGGTGGTCATCTCGCAGAACACGATGGACCGGATCATAGGCAGCTTCGAGACGGAGTCGCTCGGCGAGTTCGCGCTGAAAGGCTTGCAGCAGAAGATGCCTGTGTTCGCCGTGACGGGAACGGTCGGCGTCGGCGATATCCCGGCTCCGGCGTTGCAGGGGACTTCGACGACGCGGTGAGGCGTCACGGAGCACAGACAAGAGTGTCTGTGCCACAAAAAGCATGCCCTTTCTCGAAGCGCGGTCGTTATCGAAGACCTATCGCAACGCCGAGGTGCCGGTGCCGGTGCTCAACGACCTGGAGCTCACGGTCGAGCGCGGCGAGATGCTGGCCATCGTCGGTCCGTCGGGTATCGGCAAGTCGACGCTGCTGCACCTGCTGGGCGGACTCGATCGTCCCGACACCGGCACGATTCGGGTCGCGGATGCTGAGGTCTCGTCGATGAGCAACGACGAGCTGGCGCGGTTTCGCAACCGCAACGTCGGCTTCGTCTTCCAGTTTCATCATCTGCTGCCGGAGTTCACGGCGACGGAGAACGTGGCCATGCCGGGGTGGATTGGAAGGTTGGACAGGGATGATGCGTTGCACAAAGCCTCGGCACTGCTGACGGAGCTGGGACTGGAAGGGCGCGCGCGCCACTTCCCGAATCAGCTCTCCGGCGGCGAGCAACAGCGCGTGGCCATCGCGCGCGCGCTGCTGGTGGATCCGCTCCTGTTCCTGGCCGACGAACCGACCGGGAATCTCGACCTGGAGACGAGCGAGCGGGTCTTCGATCTGATGCGGGAATGTCACGTGAAGCGCGGTCTGACTTCGGTGATCGTCACACACAATCGTGATCTGGCTGCTCGGTGCGATCGGGTGTTCGAGATGAGCGCTGGCGTCAGGGGTTAAACTACGTCCAACGCCCATGTTCGAAAAATACAACGAGAAAGCCCGCCGCGCTCTTTTCTTTGCCCGTTACGAAGCCTCGAAGCTCGGCTCGCGCGTCATCGAGTCCGAGCACATCCTCCTCGGCGTCCTGCGCGAGGGAGAGGAAATCATCAAGGAAATCTTCTCGCGCTTCAACGTGAAGCCGGAGCAGATCCGCCGCGAGGTGGAGGGCGACCGGCCCTTCGTCGATCGCATCTCGTCATCCGCCGAACTGCCGCTCTCCGAGGAATCGAAGAAGATCCTCGCCTACGCCGCGCATGAAGCGGAATCGATGCTCCACCAGTACGTCGGCACGGAGCACCTGCTGATCGGCATCCTGCGCGTCGAATCGTCCACGGCGGCGCGGATCCTCACCGCCCGCGGCCTCAACGTCTACGGCGTGCGCGAAGAGACGATCTCGATCCTCAAGGAACGCGAGGCGGACAAGCAGAAGAAGGAATTGCCCTTCCTGGCCGAGTATTCGCGCGACCTGACGGCGATGGCGCATTCAGCGCAGTTCGATCCGCTCATCGGCCGGGAGAAGGAAGTCGAGCGCATCATCCAGATCCTCTCCCGCAGGACGAAGAACAATCCGATCCTCCTCGGCGAGCCCGGCGTCGGCAAGACGGCCATCGTCGAAGGGCTGGCGCAGCGCATCGTCGACGGCAATGTCCCGCTCTTCATCGCCAACAAGCGCATCCTCTCGCTCGATCTCTCGCTCATCGTGGCCGGCACCAAGTACCGCGGCCAGTTCGAGGAGCGGCTCAAAGGGATCATCAAAGAGCTGAAGGAAAACACCGACATCATCATCTTCATCGACGAGATCCACTCGCTGATCGGAGCCGGGTCCGCCGAGGGGTCGCTCGATGCCGCCAACATCCTCAAACCGGCGCTGTCGCGCGGCGAGATCTCCTGCATCGGCGCGACGACGATTCGCGAATACCGGCGCTACATCGAGAAGGACCGTTCGCTGCTGCGCCGCTTCCAGGCCATCAACGTCGCGCCGCCGAACGAGGTAGAAACGCTGCAGATCCTCGAGGGGGTCAAGGAACGTTACGAGAGCTTCCACAAGGTCAAGTACTCGGACACGGCCATCCGCAGCGCCGTCTATCAATCGAACCGTTACATCACCGATCGCTTCTTCCCCGACAAAGCCATCGACATCATCGACGAGGCGGGCGCGAAAGTGAAGCTGCGCCGCGTGGCCGACACGCAGAACCTGCGGCGGCTGGAGTCGGAGATCCGTTCGATCGTGAAGGAGATGAAGAAGGCGATCTCGGACAAGGATTTCGAGAAGGCCGTTTTCCTGCGCGAGCGCGAGATCGAGTTGAAGGAAGAGGTCGAGCGCTTCAAACAGGAGCGTGAGGCGGTCGGCGAAGAGTTGATGGAAGTGACCAAGAAGGACGTCGAGGAGATCATCAGCTCCTGGACCGACATCCCGGTCACCTCGATCGAGGCCGACGAGGCAGCGAAGCTGATCAACATGGAAGACTCGCTGATGCGGCGCGTCGTCGGTCAGGACAAGGCCATCCGGGCGATCTCGCGCGCGATCCGCCGCTCGCGCCTCGGCGTGGCCTCTCCGAACCGGCCGATGGGCTCGTTCATCTTCCTCGGCTCGTCCGGCGTCGGCAAAACCGAAGTGGCGCGCCGGCTGGCGGAGTTCCTCTTCGGCTCGCAGCGGCACCTGATCCGTTTCGACATGTCCGAATACATGGAAAAGCACGCAGTCTCGAAGCTCATCGGCTCGCCGCCGGGCTACGTCGGCCACGAAGAGGGCGGTCAGCTCACCGAGCGCGTGCGACGCAATCCGTACTCGGTGGTGCTGCTCGACGAGATCGAGAAGGCCCATCCCGACATCGCCAACATCCTGCTGCAGATCCTCGAGGACGGCATCCTGACCGACTCGCTCGGGAACCAGGTCGACTTCCGCAACACGCTGATCATCATGACCAGCAACCTCGGCACGCGCTTCCTGACGACGAAGGGCCACATGGGCTTCCGCGAGAAGTCGAGCGAGGCCGACCAGAAGTCCGCCGAGGCGATGATCCATCAGGAGCTGAAGAAGGAGTTCAGCCCCGAGTTCATCAACCGCATCGACGACATCATCATCTTCAACCCGCTGACGCAGATCGAGCTCCGCCAGATCTGCCGCCTGCTGGTCGACGACGTGAACATCGCCCTGGTGCCCAAGGGAGTCCAGATCGCCATCGACGACTCCGTGATCGACTGGCTGCTCCGCCGCGCGGAGGAGGAGTCGAACTCCGGCGCCCGTCCGCTCCGCCGCGCCATCCAACGCTACATCGAAGACGAGCTGTCGGAGTTCCTGATCCGCCACAAGGAATCGATGCCCGAGTGGATCGACTTCACGATGAATGCGAATGAGGTGCTGTTGATGCCGCGGAGCAGCGAGGCGTTGACGCCGTAGATATCACCACAGAGGCACAGAGGACACAGAGGTTTCTCTGTGATCTCTGTGGTGATATGCCTCTGACAGAGCGCAAGAATAAGTAGCACGCGCTTCCGAAGTACGATGCACCCGTGACCGCGCTCCACGTCGATCTCGCCGTCCCCGTCCAGCTTCTCGTGCTCATCGGCGGGGGGGAGTTTTCCTTTGGCGAGACGCGCGAGGTCGATGAGTTTCTGCTGCGGAACATGCCGGCAGACCGGCGGACCGTGGCGTTCATCCCGGCGGCCTCGGGATCGCCGGAGTATGCGGGGCATTTCGGCAAGTATCTGCATGGGATCGACCCCACGGTCGAGACGGTGAACGTTCCGATCTACCGGGGGCGCGACAGCCGGCGGCAGAAGAACCTGAACCAGCTCCTCGCCGCCGGGATGATCTACCTCGGCGGAGGCGTCACGAACAACCTGCTGGCGGTGCTGCGCGAGTCGGCGGCCGATCTGGCCATGCGTGAGGCGGCGGCGAACGGCACCGTCATCGCGGCGATCGGAGCGTCGGCCTCCTGTTTCGGCATCGCCGCGCGCGACATGCACGGGATCGCCGCATCGCTGCCCGGCTTGGGATGGCTCGCCAACACCGTCGTCGACACCGCCTTCGAGCCTGACAACGACGCCAACTTGCGGCGTCTGATGTCCGTGCCGGAGACGCTGCTCGGACTGGGGATTCCCGCCGGAACGGCTCTTGCGATCCGCGGCGACGGCGAGACCGAAATCGCCGGCGGCGGCAAGGTGGCCGCATTCCGGAAGGCTCAGGCCCGCTAGTTGCACTGTTGGGCTCGTTGCGGAGGTTGACCATTTCCACCCTGGCCACGGAAAACGAGAGCGAACAAGTTCTCACGATTGAAGAGCTGACCCGGCTCTTCAGTGTGTTGTCTCACGACCTCAAGTCGCCGATCTTCTCCATCGACGGTTTCAGCGACCTTCTGCTCAGCGACTACAACGACAAGCTGGACGAGGAGGGACAGGACTTCCTCCGGCGCATCCGCTCCAGCGCGCAGCAGATGAAGAAGGTGCTCGACGAGATGTCACATCTCGTCAAGCTCCTGGCGCGCCCCAACGTCCGCCGCTCCACGCCGCTGCGGGAGATCGTCGAAGAGGTCATCCTCAAGTGCAACTACCAGATCGAAGAGGGAGCGGTGACGATCACCGTTCCCGACGATCTGCCGGCAGTCAACGTCGATGCCGAGAAGATGCGCGAAGCGATCAGCGCCCTTTTCGCCAACGCTCTCTTCTTCAACGACCGGCCGAAAGGCGAGCGGACGATCACCATCGACTGCGACGTCGATCCGGACGGCTACCGGCTTTGTGTACGCGACAACGGCATCGGCATCGATCCCCGCTACACGGACCAGATCTTCGAGCCAGGACTGAAGCTCGACAAGTCCCGCGGCGGCGGTCCTGGATACGGTCTCTACCTCGCCAGGCGCATCATCGAGAGCCACGGCGGCACGATCACGGTCGAGTCGGCTCCGGATCAGGGGAGCGCCGCCTGCTTCACGATCCCTCACGACAGGCACTGATTCCAAAATCGGCCGATCTTGCGACGAATCCATCGATGATGGGCATCCAGGAATCCTGAATGTGCATCCAGGATCGTTGGATGCGTATTCAAGAACTCTGGATGTGCATCCAGGATCGCTGGATGCGTATCCAGGAAGTCTGAATGCGCATCCAAGATCGCTGGATGCGTATCCAGGAAGTCTGAATGCGCATCCAAGATCGCTGGATGCGTATCCAGGAAGTCTGAATGCGCATCCAAGATCGCTGGATGCGTATCCAGGAAGTCTGAATACGCATCCAGAAATCGATCGTACGCAGTGAATGCAGCGAACTGCTGGGCCGTTGCAGGTGGTTACTGCCCGGCGGGCGTTAGCGCCGCTGTCTCTTCAAGCGCAGGCGCTTTCGGTCCATCGATCACATCCGCGGGCAGAGGATCCTCGCCCGGGAGGGCGATGATGCGGATCATGACGTACCGGTCCTCGGCGATGTCGACGCCGAGGAACTTGGCGGCGGCCTGGGAGAGATCGATCGCGAACTTGTTCGCGTAGGGCCCGCGATCGTTTACCCGGAGACGCAGCTTGCGCCCCGTGGCCCGAGCCGTCACCTCGACCCATGAGCCGAGGGGAAGGGTCAGGTGAGCCGCGGACATCTTCGCGTTGTGGTACCGCTCGCCGTTGGCGGTCAGGGTGCCGTCGAGGGACGTCGAGTAGTAGCTGGCCAGCCCCGAAAGGCGATGCTTCACGGCCACGGCGGCGTACTTGAGGATGCGAAGCTTGAACGGGTCGGGATCGGGCTGAGCGACAACGGCCGGGGCGGGCGGGGGAACGGCGGGACCGAAGCGGTACGACTGCATGGCGGAGTCGTCCAGCTTGAAGGTGTCCTCGCAGAGAAATCCCTGGGCGCGCGAGGGCTGCGCGAGAGCAATCGCGCCGGCGACGAACAGGCCAAGGATCAAGTTTTTCTTCAAATCAGTCATGCACAGCTTGCCATCTTATCCACATTTCAATCCACATTTCAATCGTCGAGCCAATCCATGCCAGCTTTGATTTGAACAATGGATCTAACTTCTTTTTAATCAATTAGTTCAGATGAGCTCGTGTGGCTTCAAAATTGCAAAATAACCTTCAGCCACGATCCGTTGTGGGAGGGATGAGCGAGATGGACAAGCCCAAAACCAGCAGGCCGTTCCAGGAGAGATTCCTCGACGGGTTCGACCGTTCCGAACTACGGAACGAGGTTCAGAGGGTCAAGCCGCGCCGGCTGAGTGGTTTGCGACGGAAATATGCCGGCTGGGCGCTGGGCGCATCGCTGGCGTTAGGCGGAATCGGAATCCCGCTCAAGGTAAGTAACCTGCTCCAATCGGCCGACTCAAAGGCGCACAGGAAGCCTGAAACTGCGGCGGGAACGCCAATCCCCGTGCCGCCGGACTCCGAGGGACAGATCGCCAACGATCTGGCAACCGCGAAGCAGATCGCGGATCAGGTCAGCGGAGGGATCAGCACCGGCGTCACGGGCGCCGTGCAGGATGTGGCGACGACGGTGGCTTCGACGCCTTCACAGGTGGCCGACGCGCCCCGAACCCTCGTAGACATCGCCGAGCAGGTGAAACACCGCTTTTTCCAGAAAGAGGTTCCGTTCGGCGGAATCATCTACGACGAGGCCAAAAAGAATGACCTGCCGCCCGAACTGCTCGCGGCGGTGGTTCACACGGAGTCCCAATTCGTCCCGACCGCGCGCTCGCACCGTGGGGCGGTGGGGCTGATGCAGCTCGTCCCCCGCACCGGCCGCTGGCTCGGCGCAGACGATCTCAACGATCCCACGCAGAACATCCAGGCAGGAGCCAAGTATCTTCGCTACCTGACCGACCGCTTCGCCGGCGATCAGCAGAAGGCCATTGCCGCCTACAACGCCGGCGAGGGGAACGTGCGCCGATTCAATGGTGTGCCTCCCTTCCGGGAGACCCGAAACTACGTTCAAAGGGTCCGCAACTTCCAGCAGGACCTCGGCGCCCGTGCCGACGGACAAGGCGATGTCACCGGGGCGAGCCAGTAGACCCGCATACAATACCGGGCGATGTCAGGGCCTCGTTTGATCGTCGGCGTGATCGTGATGGGGATCGGTGTCCCGTTGACGATCTTCCTGCTCTTCGGATTTCGCACGCCGTCGCAATTCCTCACGGTCGCGGCGACGACCTTCCTCGCCTGGGGTGTGGCCGACTTTCTGGCCACCATCCTTGAGCGGCCGCGGCTTCAAGGTCGCTCGCCGGGGATGGCTTTGAAGGAAGACATCGAGCGGCGGCGAGGGGAAGAGTGATCCTCCCGCGGATTCAAATCCAATCCCTCATCCGCTGCAGTAACTGATCGATCGTCAGGACCCGCTCGGCGCCGTCGGAATCGCGGCGGAAGATGGCGTGGTACCAGCCTTTCATCCCGATCGGGCTGTAGAGCTCCTCACCCATTCGCAACTTGCCGCCGGAGACGAGTCTTAGAAAGACCTGCTCGTAGGCGGATCGGGTCAGTCGCCGGTCGGGAAATGGGGTGTTGTAGCTCGTCTTCCTGCGATCGCCGGCGCGGCGGCGCTCGCGGCTCCGCCCATTGCCGTTCATCAGCGAGGAACCGCGGCGGTCGAGGTACTGCACCGCGCGGGAAGGGAGCAGCTTGCGGGAGGTATCACGGCGTGCGTACGTTGCGGGGCGGCTCGAAGGAGCGGCTGGCGGCTGGGGAAGGGCAAGGGGGGCCTTCGCGTCTGCCGCCTTGTGAGTCTCACGCTCCTGGAGATGGACGCGCCGCGCGTTGGTCCGCTCGATCACGTACGCATCGATCGTTGGTGCCTTCGAGGGCATCAGGTCTGACCCGACCCCGTAGTTCTTCAGCTCGTGGATGACCGATCCCCAACGGCAGAGATGGCCGACGTCGTCGTACGCGGCCGGCCGATCGGCGAGATCCAGCAATGACGGCGCGCGGCCGGAGAGGACGGCGAAGAGCAGACGCATGCTGAACGGATCGGAGTACTTGCGGATCGAGTAGCGGAAAAACCAAGCCACCCGTGCCGCCATCGCCCGCAACGAAATGGTCTCGCCGAACTGCGTCGTCCAGATCGGAGCGTTCACATCCGAGGTGTACGGACTCCGGGGATAGTGAAAGTCCTTGGTCAGCCAGCCTTTCCGTGTCGTGTGCTTGCCGGGAATGACGCCGTCGACGACCGGGATCGGCAGCTCGTCGAGCATGGAGAGGTCGTAGGACGGCCAGCGCATCACCTCGCGGACGATGCCGACGATCAACGTCGCCGCGGCGATCATCAGGCCGGGATCGGGAGTGAAGTCGACCGTGACCTCGATCCTGCCACCGCGAGGCCGGACGCCGACACCGGTCGACCGGCGATTGGACGCGACGAGCATCACCGGGACGGGGAGGATGTACGTGAGCAGGAGCGCCAACGCCTTCTCGTTCCGCGTCGCGCTCTGTTCCTTTTTCGGGACGTCGTAGGAGATGTTGTAGTGGCTGCTGTAGGCCTTGAGGCGAACGGTATGGCCGTTTGCCTTCTCCCATTTCGTGAGTTGGTCCCGCACGAAGCCGATCTGTTCCCAAAGGTTGCGCACCATCCGGGCGGTTGAATGGGGCGCCAGCTCGATGACCGGTGTGACGACTTCGATGACCCCTCGATCGAAGTAAACCGCCCCCCCCGTCGGTAGCTGCAGCGACGTCTTTTCTCGCGGCAGAAGGGGACGGTCGATGAACGCCCCGGGGTGTCCCCAGTACTCTCGCGGATCGACCTCGACCTCGTCGAGCCAGACGTTGAACTCCGACTCCATGCCGATGACCGGCATGTCCAGCCGCGTCCGTCGCATGACCCTGTCGAGTCCGCTCGGAGCCTTCGAATTGGGCGTTCTGGGCATGCGTGAATTGGTTGCTACTGCTGAGGTGCAATAGCAAACGGCAGGCCTGAACTCTGCGCCATGCGCGTTGTCTGCGGCTATGCCGCGTTGTCTGCGCCATGCGCGTTGTCTGCACGCTGCGGCGTGCGTGGTCTTGAGCTGTAGGGAACGCGCGAGAGCGCAAGATAACGCGCTAAGCGCAGACAACGCGGCGGAGCCGCAGACAACGCGCGTAGCGCAGCCTACGTCTCAGTCTCAGCCGGCGTCCTCCGGTCTCGCCGCCGGCGATCCTCGAAGGCAAAGCGGGGGCGGCTCTCCTGAGGCTGCTCCATCCGGTCTTCGCTGATCTCGGTCGGGATCACGGTGATGTATCCGAGGTCGAAGTGGATGTGATCGTCGGCGTTGGCACCGGTGACATGCCCGTACGGGAGGATATGAATGTCGTCGCTCAGGTCCTCGGCGATGCCGTTGTACTTCTCGATCGTCTCCTTCCCTTTCAGGATGGTCGCACCGATGCGGTAGATGTCGGCGGCAGTGGCCCACATATGGGGCGTTGCGGTGAGGGAGAGCTTGTGCGACGGCGAGCGGTAACCGCCGTTGACGGGGATGTGCACCGAGGCGCCGGCCTCGCGGCGGAACTGCTCGAGGTAGAAGGCCAGCACGCGGACGGCGCACGGAATGTAGCGCGGAAACTGCTGCAGGCGCTCCGCTTCTTTCAGATCGACGAGGGTGAACTCGTTCAGGCCGAAGTGGTGCGTCAGCCGGATGCTCACCGCCGCCTCGCGATCGGGGATCTCGTAGAAGTAGCGCGGGAGACGATGCCGCCTCCCTTCCGCGTCCCGCATCATCTCGCCGGGCTTGAGCAGCGATCGAAGCTCGTCGTCGAGATCGAAGGCGTCGACGACCTTAATGGAGTGATTGATCGGCTGCTGTTCACTCATGAGTCAGTTCCGAGAGGGCGTTGTAGATGTCGCGGGAGACGTCGGCCACCGCCGTTCCGCGAGCCTTGTCGGCACTGAACTGGGTGAGGATGACCAGCACATAGGGCTTGCGGCCTTCCAGGAACACGATTCCGGCGTCGTGATGCACGGTGGAGATGTTACCGGTCTTGTGCGCCACGCGCGCGGCCTTTGGGAGACCGGCAGGGATGCCGCTCCGGTATTGCTGGTCGAGCATGATGGTCAGCATCTTGTGGCTGGCCTCTTCCGAGAAGGCTTTGCCGTCGGCGATGACGCGGAGGATTTTCAGCAATCCATTGGCGGTCACCTCGTTGTTGAGGCCCGCGTCGAACGCGGCCTGATCTTCGACGCCGCGCAGAAAGCGCACGCCGTCGATCGCCAGCTCGTCAAGCGCGTGCTGGATGGTCTCGATGCCGACGACGTCGACGAGCAGATTCGTGGCCAGGTTGCTCGACTTCGTGATCATCCAGTAGGCCAGCTCGCGAATGGTGAGCGTCTTGCCGAGGTGGCCGTAGACGTCGGGATCGGCGTCGCGGCCGAGGTCCAGCATGAACGGCTCCTGGTTGACGATGCTCGTGAAGCGGTTGCGGACGTGCACCGGCGAGTCGAGCGCCAGCTCACCGCGGTCGATCTGGCGGAAGACGCCGAGAAGAACGGCGAGCTTCATGGTCGAGGCGGCGTGGAAGTAATGGTCGGCGTTGTACGACCATTGAATCGTCGTCTGCGCGTCCCAGAAGGAGATACCGAGCTCCTCGAGATCGTGGTCCTTCCTGATCTGCAGGACGCTCCGATAAAGCGAGATTTCGGATGCGGCGACCGAGGCGGCTGGAGTCGCTGTTTTCATCGGCCTCCCGCGCGCAACCACCGCCCGATGCGCTCGATTCCTGTGCCGATGGCGTCGAGCGGCGCCGCGTACGAAATGCGCACGAACCCCTCCCCAAGCGAGCCGAATGCAATGCCAGGAATCACCAGCACCGCCGCGTCGGTGGCGAGTGTCTTCGCGAATACGACGGTATCGCACGCCGGCACCGGGACGAAGGCGTAGAACGCACCCGCGGGCGGCGGGATGGATACCTCGAGCTCGCGTGCAATCGAGAAGAGCGCGGTCTCGCGTTGCTCGCGGAACTGTGCGCGGACGCGCTCGAGCCAGGTCCGGTTCCATGCGGCATCGGCCAGGATCGATTCTGCCAGCGATTGCGAGAAGGCCGAGGCGCAGGTGGCGACGTACTGGTGCACGGTAACGATCGGCGTCATCACCGCTTCGCGAGCGAGCGCCCAGCCGAGGCGAAGGCCGGTCATGGCGTGGCTCTTCGACATCCCGCCGACGACGATGACGTTATCCGACATTCCCAGCATCGATACCGGCGGTTCGTCGTACCAGATTTCGCGGTAGACCTCATCGCTCACGACGAGCGGGCCGGCGTTCGCGATCCGCTGCAACGTCTCGCGGTCGATGACACTGCCGAGAGGGTTCGACGGTGAGTTGACGACGATCACTTTCGTCTTCGGCGTGATGCGCCGAAGCAGCGCATCGACGTCGAGCCGCCAGTCCGAGGGATCGAAATCGTACGGAACCGGCGTGGCGCCGGCGATGCGCGCCAGCGTGGCGTAGGAAAGAAAGCCGGGATTCGGAATGAGCACCTCGTCGCCGGGATCGACATATGCCTGAACGATCGAGAAGAGCGCCTCCTCGGTGCCGGCGGTCACACACACCTCGGACTTCGGATCGAGATCTCCCTCCTCGGCGATGAGCTTGCGAAGCCCCAGCGTCCCCGCATTCGGCGTGTAGTGCCACGAGCCGGTCGACGCGGCACGGACGGCGAATTCGCGCAGCGTCTCGTCCGGTTCGACATTCGGCTCGCCGATGCCGAGGTTCACGCAGAGAGGAGTGGCCAGCGCGTTGATCTGGCGGATCAGCGAGAGCTCGATGTTGGCGAGGCGGCTGGCGGGGGATGGTTGCATGGTTGCTGCGTTGCTGGGTTGCTGGGGAGCCTGAGTGTGAGTTACAGGTCTTTACCAAGCAACTCTGCAACCAAGCAACCCTGCAACTTACCGCAATGCATCCTCCAGCGCGGTCGCCGAATCCGTTTTCTCGTCGCGATACTTCACGATGACCGGCGTGTAGATCTGCAGGGCGTACTGCTCGGCGAAGTCGCCCCTCATCGGACGCGAGCCGGGAATGACCACGGCACCGTAGGGGATCTCCAGCGGCCGTTCCTTCGTCTTGCGGTAGATCTGGCCGCGGACGATGTCGTAAACGGGGGTCGATCCGGTCAGCACGACGCCGGCGCCGATGACGGCGTGCGAGCGGACGACCGTCCCCTCGTAAATGCCGCAGTTGCCACCGACGACGACGTCATCTTCGACGATCACCGGCAGACTTCCGACCGGCTCCAGCACGCCACCGATCTGTGCGGCGGCGGAGAGATGGACGCGTTTGCCGATCTGCGCGCAGGAGCCGACGAGCGCGTGGGAATCGATCATGGTGTCTTCATCGACGTACGCGCCGACGTTGACGTAGGCCGGCGGCATCATCACGACCCCTTTGGCGATGTAGGTGCCGCGCCGGATCGACGAGCCCCCCGGCACGATGCGGATGCCGTCCTGAGCCCGGAACCGTCTCGTCGGCATCGTGTCTTTGTCGATGAACGAGAGCGCGCCTGACGCGAATTCGGCGGAGACGCCGGCGCGGAAGGCAAGGAGGATTCCCTCCTTCACCCAGGTCTGCGCCCGCCACACACCGTCCTCGTCGCGCACCGCGGACCGGATCGTCCCTTTCTCCAGCTCGGCGAGAAAGAGTCCGATCGTTTTGACGACTTCCATCCGGTCCGTTGCCGGACCGATCGCCGCGAGGCGCTCCTGCACCGTTGTGGCCATCAGGCGCTCACCGCTTCGAGCAGTCCGCAGTCGTGCAGGATCGCCTGGAGCTTCTTCTGAGTCGCGTCTGTGATCGGCGCCAGCGGCGGGCGGACGGTGTCATTGCCGATGATGCCGAGGAGCTTGCAGGCGAACTTGACCGGCCCGGGATTCGACTCGATGAAGTTGCCGGTGAGAAGAGGGAGAACCCGATAGTGGACGGCGCGCGCGGCGGCAAAGTCGCCGCGCAGAGCGGCGGAGACGAGATCGCTCATCAGCCGCGGGATTTCGTTCGAAGAGACGGAGACCAGACCGTCGGCGCCGGCGGCGATCAACGGAAGGGTCCACGCGTCGTCGCCGCTTAAAACGAGGAACCCGTCGCGGCGTCCGCGGATGACCGACATGATCTGCTCGAGATTCGCCGACGCTTCCTTCACTCCGATGATGTTCGGGATCTCGGCGGCCATGCGCAGCGTCGCTTCCACGGTCATGTTCAGTCCGGTGCGGCCCGGGACGTTGTACATGATCATCGGGAAGCCTGGCTTCTTCCTGTTGATGGCCTCGGCCTGCATCCCGAAGTGGCGGCGGAGCCCGTCGGGCGTCGGCTTGTTGTAGTACGGCGTGATGGTGAGGACGCCGTCGGCGCCGATGTCGATGGCCTGTTCCGCCAGCTCCATCGCCCGGGACGTGTTGTTGCTTCCCGCGCCGGCGAGTACCGGCACGCGTCCGTTCGCACGGCGCACGACCAGTTCGACGACGCGGCGATGTTCGGCCGCGCTCAGCGCCGGATTCTCGCCGGTGGTACCACATGGGACGAGGAAATCGACGCCGCCGTCGATCTGAAAATCGACGAAGCGCTCGAGGGCGGGCTCGTCGAGCGCGCCGCTTTCGGTAAATGGCGTGATGAGGGCTGTGCCGAGGCCGCGGAAGAGAGTCATGACATCACCAGTTCGTCGAAACGGAAGAGTCCCTTCCGGCCACGCAGCAACGCTGCTGCCATGACCGCTCCGCGCGCGAAGCCTTCGCGGCCGCGGGCGCGATGCGAGATCTCGATCAGGTCGTCGGGCGAGTCGAAGAAGAGCGTGTGCAGGCCGAACTCGGCACCGGCGCGGGAGGAGACGATGGTGGGATCGAGTTTGCCGCCGCTCCCGGACTTCACCGCGGCCGCGATGCGCAATGCCGTACCGCTCGGCGCATCTTTTTTCTGCGAGTGATGGCGTTCTTCCATCCCCGTCTCATACTGCGGGAATCGCGAAACGAGCTCCCCCGCCCGCTGCGCGAGGCCGAAAACGACGTTGGCCCCCGGCGAAAAATTCGACGCGTAGACGCAGGCAATTCCGGCGCTCTCCACACGCGCTTTCACCTCGGCCAACCGATCGTTCCAGCCGGTCGTGCCGATGACCAGCCCGAGCTTGTTGTCGCAGGCACGAGCCAGGGTGTCGTCGAGCGCGCCGGCGTGCGAGAAGTCGATCATCACCTCGGCCCCGCCGATTGGCTCTTCACGATCGACGTCGAGAATGCAGACCACCTGATGGCCTGATTCGACGGCAACCTTCTCGATCGTCCGTCCCATCTTGCCGTAGCCGTGGATGGCAATCTTCATACCGCGACCGCCTGCTCGAAGAGCGCGTGGTGGATTCGCTGGATGGCGCGGTCGGAGTCGGCGTCGTTGACGACGATGCTGAGATTCAGCCCCGACCGGCTGAGTGACAGCATCTGCATCGGCACGCCGCTCATGGCCTCGAAAACACGCGCGCCAACAAGCGCATCCGCCAGCAGGTTACGTCCGACGATGGCGATGATGCACTGGCCGTCGATGATTTCGACGTCGGCGACGCCGTGAAGCCGTTCCTGGAGCTGCTCCATGTTTTGCCGTTCGTCCACCGTCACGGAAACCGACACCTCGGAGGTGGCGATGAGGTCGACCGAGATCTTCAGATCTTCGAATTCGTGAAAGAGCCGCGCCAGGAACCCGTGCGCTCCGAGCATCTTGTTCGACGTCATGTGCACCACCGTGACGTTGCGCTTGCGCGCCACGGAGCGCGGGCCGGTGGCGCGGGCCGTCCCCTCGCGCGTGATCAGCGTGCCGGGCGACGTGGGATTCTGTGTGTTGAGGATGCGCACCGGGATGCCGGCTTCGATGGCCGGCTCCAGCGTGCGCGGGTGCAGCTTCGCGCCGAACGAGGCCAGCTCGGCCGCTTCCTCGTGCGAGAGGTGGTCGATCACGCGCGCGGATGGCACGAAACGCGGGTCGCAGGTAAGCAGACCGTCGACATCCGTCCAGATCTGTACCTCGTCCGCGCCGACGGCGGCGGCGACGATGGCGGCGCTGTAGTCGGAGCCATTGCGGCCGAGTGTGGTCGTGGCGCCGCCGGCAGTCCGTCCGATGAATCCCCCCATGACCGGGATGTGGTTCCGCTCCACGATCGGCAACAGTGTCTTTCGCGCGGCCTCGGAGGTGAGATCCATCCGCGGGGTGGCACCTCCGAAGTGGTCATTCGTCCAGATGACGTCTTCGGATTCGACGTGTTCGCTGGGCAGCTCCCGCATCATCATCGAATAGGCGAAGAGGACGGAGGAAAGTTTCTCGCCGATGGAAACAATCTTGTCGTGGCCCCGATTCGTGACCTCGCGCAAAAGCGTGACGCTTTGCAGGATGGTATGGATCTCCTCGATCTGTTTGCTGAGCCGTTTGACGAACGCGTCGAAGAAATCGAACTTCTGCTGCACGAGACGCATGGCCACGTCTTCATGCCGCTGGCGAACGCGGTCGACGATGTCGTTGACCCGCTGCCCGTCACCGGCGCAAGCCGCGTCGGCGGCAGCGACGAGATCGTTGGTCACTCCGGAGAGCGCGGAGACGACGATGATCGGATTGAGCTGGCGGCGCTCGGCGACGATGTCGATGGCGTTGGCCACGCGTTCGGCGTCGCCGACCGAGGTGCCGCCGAATTTGATGACGATCACCGCCCGGCCCCCCAGTGGATTAGTGGATTAGTGATTCGTGGATTAACGTGCATTTCTCACACGCTCACTTGAATTGTTCCCTTCGAGAGCTTGCCACTCCCTTCGTCGAGAGCCCTTCTCACCCCGCGGTTTCTTGCGGGGGGAGAAGGTGCCGAAGGCGGATGAGGGGGGCGCTTTACGAGATCTGCGCGATTTTACCGACGCTGGTCCGAGAGCGCTCGAAGGCGCGCGAATGACGTACGCGTGAAACGCCCCCTCATCCGCCTTCGGCACCTTCTCCCCCAGCAAGAAACCGCTGGGGGAGAAGGACTCTCGATTGGAGGTACTGCCGAGAACGAACCGCTCGCACAACTCCACATCGTCCCAAGTCTCGCCAAGAGGGTGGCGACAATTCCACTCAGCGTGTGAGAAATACGGGTTAGTGGGGTTGGCAGCACTCTGCCTTCCTGATCCACTAATCCACTGATCTACGAATCCACGACTCACAGCATCCCCCTCGCCTCGAGCAACTCCGCGTTCAGCAGCGCGGCTCCCGCCGCGCCGCGGATGGTGTTGTGCACGAGGGCGACCATGCGGATGTCGAGCAGGGGGCATGGGCGGAGGCGGCCGACGGTGACGGCCATGCCGTCTTCACGGTCGCGGTCGAGTCGCGGCTGGGGGCGGTCTTGTTCGTCCGCGTAATGAACCGGCTGCTTCGGGGCCGATGGGAGACCGAGGCGCTGCGGTTCGCCGGTAAACGAGCGGATGGCATCGCGAATGGCGTCGAGGTCCGCGCCGCCGTCGCGCACTTTGAGCGAGATCGTCATCAGATGGCCGTCGATTGTCGGCACGCGGTTGACCTGGGCGGAGATGCGGAACGGAGCATCGACAAAACGCTCGCTCTCCCAGCGGCCGAGGATCTTGCGCGGCTCGGTCTCGATCTTCTCCTCTTCGCCGCCTCCGATGAACGGGATGACGTTGTCGAGGATGGCGTACGACGAAACGCCGGCGTAGCCGGCTCCGGAGATGGCCTGCATGGTGGTCACGTGGAGCTGATCGATGCCGAAGCGGCGTTCGATCGGGGCGATGGCCATGGCCAGCCCGATCGTGGAGCAGTTCGGATTCGTGACGATGTAGCCGTTGCTGCCGCGGCGCTTCTTCTGGCGATCGATCGCGCTGAGGTGCTTGTCATTGATCTCCGGGATGAGCAGCGGCACGTCCGCGTCCATCCGGTGGTTGCGGGCGTTGGTGACGACGACCACGCCGCGGTTCGCGTAATCGTCCTCCGCCTCGCCGGCCACGGAAGAGTCGAGGCCGGAGAAGACTAGCCGCGATTCGAGCGCGGCACCGAGCGGCTTGACCTCGAGTGCGGCAGCGCTCGCGGGAAGCAGCGTATCGAGACGCCAGTCCGCGGCATCGCCGTACGATCGTCCCGCGCTGCGCTCGGAGGCGACGACTTCCGCGAGACGGAACCAGGGGTGCGCTTCGAGGAGCTGGACGAAGCGCTGCCCGACGGAGCCTGTCGCGCCGAGAACCGCCACCGGGATGCGCGCGCCGCGGCCTGTGTCAGCGTGCGTTGGCAATGTCAATGTTTCGGTCATTCAGCCTCATTCGTTGCAAAAGCGATTCTAAGCTGAAGAAGGCGGCCAGATGGACGATCCGGATGGCCGTCGTCCACGCCGCCAGCGGCCCGACGCCGATGCCGCCGAGGTGTGCGGTAAACGGCAGATGCAGCGGACCCCAGCGAAAGAGCAACGATCCGTGCATCGGAGACGACGTCCCCGCAAAATCGTGAAAGAGCGCAACCTCGGTGATGACGACGTCCCAGGACACAAGCCACCATGCCGCGGCACGCCACCGCGCCACCGCCGGCATCAGCAGGGCCGGGACGACCACCGGCGCAAGGACGTACCAGTACCACCCTTCTTTTCCCCCGATCGGGATCGGGTTCCCGCCGCGGTTCGCCAGGACACAGGCGATGACGTTGTAGGTCTGGGCTAGCGCAAACGCGCCGAGAGAGGCAAACGCCAGGAGCGCTGGCGTCTCGCCGGCTGGCCCGGAGGCGTCTCGCCTCCGAACGAACAGCAGCATCACAACGATCGGCCCGAGATAAGCCGCAATCGCCACCGGTCGTAGCGCATCGTTGAACTGCCCCGAAGTCCACGCCGCGCTGGCGATCGTGACGCGAACGATCTCGCTGATGCTGATCTTCACCTCGTAGACTGCGCCGCCCGGACGGTCGAAGGCCACGACCCCAAGCGGATTGCGTGTACGCGAGGAGAGCTCCGCGAAGGTGAGGAGAACCGCGATCAGCGAAACGATTACGACGGCGATGACACGTTTCTTCGGCGGCCGCTGACGCCACCAAAGAACGGGAAGAATGATCAGCAGCGGCCACGTGTACATCTTCGCGTTCAGCGCCAGCCCCCACGCCAGCGCTTCCGCAAGGATCGCCAGCGGCCGCCGAGGAGCGGACACGCTGATGGCCACGGCGACAGCAACGAGCATGCAGGCAAAGGCGTCGTTGCCGGCACGGAGGACGAGCGTTTCCCACGTCGGCAACGAAACGAGGATGGCTCCGCCGATGATGCCGATCGGTCCGAGCCAGCGCCTGCCGATCTCGGCGGTCGCGATCACGGTAATCAAAGCAAATAAAAGCGATAGAACGCGCCACGCCCGCAGCTCGAAGAGCGCGCGAACCGGCACGAGTGGCGCTGCGAGCGAGTAGTAGAGGCTCGTCTGCTGCGCCTCGTAGTTCTTGACGAGGTACGGTTTCAGGTCGGCGGGCGTGAGGGGTTGGTCGATGATGATGTCGCCGTTTCGCGCGGCGACGATCGCGGGCCATTGTTCGCCTGCTTCCCCCATCGCAGGCATTGAATCCTCCACAGGGCGCAGGCGCGGGACGCCTGCGGGCCAGCCGGCGAGGACGCCAGCGCTCCGGGCGGCATGCGCCGCCTCGATGCTTCGCATCAGATACGGCGGAATCGAAACCTCGGTCGTCGTCGGATTGCGATGCTCCGCGCGCACGAACGCCAGCCGGGCCACGTGGTAGACCTCATCGAGCCCGGCATACGGCGGCATTGCCGCCATCTGCAGCAGCAGCCGCGCGGACGCGCAGACGATGAGCAGCGCGTATGCGATTTGTGTCTTCGTCAACCTCATTTGACGATGGTACGCTCCGCGCCCGCTTGGCCACGCACGATCCCTATGCCGCGCTGCGCGTCAGAAACTTTCTCTGGCTGATCCTCGGCTATGCGACCTCCACGGTCGCGCGCGAGGCACAGATCGTCGTGGTCGGCTGGCAGGTCTTCCAGGCCACGCATGACCCGCTGGCGCTCGGGATGATCGGCTTGGCTGAGGCACTGCCGCTCATTGCCGTGGCACTGTACGCCGGCCACGTCGCGGATCGCTTGCCGCGGCGGCCGATCGTCATGGCGGGCACGTTTGCCATGCTGCTGTCGGCATTCGCGCTTCTGCTCTTCACGACGAGCGGAATGATCGGAAGCGGGCATGTCTGGCCGATCTATCTAGTCATCTTTGTCAGCGGCATCGCCCGCAGCTTCATCCGGCCGGCGTTCTCGGCGCTCTCGGCCGAGGTCGTGACGCGCGACCTCTTCGCCAACGCGGTGGCGTGGCGCAGTTCGACGTGGCAATTTGCCGCGGTTCTTGGCCCGGCCATCGGCGGCATGATCTACGGCTTTGCCGGGGCGGCGGCAGCGTATGTGGTCGTGACGATCATGATGGCGCTGGCGCTGGCCTCGCTCTGGCTGGTCCGGCACGACGCCAAGCCTCCGGAGGACAGTGAGATGCCGATCGGCGAAAGCCTGCGCATCGGTATCAGGTTCCTCCTCGGTCAACGCATCCTTCTGGCGGCGATGACACTCGATCTCTTTTCCGTTCTCTTCGGCGGTGCCGTGGCGCTTCTGCCGATCTTTGCCCACCTCCTCGGCGCGGGACCGCAGGGACTTGGTGTTCTCCGGGCCGCGCCGGCGGCGGGCTCGCTCATCACCGGCATCATCGTGGCTCACCGCCCGCCGATGCGCCGCACGGGCGCGGCGCTCTTTGCCTCGGTGGCCATCTTCGGTCTGGCAGCCATCGCCTTCGCCATCTCGCGCAATTTCTGGCTCTCGCTGGCTCTGCTGACGATCAGCGGTATGGCTGACAACGTAAGCGTCGTCATCCGGGGAACACTGATGCAGACGCTGACGCCGCAACACATGCTCGGGCGCGTGTCGTCGGTGAATCAGATCTTCATCGGCTCTTCGAATGAGATCGGCGCGTTCGAGTCGGGCGTGGCCGCGCGCATTCTGGGCACGGTGCCCTCCGTGATCTTCGGCGGCATCATGACCCTCGTCGTCGTTGCGTTGACGATGGCGTGGGCGCCTCAGTTGCGGAAGATGCGCGAAATCGACTCCATCAACCGCTGAATCGGGCGTTTTTCTACCCTTCGTAGATTTTCTTGACGCCCGCGGTACGCTCGGTTCGATGTCAAACCCTGACCCCATCAAGGGCCGCGGCGCGAGCTGGAACCCGCAGAACCGCTTCGAGCGCCTCGAATACGTCCACGACGACGATGCCGCGCAGAACGACGACGAGCCGGCGCCGCTGCCGCGCACTCTTTTTCTCCGCGATCCGACGCGCACGATCCTGGCCCACAACGACAGCCCGGACGTCGGCTTCGACACGAGCATCAATCCCTATCGCGGCTGCGAGCATGGTTGCATCTACTGTTTCGCCAGGCCGACGCACGAGTTCCTCGGGTTTTCAGCAGGGCTCGAGTTCGAGACGAAGATCCTGGTCAAGGAAGACGCGCCGGAGCTTCTGCGCGAGGAGCTGATGTCGAAGAAATACACGCCGCGCACGATCGCCATCAGCGGCGTGACCGATCCTTATCAACCGATCGAACGCAAGCTGGAAATCACGCGCCGGTGCCTGGCCGTGCTGGCGGAGTTTCGCAATCCGGTCGGCATCATCACCAAGAACCACCTCGTCACCCGCGACATCGACATCCTGCAGGAGCTGGCGGCGCACAACGCCGTATCGGTGCACATCTCGGTGACCACGCTCGATCCGCACCTGGCGAATCTGATGGAGCCGCGGGCCTCGCGGCCGGAGCTGCGCCTGGCCGCGATCGAGATGCTGGCAAAGGCCGGGATTCCGGTCGGTGCAATGGTGGCGCCCGTCATCCCGGCCATCACCGATCACGAGATGCCGGCGATCCTCTCCGCGGTGGCGAATGCCGGCGGAACATCGGCCGGCTTCGTCGTCCTGCGCCTCCCGTGGGCGGTGGCGCCGCTGTTCGAGCGCTGGCTCGGCGAGCATTACCCCGACCGCAAGGATAAGGTGATGAACCGCGTCCGCGACCTGCGCGAGGGGAAGCTCTACGACCCGCAATGGGGTGTCCGCCAGCGCGGCAAAGGGATCTTCGCCGATCAGATCGAATCGATGTTCGAGGTTACCTGCCGCAGGCTGCACCTGAACGAGAAACGGTACGAGATGTCGACGGAGGCCTTCCGCCGCCCGACGCAGCAAGGTAGTCTCTTCTGACGATGCGGCAGATCTTCGAAGGGAAGCACGTACTGGTCCTCGAGCATGACGGCTGGGAGTTCGTCGAACGGAAGAAGGGGAAATCGGCGGTCGTGATCCTGGCTGTAACGGACGAGGACCACGTCATTCTCGTCGAACAGTTTCGCCGCCCTGTCAACGCACGCGTCATCGACTTTCCCGCCGGCCTTGTCGGCGACGAAGCCGGCGAGGAGGATCCCGAGGAAACGGCGAAACGCGAGCTGGAAGAAGAGACCGGATACGCCTGCGCGAAGGTCGAACGCCTCACGGCCGGACCGACGTCGCCCGGCATCACCTCGGAGACGGTGGCTTTCTACCGCGCCCAAGGACTTTCGCCGAAGGGAGCTGGAGGCGGAGTTGCCGGCGAAGACATCACCGTTCATCGCGTTCCGCGCAGCGACATCGAGGAATGGTTACGACGAAAGGACGACGAAGGAGTCCTCATCGATGTGAAGGTGTGGGCAGGACTATGGTGGCTCGGCGCTACACAGGCATCATGATTCAGACGCCTTCCGGACCCGAGTCCCACTCGAAGAACCCGCGTGTCATCAGAATACGGTCAGCCATAGATCCAGCCGCCTGGCTTTGCTCGTTAAGCGAGCCCTCTGAGAAAAACTCCGTGGCGAGGCGACCCAGGTCTTCGTCGGCGGCGGCAAGGACGCTGATCAGATCCTTTCCGCGTGGGATACGGCCAGTCCGTTTTCGACACTCGAGCTCGATCATGGCGGTGACCGCACGCGAAAGCAGCATTCGTGCAGCCACTGGGTCGCTCTCGATCACGTCGAAAGCATCTTCCATCTGGGTAGCAGCGGCATAGCGACTACGAGTCAACCAGGTCTCGGCACTACCGTCGGATCGGGCAAGCCAGGCCTTCGCCTCCCGGCACAGTGCTTCCGTCACGGAATCGCTCGCCCACACGATCGTGCCTGTGGCGAGCATGTGCGCAAAGATCGACCGGGCGCTCTCGTGTTCCTGCTGAAAATAGGTGCGAATGGTGTCGGGTGGGTTGACGAAGATCTCCGCTGGCACGGCGCTGAAATACCGTTGAACGCGCTGACGGAATGGCGCGAGATGGATCACACACAGGTCGAGATCACTCGCCGGATGCGGCGTACCGCGAACAATCGTCCCAGTAGCCACAACGCCGACCGGATCGAAGCGATCGAACACGAACGCCACGGCTTCACGCAAGGCGGTGTCATAACGTTTGGGCAGTTCAGGCCAATGGCACGTTGCCAGCCGCTCAGCGGTTGGAGCGGATTGATCGGTCATGAACGCGCTCCGGATCCGGGCGCCCGCAGCCGCTCCAGTATCTTCTCGTGCACTCCCCCGAACGCGCCGGATGACATGACCATGATGACGTCGTCGGGCCGCGCATCGCTTGCGATGACATCCGCGATGGCGTCGAAGTCGTCGATCTGTTCCGCGCGAATACCGTCGCCGTTGAGCCGGTCGACGATCGCGGCCGCGGACATCATCTTGTCGAGGCCGTAACGGGTCTCGTAGCGTCCCTTGTGAAAGATCGGTCCGATGATGACCCGGTCCGCCTGGTGGAAAGCTTCGATGTACCCGGCTTCGAACTCCTTACGGCTCGACGTGATCGAGCGTGGCTCGAAGAGCGCCCAGATCCGCCGTCCCGAGTAGCGCCTCCTTGCGCCGGCCAGGGTCGTTTCGATGGCCGTGGGATGATGGGCGAAATCGTCGATGACGGTGATGCCGCGCTCGACGCCCCTCACTTCCATCCGCCGCTTGATCCCCTGGAACGTCTCCAGCCCGCGCTGAATCTCCTCGGCGGAGAGTCCTCGCAGGCGGGCAATGGCAATGTCGGCGAGCGCGTTGACGACGTTGTGCTGCCCGGAAAGCGTCGTACGGAAGCGGAACCATTCGGTCCCCTCCCACCACGCCGTGAACGCGCCTCCTTCCGGGGTGAATTCGATGTCCGTGGCTGTGATGTCACAGTCGCGCGATGTCCCGAACGTGAGCCATCGCGCCCGCGCCTCCGCACGAAGAGACATCACGTTGACGTCATCGCCGTTGGCCACGATCACGTCACCCGGCGCGACCTGCTGAACGCCCTTGCGGAAGGCATCGATGATCGCTTCGAGATTGACGTAGATGTCTGCGTGGTCGAACTCGATGTTGTTGACGAGCAGCGTGTTGGCTCCGTAGTGCAGAAACTTAGGGCCTTTATCGAAAAACGCGGTGTTGTATTCGTCCCCTTCGATGACGAACTCCGGACCGCTTCCGAGCTTGAAGTTCTGATTGAAATTCAGGGGGATCCCCCCGACGACCATGCTCGGATCGCGGCCCGCCGATTCGAGCAGCCAGGCCATCAGCGATGTCGTAGTCGTCTTGCCGTGCGTGCCGGTTACGACGATGGAGTGTTTCTCCTTGATGAAGAGCTGATGAATCGCCTCGGGCATGGATGTGTACGGCAGGTCGAGCTGGACCGTACCGGCCGCCTCGGCATTGGTGGATGCGGCGGCGTTGCCGATCACGACCAGGTCGGGATGGAACGTCACCAGGTGGTCTTTCGTATACCCTTCGAGGACCGCTATGCCGAGGCGTTCGAGGTAGGTGGACATCGGAGGGTAGACGTGCTCATCCGAGCCCGCTACCTCGTACCCGCGTTCCTGCAGCATGCCGGCAAGCGAGGCCATCGCGGTCCCGCCGATACCGATGAGGTAGACCTTTTTGACTGGTGGCAGTTCTTTGATGTGAGCCATAGGGGCGCGGACTGAGCAAGAAGCGTGCTCCGCGGCGCCAGATTGTAGAATGGACAACCCGCGGCGGAGGGAATCGTCACCCGCGGGGGAATGTTCGAATCCGGCGGTTCACAAGAAACTTTCACGTCGTCCAACACAGGAGGATTTTGTCCATGTCGTCGAAGCGAATTCTAGTCGTCATGATCGCGGTCCTCGTCGCGCTGACCGCCGCCATTTCCTTTGCCGCCGATACCCCGGCCAAAGCGAAAAAGAGCGAGGCTCCCGCCGAGAAGAAGGCTGAGCCCGCGGCCAAAGACGCGGCACCCCGCCTCACCATCGTCGAGCCGATCAAGGATTACGGCACGATCTCCAAGGGTGAAAAGCTCGACTGGTCGTTCGTGGTCAAGAACACCGGCGACGCCGACCTGCAGATCATCTCCGCCAAGCCTGGATGCGGCTGCACGGTCGCAGACTTCGACAAGATCATCAAGCCTGGCGAGACCGGAAAGGTCACGGCACACGTCGATACGACCGCCTTCGCCGGCCCGATCGCGAAGACAGTCACGCTGGAGACGAATGACCCGACCACGCCCACCTCACAGCTCACGATCCACGCGATCGTGAAGCCGTACGTGGAAGCGTTCCCGGCCGGCTTCGTCCGCTTCAACCTCCTCCAGGGCGAGGCCGAATCACAGAACGTCATCCTCTACTCCGAAGAGGAAGAGCCGTTCGCGGTCACGAAGGTGGAACTGCCCATCGATCCGACCACGAACGAGCCGGTCAAATGGGTGAATACGACCTACGAGAAGATCTCCACAGAGGCCGACAAGGCGCCGAACGTGGGTCGCCCGGGCCAGGACCAGTACAGGGTCAAGATCACCGTCGGCGGCCCCGATGCCAAGCTCGGCCCGCTCTCTGACAAGGTCCACATCATCACCACTTCGAAGCACCAGCCGGATTACTTCGTCAGCATTTCCGGCGTGGTCCGTCCACCCTTCCGCGTCGAGCCGACGGCGCTGAACTTCGGCGAGGTCTCGCCTGTCGATGTTGCGGCGACGCGCACGGTGATCCTGCATTCGAACAACCTTCGGGCTCCCGAGTCGTTTGTCGTCTCCAAAGTGGAGTCGAGCATTCCGACCGTCGTATCGAGCGTGAAGCCGACTGCCAACAAGGGCGAGTACGAAGTGACGCTGCAGATCGCCAAAGATGCCAAGCCGGGCGACGTCGACGGCACGGTGAAGATCTACACGAACGACAAAATGAATCCCATCGTGACGGTGCCGATGAAGGCGACGATCAAGGCCGGCGCCCCCGCCGCCTCCGCGTCGAAGTAAACCAACCCGATCGAATCAATCGAAAGGCCGCCCGCCGGGCGGCCTTTTTAGTTGACGATCGAGATTCCGACCCCATCGCCCGCGGCAAGCACGATCGTCGTCAGCCGCGGGTCCGAGGTGATGCGCTTGTTGAACGCACGCAGAGCATCGGTCGATGGATCGTGGACCTCTTCCGCGACCTTGCCGCCCCACATGAGGTTGTCGCAGACGATCATCGCGCCAGGTGCCAGCTTCGGCAGGAGCTGATCGAGGTACCGCTCGTACTCGGTCTTCACGCAGTCGATGAAGACGAAGTCGAACGGTCCGGCCAACGTCGGAAGCACCTCCAGAGCCGCTCCCTGATGGAACCTCACCTCGCACGTGAGATGCGCCTCGCCGACGAAGCGTTTAGCCGTGGCCAGGATGTCGCGATCGAGCTCGATCGTCTCGAGCACCGCATCCGCCGGACATTCACGCCCGAGGACGATGACGGAGTAGCCGATGTTGGTGCCGACTTCGATCAGGTGCTTCGGCTGTTTCGCCTGCACCAGAATCCGCATGAGCTGCCCCACCTCGGGGTCCGCAATCGGATGTCCATGCTCCGCCGCGAACGCCTCCATCCCCGCCAGAAGGGGATCGCGTGTCGGGAGAAGGGTGTCGAGATATTCAGCTTGTACGCGTTTGATGACCTGATCGATGCGGGATTTCATAGGAGGAGCTTAGCCCAAGCGGGAGCGCCAGTAACCAGGACGGCGGCGCTGGTGGGCGATGGCGATGATGAAAACGACCTCACCACGAATCACGTATACGATGTCGTAGCGAAAGCCGATTATCTTCCAGACGCGGGTGCCGAAGAGATGTGGACGTCCAGAATTCGGAAACTGAAGCAGAAAATCACGGCCCGTAGCAAAAGCAGCGACGAATCGATCGCCATATCCAGTCCGTTCCCGGTCGTGATAGAGCATCGCATCGTTTAGCTCGCGACTAGCGGCGCGATGAATTTTGACGCGCATGCTCGAGTGCTCGTTTGGCGTCGGCGATCGCTTCGTCAGAGTCAACAACGTCGGCTGTCCCAGCGTCGATTTCGGCGATCCGGCGTTGAATCTCGGCCGAGTACGCTGACTCGAGATAACGGTCCTCATCCGAGCGAATGCTGTCGAACAACTCATCGGCGAGTTGCCCGCGTTCGTCGTCTGTGAGCTGCAAAGCGTACGTGCGCACTTCCTCAAGTGTGTGAGACATAGCTATAAGGAGTTTACCGCACCTCCCGTTGCGGCGGCAGTGGAACCGTGGGGTGGATTCGTCTATCGCGGGCGCAGCTCGCGATAGAGATCCTCGGCGTCGATATCGCTGATTGCGCCCGCGCCCTGAAGCGCAATACGCCGCTCATGGTGAAATCTTACCGCGCCTCCACCGCCTCACGCAGCCTCTCCGCCTGAAAATGGCCGATGAGAGGCTCGAGGAGGACGTCGAGGTTGCCGTTCATGATGTCGGGGAGGTTGTGGACAGTCAGGCCGATGCGGTGGTCCGTGACGCGGTCCTGCGGAAAGTTGTAGGTCCGAATCTTCTCTGACCGGTCGCCGGTACCGATCAGGCCCTTGCGCGTTGCGGAGAGCTCGTCCTCGCGCTTCTGGCGCTCGATGTCGTACAAGCGCGCCTTCAGCACCTTGAGCGCTTTCTGGCGGTTCTTGATCTGCGACTTTTCGTCCTGACACGAGACGACGACCCCGGTGGGAAGATGCGTCATCCGTACCGCGGAGTAGGTCGTATTGACCGACTGTCCACCCGGGCCGGACGAGCAGAACGTGTCGATGCGCAGGTCTTTCTCATTCACCTGAATATCGATGTCCTCGACCTCTGGGAGCACGGCAACCGTGATCGCCGAAGTGTGGATGCGGCCCTGCGTCTCGGTCTGCGGAACGCGCTGCACGCGGTGCACGCCCGACTCGAACTTGAGCCGCGAGTAGACCTTGTTCCCCTCGATGAGCAGCGTGGCGTCTTTGATGCCGTTGACGGAGGAGTAATTCGCATCCGTCATGTCGACCTTCCAACGCTTCATTTCGGCGTAGCGGATATACATGCGCATGATCTCCGCCGCAAAGAGGGATGCCTCGTCGCCGCCCGTGCCGGCGCGGATCTCGACGAACACGTTCTTGTCGTCGTTCGGATCCTTTGGTTGCAGGAGGAGCTGGATCTCCTTCTCCAGCGCCGGCGCCTTCGGCTCCAGCTCGGCGATCTCCATCTCCGCCAGCTCGCGCATGTCGTCGTCGGACCGCAGCATCTCCCGGGCATCGGCCAGACGCCTGCGGATGTCCTTCAGCTCGCGGTACTTCGCCACGACGTCGTCGATCTCCGACACCGCCTTCATCGTGTCGCGGAACACGGCGACGTCGGTGGCCACGGCCGGATCGGCCATCTTCTGCTGCAGCTCTTCGTAGCGTTTTTCGATTTCGTCCAGTTTTTCGTACATGGTGCGGTCCCGCCAGAAACAAAAATGGGAAGGCGCAGCATGCACCTTCCCACGATCGATATCAGAAGCGTAGCTAAGCGACGGCTGCCTGGGTCTCGTCCACCACGTCGTACAGGAGCGCTTCTTTCAGCGCGGTAATGGCCACGGCGAGCTGCATGTCATCAGGCTCTTTCGTGGTGATCTTCTGGAGCCACATCCCCGGCCGGGTCAACATCCGGCAGACCGGGTTAGCGAGGTGGCGGGCCGAGAAGCGGATCACCTCGTAGGCAAGGCCGGCGATCAGCGGGATCAGCACGACGCGGGCGAGGAACTTGACCGCGAACGGCACCGTCGACGGCACGAGTGAAAAGACCAGGATGGAGATCGCCATCACGAACATCAGGAAGCTGGTGCCGCAGCGGGGGTGGAGGGTCGATTTGGTGCGCGCGTTCTCCACGGTGAGGTCCTCATTCGCTTCGAACGTGTAGACCGTCTTGTGCTCGGCGCCGTGGTACTGAAAGACGCGCTTGATCTCATCCATGAACGAGATCGAGAGGATGTAGACGAAGAAGAAGATCGCCCGCAGAACGCCGTCGATGGCGTTGTAAGCGATGTTGCCCATGTGCGGCGCGAAGTAATGACGGATCAGGTTGGTGATTCCGAGCGGCGCCAGGATGAACACGCCGACCCCGAGGACCAGCGCAATCAGCATCGAGCTTGCGACGGCCCAGCTCGACATCTCCTGTTCGCCTTCCTGGTTCTCGGTAGCCACGCTGGCCGAATAGTTCAGCGCTCGGATGCCGAGGATCAGCGACTGGATCAGAACGACCGAGCCGCGAAGAACCGGAAACTTGAGGAACGGGTACTTCGTCGTGACCGAGACGAGCTTGTCCTTCTTGATGGCCACGTCGCCGTTCGGCTGCCGGACGGCGACCGAGTAGCCGGTGAGCGAGCGCATCATCACGCCCTCGATCACGGCCTGCCCGCCGATGAGCATGTCGATGTTGCGGTCAGCAGCCGCTGCCGGCATCGCTGACGTAAGGCCATTCGTCACAGCGCCGAACGTACCGCTGATCAGCTTTGCCGCGCCGAGCCACGCCTTCCGAAGGGACATTATTTTGCCGCGGCTTCTTTCGGGCCGGCCTTCTTGGCGTAGCGCTGCTGGAAGCGGTCGATGCGTCCGGCGGTGTCGAGCAGCTTCTGCTTGCCCGTGAAATAGGGATGGCACTTCGAGCAAATCTCGACGCGCAGCTCTTTTTTCGTCGAGCCGGTCATCCACGTTTCGCCGCAGGCGCAGTGCGCCTGAACCTGCTGATATTTCGGGTGAATCTCTGGTTTCATTGGCTTTACCTCGTTGAGGACTCTTTCGGGGTCGCTCTGGAAACGGCGAGTATATCCAAAAAATTCTAAGGCTTTGGCTGTCTTAGTTCCGCCGCTTTCGGACAACATCCAGTTGTCGCTCCAGCTCATGCCGGTCGATCTCAAGCGTCTCACGCAGTCGCTTGGTAGGCCGGGATTGCGACACGAACGACGAAAGCATCGCCTAAAAGGGCGTCTGCACCAGGATCGCTGCCCTCATGGTCGCCTTCGGCGAGATGCAGCGGCCGGAAGTTCGACTCCTGAAGTGCCCGCTCGAGAGCCTCGCTCGATACAGCTCTCGAACCAGAGCTGGACCGCCTCGTCAATACAACGTTTGGCGTCCTCGGCACTCAGGCCCTGCGACGCCACTCCGATCGAAGGACAGACAGCGATCCAACGTTCTTCGGTGTCACACCGCACGAACGCACGCAACTCCACATCCAGGGTGATCGTTTCGTTCACGTGCCGAGGATAACCCTACTTCGCCCCGAACGCCGCTGCCACCCAGTACATCAGGCCGCCCATGAACGCGGCCATCGGGATCGTCAGAATCCACGCCCAGACGATGCGGCCGGCCACGCCCCAGCGGACGGCCGACAGTCTCCGCGTCGCTCCGACGCCGACGATCGCGCCGGTGATGGCGTGCGTCGTCGAGACCGGTATGCCGAAGGTGGTGGCCGTGAAGATGGCGATCGCGGCGCCGGTCTCCGCGGCGAATCCGCTGACTGGCTGCAGTTTGGTGATCTTCGAGCCCATCGTGTGGATGATGCGCCAGCCTCCGGCCAGCGTGCCGAGGCCGATGGCGGCGTGCGCGGCCAGAATGACCCAGAACGGGATCTCGAATACCTTGATGTAGCCGGCCGTGAAGAGCACCCCGGCGATGATGCCCATCGTCTTCTGGGCGTCGTTTGCGCCGTGGCTGAGGCTGAACGCGGCTGCCGAAAGAAGCTGCAGCCGTCGGAACCATCGGTCCACCCGCTGCGGCGTCACGCGCCGGAAGATCCAGAACGTCGCCGTCATCAGTCCGAGGCCGGCGATCATGCCGATGACCGGTGAGACCACGATGAAGATCAGCGTCTTCGACCATCCACTCGGCTCGATCACGCTGAAGGACATGGCCCGAGCCACCGCCGCCCCCGCGTAGCCGCCGATCAGCGCGTGCGAAGAGCTCGTCGGCAGGCCGAAGTACCAGGTGATGAGATCCCAGATGATCGCGCCCATCAGCCCGGCGAAGATGACGCCGAAGGTCACCGCGCGGATGTCGATCATCCCCTTGCCAATCGTTTTGGCCACCGCCGTACCGAAGCCGAAAGCGGCCACGAAGTTGAAGAAGGCCGCCCAGATCACGGCCTGGCCGGGCGAGAGCACGCGCGTGGAGACGATCGTGGCGATCGAGTTCGCGGCGTCGTGAAACCCGTTGATGTAGTCGAACACCAACGCCACGCCGATCAGACCGGCGACGATCAGAAAGAGGTTGCTCGGCATCAGCTATGTTTCACGACCACGTTTTCGAGGAGATTGGCTACGTCCTCACAGCGGTCCGTGGCATCCTCGAGGAGATCGAGGATCTCCTTCCACTTCATCACGGCGATCGGATCGCGCTCTTCGTCGAAGAGCTGCCCGACGGCTTTTTGATGGACCCGGTCGGCCTCGTTCTCGAGCCGGTTGATCTCGACGGCGCATTCGAGAACGCCGCTGTGTTTCTCCAGCGCCATGACCGCGTTGCGCACGACGTCAGCGGACGACGAGATGATCTTGGCCAGCTCGCGCGCGCCGAAGCGGACCCGGTCGATGCGGTAGAGCGGCACCAGGGCGGCGGCATTGTCGATCGCATCCATCACGTCGTCGAGCGTGCGGGCCAGCGAATGGATGTCTTCGCGGTCGATCGGCGTCACGAAGGTCTTGTTGAGCCGCTGGATGATCTCGTGCGTGAGGAAGTCGCACTTGTGCTCGACCTCTTTGATCTCGTGCGCCTTGTCGGCGATCGGCGGATCGGTGGCGAACATCTGTTCGAGCAGCATGGCCCCGACCTTGAGCTGGTCGGCCATGGCGATGAAGTCGGCGTAGAAAGTCTCTTCACGGGGGAGCAGGCTGAAACGCACGATCAGGGACCTCCGTCGAAAGCGCGCGGATTGTATCGGAAAGGGCCTGCCTGGTCAGAGCCACTGTCAGAGCGACGGTCAGAGTGACGGTCAGAAGCTGACCAGCAGCTTGATGCCGTAGTTCGTTGTGTGCGTGCCGCTCGCCGGTCCACGCAACGCGTCGCGGTCGAGCATCAGCGCCGAGGAGATGCCCGATTGCACGGGGAACCAGTACGCCACCCCTTCGATGTCACGCCTCTTTGTGCCCGCTGTGTCCGAGTGCAGTGTGTCGCGCCGCAGCAGCGCTTCCCAGCCGTGGCCGAACCTCGGCGTGGCCCACAGCGACGAGCCATGTGTCTTCGTTTCCACTACCGTGGACGACGGCCGGTCGGTCGTCGCCAGAACATCGATCCCGGCGACGATGCGCGGATGCTCGTACGTCACCTGGCCGATGGCCCGATTGCGCGGCAGCCCGGAGGCGTAGTGGTCCGCGTCGTAGAAGCCGGAGATGCGCAGGCCATGCAATGCGGGCGTGGCCGGGAGGGGCCGCAGCGTGGCCCGGATCTGCAGCGCCTTCTCGTTGTTCGGATCGGAGTGCGCCCACCCCTCGCCGTTGTAGACGCCGGCCTGCACGTCGCCATAATCGGCGGGGAAGTTGTAGTGAAAGGTGACGCCGTTGTCCGAGGCGAAGAGGAAGCCTTCGCGATCGGCAAAAACCGTCCCCTGGAACCGGTATCGGTAGATCGTCTCTTCGTAATCGAGCCACGGTGTCTGATTGAGCCCGACGCGAATCCACGATCCTTTTGTCAGCCATTGGTCGAGGTTGAACTGCGCCCAGGCGAATTTGAGGCGAAGCTCCTGGCTGCCGGAGAGCGAGCTACCGCTGCTCGTCTCCCGCGCGACCTCGGGAGTGATCCGAAACGAGATGTACCGGTTCAGATTGCCGTTAACGTTGATGTATACCCGGCTGACGTTGAACGAGCTCGGATGAATCTCGTTGCCGTCCGCGTCGTGAGCCGGCGGAGCAACCGAAGCCGTGTAGGTATAGTCGGCGAAGATAAGCGCGCCGATCTTGATCGTCGGCGCGTCTGGCGCCGGCGGCGTGGTTTGTGCGGCGAGTGGGAGTGCAAGGAGTGCGATGAGGACGGCGGCGTAGCGCATGAATCGCGCAGTCTAAGGCAGAGGCAGCCGAATCGTGAATGTCGCCCCCTGTCCCTCTTCGCTGACCACGCTGATCGAGCCGTTATGCGCTTCGACGATTGCCTTGGCGATGTAGAGGCCAAGGCCAAGGCCGCCGTAGTAGCGGCTGGAGACATTGCGCGCCCGGTGGAAGCGCTCGAAGAGCTTCGGGATCTCGTCGCGGGGGATACCGATACCGCGGTCGATGACGGCGGTCAGCATGTGATTGCCGTCGATCTGCGTGACCAGCTCGATGTCAGTCCCCTCAGCGGAGTACTTGATGGCGTTCGAGATGAGATTGTCGACCACTTGCCGCATCCGGTCGGGGTCGACGAGCAGGATCGTCTCCCGTACTTCGGCGGAAAACCGGATCGTCCGCGCCGGGTTCTGGATTCGGAAGGCGTTGGCGCGCCGGTCGAGGAATTCGCGCCAGTGGATGCGCTGCCGGTCGATCTGCAGCCGGTTGGTCTCGATGCGCGAGACGTCGAGCAATTCGGAGATGAGGCCCATCATCCGCTCGACTTCGCCGAGGACGGCGTTGAGGTACGTCGACCGCTCCTCGGGGGGGAGATCGCCGATCGTCTGTGACAGTAGTTGCGTGTAGCCCTTGATCGTCGTCAGCGGCGTGCGCAGTTCGTGGGAAGCGACCGAGAGGAATTCGTCCTTCTTGCGGTCGAGCTCCTGCAGCGCGGTGATGTCGCGGATCACGAGGACGGCGCCGACGATGCCGTTGCTTTCGATCGGCGCCACGGCGATGGAGAGGTCGAGATCCTTGCCGGTGATGAAGTGCCGGGCGATGGCCAGGTAGTCGGGAACAGTCAGACCGCGGAGCGCGCGGGCGTGCGGAAGATCTTCGGCGGGGATCGGCCGACCATCGGGATAGCGGAGGCTGAGCGGCGCAAACGAACCATGCTCGACCGCCTCGGTGCGCGACCCGAAACCGAACATGGTGATGGCCGCTTCGTTGACGGAGACGACCTGCCCGTTGGCGTCGTAGACCCAGAGACCGTCGGTCATCGAGCTGAGAATCGAGTCGAGGCGCGCCGAGCGCTCGGCCATCGCCTGCGCCAGATCCTCGATCTCGCGGCGGGCGTTGACCTGATCGGTCACGTCCTGAATCAGAACGGTCAGGCTCTGTGTGATTCCGGAGAATCGCCCGCGGACGGCCGAGACGATGCGGTTGATGTACGTCGGCGTCGGTTTCGTATCGGCCTTGAACGCTTCATCGAAACGCATCTCGCCCGACTCGGCCACCTGCTTGAGCGGCTTTTCGAGCGACGGAATGACCTCATCGACGCGAAGGCCGATGAGGCGGGTATCAAGCGCGATCTTACCGAGACGTTCCACGAAGTCGACGAAGCGCGCGTTGGCCAGCTCGAAACGGAGCTCGTCGGCGGAGAAGACGGCCACACCGATCGGTGCGGTCTCGATGACAGCCTCGAAACGGACGCGGGCATCGACTTCACGCCGCGCCAACTCCTCGGCGGCGCGATGGCCTTCCTGCGAGATGCGCGTCAGGCGATGGATGTGGCTTGCCGCGCCGATGCGCTCGGCCACGGCCTGCGCGAATTCGAGATCCTCGGCGTCGAAGCTCCGCCGCGAGTCGGAGCGGGCGATGACCAGGGCGCCGATGCGGTCGCCGTACGATTCGATCGGAGTCGCGATCAGCGTCTGCTCATTCATCGCCGCCACGATCTCCCCTTCCGCCGGATCGCGCGTGAAGTCCGCCGCCGCTTTCCCGCCGAACTCGGAGTAGAGCAGAGGCCGTCCGATCTGGAACACCGTCCCCGGGATGCCTTCGCCGGCGTGATACGGATTGTGCGAAAGGTAGTCGCGGAAGCGATGCACCTCGTTCGCCACCGGCGCCACCGAGGCCATGCCGACCATGTGCAGCTCGCTCGACGCACCGTGGTAGAGATAGATCATGGCCGTACCGCCGACGGCATCGGCGACGCGGCGGGCCGGCTCATCCAGCTCTTCGAACGACGGCTGCACGGTCACGGCATCGACGCCGAGGTTGGCCAGACACTCGGCGCGGCGGCGGCGCCACGCTTCGCGTTCCGCGGTCTGCCGTTCGTCGGTGACGTCGCGCGACAGCACCACCGAGCCGATGACGTGGTTGCGGTCGTCGCGGATCGGCGCTGCTTTCAGATTGATGACCCGGTCGTCGCCGCTGCGCGCGTCGTGCACGAGGTAGTCCGACTTGACGATCTCGCCGCGCACGGCCCGCATCGACGGAAGGTCGTCGGCTTCCAGCGGACTGCCATCGATGTAGCGGTGCCGGTTCTTTCGCAGCCGCCCTTCCGGATCGGGCGCGAAAAGCGAGACCGGCTCGCGTTGCGCCGCGGCGTTCATCCGCTCGAGCTGGCCGGCGGCGTTGTAGATGGCGGCCGACTCCGGAATCTGGTCGAGGATGGCCGTTACCTTGGCCATCTCGCGAACAGCCCGCTCATGAAGCAGCGTGTTGTTGAGCGCCAGCGTGGCGTAACGGCCGATCTCGGCAAAGAGCGAGATCTCTTCATCGGTCCACTCCCGCGGCGCCGAACATTGATGGAGCCCGAACGCCCACGGCTCGTCATCGCGCGGACGCAGAACCTGCACCATCTCGGAGCGGACCTGAAAGATCTCGGCCTGTTGGCAGTCGAGATCGGCATCGCCTTCCATGATCACGATCGGTCCGTCGGCATCGAGCAGGCGGCGAATCAGGTTCGCCGAGTGCTTCAACGACAACGACGACGGATATTGGTCATGCTGAACCGAATAGGCCGGCGCACTGACGGCGAAACGGATTTTCGCGAGCTCGGCCTGTTCGTTGACGGGATGCAGCAGCCAGGCGCGGTCGGCGCCGAACTCCTGCCGCGTGATCGAGACGATCCTCCGCAGCACTTCCTTCAGCTCGAGCGTTCCGGTGAACGATTCCAGGATGTTGGAGAGGAACCGGTAGCGCTCCTCGGAGCTGAAGTGCTGCGGTCTGGCCCGGCGGTCGAGATAGCGGATCATCAGCCGCCGTACAGCCCCGTCATCGCCATTCTGCTCCGGCAACTCGAGGATGCGCGCCGCCGGCTGCTTCCGCTCCAGTTCATCGCGAATGCGCTGCCACGATGCGCCGCCGCTGACGGCGATGAGCGCGAACGTCTCCCGATCGAGAAGATCGAGTGCCTCCTGCTCCGAGCTGGCCACTACCGGCGTGAAGCTGAGCGAAGCGGCAACGTCGGCGGGAGCTTTTGCCGCCGCCTCGGAGGCCACGATCAGGACCTGGTTCGACATGGGAAGATTCGCGCGGCTGAATCGATCGCTGATGCTACCACCAAGAAGCGGGCGCTTAGAATGATGCAAATGCCGAAGCGCTCGTTTGACGAACTTGTGCAGCTCATGCAAAGACTACGCGGCCCCGACGGCTGTCCGTGGGACCGCAAGCAGACTCTGCCAAGCCTGAAACCATTCGTGATCGAGGAGTCGTACGAGGTCGTCGACGCCATCGACCGCGATGACCGCGCCGCGCTGGTCGAGGAGCTGGGCGACTTTCTCCTGCAGGCCGTCTTCATCGCCGAGCTGACCCGCGAAGAAGGATCGTTCGACATCTACGACGCCGTTACCGCCATTCACGACAAACTGGTCCGCCGCCACCCGCACGTCTTCGGCGACGTCGAGGCCAACGACGCCGAACAGGTCCTCGTCAACTGGGAGAAGCTGAAGAACGAGGAACGGAAAGCGGAGAACAAGAGCGTGCTCTCCGGCGTGCCGCAATCGCTTCCCGCGCTCTTGCGCGCCTCGCGGCTGACAGAAAAAGCGGCCCGTGTCGGTTTCGACTGGCGGAGGACGGAGGATGTGTTCGACAAGGTAAACGAGGAGATTGCCGAGCTCCACGAAGCCATCGCCTCCGGCGATGAAACAAAGGTGCACGACGAAGTCGGCGACCTCCTCTTCACCATCGCCAACATCGCCCGCAAGCTCAACGTGAACGCGGAAGAAGCGCTCCAGTCCACCAACCGCAAATTCACCCGCCGCTTCGGCTCGATGGAATCACGCGTCCGCGAAAGCGGCCGTAACGTAGACGACCTCACCCTGGAAGAGATGGACGCCTTATGGGACGAAGCGAAGGCAGCGGAGCGATGAGCCTCTGTACTACGAACCCTTGGTTTCCGCGCGTGACACGAAGATCTAACCTCGAGAGCCCTTCTCCCCCAGCGCTTTTCAGCTGGGGGAGAAGGTGCCGAAGGCGGATGAGGGGGCCGTGCTTGCCATGCCCTTATTTGCATCCAGGTTTAGCTGCGGCTGCTCCGCGCTGTCATTCGCGAACCGTCCGCCCACGCCTCACCAACCCTCGGATGCGACTCGTGAACGTATCCTCCCGTCGCCCGGAATGACAATGACCCGCGGCAAACGAATCGCCCTCCTGGTAATCGCCGTCTGGATCGCCCACGACCTCCTCGTCCCCCCCAGCTACGCCTTCGACGCCAGAATGACACTCGCGGCCATCGACGAATATCGAAGCCACGTCTCCCCCCACCTCCACGGCATCGTGCAGTGCCGTTTCACCCCCACCTGCTCCTGGTACGGACACGAATCCATCCGCAAACACGGCCTCCTCATCGGCGGCGCGAAGACCCTCTGGCGTCTCGCCCGCTGCGGCCCCTGGACGAAACTGGGGACGAGCGATCCCCCGTAGGGTGCTGCTACGACCGTTTGATGGCACGTGTCATCAACGAAGAGACTGCGTCGTTCTTGATTGATGATGCACTGCATCACCGAAGTTGAGCTATGTCATCAACGAGTGTGACCGCTGTCGCAACGTTGATGGAGCATGTCATCAACGTTGATGCATCTATCATCAACGATGATGATCGCTGTCCGAACGTTGATGAAGGATGACATCAACGTTGATGGATGACATCATCAACGAGCCAACCGCGCGTCCTTACGTTGATGGAGCTGGTCATCAATGAATCGACGTGACATTTCATGGTTGATGGCATCGGCCATCAACGACGCGATCGCGTGGCAGCTACGAAGGCTGCGGCTTGTCATTCAAAGAGGCTCGACGCCTCCTCGAAACATAAACGATGAACGTGAAGGGAATCGATCAAGCCCTTTGTTGCGGTCAAAAGAGGCTCAAAGCCAATTGGCGAGTTTCAGCCCTGGAACGCGGCTGAAGTGCTTGAGGTTGTTGGTCACGAGCGTGACGCTCAGGGCGATTGCATGCGCTGCGATCAGCGCATCGAGCTCACCAATCGGTGTTCCGCTCTCCGTCAGCTCGTTCGCGATTCGGCCGAAATTGGTGGCGCACGTTTCATCGAACGGAACCACGGCGATATTGCTGATGAAGTTGTCCACCAACTGATCCAGCCTGCTCGATTTCCGTCGCGCGGTGCCGTAACGGAGCTCAGCCACGGTGATCGCGCTTACACACAGTTCGGACGGACGATGCTCCAGGATTTGTGCCCCGACGTCACCCTGGCCGCGCAACGCGTAGCTCACGGTATCGGTGTCGAGCATGAACCGCAGGTCACTCAAACGGATCCTTCATCTTCGAGAGTGATCGAGACCGCGGCCGTTGAATCGGCTCCTTCCAGGCCCCCAGAGTCTTGCGGAACTCGTCGCTCCACTCATCCGCGGGCTCGATGATCACCTTGCGGCCCGAGCGATGAACCAGCACTTCCTGCTGGTCGTCCGGAAACCGGCAGGCCTTTGGCAAGCGGACGGCCTGACTGCCACCGTTTTGAAAGATCTTTGCGCGCGCTGTCATGATCAGAATCTAGACGAGCGTATATATATTGTCAATCCGTCAGACTGTGGCCGTCATTTCGCGCGAACGCCCATCCTATCCGGCCACCAGCGCTCATGCTCAGCTTAAGGGGCCAAACACTTGCGAAAGAAGAGCTCCAGTCGACCAACCGCAAATCCACCCGCCGTTTCGGCTCAATGGAATCGCGCGTCCGCGAAAGCGGCCGCAACGTGGATAAGTCGCGTGTTTTCCCAGGTTACCTCATGCCTGAGGTACAGACTTCTCATCGCTGTGCCCGCACAAATCACCTCCGCGGCATGCCCTCGTGGTTGCGGGGGCTCTGCCTGACTACTCCGGCGGCTCCACCGCACTCGGACACAACTCATTCAGCGCGCACTGCGCGCACTTCGGCTTCCTCGCGATGCAGATCGTCCTCCCATGCGCGATGATCCGGTGCGAGAAGTTCGTCCACTCCTTCTGGGGGATCAGCTTCATCAGGTCCTGCTCGATCTTCACCGCCTCGTCGGTGGCGGTCAGGCCGAGGCGGGCGGTGACGCGGGTGACGTGGGTGTCGACCACGATACCGACGGCGATCTTGAACGCGTTGGAGAGGACCACGTTCGCGGTCTTGCGGCCGACGCCGGGGAGGGCGGTCAGCTCGTCCATCGTTCTGGGAACCTCGCCGTTGTGTTTCTCGACGATGGCCTTGGAGGCAGCGATCACCGCCTTGGCTTTGTTGCGAAAAAAGCCGGTCTGTTTGACGTCGCGCTCCATCTCCACCTGGCTGGCATCGGCGAACGCCTGCGGGCTGGGGTACTTGCGAAAGACCGACTTGGTGACGATGTTGACGCGGACGTCGGTGGACTGGGCGGAGAGGATGGTGGCGATCAGCAGCTCGAAGGCGTTGGTGAAATCGAGCGCGCATTTCGCCTTGGGGTACATCTGCTTGAGGCGGACGACGATGTCGTTGGCGCGCTCCTGTTTCTTGGTGGCCATGGACGGGAATCAGATCATGACGACGGCGCTCGAAGAAACACGCTCCGCGTTGGACCATCGATCGCCGGTTTACGAGATCTTTCGTTGCCCGGTCACGACAGGTTTCGGCTCGAGTCTTACGACTCGCTCCGCGTTCTCCTGTTCGATCTCGATGAGATACGCGTACAGCCGGTCAAGATCTCCGCCGAACTCGGCATCGAGCTGACGTCGCGCTTCGCGAGTCTCTTCAACGATTGGATCTTCCACGACGTCAGCCTTCCATCAGTTCCTGAGGAGTATAGATCAGCGGCGGCTCGAAACCATGAGCCCTGCAGATCGAGTTAACGCGCGGGATGGTGACCGCATTCGCGATATGCGTGCAGTTCCACGTGAGGAGATAGTCAAGTCCGTTCGCTGCCGCGATTGCGATGTGAAGTGCATCCTCGTTCGCTTTCTTCGGAACACCGGCGCCGGCGATCAGTGCCGCGGCGAGATCGAGCGCTTCGGGCGTTACTTGCGCAAGACGCAACCCTCGTACGATTTCCATGCGTGCGATAGCAAGGGAGGGATCGCCTCGCTGGGCCTCGCCAAGAACCACGGCGGACACGTAGAGGTCAAACCTGTCGCGTCTCGATTGCCACCATTCACGCGTCGTTTCCTGATTTGCCGCAACCCGCACGCTGCTGAGGCTTGGACGAGCAACCAGATAGCTGATGACGCTGGTCTCAACGTAGACAGTCGGACGGTTGGTGGCCATCGGACTAGAATCAGATCATGACGACGACCATCGAAGATACACGCGTCATTCACGCTCCGCGCGGAACCGCCCTCTCCTGCCTCGGATGGCAGCAGGAGGCGGCCATGCGGATGCTGATGAACAACCTCGACCCCGAGGTGGCGGAGAGGCCGGAACAGCTCATCGTCTACGGCGGAATCGGCAAGGCGGCGCGCAACTGGGAGTGCTACGACGCCATCGTCGCCACTCTCAAGCGCCTGAAGAACGACGAGACGCTGCTGGTGCAGTCCGGCAAGCCGGTGGGCGTCTTCCGCACGCATGAGAATGCACCCCGCGTGCTGATCGCCAACTCCAATCTCGTCCCGCACTGGGCTACCTGGGATGAGTTCCGACGTCTCGACGCCCTCGGCCTGACGATGTACGGCCAGATGACGGCCGGGTCGTGGATCTACATCGGCACGCAGGGCATCCTTCAGGGCACCTTCGAGTGTTTCGCCTCGGTGGCGAAAACGCGCTTCGACCATTCGCTCCGAGGGAAGCTCGTCGTCACCGCGGGGCTGGGGGGGATGGGGGGCGCGCAGCCGCTGGCGGCGACGATGAACGAGGCCACGGCACTCGTCGCCGAGGTCGATCCGACGCGCATTCAGCGGCGCCTGGATAAGAGGTATCTCGACGAGCAGGCGCCGTCGCTCGATGCGGCCATCAAACGTGCCATCGAGGCGCGCGACCGCGGCGAAGCGGTGTCGATCGGCGTGGTGGCGAATGCGGTGGAGTTGCTCGAGGCGCTGATCGAGCGCAACCTCGTTCCCGACATCCTCACCGATCAGACCTCGGCGCACGACGAGCTGAATGGCTACGTCCCGGCAGGTTTGTCGTTCGACGCCGCGCTGGCGATGCGCGACAGCAGCCCGGAGGCGTACATCGAGCTGTCGTACGACACGATGGCCCGCCACATGAAAGCGATGCTGGAGTTGCAGCGCCGCGGGGCGATCACCTTCGACTACGGCAACAACCTTCGCGGCCAGGCGTTGAAGGCCGGCGTCAAAGATGCCTTCGAGGTCGGCGGATTCGTCCCGCTCTTCATCCGGCCGCTATTCTGCGAAGGACGCGGGCCGTTCCGCTGGGCGGCGCTGTCCGGCGATCCGAACGACCTGTTCGTCACCGACGAAGCGATCCTCGAGCTCTTCCCACACGATGCGGCGCTGCATCGCTGGATCCGCATGGCCCAGAAGCGGGTCGAGTTTCAGGGATTGCCGGCGCGCATCTGCTGGCTCGGCTACGGCGAGCGCGACAAGGCCGGGCTGCTCTTCAACGAGCTCGTGCGAACCGGCAAGGTCTCCGCGCCGATCGTCATCGGACGCGATCACCTCGACGCCGGCTCCGTCGCCTCGCCGAATCGCGAAACCGAGGGGATGAAGGATGGGTCGGATGCCATCGCCGACTGGCCGATCCTCAACGCCCTGCTCAACACCGCCGCCGGCGCGACCTGGGTCTCGTTCCACCACGGCGGCGGCGTAGGCATCGGCTACTCCCTGCACGCGGGCATGGTGGTCGTCGCCGATGGCACCGACTCCGCGGCGGAGAGGCTGCAACGGGTACTGACCACCGACCCAGGGACCGGCATCATGCGTCACGCGGATGCAGGGTACGAGATTGCGATCAAGGCGGCGAAGTCGCGGGGTGTTGACATCCCGATGATGTGAACGGCCTCTGGAGCATGTTAACGACCTCCGGGAGGCTGTTAACGACCTCCGGGAGGCTGTTAACGACCTCCGGGAGGCTGTTAACGACCTCTGGGAGGCTGTTAACGACCTCTGGGAGGCTGTTAACGACCTCTGGGAGGCTGTTAACGACCTCTGGGAGGCTGTTAACGACCTCTGGGAGGCTGTTAACGACCTCCGGGAGGCTGTTAACGACCTCCGGGAGGCTGTTAACCGCTCTGGTGTCAAGTGTTCTTACTGCCGCTGCTTCATGCGCGCTTCGCGCTCTTCCTGGATCTTCTTCCACTGCGCTTTCTGATCGTCGGTGAACGTGGCAGCGATCTTCTCTTCGTGGGCGGTGCGCAGCTTCGTCATCTCGGCCCGCTTCTCGTCGACCTTCGGCTGAAGCTCCTGGACCTTGGCGGTGTCGTTGGCCTGGCGCGCTTCGCGATACTCGGTCATCGTCTTCTGGAATGATTCGAGGAACTCGGCGTGCTCCTTCTGGAACTTCGCGTCGAGCTCGTCGATCTGCTTCTTCTGCACATCGGTCAGGTTGAGCTGCTGGCCATAGCGTTCGGTGAAGGTCTGGTTCTGCCTTCCCTGGCCCATCGCCGCGAAGGTGAAGACGAAGCAGACCGCTACAGCCAGACACAACAGTCGTTTCTTGTTCATATGGTTTCTCCTCGTGCCGATACGCACGAAGCGGCCAGGTGTTGAATCCAGCCGGCACGGCCGGCAGCGTTGGTTGCCCAAGGCTCCGCCATCAGAAGCGCAAGAACGGATCTACCGCGCAGTCCCCTAGCGCCGTCCCGTCACCAGCTCATCCGCCCCGCTCATCCGGATCTTGATCAGCTTTTCGACCGGGACCGCCTTGTATCCGCTCGCTTCCATCTTGCGGATGAAGTCGGGGGTCACGCCGAAGATGCGCATCTCGGTGAGCTGATGCGGCGTCAGGTTGGCGTAGCCCATGGCGCGCAGCTCTTCGATGTTCTTCGGCGTCACGCCCTGGATGCCGAACTCGCTCAGTTCCCGTGGGGAGAGTGAGTAACCGAGCTTTTTGTAGGCGTCGATCTTTGCCGTCGTAATGTTGCCGATGCGAAGCTGCTCCGCTTCGTGCGGCGTCAGGTTCGTCAGCCCTGCCGCGCGCAGTTCGCGGACGTAGGCAGGCGTTACGCCGAGGATGGCCAGGTTGGCCAGCTTGCCGGCAGAGACGTCGGTGTAGCCGAGCTCGCGCATCCCGTTCACGAACGCCGCGTTCACGTTGCCGACGCGAAAGTTCACCAACTCGCGCAACGTCAGATTCGGATAGCCGAGGCGGGCGAACTCCTTCACGGCATTGGCGTCGATATGAAAGATCGCCACCTCCTCGATCTCCTTCTGTGATGGCTGGTAGCCGAGCGCGCGTAGATCGCGCACGGTCTGCGGTGAGAACTCGGTCGTGGCGAACATCAGCAGATCGTCGTCCTTGAAGGCCGTGTAGCCGAGGGCGGCCATGTCGCGCACGAACGTCTCGCTCGGGGAGAACTTGAAATTGCCCGCGCCGTTTCCGTTGGCGAAGCGGCCCTCGAAGCTGATGGTCCCGGCCGGGCGCGACATCGAGAACTGCACGTTCGCGGCTGCCGCGTTGATGTCGGCGGTGGTCAGGCCGGAGAGCGACGCCACCGACAGCTCGAAGCCCATGGTGTTGTTCCAGCCGTGATGACCGCCGGCGCGCGACTCGCGGCTGCCGCGGAAGACGGTCATCTGCAGGGTGGTGCCGTCGGCGTTCATCTCGGCCGTCCAGACGCCGTTGCGCGAATCGCTGGCGGCATAGATGGTGAAGCAGATGGCGACGGCGACGAGGATCAGAAGCGCTGTTTTCATGGTGGTCTCCTTCGTTGAAACATCATGTACGAAGTAACTCGTAGTTGTCAACGAAGAACTTCGTAGAAAGCCGCGCCGAGGGCGCGGTCCTGAGACTCGCGAAGCGACTCGAAGGATCTCCATCCACGGCTGAGTGTGTCCAATTTGGAGCAATACCGTCTACCCGAACGGGGTTATCGTGTGTCCGCTACATCGGAGGTGTCGTCATCAGCGAATCGGTCAAGCATCAGAAAAAAGACTGGGTGAACATCGCGTTCCTCTCTCTCACGCCTGTAGTCGGCATCTTCGGAACCGCCGCCTGGACGTGGACTCACGGCTTCCACCTCTGGATGCCGATCCTTCTTGTGGTCATGTACGCCCTGGTCGGATTCTCGATCTGCGCCGGTTACCACCGCTTCTTCTCCCACAAAACCTACGAAGCGTCGCCGATCGTGCAGGCGCTTTTCGCGTTCTTCGGCGCCATGGCGGCGGAGAACTCGATCCTCTGGTGGTCATCGAGCCACCGCGTGCACCACAAGCATGTCGACAAGGACTGGGACCCGTACAACATCAAGCGCGGGTTCTGGTGGGCGCACATCTTCTGGATTTTCGTGAAGAACGAACAGTTCGACGATACGTTCGCCAACTCGCCCGATCTGCTGAAGAACCCGATCGTGATGTGGCAGAACCGGTGGCACAAAGCCATCCTGATCGTGGCCGGCTTCGGCATCCCGACCTTGATCGGCGCGGCATTCGGCAATCCGATCGCCGGTCTGCTCTGGGGCGGGTTCCTGCGCATCGTGGTCATCCATCACACGACGTTCTTCGTCAACTCGCTTGCGCACACGCTCGGCAAGCCGCTGTTCAACGCCGAGGTTTCGGCGCGCGACAACTGGCTGGTAGCCATGCTGACCCTCGGCGAGGGCTACCACAGCTTCCACCACCGCTTTCCCACCGACTTCCGCAACGGCATCCGCTGGTACCAGTGGGATCCGTCGAAGTGGCTGATTTCGGCCTTCAAGTCCGTCGGTCTGGCCTCTGACCTCCGCACCGCGCCGCTGCCGCAAATCGAACAGGCCCGCATGCAGGCGGCGCTGAAGACCGTCAAGACCCGGATCGATGCGACACCCGGCTCGATGGGCGACGAGATCCGCCGCCGCGCGCACGTGGCCATGGAGCATCTCGAGACGGCGCTGAAGCTCTGGCGGCAGCACGTCGAGGAGAAGGCCGAGGGGGTCTCGAAGTCGTGGCGTGAGACCCGCCGCCGCTCCCGCCAGCACGTGCAGCAGTCACGCCGCCAGTGGAAGTGGGTGGTCAGAACGTTGCGCCGGGTGCCGGAAGCCGCGTAGCTGCGGCTTCGCCGCGTTGTCTGCGCTACGCGCGTTGTCTGCGCTACGCGCGTTGTCTGCGCTGGCGCGCGTTGTCTGCGGCGTGGCCGCGTGGTCGGTGGTCGAAAGCACGGTCGATAGCTGGCTCTGAAGGTCCGACAGGCGATCACCGACAACTGATCGAGGCGCGCACACAGATGTTCGGCGCAAGGGCCACGCGGCGGCGCCGCAGACAACGCGCGCAGCGCAGACAACCGACAACCGACAACGCGCGGAGCGCCGATCACCGACAACCGCTATGCGGCAGGGTAGAATCGCAGGCAGGTCCCCTCGCAGTGACTGCCATGCGCGAACAGCTCGGGCAATACAAGATCCTGGCCCCGCTCGGGGCGGGCGGGATGGGCGAGGTGTATGTCGCGCGCGATCCGTCCCTCGGGCGCAAGGTGGCCATCAAGCTGTTGCCCGTGCGCCTCTCCGGCGATAAGGAGACGCTGGCCCGTTTCACCCGCGAGGCGCGCTCGGCTTCGGCGCTCAATCATCCGAACATCGTCACGATCCACGAGGTCGGCATGGACCAGGGCTCCGGCTCGCCCTTCATCGTGATGGAGTTCATCGACGGACGCGACCTGCGCAGCCTCATCAGCAACGGACCGCTGACGAACCGCAAGACCCTCGACATCGCCGCGCAGATCGCGGATGGTCTGGCCGCCGCGCACGAGCAGGGCATCATCCATCGCGATCTCAAGCCGGAGAACGTGATGATCACGAAGGACGGCTACGTCAAGATCCTGGACTTCGGCCTGGCCAAGATCATCCGTCCCGCCGGCGAGGATGAGGACACGGCCCAGCTCGACCTCCCCGGTACGAACCCTGGGACGATCCTCGGCACGGTCGGCTACATGTCGCCGGAACAGGCGACCGGAAAGCCGCTCGATTTCCGCTCCGACCAGTTCGCGCTCGGCGCGATCCTCTACGAGCTGGCCACGGGAAAACCGGCCTTCGAGGCCGACAACGCCATCGATACACTCTCGGCGATCCTTCACGCGGAGCCGCCGGCGATCACGCGTTTCAACGTGCAGGCGCCGCAGCCCTTCTGCTGGATCGTGGAACGGCTGTTATCGAAGGATGTCGAGGAGCGCTTCTCCTCGACGCGCGACCTCGCCCGCGATCTCCGCAACATCCGCGACCGCTTCGCCACGATGACGCAGTCGGAGGAAATCCCCCGGCCGCCGAAGGTGTCGCGTCAGAAGCTCACGATCGCGGCGATCATCGCGGGGGCGTTGCTTCTGGCGGGCGGGATCGTTTTCGTGGCGCGGCGCGGCATTTCGAACGCGCCCGCTGCTTCCGCCACCGCTCCATCCAGAAAATATCTGGCGGTGATGCGCTTCAAGGACCTGACCGGTGAGCCGAACGGCCAGCTCGTCGTCGACGGTCTCGCGGAAACTCTCTCCGCGCGGCTGGCGCACTTCGCCTCGGTGCAGGTGATGCGTCCGACGACGCCGGACGCGGTTGCGAACACGAATCCGCAACAGGTCGGCCGCGACCTCGGAGCCAACATCGTGCTGACCGGCTCGATGCAGCGCGCCGGCGATCGTCTCCGCGTTGCTTACGAGGTAATCGATCTGGCCCACGGAACGTCACGCTCCGGCGACCTGATCGAGGGGTCCGTCTCGGAGCTTTTCACGATCCAGGACAAGCTCGCCGACAGCATCGCCGCATCTCTTCAACTCGGCGCCCCCTCCTTCCGTCCCGCGTCGCCCGACAGCAGCGTCTCGCAGACCCGCTACCTCGAAGCCCTCGGCCACCTTCGCCGCTACGACAGCGAGGCGTCCGTCGACAGCGCCATCCACATCCTGGAAGAGCTAGCCGCGCAGAGCTCCTCGGCGTCCGTGCAGGCGGCGTTGGGGAGGGCGTACCTGGCCAAATTCGAGTTGACTCATGACGTGAAATGGGCGACTCCGGCAACGTCGGCATGTCAGCGCGCGATCACCAGCGATCCACAGAATCCGGATACGCGAGTCACTCTTGGAGAACTCAGTCGCCTGACGGGGCATCTTGACGATGCATCCCGCGACTACAACTCCGTATTGCAGCAGCAGCCGAACAACGCGGATGCGATTCTCGGTCTGGCCGAAACCTTCAAGGCCGCTGGGAAACTGAAGGAAGCAGAGGCAGCCTACAAGCGCTCGATCGAGCTTCAGCCAAATTATTGGGCAGGATACAACCGGCTCGGTGCTTTCTACTTCTCGCACGCCCATTATGAAGAGGCGGCGGAGATGTTCTCGAAGGTCGTGCAGCTGGTTCCTGACAATCAGCGCGGATACAACAACCTCGGCAGCATGTATCTGCAGATGGGCCGATATGACGATGCCTTGCGCGTTTTCCTGACTTCGATCGGGAAGGAGCCGTCGGCCCAGGCCTACTCCAATGCCGGCACCGCGAATTACTTCCTCGGCCGTTATACCGACGCCGCCAACGCCTTCGAAAAAGCAACAGAGATGGCGCCGACGATCTACCTCTACTGGGCGAACCTGGGCGATGCTTATCGCTGGATACCCAACGCCCGCGAGCGCGCAAACGTCTGCTATGACCGGGCCATTCAACTCGCTTCCGGAGAGCTGAAACTGAACCCGACGAGCACGGTCATCCGAGCGCGCATGGCTGTCTGCCTGGCAAAACGCGGCAACACGAAACGAGCAGACGAGGAGATTCGCGCTGCTCTCAGCGGGGATCCGACGAATCCGAGTTACACCTTCAAAGCGGCCATGATCGCGAACCTCGAGGGACATCCCGACAGTGCACTCACACTGCTCCAAAACGCGCTCGCTCAGGGGTACAGCCGCGCGGAAGTGGAGCATGAACAGGAATTCGCAAATCTTCGGCAGGATGGCCGGTTGCAGCAACTTCTGCAGAGAACGGCTACAATTCCGCCTGGGTCCAAACAACAATCCACATCCGGGAGATAGCCATGTCCGAAAAGAGCGTTACCGTTACCGTCGCCGGCGGCCAGATAACCGTTGATCCCCCCAGTGTCCAGGTACGGAAGGCAACTGATCAAGTGCGGTGGGTTTGCGATACGAGTGAATTCACGATCGATATGCCAGGATTTACGATCGACCATCGCCGGGAAAATGGGAAGCACCATGGCGTTTCGGGCACATTCCCCAACGTCGGAAAGATCAAGTACAACGTATCCGCCCCTGGCGCCGAAACACTTGACCCCGATGTCGACGTGATCCCGTAATCAGTTTGGGTACTCGCATCGACCCCGCCGATTTTCTTCACCTCATCCCCGGCCCGGCCGGGGAGCGTTCCACGCTCGTCTTCGAGCACGGGACGCTCACGGTCAAGCTGTATGCGCCGCGCGGCGTCGACATGCAGACGCCACACACGCGGGATGAGGCGTACATCGTCATCGGCGGGCGCGGGACCTTTGTCTGTGGCGAGGAGAGGAAGCCGTTCGAGCCGAACGACTTCCTCTTCGCGCCGGCGGGGCTGCCGCACCGCTTCGAGGACTTCTCAGACGACCTGCTGGTCTGGGTGCTGTTCTACGGTCCCGAAGGCGGCGAGCAGCCGCGCTGAATTACTTGCCGAGCTTGTTGCCGGCGTCCTTCATCGCCTCGCCCACCTTGCGGCGGGCCTTGCCGAAGCCTGCCTCGATCTTGCCGCTGGCGCGCTGATCCGCACCCTCGTCTTCCAGAACCGGATCGTTCATGGCCCGGCCCGCTCTTTCCTTCACGGTACCGCTCGCCTGATCGACTTTCCCTTTCACTTCGTCGCGATTCATACGCATGAGCAAGTCTCCTTTGCTGCTCGAATAACTCAAGAAGCCTGCCATCGCCTGCACAACGTTGCGTGCTATCATTTGCCATCGACTGACAGTTCTGCGGGAGGGCGTGATGGGGGATATCAAGCTTTTTCAGGTCTGCTATGAAGGCGAGCTGACAGTCAGGGTTTCCGACGCCATGCGGCGGCTCGGCGCCGAGGCCAACTTCGATCAGAGCTGGAACGTCTGGGTGCCCGAGGGAGGCCACGCCGAGCTCCTCGTCAGGTATCTGAGGATTGAAGTCGGCGAAGATGCCCGCGTACTGGTCGGCTGCTCCCAGTTCACGAGCGCGCGCGATTTCCTTCTCGTCCGGCACAGCCTCACGCCCGGTTCCGACTACAGCGAACTGCACGACGCCATCGCCCGCCTCGGCGTCGTCGTCGAGCTGCCGTTCGAATCGACCTTCGTCGTTCAGTCGGACGATCGCACCGACGTTCACACGCTCGGCCTGGCGCTGGGCGAGCTTTGTCCCGACGACGCGCTCTTCGTCACCGGCATCAACCACGACTGGGCGTACTGCGACGGCACCACCAGCCGTATGTACGTAGCCGAGCAGGAACCGAAGAGTCTCCAGTTCCGCAGCTTCTAGCCGGCACGACCGGCAGCGTTGCTTGCCCAAGGCCATCTCCGCTTGATCAGTTCTGCTGCGCAAGCTTCTAAGACGCCTTTCGATATCATGTCGGTCCGCTCACCACGGACTTACCAATGTCAGTTACCGAAGACCGCCCGCGGCCCGACCTCTCGGCTCTCCGCATTGACAGAGAGGAACACGACGCCCGAGGTGTGCCTCTGGGCACGATTGCGGTCTGGATCGTCGCCCTCGGCGTAGTCATCGCGGCCGCAATCGCGATCTACAAGGTGTGGATTGTGCCGCGCCGCGCGCCGGTCGTCGACACGCTCGTGGTCAAGCCGATGGTGAACGTCACCAATCCCCCGTTGCTCACCGCCACCGGCTATCTGGTAGCCGACAGGCAATCGAAAATCACCCCGAAAATCTCCGGCAAAGTCGTGCGCCTGAACTTCGACGTCGGCGACAGGGTCAACAGCGGTCAGGTGCTGGCCGTCCTCGAGAGCACGAACCTGCAGGCACAGCTCGACGAGGCCAACGCCGCGCTCCAGCAGGCCGACCGTGAATGGAAACGGCAGGCCGCGCTCTGGAAAGACGGCGTCACCACGCGCTCCCAGCTCGATGGCGCCGAGGCGCAGCTCAAAGGGGCAAGGGCGCGCGTCGATCAGATCCGCATCAACATGCAGGACATGGTCGTCCGGGCGCCGTTCGACGGAACCATCGCCACCAAGAACACCGAGGTGGGAGAAGTGATCTCCTCGGTGATGATGGGCCAGGTCGGCGGAACGCTGCCGGCCGGCGCGATCTGCACGCTGGTCGATCTGAAAACGCTCGAAGTCGTGGCCGACGTCAACGAGTCGAGCATCGGGCAGTTGCACGAAGGGCAGGCCGCGGAGGTCAGCGTCGACGCCTTTCCGAACCGGAAGTGGAAAGGCGTGCTGCGGCAGATCATCCCCACGGCCGACCGCGCCAAGGCAACGGTGCAGGTGAAGGTGAAGATCGTCGATCCCGGCGACCGGCTCCTCCCCGAGATGAGCTCCAGCGTCTCGTTCCTGCAGAGCGAGCGCACTGATGCCGAGATGCACGAGCCGGCGAAGATCTGGATTCCGGCATCGGCGATCTCCGGCGGCAATGTGGCCATCGTCGGTGCGGACAAGCACGTCACGTTGCGGCACGTCACCACCGGTGCGGTGCGTGAGCAACGGATCGAGATCACGAGCGGCGTCAATGCCGGCGAGCGTGTCGTCACCTCGGGTGTCGACAAGCTCGAAAGCGGACAGTTGATTCGGGTTGAATAGTTACGGAGGAGCGATGGCAACACTCGTCGAGATCGATAACGTCAGGAAAGTCTACAAACGCGATGCGTTCGAAGTGCCGGTGCTCAACGGTGTGACCGTAGACGTACCTCGCGGCGACTTCCTGGCTCTGATGGGACCGTCCGGCTCCGGCAAGACGACGCTGCTCAACCTCATCGCAGGCATCGACCGGCCGACCGCCGGGCGCATCTCCGTCGACGGCAAGGAGATCTCGCGCTTTTCGGAAACGCAACTGGCCAGTTGGCGGTCGCGCCACGTCGGCTTCATTTTCCAGATGTACAACCTCATCCCGGTGCTGAACGCCTTCGAGAACGTCGAGTTGCCGCTCCTGCTGACGAAGCTCTCGAAGAAGGAGCGCCGCGAGCACGTGCAGGCCGCCCTCGGCATCGTCGGCCTCGGCGACCGCGCCTTTCACTATCCGCGGCAGCTCTCCGGCGGTCAGGAGCAGCGTGTGGCCATCGCCCGCGCCATCGTCACCGACCCGACACTCCTGGTCGCCGACGAGCCGACGGGCGACCTCGATGCGCAGAACGCCGAAGAAACGCTCGATCTCCTCCAGCGCCTCAACGCCGACTTTCAGAAAACCATCGTCATGGTCACGCACGATCCGAAGGCGGCGCTGCACGCCAAGCGGACGCTGCACCTCGAGAAGGGATTGCTCGTCGAAGGCGTCCTCGGCGCCGAGACGGCGGCGCACGCATGAAATACGCGAAACTGATCCGCCGCAATCTCTTCCGCAACAAGTTGCGGGCCATCCTGACGATGCTGCTGCTGGCGGTCATCTTCTTCTTCGTGGCCACGCTGCTGGCCATCCTCGACAACTTCGAGGAATTCTCGAACGCCGGTGTGGGCTCGAACCGCATCGTCGTCCAGTCGGCCATCTCGCTGGCCACGCTGCTGCCGTATTCACACGAGCAGAAAATCCGTCAGCTTCCGGGCGTGGTCGAAACGGCCAAGCTGCAATGGATCGGCGCCTACTACAAGGAAAAGTCGAACTTCTTCGCGAACTTCGCAATCGACGGCGAAAAGATGGCGGTGGTATGGGACGACTACAAGATCGATCCGAAGCAGCGGGCTGACTTCCTGGCCGATCGCCGCGGCGCCCTGGTGGCGGAGGCGCTGATGAAGCGGTTCGGCTGGAAGATCGGTGACCGCATCACCCTGAAGAAACAGATCTTCCCCTTCGATCCGGAGCTGACGATCCGGGCCACGTTCGTCCACCCCGTCGACACCGGATCGCTCTTCTTCCCGATGGAGTACTTCGAGCATGCCACCGGCGACCGCAGCGAAGTCGGCACGATCTGGGTCAAGGTGAAGGACCCGAAGCAGATGGCCGCGCTCAGCCAGCAGATCGACGCCATGTTCAAGAACAGCGACTATCCGACCGAGACCTTCACCGAGAAAGAGTTCCAGGCGAATTTCATGTCGATGATGGGGAACGTGAAGCTCCTGTTCACCACCGTTTCGTCATGCGCGGTCTTCATGGTCATCCTGCTGGCGGCGATCACCATGTCGATGTCGGCGCGCGAGCGCGTCACGGAGATCGCCGTGCTGAAGGCCATCGGCTTCGAGCAGCGGCTCATTCTGGCCCTCATGCTGACGGAGTTCGTCCTCCTGACGGTCATCGGCGGCGCCGTGGGCAGCTTCGGCGCGCACTACATCTACCTGGCCGTCGATATGGGGAAAGTGACGATGGGCTTCCTGCAAAACTTCGGCATCCATGCCAAGACGCTGGCGACCTGCGTGGCCACGTCGGCCGGCGTCGGTCTTCTCGCCGGCGGGCTGCCCGCACTGCGCGCTTCCAACCTGCGCGTGGTTGACGGTCTGCGGAGGGTGGTCTGATGATCCCGCTCAAATACAACATCGGCAGCCTGACCGCGCGCCGCGTTTCGACGCTGATGACGATCCTCGGCATCGGCGTCGTCATCATGGTGATGATCTCGATGATGGCGCTTCAGAACGGCGTCCACTCCGCGGTGGTCTCCTCCGGCTCAAAAGACAATCTGATGGTCATGCGCGAGGGCGCCGCCGCCGAGCTCTCGAGCTGGGTGACCAAAGACGCCTTCCGGATCATCCGCGCGATGCCCGGCATCGCCAAAGACAATGGGTCGCCGATGATCTCGGGCGAGCTGGTCATCATCTTCAAGATCCCGAAGAAAGACGATCCGAAAGGGTCGAACGTCCTCATGCGCGGCGTCACGCCGATGGCATTCACCATGCGGCCGTACGTGCGGTTGATCGAGGGCCGGATGTTCCGGCCCGGCCTGAACGAGGTGATCGTGGCGCGGCGCATCCGGGACCGGTTCGTCAATACCGGGCTGGGCGACACCTTTCAGTTCGGCTCGCAGAAGTACAACGTGGTCGGCGTATTCGACGCCAAGGGAACCGCGTTCGACTCGGAGATGTGGTGCGACGCCGATTTCCTCGGCCAGGCGCGTAAGCGGGAAGCCTATTCGTCGGTGATCCTCCGTCCGGTCGACCGAAGCGCCTTCGAGTCGATCGAAGCCGGCATCAAGAATGACAACCGGCTGAAGCTCGACGTGAAGAGCGAGTACAAGTACTACGACGACCAGACCAGCGGTCTGGCCGGTATCGTGGTCCTGGTGGCGATCGTGACGATCTTCATGACCATCGGTGCAATTCTCGGGACGATGAACACGATGTTCTCCGCCATCGCCTCACGCGGCCGCGAGCTGGCCACGATGCGCGCCCTCGGCTTCAAACGACGGACGATCCTGTTGTCGGTCATCATCGAGAGCGCGTTCATCTCGCTTCTCGGCGGCATCGCCGGTCTGCTGCTGGCTCTGCCGGTGAATGCGATCTCGACCGGTACGACGAATTTCGAGACGTTCTCGGAGGTGGCCTTCAACTTCCGCGTCGACGCGCGCATAGCCATCACCGGCATCGTCATCGCCCTGATCGCCGGCATCATCGGCGGCGCCCTCCCGGCCCTCACCGCGGCAAGGATGCCGATCACGAAGGCGTTGCGGGAGATATGAGGGGAGGGGTTATCGGTTATCGGTTATCAGTTGTCGGAGCAAACACCGTTGCGCCCCGACTCCTGATAACTGACAACCGATAACCGATAACCCCTTCTCCGAACCCCCTGCACCGTTTCTTCGTATACGCTCAGCAGCGCTCACTATGCTGCCAGTCCAACAACGACCTGAGTCACCGCGAACGCGACGAGGATCGCGCCTGTTCGCCGTGTGGGTAGCCGCGCTCGCGATCATCATCCTCGACGAGGTATTGACGTATCTTCTCAGGCCGCTTCATGTTCCCGGCCTCGGCCTCCTCACCTTCACCACCTTCCTTGCCTCGCTTCTCCTCATCGCCCTCACGCTCTACGGCTTCGCTGTCTTCGTCCGCTGGATGCTGCGGAAGTTGTTCTGGCGGGTTGGACGGCGGCTTTTCCTCAGTTACGTGCTCATCGGCATGCTGCCGTTCTTTCTCTTCGCCATCCTGTTGCTGACGATCGGCTACATGATCTGCGGCGTGATGACGCACGCAGCCTTGCGCGGCGAGCGCCAGGCTGCTCTCGGACAACTCGAGAGCGCGGCATTCGAGTATTCGCTCACCGGCAAGCGGCCGGCCGGCGTTACGAAGAGCCTGGAGATCTACGACACCAACGACGCCTCGGGCTCCAGGCTGCCGGCGTGGCTGAAATCGACGACCTTCAGCGGCATGGTGTGGCGCGACCATCGGCCGCTGCTCGTCGCCTCCCGCCAGAGTGCTCCGGCACGAACCATCGTATTCATCGAGCCGCTCGACCCCGAATGGGTCGAGCAACTTCAGGACAAGTCAGGAATGACGGTCCTGATGGGCCTCGAGAACACCAGCAAGATTCGGAACGGAAACATCCGGGTACAGAAAGGCGGTCACACATTCAACCTCGACGATAACGACAGCGGCGCGGTGACCGACCTCATACTCCGCTCGATCGGCACCAAAGTCATCTGGGCCGACGTGACCGCGCTGACCGATTGGGACAGCGGCGCCACCATCGATGGGCGCCACGAGCTCTTCACGCTCATCATCAACCCGTTCCAGAACCTCTTCCACTTCTATTTTGGCGCGCAGGCCGACAGCTATGTCCGCGGCCTTCTTCAGTTCACGGCAGGCCTCGTCATCCTCCTTCTCATTTTCTACGCGATGGCCGTGCTCTTCGCGGCGGTGCTGATCTTTTCCATCACGCGGGCCGTGAACCGGATCGAGAAGGGAACGAAAGCGGTCGAGCGCGGCGATTTCACCTATCGCATCGCCATGAAACCGCAGAACCAGCTTGGCGAAATGGCGCAATCGTTCGACAGGATGACCGAGTCGATCGCCACGCTGCTGGTGAACGTCGCTGAGAACGAGCGTCTTCAGAGCGAGATCGAGATCGCCGCCTCGATCCAGCGGAACCTTCTGCCGAAAGAAGGGCCGCAGTTCCGCGGCGTGTCGTTCTCGGCACACTTCGAGCCGACGGCATCGATCGGCGGTGACTACTACGACGTCTTCAATATCGACAAGACCCGCCTGGCTGTGGCCATCGGCGATGTCTCGGGTCACGGCCTTTCCACCGGTCTGGTCATGGCCATGGTCAAGGCCGCCATCACCACGCTGGTCGAGGAGGGAGCGGAAGAGACGTCACTCTTCCACCGCCTCAACGATCTCGTCTACCGCTCTACGGAGCGCCGTGCGTTCATGACCCTGGCCTTTACGATTTTCGATCTGGAGAAGGGGACGATCCGCCACACGAACGCCGGACATCTCTACCCGTACCTGCTGCGCGAAGGTCAGAAGCCGCGCGGGATCGAGGTTCCCTCCCTCCCCCTCGGCGTTCGCAGCACGATCAGCACGCACACCGCCGAGGTCGATCTGCAGGAAGGCGACGCCATCGTTTATCTGTCGGATGGAATCGTCGAGGCGCAGGACGAGCATGGTGAACCATTCGGCTTCGACCAGCTCGAAGCCCTTCTGTCACGCTCCGTCGACCGCTCCCCGAGCACGATCCGCGATCAGATCCTCGAAGCCGTGGCCCGCCACTGCGGCACCCGCCCCGCCGACGACGACCGCACGGTGATGATCCTCAGGTTCGACAATTTCCATCACGGCAACAACCCGAAAGCGGTGCCGGTACTCGAGGAAGTGACGGTGTAGGCCGGCGTCAGCGCGTGCCGGATTCCGCAACCTTGCTCGCGGCCGTCGCAGGTGTCATCGCGGCGCGGACATGTTTCGCGATCCGGTTGATGTAGTTGATCGTCTCGCGGAACGGAGGCACTCCGTTGTACTTCCAGACGTTCCCTTCGCCGGCGTTGTACGCGGCGACGGCCAGGTCGGCGTTGCCGTTGAAGGTCTGGAGCAGCCAGCGGAGGTAACGCACACCGCCGTAGATGTTTGCAACCGGATCGTAGGAGTCGGTAACGCCGAAGCGCTCCGCGGTGGAAGGCATCAACTGCATGAGGCCGCGCGCCCCCTTGTCCGAGAGCTCGCGGGCATTGAAGTCGGACTCGGCCTTGATCACCGCGGAGACAAGAGCCGCATCGACATCGAACTTCTTCGCCGCCTCGATGATCAGATTATTGAACTTCGACTTGAAGATCGGGCCGCGCTTGTCGTCATAACGCCAGGAGCGAGTGGGAAAGATGCCGCCGTCTTTTTCGACCGCCTTCTTCACCTCTTCGACGATCGCCGGTGGAACGACCTCGTCATCGATGACCCGGTCGATGCGCGTGAGAGGAACCGTGATGGCCCCGCCGCTCTTCAGCGTGAGTTGCATGTCGCTCTCGCCGATGACCTTAAACGCGCTGATCTTCATGGCTCGTCCGTCGACGAACAGGGCGATGCTCGCACCGGCCGGGGAGGCGAGCGCGACCAGAACGATGAATGGAAGAAGCCGCTTGATCATTGGACTGATTGTCGTCAACGGGTGATTGTCGCTCAAACTTCCATGCTGCGCGAAGACGCAGCATCTCCTTTGACGCACACGCGTCGCCCATGGTTTCCAACTCGCGGCGCCACCGGAGATCCTGCCGTCTCCGCGGCAGGATGAACTTCCTTTACGCCCGCGGGTGAAACTGCTCGTACATCCTCTGCAGGCGTGCCCGGGAGACATGCGTATAGATCTGCGTCGTCGAGATATCCGAGTGGCCAAGCATCATCTGGACGCTTCGGAGGTCGGCACCGTTTTCGAGGAGATGGGTGGCGAAGGAGTGGCGCAGCACGTGCGGCGAGATATGTCCGGCGATTCCGGCCTGGCGTGCGTATTTGGTGATCTTCATCCAGAAGGCCTGGCGAGACATCGGTCTCCCGCGGCTGGAGAGGAAGAGATAAGGATCAGCATGCTTGTCGAACTGCGCCCGGCCGCGCTCGACGTAGGCGACGATGGCGTCGCGCGCGCTGTCGCCGAACGGCACGATCCGCTCTTTCGATCCCTTCCCGATCGTGCGCAGGAATCCGGCATCCATCACCAGATCGTCGATCTTGACGTGGATGAGCTCCGAGACCCGCAGCCCGGTGGCGTAGAGCAACTCAAGCATGGCCCCATCGCGCAGGCCCTCGGGCGTCGTGCGGTCGGGAGCGCGCAGGAGCGCATCCACTTCCTCCGGCTGCATCGACTTCGGCAGCGTCGTCCACAGCTTCGGGTTCTCGAGGTTCTCGGTTGGATCGTGTTTCAGATGCCGTTCCGCGACGAGGAACCGGAACATCCCGCGGATCGCCGCCAGCGCGCGCGCCACCGAGCGCGCGGAGATTCCGGCCGAGCGAATGGCCTGGAAGTAACGAACGATGTCGATTCGCCGGACGGCCTCGAGCTCTCTCTTCTGATCGCCGAGCCAGTGACCGAAGTGGCGGAGGTCGGTCTGATACGCGGAGAGTGAATTCTTCGCCAGCCCTTTCTCGACCGCCAGGTAGTCGAGAAACATCGGCAGCCAGGTCAGAAAGTACGGGCCCGATTCCTTCTTCTCGGGATCATTCGCGCGTGGGCTTTTACGCATTGGCCGCTTCATGCGCCACCGCGTCGGCCATGTACGAGCTGCGCACGAATGGACCGGCGAAGACGGCGCGGAAGCCGATCTCCTCGCCGATGGCGCGGTATTCGTCGAAGACTCCTGGAGCGATGTACTCGACGACGTCGAGTTTCTCTCGTTTCGGCTGAAGGTACTGGCCTATCGTTACAATCGCAACGTTCGATTCGAACAGACGGCGCAGCACGTCGACGACTTCATCGCGCCGCTCGCCGAGGCCGAGCATCAGTCCGGATTTCGTGACGATGGAGGAATCGATCGTTTTGGCCTCGCGGAGCACAGCCAGTGAGCGCTCGAAGCGGGAACCCGGGCGGACGACATCGTAAAGCCGGGGCACCGTCTCGACGTTGTGGTTGAAATAGTCAGGCCGGGCTTCGACCACGGTGCGCACGGAGTCGAAGTTCCCGCGAAAATCGGAGGTCAGCACCTCGACGGCGGCATCCGGCAACGCATCGCGCAACGCTTTGATCGTCCGCGCGAACTGCCGCGCGCCGCCGTCGTCGAGGTCGTCGCGCGTGACGCAGGTGACCACGACGTGCCGCAATCCCATCCTCTTCGCCGCCTCGGCCACCGCGCGCGGCTCATCCGGCGACGGCGGCATGTACGGGCGGCCGGTGGTCACGTTGCAGAAGCCGCAGGAACGCGTGCAGACATCGCCGAGGATCATGAACGTGGCCGTGCCGCGCGAGAAACATTCGCCGCGGTTCGGACAGGCCAACGATTCACACACCGAATGAAGCGACTTCTCGCGCAGCAGCGACTTGATCTCGTGCAGATCGCGAAGGTTGACCTTCTTCTCGCGAATCCAGTCAGGGAGGCGGCCAGACATCGTTGACATCGTAAAACAAAACCGCCGCCCCTTTCGGAGCGGCGGTGGATGCTGCGATACAAGGAATGGTGGTCGAGCCTTGGGCAACCAACGCTGCGGGCCGTGCCCGCTCTAGTGGCCGAACGACTTTTCCAGCGATCTGGCGATCAACTTCTCCGCCTCGGCCTCCGGAATGTTCTTGACGATGGCCACTTCGGAGACCAGGAGGTACTTGGCGCGGTCGTACATCTTTTTCTCGCGGAACGAGAGGCTCTTTTTCTTCTGCACTTCGCTGAGATTTTTGAGGACGTCGGCGACGTCTTCGAGACGGCCGGTCTTCATCTTCTCGAGATTCTCGCGATAACGACCCTTCCAGTCGGTATGCGCTTTCTGCGTGGTCTCTTCGAGGAGGCTGAGAAGACCTTTGATCTGCGTCTGTTTGTACAACGGCCGAAGGCCGACGCGATCGGTGTTCTTGATCGGCACCATCAGGCGCGAATTATTCGCGAGAAGCCTGAGATGGTAGTACGTATCATCCGCGCCCATGATCGGCGACTCGCCGATCTGCTCGACGATAGTCACGCCATGGTTCGGATAGACAAGCTTTTCCCCGACCTTGAAACCTAATTTCATTGACGACAAGTGAAGCTCCTTTCGGAAGACTGGCGAAACTGAGGGATCGGCATTGTACGTCAGCGAGCCGATATCGTCAATCAGCCGTGAGCGCAAATGTGAGCGCTGGAAGCTCAACCGTTGGCGTTAGACCGCCTCGAAAGGACATTCAATGAGGGGTTGCGCGCAGGCGTCGAACGAGCTGGTGAAGCCGGTCAACTCCTTGACGGCGTTCGGCTTCCGTCCCTGTGAGCATGTCCTCGATCGCCTGTAATTCGGCCAGAGTCTCGGCATCTCCGCGGCCCGCCGTTACATCGATCTGTGTCGCGGAAGGGATCGCGGCAATTGTTGCCGGAGCGCTTCCTATGGCCCCAGCCGGAACCGTCGAGTCCGCCGGCAATCTGCTGGCGATCCGCTGGGCCATGGCCCGGATCGACGGCTTGTCGTTGTGCTCAATCGCCTTCAGGATCGCCTTCGCGCTCTCCACGGCGTCGGCGTATGGGCTGGACGGCTCATCGAAGAGTCGCGCCTCCACGAGGGTCAGAGTGACGTTGGCATAGCCGTCCTTGTCGGCGTGGGCATAGACGCGCGCCACGGCCTGCCTGCCGATCTCGTCGAGCTCGATCGTTTTCGAAGCGCCTGGCTCGAGCCAGGCGTCAATCTTTACCGTCTGGAACTTCTTTTCCGACGACTTCTGCGGCAGCGTCTCAATTTCAACGCGGTCGATGTAGATGTGGTGGTTCTTCGCCAACACCATGCGCAGCCGAGGGACACTCACGATCAGCCGGAAGGAGAAAGCATTGCTCAACTCCAGCACCGACTCCTTGCGCTCGGGATCGACGGAGATGGTGTCCGACTTGCGATTCCCTTCCATCCTGTCGTAGCTGGCGTATTGATAGGTGCCATCGGCTCGCTTGCCGCGGAGCAGATCGATGTCTTCGTTGACGATCCTCTTCAACAGGTCGCCGGGGAGATCGTTCCTGCTCATCTCCACGACGCGGTCGATGACTTTGGCATCCGTCGCAACGCGCGTCACAGGCACCTGCGCCGTCGCGTTCGCGACCACGAGGAAGACGATGGCGATGGCGGCACGTCTCATTTCACCACCTCCTGCAGCACGCTCACACCGGGCAGTCCATCACGCGAAAGGCCCAGGTGCTCGCAGATTGTCGCGCCGAGGTCGGCGAAGGTCGAACGTGTGCCGAGCGGATGCGCCTTCACCCGCGGTCCGGCCACGATCAGCGGGACGTACTCGCGCGTGTGGTCCGTGGATACATCCGTCGGATCGCAACCGTGGTCGGCGGTGATGAAGAGAAGGTCGTCTTCGCGCATGTCGCCGAGCAGGGCGCCGAGCTCCTGATCGAAGACTTCGAGCGCTTTGGCGTAACCTGGGGCATCGTTGCGGTGGCCGTACTTCGAATCGAAGTCGACGAGGTTGGTGAAGATGAAATCGGCATCTGACTGGCGGATCAGGTCGATCGTCTTCCGCATCCCGTCGGAGTTGTTTTCGGTGCGGATCTCCTTGGAGATACCGACGCGATCGAAGATGTCGGCGATCTTGCCGAGGCCGATGACCTGTTTCCCGGAGTTGAAGGCTCGCTCGACGACGGTCAGCCCAGTCGGCCGCACCGAGAAGTCCTTCCGGTTCGCGGTCCGTTTGAAATGCCCTCTGCCGGTTCCGAGGAACGGCCGGGCGATGATGCGGCCGATGTTGTGCTCCCCGCGCATCAGCTCGCGGGCGATCGCGCAGATGCGCCACAACTCCTCGACCGGAATGATCTCCTCGTGCGCGGCCACCTGGAAGACTGAATCGGCCGAGGTGTAGACGATCGGCGAACCGGTGCGCATGTGCTCTTCGCCAAGCTCGTCGAGGATCACCGTGCCGGAAGCGGCCTTGTTGCCAAGCGTCTTGCGCCCGATGCGCCGTTCGTATTCGGCGATCACCTCCGCCGGAAAACCGTTCGGGTAGGTGCGAAAGGGGTCCTGGACGATGAGACCCATCATTTCCCAGTGGCCGGTGGTGGTGTCTTTCCCGGCGCTGACTTCTGCCATCCTGCCGAAGGCCGCGCGCGGAATCTCCGTCGACGCCGGTTGCGGGAGCGTGTGCAGCAGCCCGAGACGCGAGAGACCCGGCAGCGACGGATGCTGCGTCTCCAGCACATGCCCGAGCGTGTTCGATCCTTCGTCGCCGAAGTCTTTTGCGTCCGGCAACTCACCGACGCCGAGAGAATCACAGACGATGACGATGGCCCGTCTATTCATAGAGCGCTGATTATGGCGCATGTACGATGAGGTGATCGGTGATGCACGTTGCCATCCGGTGGATCCTCTTCCTCGTTGCAGCGGCTCTCGTCTTCCAGTTCTGCTGAAACGCGATCCCGGCGACCTCGGCATACTCCCCTGGTTCGCCAACGCCGCATCGCGGACGAAAGGCGTCTCGCTCCTCGGCTCGACCCTGGCGGTGCTCGTGGTGATGTGGTTCGTCAGCAGGTGACTACGCTCGCGCTTTCTTCTTCGCCTTGGGAGCTGTTGCTGTACTGGCGCTTCGCTTCACCGGCACGGCTGTCGATGCGGCCGCGATGCGAACGAGGGTCCGCAGCGCTTCGTTGACCGACTCGGAATCAGGGAAGGTCGTCAGAAGATCCGGCGCGAGGATGCGCAGATTGCGGTTGCGGCCGTAGTCTCGCGCGTACTTGCCGCGCACCCCGCCACGGAAGTCGTATTCGGGAAGTATGTCGTCGTCGGGAATCGAATTGCTCTTCCTCATAGATCATTTTTCTGCGAGCGAAGGACCGCACGAAGAATCTCATTGACTGACTCGTCATCCGGGAAAGCCTCGGCGACATCGCTTGCCAGCAGCCGAACACAACGCCGATCGACCACGCCGAGCCAGTAAGGGTTCGGACGCGACCTGCTGAAATGGATCTCGTGATCCAGCGGATCATCGTCGTCAACGATCGGGCCGGTCATCTCTGAGTTTTCTTCGGCCTCGGCGCAGTGACAGTTCTAGTGCTGATTTTCTTGGGCACCGGGCAGGTGCCTCCGCAATCGACCGCAACGCCGCGTTCATCGATTCGTTGTCCGGAAATAACGCGGCGAGATCCTTATCGATCACGCGAACGTATTCGGGTCCATGCACCGCAACGAACCACGGATTCGGAATCGATCGGCTGAAATCAAATTCAGCCGGCATTTCGTCATCGTCGGTAGGGATGTCTTTCTTCATAGGTTCATTCACACCAAATGCTCGTGGATAAGCGGCCGCTCCTCCGGCTTCTCGTCTCCGAACGTCACGAAGGACAAGTATCGCTTCGTCAGGTCATCCGCATCGCGCGGAGATTGTCCGAGCTGGATGCGGGCGATGGTCTCGCCGGCGCGGACTTCATCCCCCGTCTTGCGGTCGAACATGACGCCGGCCGCGTAGTCGATCACGTCGTCCGACTTCTTGCGGCCGGCGCCGAGGTCGACCGTGAACATGCCGGCCTGATAGGTGTCGATGAAAGTGATGAAGCCGGAGCGCGGCGCCTTCACCTCGATCGTCGTCCGCGGCTGCGGCAGGAGCGAGTAATCGTCGACGATCGACGGGTCGCCGCCCTGGGCCTTGATCCACAAGCGGGCTTGGTCGAGCGCGCGGCCGGAGCGGAGCGCCTCATCGAGAGCAATCCCGGCGGACGCGTCGTCGAACTTGCCGGACATGGCCAGCACGCGGACGGCCTGCGCGCGCGTTACTTCCTCGACGTCGGCCGGTCCGTTCCCTTTCAGAACCTCGATCGTTTCGATGATCTCGTTGGCGTTCCCCGCTGCAACGCCGAGCGGGCGATCCATATCGGTGATGAGTGCCTCGACGCGCGTGCCCGACCCGGCCGCGGCGGCGATGAGGCTCTGCGCCAGCGCCTTCGAATCCTGGTAACGGCGCATGAAGGCGCCGCTGCCGGTCTTGACGTCGAGGATCAAGGCCGACGCGCCCATGGCCAGCTTCTTCGACATGATCGACGCCGTGATCAGCGGCAGCGACTCCACCGTCCCGGTGACGTCGCGCAGCGCGTAGATTTTCTTGTCCGCCGGCGCGATCCCTTCCGTCGACGTCGAGATCACGCAGCCGGAGTCGGCGATGCTCTGATCGAACTGCTCGCGCGACAGGCGGGCGTTGAATCCGGGAATCGCCTCGAGCTTGTCGAGCGTGCCGCCGGTGTGGCCGAGGCCGCGGCCGGAGAGCATGCCGATCTTGATCCCGCAGGCAGCGACCCACGGCGAGAGTACGAGCGACACTTTGTCTCCGACACCGCCGGTGGAGTGTTTGTCGGCGATGAAGTCATACTCGCTCCGCAGGTGCCATTCATCGCCGCTCCGCAGCATCGACTGCGTAAGTGTTGCCATCTCCTCGGCGGTCATGCCGTTGATGGCGATTGCCATCAGTAGCGCCGACATCTGGTAATCGGGGATCTCGCCGCGCGTGTAGCGCTCGATGAACAGCTCGATCTCGCGCTGCTCCAGGGGCGCGCCGCGGCGCTTCCGGTTGAGAACTTCGTAGACATTCAGTTCGGACATAGCGCGCGATTGTAGTATTCGGCGCCATGAAAGCCGTCGTGCTGCTGAGCGGAGGGCTCGACTCCGCCACCGTCCTGGCTATCGCCAAGAGCGAGGGACGCATCTGTTGCGCGCTCTCGTTCGCGTACGGACAGCGTCACGGAATCGAGCTCGATGCGGCCCGGCGCGTCGCGGAAGCGATCGGTGTCGACGAGCATGTCGTCTTCCCAATGGATCTGCGCCTTTTCGGCGGCAGCGCGCTGACCGGAGACATCGAAGTTCCGAAGGACGTCGCCGATGCCCCCGGCATCCCGGTCACCTACGTCCCCGCCCGAAACACGATCTTTCTCTCGCTGGCCCTCGGCTACGCGGAGACGCGCGAGGCACGGGAGATCTGGATCGGCGTCAACGCCATCGACTTCAGCGGCTATCCCGACTGCCGGCCGGAGTTCCTGGACGCCTTCCAACGGGTGATCGTGACCGGAACCAGGAGCGGCGTCGAACATAGTGAGCCGCGGTTGATCGCGCCGCTCGTGACGATGTCAAAGGCGGACATCATTCGCCGAGGAACGGCGCTGGGCGTCGATTATTCGATAACCCATTCGTGTTACGACCCTGACGTGGACGGTTTCGCCTGCGGACACTGCGATTCGTGCATCCTTCGAAAGCGCGGATTCGAGGAGGCGGGCGTGCTCGACCCTACTCACTATGCGAATAACTGAGATTTTCCACTCCATCCAGGGCGAGTCATCGCACGTCGGGCGGCCCTGCGTCTTTGTCCGCCTGACCGGTTGCAACCTTCGCTGCCGCTGGTGCGACTCCGAGTACACATTCACCGGTGGGGAGCGGATGTCGATCGATGAGGTGATCGAGCGCGTCCGGAGCTACGGTTGCGATCTCGTTGAGGTCACCGGCGGCGAGCCGCTGGCGCAGAAGGAGGGCTTCGATCTGATCGGCCGCCTCTGCGATGACGATTTCGAAGTCCTGATCGAGACCTCCGGGTCGATCGATATCGAGCCGGTCGACCGCCGGGCGAAGATCATCCTCGACATCAAGTGCCCGGGCTCGCGGGAAGCGGAGAAGAACTACTGGCCGAACCTCGAAAAGCTCGGGCCGCATGACGAGATCAAGTTCGTCATCGCCGACCGCGCCGACTACGACTGGGCGCGCGGCGTGATCGAGGAGCGCAAACTGGCAGGCCGCACCATCCTCTTTTCGCCCGTCTGGGGCGAGCTCGATCTGAAAACGCTGGCGGAGATGATGCTCGCTGACCGCGTGCCGGCCCGCCTGCAGACGCAACTGCACAAACACATCTGGGGCGCGGACGTGAAGGGAGTCTGATGAACAAACCGACGCTCGACCACATCGGCATCGCAGTGAAATCGCTCGACGCCGCAAAGATCTACGAGGCCCTCGGCCTCTCCATCGACCACATCGAGACGGTGGCCACGCAAGGCGTTCGCACGGCCTTTCTCTCGGCCGGTGATGCCGACATCGAGCTCCTCGAACCGTCAGGGCCTGAGTCAACCGTGGCGAAGTTCATCGAGAAGCGCGGCGAAGGAATCCACCACATCTGTTTTCGCGTCGACGACATCGAGGCCAACCTAGGCAAGCTGAAAGCACTGGGCTACCGGCTCATCAACGAGGCCCCGGTTCCGGGCGCGCACGGCTGCCGCGTAGCCTTCCTGCATCCCGCCGCCGGCAACGGCGTTCTGATCGAGCTGAGTGAAAAACAATGATCGAAGGATTCCTGCCCGCGTCTCTAATCATCGTCAACCTCGTCAATCCGAAGGAGAAGTTCTTCGGTGTTCTGATGGCCCTTTCCTCCGCCGGTGTAACGATGCGCGGCATCAATCTCGACTCGTTCGAAGACTGGATACATCAGATCGCCCGCAACGAGGAGCCGGACCTCGATCTCATCACGATGTTCGTCCCCCTCTTCCGCGTCGAACGGATCTTTCTCGACGAGCCCTCCGGCGCCATCAAATCGTACGGCCAGCGCTTCGAAGAGGTGGCCGGCACCACCATCCGCAAATTCCTCGGGCTCGACGGCGGCAACGACTAAGAGCCCAAACCCAAGACTCACGCGGAGGCGCGGAGTGCGCGGAGAAAGAAGCTCCTCACCTCCGCGTCTCCGCGTCTCCCCGTGAGTTCGGTGTCCTTTTGGGACAAATGGCGGCGTTACAATGACTACCTACATGACCACCCTGATCAAAAACGGCCGCATCGTCACCGCGGTTGATGACTACCACGCAGACATCCTGATCGAAGACGGCACCGTCGCCATGATCGGAAAGTCGATCGATATCGCTGCAGACAAGGTCATCGATGCCAAAGGACGGCTCGTCATCCCGGGCGGGATCGATCCGCACACGCACATGGAGCTGCCGTTCGGCGGAACCTCCGCATCCGACACGTTCGAGACCGGCACCATCGCGGCGGCGCACGGCGGCACGACCACCATCATCGACTTTGCCGTTCAGTACAAGGGTCAGTCGCTGAAGCAGGCGGTGGATGCGTGGCACGCCAAGGCCGACGGCAGGACGTCGATCGACTACGGGTTCCATCTCATCTGCACCGATCTGCCGGACGAGCGGCTGCCGGAAATGAAGTCGATGATCGATGAAGGGATCTCCAGCTTCAAACTCTTCATGGCCTATCCCGGGGTCTTTCTCGTCGATGACGCCACCATCTTCAAAGCGATGGGGATGGCCGGAGAAAACGGCGGGCTGATTTGCATGCACGCGGAGAACGGCGTGGTCATCGACGCCATCGTCAAGAAAGCGCTGGCCGAGGGGAAGACGGCACCGAAGTATCACGCGCTGACCCGGCCGACCAAGGCGGAGGCGGAGGGCGTGCATCGCGCCATCGCCCTTGCTGAAATGGCCGACGCGCCGGTGTACATCGTCCACCTCAGTTGCGACGACTCGCTGCAGGAAGTGACCCGCGCCCGCGACATGGGCATCAACGCCTACGCCGAGACCTGCCCGCAGTATCTCTTCCTCGACTACAGCGTCTACGAGCAGCCCGGTTTCGAGGGAGCCAAGTACGTGATGACGCCGCCCATTCGCGAGAAGTGGAATCAGGAGAAGCTGTGGCGCGGGCTGAAGTTCAATGACCTGCAGGTCGTCTCAACTGACCACTGCCCGTTCTGCATGAAGGAGCAGAAGGAGCTCGGAAAGAACGACTTCTCGAAGATCCCCAACGGTGGTCCGGGCGTGGAGAACCGCATGTCGCTGGTCTACGACGGCGGCGTGGCGGAGGGCCGTGTCTCACTCAATCGCTTCGTCGAGATCACCTCCACCTCGGCGGCAAAGATCTTCGGGCTGTTTCCGAAGAAGGGAACCATCGCCGTCGGCAGCGACGCCGACATCGTCATCTTCGATCCGAATGAGGAGATGACCATCAGCGCGAAGACACACCACATGAACGTCGACTACTCCTGTTACGAAGGCCGGCGGGTGAAGGGAGTGACGAAGACGGTGCTGTCGCGAGGCGATGTGGTGATCGAAGACGGCAAGTACGTTGGGAAACCGGGGAAGGGACAGTTCTTGAAACGGGGACAGGCGTTCAGCCCGAGGTGACCGGAGCGCTGGCGTCTCGCCGGCTGGCTCGGCGGCGTCTCGCCGCTGAGGGCCGTGCGTGTCGTAAGAACGGCGGCGAGACGCCACCGTGCCAGCCGGCGGGACGCCAGCGCTCCTTTACTTGAACTTCCCCGCCTCCACATCCTTGATGAACGTCACCACCTCGCGGAAGTAGCGCTCCTGGTCGTCGTACATCTCCAGGTGGCTCCCCTCGGTGATGACGACGCGCGCGTGCGGGATGAGCTTCCCCATGCGGCGGATGTCGTCGGGATTCATCGTGCCGTGACGGCCGGCGATGATCAGGGTCGGGATCTTGATTTTGTGCAAGTCCTCCCATCGATCCCAATCCTTGAAGTTGCCGCTGATGACGAACTCGTTCGGCCCCTGCATCGTGTTGTAGATCTTCTGGTTGAACTTAGCGAACGCGCGCGTGACCGGTTCCGGCCATGGGTCCATGCGCAGAAGATGCGCCGCGTACACTTTGCCCATCATGATCTGCTGGTACTCGGGCGCGTCGTAGTTGCCGGCCGCCTCGTACTTCGCCAGCGTCTTGCGGTCCTCCTCCGACAACTCAGCCAGCAGCGTGGCGGCGTATTTCTCGTACGCCGGGATGCCGGCGGTCATGTCGGAGATGATCAGCGCCTTCAGGTGATCCTGATGCTCGAGGGCGTATTCGATGGCCAGCATGCCGCCCCACGAATGGCCGTAGAGGTAGAAATGGTCAAGCCCTAGGCCCTTGCGGACCTGCTCCACCTCGGCGCGGTAACGGGCCACGGTCCATAGCGAGACATCGTCCGGCTGGTCCGAGTTCCCGACCCCGAGCTGGTCGTAGTAATAGAACTGGATGGCGTGCTGCGGCAGGAAATCCTCGAAGCATTCGAAGTAATCGTGCGGGAAGCCGGGGCCGCCGTGCAGCGTCAACATCGTCACCGCACCGTGCCCGACGCGCTTGGTCCAGACGTGATATTTGCCGTCGACCTCGATCATCTTCGCGCCTCCCGTTTTCACCTCGGCGGACTGGCTCGTGGCGGCAAGCAGGATGAGAGCGGACGTCATCAAGAGCTTTCGCATGACCGATGATACGCACGAGCCCGCGTTCCGGATCGCTGTGGCACAATGTCGCACCCCTCACTTTGGGAATCCCGTAGCGGAGGCAATCCATGACTGACCCGGTCATCCAACACGAAGACGGACGTGTCGAGCTTCGCTCCGAGGAGGGAATCCGCACCAGCCCGCTGTACAACCACGACCTGGCGCCCGTGCCCGTGGCGCAGCGGAACTGGACCACCTACAACTACGCCGCGCTCTGGATCGGGATGGCACATTGCGTTCCGACGTACATGATGTCATCGGCACTCATCGCCAAAGGGATGAATTGGTGGCAGGCCCTGATCACGATTCTCCTCGGCAATATGATCGTCCTGGTACCCATCCTCCTGAACTCGCATCCCGGCACGAAGTACGGCATCCCTTTCCCCATCTTCGCGCGCGCCAGCTACGGAACGTACGGTTCGAACCTCCCGGCACTCATGCGGGCGATCGTCGCATGCGGCTGGTTCGGTATCCAGGCGTGGCTCGGTGGCGAGGCGCTGAATGTTTTGTTCGCGTCGATCATCCCGAGCTGGACCAAGTTGGGCGGCTCGATCGCCGGACATCCGGCCACCGAGTGGATCTCGTTCCTTCTTTTCTGGAGTCTCAACATTCTGATCATCTACCGCGGCATGGATCTCGTGCGCCGCTTCGAAAACTGGGCCGCGCCGTTCGTTCTGGTGATGACCGCGTTTCTCCTCGGATGGGCGGTGTGGCGCGCCCACGGGCTCGGTTATCTGCTGACCGCTGAGGGGAAGTTCCATTCGTGGTCGCAGTTCAGCGTGGTCTTTGTTCCATCGGTCACGGCGATGGTCGGCTTCTGGGCAACGCTCTCGCTGAACATGCCTGACTTCACCCGGTTCGGCCGAAGCCAGCGGGAACAGGCCATCGGACAGACGATCGCGCTGCCGACGACGATGACCGTGTTCGCCGCGATGGGGGTCATCATCACGTCCGCAGCCGTCGTCATCTATCCGGGGACGAGCATCAACGAGCTGTGGGATCCAATGAAGCTTGCCAGTCACTTCGGCTCGGCGCTCGTCATCGCCATCTCGATGTTCACCGTCGTCATCGCCACGCTGTCGGTCAACATCGCCGCGAACGTCGTCTCGCCCGCGAACGACTTCGCGAACGCTTTCCCGCGCCTCATCTCGTTCCGCACCGGTGGCCTGATCACCGGCCTCCTGGCGATCGCACTCCAACCGTGGCGGCTCCTTGCCAACGCGAGCCGTTACATCGACGGCTGGCTCCTCGGATACTCGGGCGGGCTCGGCTCAATCGCCGGAGTCCTGATTGCCGACTATTGGATCGTGCGCAGGAGGGAGCTAGTGCTCGGTGATCTCTATCGCACCGAGGGAACCTACACGTATGACGGCGGATGGAACTGGCGCGCGGTCGTGGCAACTCTCCTCGGCTGCACGCTGGCGTGGGTCGGCATATGGGTACCTGCGTTGCACCCGCTGTATGACTACGCCTGGTTCGTCGGCTTCGGCGTTGCCGCGATCACACACCTGCTGCTGATGAAGGTTTTCCGCCCGCGCGGTGTTATCGATCCGCAGCCTGTCGCCGCATGACTCTGATTCTCATACTTCTTCTCGTCGCCGTGGTCATCATCGTCGCTGGCGCCTCCATGCGCCGGAAGGCTGCCGCTGCGTCGCCGCAACCGCATTCGGACCCCGAACCGTTGCCCGATTCCGATCCCGAGCCGCTGCCGGACGCCGATCCTGAGCCGTTGCCGATCACCGAGCCGGAGCCGATGCCACAGCCGGAGCCACCTTCACCCCATCCCGAGCCTCAGCCAACGATCATCGTCTCGAACGAGCCCGAACCGCCGGTGCGGCCGAGTCCTGCGCAACCCATACCGTCACCGGCGGCTATAATCCGCGAACCCAAATCGGAGAGAAAACGCATGTCCCGAATCGTCAAAGGTGGTTTGATCCAGACGTCCCTTGCTTGCGACACCAGCGAATCGCTCGAAACGATCCGCCAGGCCCAGACCGAGCGCACGCTGAAGTACATCGACCAGGCCGGCGCCGAGGGCGTTCAGATCCTGTGCATGCAGGAGATCTTCACCGGACCGTACTTCTGCGCGGAGCAGACCACGCGCTGGTACGACTCCACCGAGAAGATCCCCGACGGTCCCACCACGAAACTGATGCAGGAGTACGCCAAGAAATACAACATGGTCATCGTGGTCCCTCTGTACGAAGAGGAAGAGACCGGCGTTTACTACAACACCGCCGCCGTGATCGATGCCGACGGCAAGTACCTCGGCAAGTACCGCAAGAACCACATCCCGCACGTCGCTCCCGGCTTCTGGGAGAAGTTCTACTTCCGCCCGGGCAACCTCGGCTATCCGGTCTTCGAGACCGCCTACGCCAAGGTCGGCGTCTACATCTGCTACGACCGCCACTTCCCCGAGGGGGCGCGAGAGCTGGGGCTGGCAGGAGCGGAAATCGTCATGAACCCCTCGGCCACGGTAGCCGGCCTCTCGGAGTACCTCTGGAAGCTCGAGCAGCCGGCCCACGCCGTCGCCAACGGTTACTTCGTCGGCGCCATCAATCGCGTCGGCTACGAAGCCCCCTGGAACATCGGCGAGTTCTACGGCCAGAGCTACTTCTGCGATCCCCGCGGCCAGATGCTGGCCGTCGGCCCTCGCGATGCCGACGCTCTCGTCACCGCCGACCTCGACATGGACAAGATCCGCGAGGTCCGCAACACGTGGCAGTTCTATCGCGACCGCCGTCCGGAGACGTATAACGGGATCGTGAAGCTGTAACTTCTCCCAAGAATGCGCGACCACATCCTCCTGCATATCAACGGTCGCGAACATCGCATCGAAGGCGATGCCGCGTTCGAGACGCTCGCGAACTATCTCCGCCTGGACGTCGGCGCAACCGGTACGAAGATCGTCTGCGAGGAAGGCGATTGCGGCGCGTGCACGGTGCTCACAAGGCGCGCAGCCGATGCCGACTACCGTCCCGTCAATTCCTGCATCCTGAATCTGGCGCAACTTGATGGATCATCCATCGTGACGGTCGAAGGCTTGTCACGCGGAGGCGCGGAGACGCGGAGAGAAGAGGACTCCCTCCGCGTCTCCGCGTCTCCGCGTGAAAACGTTCTCCATCCTGTTCAAGCAGCAATGGTGCAATGCCACGGCGCGCAGTGCGGCTACTGCACGCCCGGCTTCGTCATGGCCATGGCCGGCATGTTCGAGGTATGCGAGCGAGTGAACGAGAAGCAAGTCCGCGACGGACTGACCGGAAACCTCTGCCGCTGCACCGGCTACGAGCCGATCATCAAAGCGGCGCTCGCCGTCGACGGCGCGCAGGCCGCAAAGATGCGCGATCGCTATCCCGACCTGCCGGACGCCGGCGATTCGGTCACCGTCGGCCCCTTCTGCGCTCCGGCAACCCTCGACGAAGCGATCGCCTTCAAACGCAATCATCCCGGCTGCACTATCGTCCAGGGCGGCACAGATGTCGGTGTCTGGGTCAACAAGCGGAACTACTCCGCGCCGGCCATGCTCTCGCTGTCGAAGATCGTCTCGCTCAACGAGCTGCGCGAAGAAGACGGCGTCATCGTCGCCGGCGCCAACACAACGCTGGCCGACTTCGAAACCTTCATCGCTGACCGCATCCCCGAGTTGGCTGGCATCATGGCCATCTTCGGCTCGCCGCAGATCAAAAACGCCGGAACGCTGGTAGGCAACATCGCCAACGGCTCCCCCATCGGCGACACGCTCCCCTACCTGTTCGTGGCCGGCGCCATGCTCGAACTGAACGACGGTGCGCGCTCCGTCCCCATCGACCGCTTCTACCTCGGCTACCGCAAATTCGATCTCCATCCCGACGAGATCATCACCCGCGTCCGCATCTCCATCGTCCGCGACACCCTCAAGCTCTACAAAGTCTCCCGCCGCAAAGACCTCGACATCTCCGCCTTCACCGCCGCCATCCGCTTGGGGCTAACCGGCGACCGCATCGACCGCGCCGCCATCGCCTACGGCGGCGTCGCCCCGACCGTGATCCGCCTTCCGCGCACCGAAGCCTTCCTGGCCGGCAAATCCGCCACGCTCGACACCTTCGAGCGCGCCGGCCGCATCGCCCGCGACGAGATCAAGCCGATCAGCGACGTGCGGGGATCGGCCGACTACCGGCTGCAACTGGCGGAGAACATCATGGCCAAGTTCTGGTACGAGACGTTCGGGGCGACGGCCGCGCCACGCCTGACTCACGTGTAGGCACCGCGCTCATGATCGAAGACTCACGGGTAGACGCTTGGGCCGGTCGGTGTCGCGGAGAGAATCGGCTGCCACTTTCGAAACCACTCCGAGGCGTCCTCCTGCCAGGGCCAGATGCCGTCGGTCGTCGGGTAGACGAGCTGAAGCACATCGAAGTTCGGCCCACCGTATAACCATAGGTTCCAACCGAAGTACTCTGCGTAGAACGCATGGTCGACTTTCTCGACGAGGACATCGAAGCCTTCGATGAATTCAAAGTATGTTTTCTCAGGCACCAAGGCTTCGCCGCTTTTCACGCGAGAGTTGTAATCGTTAACTATGAAGTGGGCCAGCGGCCGCTCTAGGCCGACGACCACAACCTCTGGCTTTCCGGTGGATTTCTGAATACCGACAGAATAAGAAAAGGGCGGCAGATCGCCCTCGGCGACTACATGGATGACATGGCAACCATACCGTTCGATGTCGGCGAGCGCTTTCTCGTTTCCTGTGTCCATGATCGCAGCCACATGACCTAACTGCCTGCTTTCACAGAGGTCTCCCCGGCGTCATCAGTTACCTCGAGCGGCGCCGAGCGTCCGGCGCGATACAACAACGCGCAGATGGCGATGACGACCGCGACTCCTGCGATGATCGCAACCGCCCCGGTGAGATGCGTGTAGTCTTTCGACGCGAAGTGCATGCTCGCCAGCGCACTGCCGAGTGCGGGGAACTTTCCTGACGCCGCCACCAGAAATGCGATGAGCACACCGACCAGTCCTTCTCCGGCGATCATCCCCGATGCGGCGAGCACGCCCGGATCGCTATCGGTCGGTTTCCCCTTTCGCTTCGCGTCGACCATGCGCCGCACGATCCCCCCGACGAAGACCGGCGCGAGCGTGCCGAGGGGGAGATAGATCCCGACGGCGAACGAGAGTCCAGGGAGGCCGGCGATGATGGCGCAGATCGAGAGGGCGGAGCCGGTCCCGACGAGCGCCCAGGGAAGGGAGCCGGAGAGAACGCCCTCGATGACGGTCTTCATCAGCGTTGCCTGCGGCGCGGGGAGCTCGGGCGAGCCGAAGGTGAAGGCGCGGCCGAGGAGGAGCACGGTTCCGGCGATGGCCCAGCAAGCGCACGCGGCACCGAGGAATTGGCCGAACTGCTGTTTGGCGGGCGTGGCGCCGACGAGATAGCCGGTCTTCAGGTCCTGTGAAATGTCGCCGGCTTTTGAGGCGGCGATACAGACCACCGTACCGACGGTGAGAATCGCGGCACGCGCCGAGGGATCGGTCCAGCCGCACAGGACGAAGACGGCGGAAGCGCCGAGCAGCGTTACCAGAGTCATCGCCGAGGTGGGGTTCGAGGAGACGCCGATCAACCCGACGATGCGCGACGACACGACCACGAAACAGACGCCGAAGATCGCTACTCCGAGCGCGGAGACGAGGCGCGGCCCGAAGGCCATGTTGCCCGCCAGTAGCCCCGGCACGGCCACGAGGGTGACCACCACGGCCAGCGGTACGACGACCACGATCCACGACGGCACATCGCGATCGGTGCGCGGCACGTTCTCGCCGTCGGTCATCGTCGCTCCACCGCGACGCAGGCCGCGCATGACCGCCGCGAACGAGCTGGCCATCGTCGGCAGCGCTTTGATCACCGCCACGATCCCGGCCGCCGCCACCGCGCCGGCGCCGATGTAACGAACGTAGCGCGACCAGATTTGTGCCGCCGTCATCGCCGCGATCGTCAGCTTCATCTCGGGAAACATCGGCGCGGACAATCCCGCTCCGAACGTGGCGATGAGCGGCGTCAGCACGATCGCGGAGATCAGGCTGCCCGAGGCCATGATCGCCGACTGTTTGTAGCCGAGGATGTAGCCGACGGCGAGCAGCGCGGGGGCGATCTCCAACGCCAGCTCCGCTTTGGCCAGCACCGGCAGATGCATGGCCAGGCCGGACGGAATCAGCACGAACGCGCCGATGGCGAGCTTGATCGCGGCGCCCGCGGCCAGCCCGATGAAGATCCACTTCCCGCCCGACGTTCCGGTAGTGGTCGCCCGCAGCACCTCGGCGCACGCCGTTCCTTCCGGATACGGCAGCTCGTCGGCCGACTTCACGATCAGCAGTCGCCGCAGCGGCACCATCGCCGCGATACCGAGAAAGCCGCCGAGTAACGCCAGGATCGCCACCTGCCAAAACGGCGGTGCCATGCCCCATAGAAACAGTGCTGGAATGGTGAAGATCGTTCCCGTTGCCAGCGACGAGCTGGCGGAACCGATGGTCTGCGAGATGTTCGATTCGAGAATGACGCCGTCGCGGCGCCCCGGCATCAGCTTGAACAGCGCCACCGTCAGCACGGCGATCGGGATCGACGTCGAGACCGTCAGTCCGACCTTCAACCCGAGGTATGCGTTCGCCGCACCGAAGATCACGCCGAAGAGGACGCCGGCGATGACGGCGCGCGTGGTGAGCTCGACGACCGATTGGTCCCGCTCCGCTGCAATGCTCATGATGGGCGATCGTGTCGCGACCGGAGTGTGCGTGTCAACGCGGCCCAGTTGGGGGTTGCAGGGTTGCTGAGTTGCTAGGTTGCAGAGTCAGGCCGCACTTGCAATTCGCTCCCAGCAACCTTGCAACCAAGCAACTCTGCAACCTTACCGTGGAGACATACAATCGCGACCTCTTGCAGCCGTTTCGAATCACCATCCCGGAATTGACTCTCGACGATCTTCGTCGCCGCCTCGCCGACACGCGATGGCCGGCCGGCGTCACTGATTCGGGCGGCGTTCCGCTCGATGAGGCGAAGGAATTCGTCCGCTACTGGCGCGACGAATTCGACTGGGGCGCTTACGAGCGCCGGCTCAACGCCTTCCATCACTACAAGTCGAACGGCATTCATTTCATCCACGAGAGAAACGGCGGTCCGCCGCTCGTGCTGCTGCATGGCTGGCCCGGATCGTTTGTCGAGATGCTGCATGTCATCCCGCTGCTCGCCGATTCATTCGACGTCATCGTGCCGTCGCTCCCTGGTTATGGCTTCTCCGATCCGCCGGCGTTGCCTGGCATGTCGAATCGCCAGATAGCCGGGCGAATCGCCTATCTGATGACGCTCCTCGGCTACGACCGTTTCGCCGTTCAGGGCGGCGACTGGGGCGCGGGCATCGCCACGTGGCTCGCGCGCGACTATCCGCAACGCCTCAGCGCGATGCACCTCAACTACATCCCCGGCTCATTCGCGCCGGACGCCGCCGATCCGACGCCCGAGGAGCGGCAATTCCTGCGCGATAGTGAGAGGTGGGTGGCCGAGTCGTACGCGTATGGCCACGTACAAAAGACGCGTCCCTTGACCCTCGGCTACGCCCTCGCCGACTCGCCGACGGGACTCGGCATCTGGATCTGGGAAAAGTTCCGCGAGTGGTCCGATCCGCGATCGCATCTCTCTCTCGACGACATCCTCGCCAACATCACCATCTACTGGGCCACCAACACGATCGCATCGTCGATGCGCCTCTACCTCGAGTCATCGAAGACGCCGCTCCGCTTTGCCGCCAGCGAACGCCTCACCACGCCCTGCGCGATTGCTCACTTCCCGCTCGAAGAGCCCTTCCCGCCTCGATCGTGGATCGAGCGCGTATACGACGTGAAGCGGTGGAGCGAGTTTCCGGCGGGCGGCCACTTCGCGGCGCTCGAGCAGCCGGAGTTGTTTGCCGAAGATCTGAAAATCGCTCTCGTGCGCGCGTGACGAGCGCCTTCGCGCACGCCGCTCCTTCCTGGTGCGGAGCGCCTGGATGGTGAAGATGTTCCCGTCGCCAGGAGCCCTCTATCGGCCGCTGGTCGGCTGCATGAGTGTCCGGGTATTGCAGGTGTTCCTGGACGGCTCTTTTTTCGGCTTTCCGCAGGTCGTTACGACGATCTTGGAATCGAGGGTTCCTGCCGGCCACAGATCCTCATCGGTCATCGTGTAGTCGGCGTTTACCCATGCCGTGCAGAAGTCCGTCGCGGCGGTAGAGGCTTTCGCCGACTGGCCTTGTTCCTGGAGCGCACGCATCCGGCCGTAGAGAGCCCGGCCGCTGGCCTTGTGAATCCTGAGCTCCTCGTCGAACGTTAACTCGGCCTCCTTGAACTTCTTCGCCTGCAAATACGCGCCGCCCAGCGCCTCGCGGGCAGGGGGGAACCACTGCGGCGGCTCGTCGTATACCAGGTTGTCTTCGTGGGTGACGGCGAGCTTCAAATGCGCAATGGCGCGCTCGATGGCGTTTTCGCACGTCTCCCTCTTCTCCCCCGCCTTGCACTGACCACTCGCCCACGTCAAGCGTGCCTTCAGTATCGATTGTCCGATCGACAGCACCGCGGTGGCGCTGTTGTTGCCCCATCCGATCGGCGTCGGAGGAGCGATCATCTTCATCTCGCTATTCATCGCGGCATACTCCGTTTCCGCCGGAACGACCTGGCCTTTTGTGGCATCAGCCATCCCCCGCGCCCAGAACCACATGGAGCGGAGGATGTGGCAGCCGTCCCCCGGGAACTGGTCCATGTAGCATTTGGCTGGCGGCTCTGGTTCTTCGTCTTTATTGAGGATCGTGTCCCATCTGCGGTTCATCACCAGGGCCATGAACGGCGCGGTCATGTATCGCTGCAGGCCCGGCTCGTTGGCCACGAAACTCTGGGCATGCGCGCGCGTGTCGCACGCCAGCGTCACCGCGCGCTCGCTTTGACCGCTGAACGTTGCGGCGACGGCGCCGAAGAAGTAGTTGTGGCTGAGGTAATGACCGTAATAGAGCTGCGGGCACTTGTCGTTCGTGGAGTACTGCGCGTAGGAGCCGCCGCACGGCAGAGCGTACTCCGAGACGTCGGCCACCACCGCATTGGTGTTGCTGTCCACGGCCTGCTTGTAATCGCCGAGCAACAGATAAATGTGCGACGGCATGTGCACCAGATGTCCCGACGCGGCCACCAGTCCGTCCCTGAACAGATTCGCGCTGGCCAACGCCCTGCCCGGGCTGTTCGACGCCTCGACCGTGTGGATCCAGAAATGATTCGCGCCGACCGCATTCTCGACAGCCTTGGCCTCCATCAGAACGCTCTCGATGAGATCGGTATCGAGCGCGGGGCGCTGACAGACGTCGAACAGCGCCCACGGCCGGAGCTCGAGCAGGCTCTCGGCATAAAGCGCGCCGACGTTCGTGAGGACCTGCGGAGACGAGCCTTTCTGCGCCTTGTCCCAGACCTTGGCCATGGCCACGCTGTAGTCGACGGCTTCCGACGCCAGTTCCTCCGGTTTCCCGTAGCGCAACGGAAGGGCCTCGATCAGACCGCGCTCCACCTCTGTGACAGGTGAACCCGCGATCATCAGGTCGCGTGCCCTCTTGCTTTCGGCCTGCGCTACGGCGCGGCATTCATCGTCCACGGCGAGGTTGATATTCGGTCCGGCCGCGAGTGCGATGCCCCACGATGCCATGGCCATCGTCGGATCGGCCTTCTTCGCTCCGAGGAAATTGCGCAACGCCTCTTCAAAGTTGAATCCGTAGTATTGCGTCATCCCCTGGTTGAAGTACAACCGGGCGTCAGGCTTGCCGGTGACCGGCCAGTCCACCTTCTGGAACTTCGGCTGCAGAACTGCCGGCGCGAAAGACAAATACTTGGTGCACGGCGAGATCCGCCCTGGGGCGGCCGTGGCGCCGTGATGGAAGTGCTGGGCGAGGGCCATCGGGCAGACGAGCAGGAACGCGAGGACGCACGCGAAACGTCGCATAAGGGTAGACCTCATTGTTGTGGATGTATCGACACCTTACCATATCCGCCACCGTATACTCGTCAACCCATGTCCTCGGTCGGAAAGAACATCCCCCACGATTCCGCGGTCGGCCACGTCAGCGGCGAGTCGGTCTACATCGACGACGTGGCGCCGTTGCGCGGGGAGCTGATCGTCGACTTCGTCTGGTCGCCGGTGGCGCATGGGCGGATCCGCGGGATCGATTACGGCGGCGCGGAGTCGTTCGCGCATCTCTTCACGTATCGCGACCTGCACCACAACCTCTTCGGCGCCATCATCCAGGACGAATTCCTGCTGGCCGAGGACGTCGTGTCGTTCATCGGGCACCCGATCGTCGTCGTGGCGGCGGAATCACGCGCGGCCATCCGCGCTGCGAAGGCGGCCATCAAAATCGACATCGAAGAGCTCGAGCCGGTCTTCACCATCGATGAGGCCAAGCGGCGCGGGCTGTTCATCGGCAAGACCATGACCATCAAGCGCGGCGACGTCGAGGCGGCGTTCGCTTCCGCGGACAACATCCTGGAAGGGACGTTCGTCAACGGCGGGCAGGACCACTTCTATCTCGAATCGCAGGCGGCCCTCGCAGTCCCGGGCGAGTTCGATCAGCTCACAGTTCACTCGTCGACGCAGAACCCCTCCGAGGTGCAGGACGTCATCGCCCACCTCCTCGGATTGCCGATCAACAAGGTCACCGTCGTCACCAAACGAATGGGCGGCGGTTTCGGCGGGAAAGAGTGTCAGGCCACGCACCCCGCCGCCATCGCCGCGCTCGTGGCGCACAAGCTTAAACGTCCGGCGCGCATCGCCTACAGCAAGGACGACGACATGTGCGTCACCGGAGGACGCCATCCGTTCCAGAACGACTACAAGGTCGCCTTCGATGACGACGGTGTCATTACCGCCGCCAAAATCGATTTCTACTCCGACGGCGGCGCCTTCGCCGATCTCTCGACCTCGGTTCTCGGCCGCGCGATGACGCACGCCGACAACGCCTACTACATGCCGAACGCGCTGATCCGAGGCACGGTCTGCCGGACGAACTACCCGCCCAACACCGCCTTCCGCGGCTTCGGCGGCCCGCAGGGAATCGCCACGATCGAGAACATCCTCGAAGAGATCGCCGTCCTGCTGAAGATCGATCCTCTCGAAATCCGCCGCCGCAACTGCTACGGGATCGACGATCGCAACATCACGCCATATGGGCAGGTCGTCCGCAACAATCATCTTCCCCACCTCTTCGACGAGATCGCGGAACGCGCCGACTATCGGGCGCGCGTCGCGGATGTAGCCCACTTCAATGTGACGTCGCACACGCACCTCCGCGGCATCGCCTGCACGGCAGTGAAGTTCGGCATCTCGTTCAACACCAAGTTCCTCAATCAGGCCAACGCCCTGGTCAACGTCTACCTCGACGGCTCGGTGCAGGTGTCGACCGGCGCGACCGAGATGGGCCAGGGCGTCAACACGAAGATCCGGCAGATCGTGGCCGACGAGCTCGGGATCGATGCCGAGCGCGTCCTCTTGATGCCGACGTCGACCGAGAAGAACAACAACACCTCGGCGACCGCGGCCTCAAGTGGCGCGGACCTCAACGGCAGCGCGGCCGCCGACGCCTGCCGGAAGATCCGCGCGCGCATGGCCGGCGTGGCCGCGGAGTATTTCGGCCGCGTTGCCGCCGTCGAGCCATCCGTCGATGAGGTCGTTTTCGAGAACGGCGAAGTCTTCGATCGCCGCGTGTCCGAGCCGCGCGTTCCGTTTGCCGCGCTCGTGAAGATGTGCCACCTTGAGCGGGTCTCCGTCGGCGAGCGTGGCTTCTATTCGACGCAGGGGCTGGAGTGGGATGCGGACAAAGGCTGCGGCGCGCCGTTTCTCTACTTCACGCAGGGGACGGCCATTTCGGAGATCGAGATCGATCGCTTCACCGGCATGATGCAGGTGCTTCGCAGCGACCTGCTGATGGACATCGGCAAGCCGATCAACCCCGGCATCGACCACGGCCAGATCACCGGCGCGTTTATCCAGGGAATGGGCTGGCTGACGAACGAAGAGCTGCGCTACGACGCCAAAGGCAACCTCCTCTCGCACTCGCCGACGACGTACAAGATCCCCAACATTCAGGACGTGCCGCCCGTTTTCAATGTCGACTGGATCGATGCCGAGAACGCCCTGAACATCCGCTCCAGCAAAGCGACCGGCGAACCTCCGCTGGTGCTGGCCATCTCCGTCTGGATGGCGGTGAAGAACGCGCTGTCGTACCTCAGCAGCGGCGAGATCCCGAAGCTCCACGCACCGGCCACCGGGGAAGAGATCCTGATGCGGATCACGGCGTACCGGAGGAGCGCGCGGGGCACCGATGCGCGCGAAGTGGCGGCGCCGCAGGCGTAGAGCAAGGAAATCTACGGGACGTGGTTTATTTGGTGCACGGCTCTTAGTGCAGTTATTCTCTATTCATGGACACACTGCCGTCATTGGACGACGATGGCCTTCCCACGCCTGTTGTTGGCGAATGGGGAGAGGAAAAATATCAACTCGTCGGCTGCTATGCTCAGATATTCGCGCGATCGATGAAGAATAAGTGGGAACAGCGCGTCTGCGTGGACCTCTTCTCCGGCTCCGGTCGCGCGCGTTTGAAGGATTCGAACCGAATCGTTCCTGCGTCACCACTATTGTGTCTCGGAATCTCCGATCCATTCGATCGATACATCTTCTGCGATCTCGAACAGGCGAATATCGACGCACTGAAATCCCGTGTTCAGCAGGAGTATCCAGCGCGTGATGTCCGCTACGTTCCGGGCGATTCAAATGCCAACGTCAAGCAGATCCTGAGTCTGATTCCTCCCTACTCGACGACGTCTCGCGTGCTTACCTTCTGTTTCGTTGATCCGTTCAATATCAAGAACCTGAAGTTTGAGACGATCAGGCAACTGGCGGCCGGCAAACGAAGTATCGACTTCCTTGTCCTCATTCCCTCAGGGATGGACGCCCAGAGGAACACGCGTCACGAGAACACCCTGTACGCGGACTTTCTCGACAACCCGTCTTGGCGCACCGAGTGGAAGAACGAAGAGCACCATCGGAGAGGCTTCGGGAACTTCTTCGTCGATCAATTCGGCGCCGCCATGGTCCGGCTCGGTTTTCGTTGGGAAGGAGTACCAAGCACCCGCATCATCAAGAACGAGAAGAACTCCCCGATCTACCATCTCGCGTTCTTTAGCCGTGCTGCCATCGCAGGCCGGTTCTGGGACGACTGCAACAGATACACTCGTCCCCAGACCACGTTTCCTTTTATGTGAGGGTACATGTCAGACAAATCGGCAATCGAATGGACCGACGCCACATGGAACCCCGTGCGCGGTTGCACCAAGGTTTCCCCGGGATGCAAGAACTGCTACGCGTCGACATTCGCCGAGCGGTTTCGGGGTGTTCCAGGGCACCCGTATGAGCAGGGATTCGATCTTCGCCTGGTGCCTGAGAAGCTCGAGACACCCCTCGCTTGGAAGACGGCCCGAAACATCTTCGTCAACTCAATGAGCGATCTGTTTCAGGAAGATGTGCCGACCAACTACGTTCTCAGCGTTGCGGACGTCATGAGGCGTGCTGACTGGCACGTGTTTCAGGTTCTCACGAAGCGATCGCGGCGCATGCGCGAGATGTTGCATGCTGAACTTCGACACATCGCTGCCTTGCCTCACATCTGGTGGGGAGTCAGCGTGGAAGACCGAAAGTACGGCGTGCCCCGAATCGATCACCTCCGCGATACGCCGGCGAAGGTCAGGTTTCTTTCAATCGAGCCGTTGCTCGAAGACTTGGGCGAGATCAATCTGTCAGGCATTGATTGGGTCATCGTGGGCGGTGAATCGGGTCCTGGTGCGCGTCCGATGGAACCGGAATGGGTGACGTCGATCCTCGATCAATGCGAGGCCGCCAAGGTACCGTTCTTTTTCAAGCAATGGGGTGGGGTGCGCAAGAAGAAGGCGGGTCGCAAGCTCAACGGACGAACGTACGATTACATGCCGAGCATAGCTGCGGCTTTCTGAGCGACTCGCTAGCCTCCGCTGGTCTTGGCCATCTCGGTCTGGATGGCCGTGAAGAACGCGCTGTCGTACATCAGCGGCGGCGAGATCCCGAAGCTCCACGCGCCGGCCACCGGGGAAGAGATCCTGATGCGGATGACGGCCTACCTGCGGACCGCGCGGGGAACCGATGCGCGCGAAGTGGCGGCGCCGCAGGCGTGATGCCGACCATCCATTCCAAAGCGTGTAGCAAGCCGGGAGGAGGGTCATGTGCGTCGTGGTGATCCACCCGGATCACGCGGTGAGCCGTCCGGCGTGGACTCTGAATCGACACGATCGCGGGCGCGAGCGACTCATTTCAGTTCCATCGGCGGCCATGGAAAGAACGGGAACGGCCAAAACTGGTAAGTCGGCAGACTTCACGAGTCCATGAATTGACTTCACGAGTCCATGAATTGACTCCACGAGTCCATGAATTGACTCCACGAGTCCATGAATTGACTCCGCGAATCCATGGATTGACTCCACGAGTCCATGAATTGACTCCACGAGTCCATGAATTGACTCCACGAGTCCATGAATTGACTCCACGAGTCCATGAATTGACTCCACGAGTCCATGAATTGACGCCACGAGTCCATGAATTGACTCCGCGAGTCCATGAATTGACTCCACGAGTCCATGAATTGACTCCACGAGTCCATGAATTGACTCCACGAGTCCATGAATTGACTCCGCGAGTCCATGAATTGACTCCAGGGGTGCGCCGCATCTACCGGCATTCTGCCCGGCCGTCGCGCTCATGGTGACAGGCGAACTTGCCGTTATCATCCGCCGCGTGATCCTCCGCAGCCGCAACGTCGTCACGCCGCAGGGCATCCGGCCGGCGACGATCCACGTCAGAAATGGCGTCGTCGAACGTATCGGCGATTTCGATGATGCTCCCGCGCCGGTTACCGACTACGGTGACCTGACCCTCATGACGGGCATCGTCGACTCGCACGTGCATGTCAACGAGCCGGGGCGGACGGAGTGGGAGGGGTTCGAGACCGCCACGCGCGCGGCGGCCGCGGGAGGAGTGACGACGATCGTCGACATGCCTCTGAACTCGATCCCGCCGACGACCTCGGTGGCGGCACTCCAGGCCAAGGTCCATGCCCTCCACGGCAAGTGCCGCGTCGATGTTGCGCTCTGGGGTGGCGCGGTGCCTGGGAACGCCGGCGAGCTTCGAGCGATGCTCGATGCCGGTGCCTGCGGCTTCAAATGCTTCATGGTCGAATCGGGAGTGCCGGAGTTTGGCCATCTCGATGCCCGCGGCATGGAAGAGGCGCTGAAGGCCCTGCATGGAACCGGCGCGCCGCTGCTCGTCCACGCGGAGTTGCCGGAGCACATTCACGCGCCGGCCGGCGACGATCGTTCGTATGCGAGCTACCTCGCCACCCGTCCGGGCGTCGCGGAAGATGAAGCGATCGCAGTGGTCTACGCGCTGGCCCTCAAGACGAAGACGCACGCCCACATCGTCCATCTCTCCTCGGCAAACGGGCTCGAGGCTATTCGTTGCGCCCGCGACGCGCATGTTCCGCTGACCGCCGAGACCACGCCGCACTATCTCTACTTCGACGCCGAATCCGTTCCCGACGGAGCGACGGAGTTCAAATGCGCCCCGCCGATCCGCGACCACGCCAACCGCGAGGAGTTGTGGCGCGGCATCGAGAAGGGACTCCTCACCGCCATCGTCAGCGACCACTCGCCGTGTACGCCGGAATTGAAACGGATGGAGGAAGGCGACATCGCCCGGGCCTGGGGAGGCATCGCCTCCTTGCAGTTCGGGCTGCCGATCGTCTGGACCGAGGCCAGACGGCGCGGCATTGCCTTCGCGAAAATCGTCGATCTGATGACTACCGGCCCAGCGACACTGGCGGGTCTCGGCGACCGAAAAGGAAAGATCGCCGCCGGCTACGATGCGGACATCATCGTCTTCGACCCCGAGGAGCGTTTCGTTGTCCGGACCGAGCACGTGCAGCATCGCCACAAGGTGACGCCCTACGCCGGCGAGACGCTCACCGGCGTCGTCCATGCGACCTACGTTCGCGGACATAAGGTGTGGGAGGATGGGCGCCATCTTGGAAACGGGATCGGGGAGTGGATTCGGCGATGAGTGATTTTCGCGAGCTTCTCGACCTCGCCTCCGAACGCCTCGGCGGCTCCGTTCTGTACGCGACCGACGACTACTTCGCCGAGAAGGAAAACCTCCTCCGTCCCACCAGGCCGGTCTGGAAGGAGCACGAGTACACCGACCGCGGCAAGTGGATGGATGGCTGGGAGAGCCGCCGCAAGCGCACGCCCGGCCATGACTTCGCCATCATCCGCCTCGGCGTTCGCGGTGTGGTGCGCGGTGTCGTCGTCGATACGGCGTTCTTCCGCGGCAACTATCCGTCGCATTGCTCGATCGAGGCGTGTGAGCCACGGCCGGAGAGCGATATCGACTCGTTGCTCGCCGCGAACTGGATCGAGATCCTTCCGAAGTCCGAATTGCGAGGCGACAGCGAGAATCTGTTCGCGATCGAGTCACCGTACGCGTTCACTCATCTGCGTCTGCACATCTACCCCGACGGCGGCCTGGCGCGGCTGCGCGTTCACGGCGAGGTCGTTCCGGAGTGGCGGCGCGAGGGTGGATTGTCGATCGAGACCGACCTGGCGGCCGCGGAGCATGGCGCCGACGTGCTGGCGTGCAGCGACATGTTCTTCGGGCCGAAGCACAACCTGATCATGCCCGGCCGCGCCGTCAACATGAGCGACGGCTGGGAGACGAAGCGGCGGCGCGGTCCAGGAAACGACTGGGTCATCGTGCAGCTTGCCGCCGAGGGGTCGGTGCGGCGCGTCGAGATCGACACGAATCACTTCAAAGGGAACTACCCCGACACCTGCTCGATCGACGGGACGCGCGCATATGCAAGCGACGAGTGGTTTGAGATCCTGCCGCGCACGAAACTGCAAGGCCACACACGGCACATGTTCATCGATGAGCTGGCACAACTCGGGCCGGTCACGCACCTGCGCCTCAACGTTTTTCCTGACGGCGGTGTCAGCCGGCTGCGCGTGTATGGCGTGGCCACCGAGGAAGGACGCGGCGATGCCGTTGCCCGCTACGTCAATACGCTCTCCGGCGATCTCGCCGCCGCGCAGTTGCGCAACTGCTGCGGTTCGGGCGAATGGATGCGGCGCATGATGGCCGCGCGCCCCTTCCCCGCGTGGAGCGACCTCATTCGCGAGGCGGAAGCGATCTGGAACGGTCTCTCCCCGGATGACTGGCGCGAAGCGTTTGCCGCGCATCCGCGCATCGGCGACCGCTCCGGATCGACGTGGGCGCGCCAGGAACAGTCAGGAACAGCCTCGGCGTCGAGCGAGAGCATGGACGCGCTGGCCGCCGCGAACCGCGAATACGAGGCGCGCTTCGGCCACATCTACATCGTCTGCGCCACCGGCCGCAGCGCCGACGAGATGCTGGCCATGGCCTGGCAGCGTCTTGAAAATACTCCCGAGGACGAACTGCGCGTGGCGGCGGACGAACAGATGAAGATTACGAAACTGCGGCTGATGAAACTGGTGGGCTGATGGGAATCTCGACACACGTTCTCGACACAGCGAAGGGCCGGCCCGCCGCCGGCGTACGCGTCACGCTCAGCCACGGCCCCTTCATGGCACCTCCACGGGAACCGCAAATGGATCGCGAAGGATGGGTCATCATCGCCACCGGTTCAACCGATGCCGACGGCCGATTGAAGCTCGTATCCGAGATGCCCGAGCCCGGGTTGTACCGCATCTCCTTCGATACCGGCTCCTACAATCCCGATGGCTTTTTCCCGAGGGTGGTGATCGAGTTCAATGTTGAGCCAAGTGCACAGCACTACCACGTGCCGCTGTTGCTGAGCCTGTACGGATATTCAACGTATCGTGGTAGTTAGAACGAAAGGCATTCACCACAGAGACACAGAGAAAACAACAACCTCTGTGTCCTCTGTGTCTCTGTGGTCAAACGCCTTTGAAGTTAACCCCGCCGTCCCCTCATGATCTTCACGAACGACCGGCTGCGCAGCTCTTCGAGCGTGAGGCCGGTGGCCAGCGCTTCCTCTTCCGTGATCGCGCCGCAGTTCAGCGCGCGGAGGAAGTAATTGAGCAATCCCTGACCGGTGGCGGCGTCGTCGAAGACGTCGCCGACGAGCGTGGCCTGGCCCGCTTTTTCGATGAAATTGTGAAGGCGGTCGGTTGCGGCCTTCAGCCCCTCCAGAAAAAACGAATAGACCGCCGCGTAGCGCGTCGGGAGCTGGGCGGGATTGAGATCCCATCCCTGGTAGTAGGCGTTGATCAGCGAGTGGCGGATGTGATCGACGTGCAGGCGCCAGGCGCGGTGAACGACCGTCCGGTTCTCCTCGATCTGCTTCTCGGAAAGAGCGCCACGATGCGGCGCGATCGGCATGATGTTCGTGGCGCCGTCTGACAGCCAGAGACCTGTGCCGGCGTAGGCGACCTGCATCATGTGCCGGGCGAAATCGCAGGCGGGATGGTCCATCCGCTGATGTTCCGCGGTGATGTTGCAACTGGCCGTGTAGTCGTAGGTGCCGAAGTGTGCGGCGACGGCGCGGCCGCGCGCGGCATCGAGAAAGAGCGGCAGGTTGGAGACGCCGTTCTCGCTCAGGATGGCCTGCGTGGTCTCGATCATGAACTCGAAGCGAAGCGTGTGCGGGGCCAGACCGAGCTTCGGTTCCATGACGTCGAACAGATCGGCCAGGGCTGTAACCTGCTGCGGAAGCTGGATCTTCGGCAGCGTTACCACGAAGTGCGGAGGCAGTGCGCCGGCAGCATCGAGCAAGGTCGAGATGAAGATGTCGAGCGTGCGCATGGCCCTCAGCATCAGCTCCTGCGAGAACTGCTTGATACGGATGCCGATGAACGGCGGTAGCGTTCCGTTCTTTAGTCCCGTGGCAACTTCGAGCGCGGCCGCGGCGGCGTGGCTGTCTTCTTCGTCGTCGGCGCGGTTGCCGTAGCCGTCTTCGAAGTCGATGCGGAAGTCTTCGACCGCCTCGCGGCGCAGCTTCTCCACCACGCGCGCGTAGACGACGTCGCGGAACCGCGGATCGATGCCGATGGCGTTCCCGAGCGTGGCCGCGTCCGGTCCATACTCATCGAGCGCCCGCAGGGCCAGTACCCCGAGCTTCTGCGTCGTATCGCTCTTAAAGAGATGCGCCCCGCCATAGACGGTGTGCACCGGCTGCCGCGCGCCCGATTCACCGGGAAAGCGGGCCATGAATCTGCTCAGCGCTGGATCGATCTTCGCCTCGGCGGCGCGGAGATCGTTGTCGGAAAAGGTACGTTTCATTGGACTCCGTTTCGTGGGTTGCTGAGTTGCTGGGTTGCAAAGGTTGCTGGGGTACTGGTCGTCAAAACCGAGCAACTCAGCAACCTTGCAACCCAGCAACCCTTACCTCGTGCGAATCACCTTCGCCACTCCCCATCCCACCAGCACGAGCACTGAGAGCACAAGCCAGTTGTACTGATTGCCGTACGTGGCGACGGGGAAGTGGCTGCTGATCATGATGAAGACGACCGGAAGGACGATGAACGTATTCTGCTTCGAGCGCTGCTTGGCGAGATCGGCCAGCCGCATGTCCGGCTCATTGCCCGCCTTGACCGCGGCGATGAGTTGACGCTGCGCGGGGAGGATGCGAACCCATACGTTCAACGCCATGAAGCTCCCGAGCGTCGCCCCAATCTGCATGTATGCCGCCCGGGATGCGAAGAGATGCGTAACGCCGATGACGGCGCCAACGAGCAGCAGATACGAGAGGACCGTCCCGGCCACCTCGTGTTTTCGAAGCGGCGAGATCCAGAGAAAGTCGTAAATGAACCAGCCAACGGCAATGAGACCAAGACTGAGACCGGCAGCCTGCCACGCGGTCATCTTCAGGACGCTCTCGTCGACCATGATGCCGCCGTCGTAGTAGACGAGGATGAGCAGCAGAAACCCCGACACCAGGGTGAAGAAGGCCTCCCACTTGAACCAGTGCAGGGTCTGATTCAGCAGAGACGGCCGTTTCTGCTTGTCGACGATGTAGAACCCGCCGCTGTGGACCATCCACACCTGCGTCTCATTCTGAAAGGTGTGATCGAGCCACGTAAAAAAATACGTCTGCCCGACCCACATGATCGCCGCGAAGACATGCGTCCAGCGGACGGCGAGATTCAGCCACTCACGAACGACGTAACTCATCGTGCTCCTCGAATTTGCGTTGGGGCGCGAATGTAGCAGAATCGCGGCTCATGCGAGCGATCGAACGCATTCTCGACCAACTGAATCGCGCCTGGGGCGGACCATCATGGACCGGCGTCGACATCCGTCCGCTGCTGGATGATGTCACCGATGCACAGGCGCGCGCCCATCCGCTGCCGAACGTTCACTCGATCATCGAGCTGGTCTGTCACATGACAGCCACGATGGATCTCGTCACCTACCGCCTGGCCGGCAATCCGAAAGAGCTGACCTCCGAGGAGGATTGGCGGGACGTGACGCAACTGCCGTGGGCGGACGCGGTCGAGGAGATGGAAAACGCCGAGAGCCATCTCTCCGATGCGGTGGCGCGGCTGTCGGTCGATGACCTAGATCGGATCGTCGCCGGCCGCGACTACACGACGTACGTGATGGTTCACGGCGTGATCCAGCACAATCTCTACCACGCCGGGCAGATCGCGATTCTGAAGAAGGCCCTACTATGACAAACATGAACCTCGACCCTCGCTACCCCGTTGGAAAATTCGATCGTCCCACCGGTCCGCACACCGCCGACCAGCGCCGCGTTCTCATCGAGCAGATCGCGGCCACACCCGCCCGGATGCGCGCGGCGGTGAACGGACTGAGCGAGGTGCAGCTCGATACGCCGTACCGCGACGGCGGCTGGACGGTGCGCCAAGTGGTCCATCACGTGCCCGACTCGCACATGAACGCCTACACGCGGGTGAAGCTGGCGCTCACCGAGGATGAGCCGACGATCAAACCGTACGACGAGGCGGCGTGGGCCAGGCTCAACGACGTACGCGACACACCGATCGAGACGTCGCTGCAATTGCTCGAAACGTTGCATGCGCGCTGGGACACGATCCTCGGCGCAATGACCGATGCCGATTTCGCGCGCACGCTGCGCCATCCCGAGCATGGCGTGATGACGCTGGACTGGCTCGTGGCCATGTACGCATGGCACGGACGCCATCACGTGGCGCACATCACGTCGCTGCGCGAGCACAGCGGGTGGTGACGTGTTTCGCACGCTGACGGCCGGCGATTTCGACGCCGTCGTGGCCTGCTTCAATGAGGCCTTCAGCGATTACGCGGTTCGTTTCTCGATGACGGCACCGCAGCTTCGCGAGATCAATGCCCGCCGGGCAGTCGTCATCGACCTCTGCGTCGGCGCGTTCGATGACGGCCGTCTTGTCGGATTCACGCTGAACGGCTTCGACGGAGAGACCGCGTACGACAGCGGGACCGGCGTCATCCCGTCGCATCGCCGGCGGGGGCTGGCCCGCGACATGATGACCTTCATCCTGCCGCGCCTCCGCGATGCCGGCGCGCGCCGTTACGTGCTGGAAGTCATCGAGACGAATACCCGCGCGGTCGCTCTCTACGAGTCGCTCGGCTTCACGACCACACGGCCTCTGACCTGCTGGAAGCGCGAAACCGGCAAGGCGGTGAGCGGCGTCGCCATCCGCACGATCGAACCAGACTGGGATCTCTTCGCATCCTTCCTCGACGTCGCTCCGTCATGGCAGAACTCCGAGGCCTCGATCCGGCGTGCCCGCGATCCGCGCGTCATCCTCGGCGCCTTCGACGGCGATCTCCTTGCCGGCTACGCCATCGTCTTTCCGCCGACACACGACCTCGCGCAGCTCGCCGTCCGGCGCACCCATCGGAGGCGCGGAATCGGCGCGGCACTTCTCGACCGCGCCGCCGTCGAGGCCGAAGGGATGGTGCGCATCCTGAACGTCGACGCCCGCGATGAAGGGATCGACGCCTTTCTCCGCGCCAGCGGAGCCGAGCAGTTCGTCCGTCAGCGTGAAATGGCGCGCCCGATCTGACGCTCACTTCCCGTACAGGCCGGTCAGCCGCGCGTGGGCCACGACATGGCCCTTGATCGCATTCTCGAAATCCTCCCGCCCCTTCGACGCTGCAAGGCCGAGCGTGTTGTCGAGCGCGTAGAGATCAAAGAGGTAGTGATGCACACCGCTCGGCGGACAGGGACTGCCGTAGTTGTTCTTGCCGAAGCCGTTCAGCCCCTGGATGACGCCGGCGGGGACGTCGTCTTCCTTGAAACGAGTCACGGTCGTCGGGATATCCCACACCAGCCAGTGCGTGAACGAGCCGCCCGGAGCATCCGGATCGGTGACCTCGAGCGCCATGCTGAGCGCGGTTTGCGGAACGTTGGTGAAATCGATCTCCGGCGACACGGCCGCGCCGTTGCAGGTGTACTTCGGCGGGATCGTGCCGTTATCCGCGAACGCCGGACTGGTGATCGTCATGGGGCCGGTCGCCGCGGGCGGCTCGGCAACCTTGCCGGGCGTCCCTTCCTTTCGGTTGGGATTCATGCACGCGGCAGCGAATGCAAGGGTAAGAACGAGGGCGAGTGTTGTACGCATCATGGCTCCCTCCGGAGGAAAGCTACAATCGGGCCATGCCAACGTTTTTCGACGCCCTGAACGATCTGATGGCCGCCGAGACACCGCTCGTGGTCGTCACCGTCGTCGATACGATGGGGAGCGTTCCGCAGGACCGCGGCGCGAAGATGATCGTCACCGCCGAGGGATTGCGATTCGGCACCGTCGGCGGCGGGAAGGTCGAGACGAAGGCCATCGGCGAGGCGCAGGAAATGCTGCGAGCCGAAACCACCGAAACGACGAAGTTCGCGCAGTGGAACCTCGCCAAGGACGTCGGCATGACCTGCGGCGGAGTGGTGAAGCTCTATTTCGAATCGCACAACGTCGGCCGCTGGCGGATCGTCGTCTTCGGTGCCGGTCATGTCGCCAACGCCGTCGTCAACGTTTTGATCCATCTCGACTGCGCCGTCACCTGCATCGATCCGCGCGAGGAGTGGCTGGCGAAACTTCCCGACTCGCCGAAGCTGACCAGGGTGCTGACGCCGGACATGCCGTCGATGGTGAAGTCGATTCCCGATGATGCCTACGTCCTGCTGATGACGATGGGCCATACCACCGACAAGCCGATCCTTCTGGAGATTCTCCGCACGCGCTCGTTCCCATACCTCGGCGTGATCGGCAGCGACGCCAAGGCGAACATCCTCCGGCGCGACATCGACGAAGCCGGCCTGCCGGAGGAGGCGAAGAGGGCCTTCTTCTGCCCTATCGGCCTTTCGGTCGGGACGAACCACCCTTACGAGATTGCGGTGAGCGTGGCCGCGCAGCTTCTGTCGGTGCGGGACGAGCGCCTTGCTTCACGCTCTGTTTCAACAGATCGAGATTCATCGCCTCGGTGACCAGCGCCCGCATCGTCTCCGAGACGTTCTTCTTCGATTTCAGCCACGCCACCTGCGGAGGAGCGAGCCAGACGGCCACCCGCTCCATCCCTTTCTCCCCTCCGACCCCCGGCTCCCGACCTCCGGCTCCCTTCTTTACGGCCATATCCCTCTCGCCAGCGCGACCGAGGCCACGCGTTTGATCGCCGTCACGAACGCCGCCGTGCGCAGATCGACACCCACACCATGACGGTCGCGGATCTCGATCTGCGTCTGCAGCACGGCATCCGTGGCCGCTTCCATCTTCGTCCGCAAGTGAGCGTTGACCTGATCCTCGCTCCAGTGCTCGTTCTCGATGTTCTGCACCCACTCGAAGTAGCTGACCGTGACGCCGCCCGAGTTCGCCAGAATGTCGGGAAGCACCGGAATGCCTCGCGCAAAGAGCTCTTGATCGGCCGCGGGCGTCGTCGGTCCGTTTGCCGCCTCGGCGATGAGTTTCGTTTTCACTCCGGCGACGTTGTCGGCGCGAATCTGATTCTCGAACGCGGCGGGGATTAGGACATCGCATTCGATGTGCAGCAGCTCGTCATTCGTGATGTTCGTCGTTCCGGCCAGACCGACGACCGAGCGTGATTGCTTTTTATGGGCAATGGCCGTTTCCGGATCGATCCCATCGGCGCACGTCACCCCTCCGGTCGAGTCGCTGACGGCGATGATCGTCGCGCCGGCATCGCGGAAGAGCTGCGCCGCGATCGCACCAGCATTGCCGAAACCCTGGATGACCACCCGGGCGCCTTTGAGCGTGTCGAGACCCGGCACGGCACCCTGTGCGATGGCCCGGCTGGTGATGAAGAGACACCCGCGGGCGGTGGCCTCGTTGCGGCCGAGCGATCCGCCCATCGACACCGGCTTGCCGGTCACCACCGGCAGATTGTTCTTGCCGGAATGCATCATGTCGTAGGTGTCATAGATCCAGGCCATCGTCTCGGCGGTCGTATTGACGTCCGGCGCCGGGATGTCGGTATGCGGCCCGATGGTGTCGCCGAGCTCCACCACGAAGCGACGCGTGATCTTGCGCAGCTCCGACTTCGACAGCATCTTCGGATCGCAGATGATCCCACCCTTCGCACCTCCGAAGGGGACGTCGGCCACGGCGCACTTCCAGGTCATCCACGATGCCAGCGCGCGCACCTCGTCGGCGGTGACGTCAGGGTGATAGCGAATGCCACCCTTGCCCGGCCCGCGTACGCGCGAGTGCAGGGCGCGATAGCCGGTGTAGGTCTTCACCGTCCCGTCGTCTTCTTCGATCGGAAACTCGACCGTCGTCAGGCGGCTGGTATGCCGCAGATACTCCCGCAGCCCATCGGGGATTTCGACGTATTGTGCCGCGGTATTGAACTGTGCCTGGGCAATATCGTAGGAGTTGAGATTCTCAGCGCTCTCTACAGGGAGGGGAGTCGTTTCACGCGCCACGCGTTCACCCATGGACAACCTCCTGTTTGTTGGAGCTGAGAACGATAACACGAGGGAGTTCCGAGGTAGGATTTGGGGCATGGAAACAGACGAGCTGCTGCGGACCGTGAGACAGGTCGTGCGTGAGGAGATGACAACTTTCATCGAGAGGATGAACGCCAAGCTCGATCACACCAATAGTCTTTTCGACGGCGTTTTCGCACAGCTCGATCGTCATGTATCTGAGCTGGCTTCGATCACGGCCGGACTGACACGTGTTGAGAAGCGCCTTGACAGCGTTGAGCGGAAACTCATTGAGGTCGAGGGCAGACTGGGCAATGATGAGAGCAGACTAGACGGCGTCGAAATGAGACTAGGCAGCGTCGAGGAGAGACTGTCGGTCGTCGAGTTGGAGTTGCAATTAGCCAAAGACATGCTGGAGTTGCTGAAAGGGCGCATTGCTGCTCTTGAAAAAGATGTTCGCAACCTTGACGCACACCTCAGCGGTCTGGAGCGGAAGGTCGTGACGGGATCTGAGGTCGTCGAGCTCAGGATAAAGGTTTTGATGCTGAACGGTCGCTTTGAGGAACTTGAAGCCCGCCGACAAGCCTTTGTTTCAGCCTTTGTTTCACCGCCGTGAACCCACCACCGCCCGCAACGCGCGCATCCTCAGGTCGAGCTCATCGGGTGTCATGCTGGCGTACTTCGGCGGAAGCAGTCGTCGGCTCGAAGCCTCGAAGACCGCAAGCAGTTCCATGTACTCCAGCAATTCGCTATCGCGGCTCGGGAAGTAGTCGATTGCCGCGCCGTTGAAGTTCTCCGCGGACACGGTCGTGGCACCGGCGCGTGCGGCATCGTCGTTGGCCATCAGGATCACCGCTTCGACGTCGGCGTTGCTGTAGCCGACGAGCTTCTGTGAGAAGGTCTCGCGAATGGAGGGAAAGTCGACGGCGGTGACGACCTGATTCTTCCTCACGAGGGCTTTGGCGATGGCCTCCACCTCTTCGGCCGTCTGCGAATAGAGGAACGGGATCTTGCGGTCGAGGCGGCCGGCGCGTTTGAGATCGACGTCGAGCTTGTCGGGACGGTTCGTCATGACCAGGAAAAGGATCCGACCCCGATTCGACGTGTCGGACATGAACTCCTTGATCCGGGCGATGACACGCGACGACGTACCGCCGTCTCCCTCACCGTCCGTGTTTCCGAAGGCGCGGTCCCCTTCGTCGACGATCACCACCACCTGTCCGAGGGCGCGGATGACGTTGAGGATCTTCTCGAGATTTCCTTCGGTCGCGCCGACCCACTTCGATCGGAAGTTCTTCAGCTTGATGGTGGTCAATCCGCATTCGCGCGCGAAGGCCTCGGCCACGAACGTCTTTCCGGTTCCCATCGGCCCGGTGAAGAGCACTCCCATCGGCACGCGCGACCGTTCGCCGTTCCGGATGCTGTTGGCGATGATGAGGAGATCCTGCTTGACCTCTTCCATCCCTCCGACGACCTCGAATCCGAACGCCGGCTCGACGAACTCGACCAGGCCGAAACACTCCCGTTCCAGGATCTCCCGCTTCCGGCGCGCGATCAGGAGATCGACGTCCTTCCGCGCCTGCATGTCGCAATCCGCCGGAATGCTGGCCGGCTGCGCCCCGGGCGCGATCAGTTTCTTGATCTCCTCCTGATCCAGTCCCGCCGTCAGCGCGGCGATCTTGGCCGCGCGCTCAGCCGTGTCCGGACCGGTGAGGATGCTGCCGATGAACTCCTGCCGCCGCCGCAACTCCTCTTCGCTGGCCGGCGGAGGGGTGAGGATCGAGATGATCTGGATGGCCTTGAGACCGGCCGTGATCTCCGCGTAGCGAGAGGCATCCTTGTCGTCCAGACGCTTATCGGCCACGCGCGCGGCCGCCTTTCGCTCATCACCGTCGGGCATCGGGACTTCCACGACGGCAACCCGCGGATTGGAGACCAGTTTCGGCGCCAGGTCGGTGAGGTTTTCGGCGATCAGAATGACGATGTTGTCGCTTCGTTCGATCTCCTCCAGGAATGACCAGCGGTGCAGCGTGACCACGGCGGCGCGGTCGGACTCGCTCTGAAAGTTGGGGTCGCCCGCGGGAGAGATCGCTTCGGCATACTCGAGGATCACCGCCGTCTTCGTGCCGCCCGTGAGCATCCTCTCGAGGGCCATGAGCACCCGCGGTTTATCGGCCGAAAGAAGTGCCTCGTCGACGCTGACCGATGCATCGCGCTTGAGAAAGCGAACGCCGGTAGCAACGTTGTAGACGGCGATGGTCTCCTTCGACTGATCGAGGAGAACGCTCCCCAGGAACTCCGTCAGGGTAACGACGCGTCCGTCGCTGATCACGGCGTCGTAGACGTTGCCGTGCAGGACGAAGATCGACGCTTCGCCGCGAAGATAGCGGCGGCGCAGCTCGTCGGCCCAGGTGGGAAGGATGCGGATGGTCACGCGGTCTCCATATTGGTCAATAGCTTCTCGGTATCGACGGCAGTCTGGCGAATGGAATCGACCCCGTCGAGCAGATCGTCGAGTTGGCCGGACAGCTCGTTGGGCGACTGCATGGTCACGATCTGGTCGGCGATGAGCTGAAAGGAGTTCTCGATCAGGTCGAGCTGCGCGCGCGCTACGCCGAGGTAGCGGGTGATCTCGTGAACGCGCTCAACGCGCTTCTGGATGACGGCGAAGTTTTTCTGCGCGATATCGCGCTCCGGGTCACTGGCCTGCTGCGACGTCGCGCGGTCATGCCATCGGTTCATGTCGCGCTCGAGCGCGTTCGCGTCAACCGTACCGAGGTAGTTCTCGTAGCGGTTCACCGTCAGCGCCATCTCCAGGAACGACTCGACGAGCTTGTGAGTCTTCACCAGTTCCGTGCGCAGAAGGTCGCCGGTGAACGTCGGATTCGAGGCGGCCAGCTTGTTGATCTGCTGCTCGCGATCGACAAGCCCACGCACGCGCTCCTGTTCGCTGTCCGGAAGGTCCTTCATCTTCTCGTTGCGGTCCTGTGCTTCCATCGCCAGGCGGATCTTTTCCAGACGGGGGTCCCACAGAATCCTGCGCAGGTACTTCGAGTCGGAGCCATGAAGGAGCCAGAGCGCCTCGCCGCCGAGTGCGACCAGACCCGGCAGCGGATTGCCGGTCAGCACCGAGGCGGTCACCCCGCCGAGGAGAAGCGAGAGGTTGTACGGATTGGCGAAGGCCAGCTTCAGATACGGCCGGTTATGAAAGGCGGCATCCTTCACCACGTCCTTCGCGGTGTCGCGAATGGCGCGGTTGAGATCCTGCTGCGCCTTGACGGCTGGTGACGGCGCGTTCTGCGGCGTCACCGTCGGCGGTCTCGAAACATCCTTTTTCGGAGGATCAGGCACGGGATCATTCTACGAGGCTGGCGCGTAGAGGAAGTCGAGGAGTTTCTTTTCCACGTCACGAAACTCCTTCGACGACTTCAGGGCCATGTCGCGATTCTCGAAAAAAGGAACGTCGACGCGATGGAGAATCACCGTCGGACGCGGCGCGAGAACGTAAATCGTATCGGCCAGGTAGACCGCTTCCGACACATCGTGTGTGACGAACAGGGTGGTGTTGTCCTCGCTGCGCGACACATCGAGAAGGAGACTCTGCATTCCCCACCGGGTCTGCGGATCGAGGGCGCCGAACGGCTCATCCATCAAAACCAATTTTGGCTTGTTGATCAGCGTCCGTGCGATGGCCACGCGCTGCTTCATGCCACCCGATAGATCCTTGGGATAGCGGTCGGCGAACTCCGCGAGACCGACGGCGTCGAGATACTTCTTCGATCGCTTGCTGCGCTCCTCGGAGCCGAGACCCTGCAGACGAAGCCCGTACTCGACGTTCTGGCGGATCGTCAGCCAGCCGAACGACGTGTAGGCCTGAAAGACCATGCCCCGGTCGCGGCCGACGTCCGTCACCGGCGTGCCGTCGACCAGAACTTCCCCTCGGGTGGGAATGAGCAGCCCGGCCACTGTCTTGAGGATCGTCGACTTCCCGCACCCCGAGGGCCCGAGAAACACGACGATCTCACCGACGTTCGGTTTGTCGACGATGTCGAGGGTTACCTCGCGCACCGCTTCCGTGGCGCGCCCGTCGCGGGTGATGTAGGTCACACCGAGATCGCTGATGCGAAGCCGCGGTTGCTGCTTTGCGCGTTCGCTGACGTAGGTCGCCTTCGGCGCCTTCGCATCGATGGTGACCGCGACCGTTCCCGGTTCGCCGGCCTGTGGCTGCTTGTCGGCCATTACTCGGCTTCCTTCCATCGGAAGAGAAACGCGGAGATCATCCGAATCACCTGATCGGTGATCAAACCGATGCCGCCGATCACGATCAAGCCGGCGAACGACCACGACGCTTTCTGATGCGTGCGCGCCAGCTCCACCATATAGCCGAGGCTTTGCCCGGGATTGACCGTCTCGGCCAGGATCACGTAGGTCCAGAGGATCGCATTCATCACTCGGAACGAGTCGAAGATATCCGGGAGCGCAGCGGGTATCAGCACGGTCCGAATGACCTGCCACTTCGATGCGCCGAGCGTCATCGCCGTCTGTACGAGCTCCTCGGGAACCTGGCGGATCGCCGAGACCACTACCGGAAGCAGGAAGACGAATACGCCGAGAAAGAGGAAGGCGATCTTCTCCCCGTCGTAGATCCCGAACCAGAGGATCAGCACATTGATGAACGCGGAGATCGGCATGTAGCGAAGCGGCGCCACGATCGGATCGAAGAGGTGATTGATCGGTTCAAACGCCCCCATCAGGACGCCGAGCGGCAGCGCCACCGCCGACGCCAGCAGGAATGCGGTGAGAATTCGCTTCGTCGAAACGAGAATGGCCTGGGCCAGCTCGTATTGGAGGAAGAGCTGCAGCGTTCCGCGAATGACCTCGGTCGGGGACGGGAGGAAATCGGCGGGCGCAAAGTGACCGTAGGTGATGACGCACCATGCGGCGATGACGACGATCGGCATCACGAACGCAAGCACCAGCGCGGTACCTCGCGGTACCGGCTGGCGGATCGTCCAGATCGATTTCATGCGATGAGCGGTCATTACTGCGTCGCGAGTACGACCTTGATCTCCGTGCGCCGGTTCAACTGCCGGCCGGCCTCGGTCTGATTGTCGGCCACCGGATTCGTCGAGCCGCGGCCGATGGTCTGGAAGCGGTTGGCGTCGATGTTCGGGAACGTCTTCACGATGTAGCTCTTGACCGCCAGCGCCCGGCGCTCGGAGAGCGTCAGGTTCTTGGTCGCCGATCCCGTGGCATCGGTGTTTCCTTCGACGCGCAGGTAGGTATTGCCGAACGACGTCATCGTGTCGCCGAGAGAATCGAGGACGAAGAACGAGCCTGGCATGATCTCGTCGGAACCCGGCGTGAAGTGAATCTCGATCTGCTTGTTGATGATGGCGCGATCGTTCTTCGAGGGGGCTTTCGCGGCGATCTTCGGCTCTTCGACCTTCTGCGTCTCGTAGTTCGCCGCAAGCGCGCTGAGGAAGCGCGTGTCGGCCCAGTCTTTGGCTTCGACCGCGCGCGTGACCAGCCCCTTCTTGCGCCAGATCACGAAGGCCGTGTCGAACAGCGTTTCGTAGTGAGCCTTGCCGCCGGAGAGGCCGTAGAACTGCGCGTTGTCCGCGTACGGCGTGAGCTTGAGGCCGGAGAGCATGCCCGAGACCGTATCCGTATCGAGCTTGAGGGCCTTGCCGACGACGGCATAGGAATTGGCGGGATCGCTCTTCATCATCTCGATGCCGTCGAACCAGCCGTGGATGAAGTCGCGCACCGTCTCCGGCGCGCGGTCGATCAGCTCCTGCCGCGCGCAGAGAGTGTCGGCGATGATGTTGGTGGCCGCGGTCGTGGAGACGAGGACGTGCGCCTCATCGCCGCGCGCGGTGACGGCGCCGGAAAGATCGGGCTCCCAGGTAACGGCGGCATCGACCTGCTTGGCCTTGAACATCGCCGCCGCGGCCGGGGCGTCCTGCGTGAAGATGATGCCCTTCTCGACGGCCGCGCGGTCATCGGCCGAGAGACCCGACTGCGACAGCAGATAGAGCAGCAGGAAGTGGGACGGCGTGAACTGCGTGCAGGCGATGCGATGCCCCTTGAGCTGTTCGATCGAGTTGATCGAGGCCAGCGAGACGATGCCGTCGCCGCCGCGCGACCAGTCCTGCATCATCACCGACTTGGCCTTTTGATTGTTCTCGGCGAGGATCGATGCCTCGCGCGCCCAGTTGTCGACCGTGTTCCACATGATGTCGACAGCGCCCGTGCGGAACGCGGCCAGCTTGGCGGCCGGATCTTCGATCAGCACGAACTTCACGTCGAGGCCGTACTTGCGGCGGTAGCTCGATGAATCGCTCGGCTCCAGGCCGTTGTTGAAGACGATGCCGGGCGAGTGCCCGGCCCAGGTGTTGATGGCCACCACCAGCGGACGATTCAGCTTGCCGCTGCTGACGCTGACCGCGGATACGCCGGTGACCGGAGCGTTGCGTGATGGATCGGCGGGGGCGTTCTTGAGCGCATCGAAGTCGTTGCTGCCGACCTGGCCCGTGCCGGTCTGGGTCTGACTCTTGTCGCTGCCCGTGGCCCATTTGCGGATGTCTTTGCCTTTGTAGTGATAGGCGGCGTATCCGACCACGGCCAGAATCACCACGGTGACGAAAAACTTTGCGAAGGGAGTGAGTTTCATCAAATCCTCCAGGCGCGCGGGTGGCGCGCGGCTACATCGTCTTCTGGCCCTGCTGTTGCGCGGCTTTGCGCGCCTTCATGGCCGCGAGCTCCTGCTTGGCCTGAACATCGCCGACCTGACTGCGGAGACCGGCCAGCCGTGAGTCGAGCGATGAATCGGACAGCTCCTTGCCGAGGTTGGCCTCAGCGATGGTGTTCTTGATGTGCGTGCGGACGTTGTCGAGCGCGCGCACCTCATCGTCGACCGACAGCCCGTCGAGCTGTTCCTGAATGTTGATGCGCGCCTGCGCCGACTGCATCTTGGCCAGCATCGTCTCGCGCTCGGCCTGCAGCTTCTTGATCTCGGTCTGCACGCTGAGGAGCGACGTCTTCGCCGAATCGGCGTCGGAGTGCGCCGTCTGCATGTCGGTCTGCAAATCCGCGAGGTCGGCAGTGATCTGATTCTTCTTCTGGATCAGCACCACCGCCAGGTCGTCCTGATTTGTTTCGACGGCGGTATTCAGCTCCGCCTCCGTCTGGGCCAGATCGGCGTTCGCCTTCTTGAAGCGGTCGTCGAGCTCCTCACGGCGCCGGATGATGGCCGCAGTGGCGCTCTTGAGCTTCGCGTACTTGCCGATCATCGAGTTGATGGCGTTCTCGTACGCGATCTCCGGATGCTCCACCTCGATATCGGAGATCCAAATCGAGAGAAAACCCTTCCAAAGATTCCCCAACCTAGAAAACAGTCCCATATCTCCCTCAGTTCTTTGCCGGCTCGTGCAGCTTCGGCGAGTCACGAACGACGCGCGCCACTGCTTCCTGACCGAAGAACTCGAGGACTTTCTGCACCTCGAGCTTCTTCTCGTTGCAGGAACCGATGACGCTCTGCTGTTCCGCGACTCTCTCCTGCATCACCGTCTTCAGTTTTACGATTTCTTCTTCATATTGTTTGATGCGTTGATCCGCTTCCGCGGTGACCTTCTCCGTATCCGCGGCGCCGGCGCGGATATAGGCCTCCAGGGCCTGCAGCTCCTGCGCTCCCGCCTCGATGATCTTCTCGATCGGTACGCCGAAGGCGCGCAGCGACGCCATCACGATCTGCTTCTTGACCGCGTCCTCGGTACCCGGCGGGAGTGAGGTCAGCAACTCCAGAGTGCGCGAGACGCGCTCCCGCTCGTCGGCGTCGATGCCTGCCGCTTCGAAAACCTGCTCGAAGTCGACCTTCCCGCCCGGCGCGGCGGGTGGCGGTGAATGGAACACGGGCAGGTCCTGTTGCGCCGGCGCCGCCGCTTCCGCGGAGTCGCTGCCGGCGGCCGGCTCCGATGCCCCCGCGTCACCGGCTTCGTCCTGGTCCTGGACCACGAACCAGCCCATCACGGTCGATCCCCACTTCTTCTTGTCGCTCATCGAAGGAGCATGATTATGACACGCGCGATTTTGGCGTGCTTTCAGGACCTGAAAGCAGATGGATTTTGCTCAACTGTTGGCCGAGCCTTGGGCAACCCACGCCGCAGGCCGTACCGGCTACGACATCCAGTTCACGCCCGCTTCCTTGTTCCACTTCGTGGTCATCTTCTTCGACTTCGTCCAGAACTCGATCGAGCCGCGGCCGGTGATGTCGCCGACGCCGAACTTCGACTCGTTCCATCCTCCGAAGCTGAACGGCTCGCGCGGCACCGGCACGCCAACGTTCACCCCCACCATCCCGGCGCTGGCGTTCTCCATGACGTAACGGGCCACGCCGCCGCTCTCGGTGAAGACGCTGGCGGCGTTGCCGTAGCGTGATTTCTGCTGCACGCCGACGGCCTCGGCCACATCCTTCGCCCGGATGATCACCATCACCGGCCCGAACACCTCTTCCTGAGCGATGCGCATCTCCGGCGTAACGTGGTCGATGAGCGTCGGCCCGACGTAGTAGCCGTTCTCTTTCCCCTTCACCTTGTAGCCGCGCCCATCGACGAGGATCGTTGCCCCCATCTTCTCGGCCTCGGTGATGTAGCCCTCGATGCGGGCCTTCGCCTCGGCGGAGATCACCGGTCCGATGTGCGTCCCTGGCACCATCGCCTTCACGATGGTCACCATCCGCTCGATGATGTGATCGCTGCTGCCCACCGCCATCATCACCGAAGCAGCCATGCAGCGTTGTCCGGCGCAACCCGACATCGAGGCGACGACGTTCGTCGACGTCATCTCCGGCTCCGCGTCCGGCATGACGATCAGATGATTCTTCGCCCCGCCGAGGGCCAGCACGCGCTTGAAATTCGACGTACCGCGCCGGTAGACGATCTTGGCCACCTTCGTCGAACCGACGAAGCTGATCCCCTCGATGCCGGGATGGTCGCAGATCGCCTCGACCGTCTCCTGCCCGCCGTGAACGATGTTGAGCACGCCGTCCGGCAGCCCCGCCTCGCGCAGCAATTCGGCGATGCGCCCCGCCGACAGCGGCACCAGCTCGCTCGGCTTGAGGATCATGCAATTGCCGAGGGCGATGGCGTTCGGGATCGTCCAGTTGGGAACCATGTTCGGGAAGTTGAAGGGGGCGATCGAGGCCACGATGCCGACCGGAAAGTGCTCGACGCGGCATTCAACGCCCCGCGAGACTTCCAGCACCTCGCCGGCCGTGATCTGCGGCAGCGAGCAGGCGAACTCGCAAAGCTCGGCCGACTTCAACACCTCCGCCCGCGCCTCGCTATCGATCTTGCCGTTCTCCTCGGTGACCAGCCTCGCCAGCGAGTCGATGTCCCGCTCCAGCAGCGCCTTGAACCGATAGAAGACCTGCACCCGTTCCTTGATCGGCGTCGCCGACCAGCCGGGAAAGGCCTGTTTCGCCGCCGCGACCGCGCGATCGACATCAGCGCCGGCCGATAGAGGCACGCGGGAGATCACGCTCCCCTCGGCGGGGTTGAAGACGTCGAGATAGCGCCCGGCGTCATGCTCGACGAACGCGCCGCCGATGTAGTTGCGGATGTCAGGGTAACGGGTGGTTTCAATTGCCGACATGAAGTGCCTCCTGGGGCGTGAAGAACGGCAATTGTAGCCGCTCAGCTTTTCACGCGCTTCATCACGCAGGTCGCGGCGCCGTGGTCGTGGAAGGGCATGAACAGCAGGGCCAGGCCGCGCTCGTCGAACTCGGAGGAGATCGTGAGGGTGTCGCGCTCGGGGGAGAGATGGAACGTGAGCGTACGGGTGCGGCTGGAGGCGCCGCTGAGGATCGATGCGCCCATCTTCTGCGGCGACCAGGAGGCCGACACGCCGTCGTCGGTCCAGGCGAGGTCGTTCTCGAGGATGGCATCGTGGATCTTGCCGCCGTCGCCCGTGGCGTGAATCTCGATGCGGCAGCCGGGCTGCGTGATCGTCAGCGTCTCCACTCTGTTCAAAACCGCCGCTTCGCTGAAGACGAACGCGGTCGACCCCGTCCCCTTGCGGAGCGGCTGGCCCGCCAGTTTGTACGTGCCGGAGAGATCGATGCAGACCGGCGACGGCGGCCGCGACGCGCACGTCAGTGCCACCGCCGCCAGGAGTGCCGCCATCATGCGCATCGCCGGAATCATACGCCGCGACACTTGACCACTCGGCTGGGCCGCCCCCATCATTTGCGGCACATGTCATTGATGAGCCGGTTGTTCGCCACCAAGTCTCTCGACGAGCTCATTGCCGGAACGCAGGAAGAAGGGCATCAGCTCAAAAAGGTTCTCGGTCCCTGGAACCTCATCGCCCTCGGCATCGGCGCCATCATCGGCGCCGGCATCTTCGCCACCATCGGCACCGCCGCGGCGGGCGACGCGCATCGGCCCGGCGCGGGACCGGCCCTGATGATCTCGTTCGTCCTGACGGCGGTCGTCTGCGCCTTCACGGCACTCTGCTACGCCGAGTTCGCCTCGATGGTGCCGGTCTCCGGCTCCGCGTACACCTACTCGTACGCCACGCTCGGCGAGCTCGTGGCCTGGATCATCGGCTGGGATCTGATGATCGAGTACGCCATCGGCAACGTGGCCGTGGCCATCTCCTGGGCCAATTACATGAACACGCTGCTGGAAGGATTCGGCATCGTGCTGCCGGGATGGCTGACCGTCGACTACGGCACGGCCATGTCGAAGATGCCGCAGGTCGTGGCCGCCGCGCCGCACATCTTCGGCATCCCGATCATCTTCAACATCCTCGCGGTCGGCATCGTCACGCTGATCACCATCGTTCTGGTGTGGGGCATCCGCGAGTCGGCCAGCTTCAACTTCTGGATGGTGGCCATCAAGCTGGTCGTCCTCGCATTCTTCGTGCTGGTCAGCTTCAAGTACGTCAAGCCGGCGCACTGGCACCCGTTCGCGCCCAATGGCTTCTCCGGCATCGCCACCGGCGCGGCCATCGTCTTCTTCGCCTACATCGGGTTCGATGCCGTGTCGACGACGGCCGAGGAGGCGAAGAATCCGAAAAGGGACATGCCGATCGGCATCATCGGATCGCTGATCATCTGCACCATCATTTACGCGGTCATCGCCGCGGTCTTCACGGGGATGATTCCCTACGGCGACCTGGTGAAGAAGCTCTCCAGCGAGCAGGCCGAGCCGCTGACGCTGGCAATGAAGTACGCCACCATGCCGAACTGGATGGTGGGCGTGGTTGCCTTCGGATCCGTCGTCGCCCACACGGCCGTGCTGCTCGTGTTCCAGCTCGGCCAGCCACGCATCTTTTTCGCCATGTCGCGCGACGGCCTGCTGCCGCCGTTCTTCGCCCGCGTCCACCCGAAGTTCCGGACGCCGCATGTGGCTACGATCATCACCGGCATTTTCGTGGGAGTGGCGGCGCTCTTCTCGTCGCTGGACGCCATGGTTGACCTGACGAACATCGGGACGCTTTTCGCCTTCATGCTGGTCTGCATCGGCATCATCATCCTTCGCGTCAAAGACCCGCACCGCGAGCGCTCGTTCCGCGTTCCTGGCGGTACGTGGTTCCTGCCGGTCCTCGGCATTCTGTCGTGCATCTTCCTGGCGAAGTACCTGCCGAAGGAATCGTGGTGGCGCTTCGGCATTTGGCTCTGCGTAGGGATGGTGGTCTACCTCTCCTACGGCTACCACCACAGCCGTCTGCGCTTCCGCGGCACGAGACCGCCCGGCCCTCCCGGCGGCAGCATGGTGACGCACGACTTCAATCCCGAACAGCAGTTGCCGGAGAAGGATGTGGAGTAGGCGGGCGCGAACCGGAAGTACGATTAACTGCCGCGTGTTTTCGGCCCGGGGCTAATGCCGCGTAGAATAGACGGCCTGATGAGCATCACGATTCAGGAGCAGCATACGAAGACGGCCGAAGAAGTCACGCTCGACCGTGAACTTGCGGCCACATTCACATCCGCAAGCGCGTCTGAGCGCTGGCTGAGAACACCCAACGCAATTCTGAACGGCGACCAGCCGATCGAATGCCTAAAGCGCCGCGAGTACGATCGGGTGCACGCGGCGCTCGAAGCATTCAACACCGGCGTGTACGTCTGACGCCGTGAGGGGCCCACGCGACCCGACAACCGTCGTCGCCGATTCCGACATGGCGCCTTGGTCCGGGCGCGTTTGGAGGTGCCATCATCGTTCCCGATCTGCCTTAAATGCCGACGGATCACTCGGTGGTGTAGGCGGGCGATTCAATGCTGGCACTGAGAGCGAACTAAAACCGTCCTTCCGCGCGCTCTATACATCAGTTGAATCGGCCGCCTCGCTTCTGGAAGTCATTCGCCACCTCGGATATCGCTCATCAGACGCTCGTGCCGTCGTTGCACTCGAGGACGTCGCGATGCGCGTGCTCAGTCAAGTCGACGTGGTGTTGCAACGAGTATTCAATTGGAGCAAGGAGGCCGGCTTTGTGAGCAGCGCCTCGTACGCACACACGCAGCAACTCGCCGCGGAAGCATGGAAGGCTGGTGCCGAGGCTATTTTGGTTCCGTCTGCCACGGGGATCGACGCGAACCTAGTAATCTTCATCGATAATCTGGCCGAGGGTAGCCACATCGCAGTGATCAAACAGATCACTGATCTGCGACCGGTCGTGAATGGGCTTGGATGAGCTCCTAAATGCGAGCTAAGGCGAAGTCGGAAGGTGGTTCCCTTTCGCTCCTCGGCGCGACGCTTGGCGCCCTCCTCGTCTTCACCATCGCCCCGTATTGCATTCACTGGTTCTCCGTCCCAACCGGCGGCATCGGCGCGGTGACGGTGGCGAAGTATCCGAAGGGATTCGACTACTTCGTCATCATCGCCCTGACGATCGCCAGCGCGGCCGGTGCGTTTGTCCTGAGCCAACAGAACCCGACAACCGACAACCGACAACCGACAACCAGCCGGCGGGCGACCCTGATCACAACCATCATCGTCTTCGTGGCCATGTTCCTGGCCCACGATCACCCCTACGCCTTCATGGAGATGTTCCATGAAGGAGAGCATCTGTCGCCGGCGTCGGTGATGCTCGATGGCGGGCGGCCGTATCGCGACATCTTCTTTCTCCATGGCTTCGCAACGGACGGCGGTCTCGATGCACTGGTGCTCGGCGGTACCCCGTCCCCGAAGAGAACGCGCCGGTTGGAGTCCGTTCTCGATGCCGCCGCGCTGGCGATGCTCGTGCCGATCGCGGCCGAGTTGACCGCGACCACCGCCGGCTTCCTCGCCGCCGTGCTGCTCTCGCTCTGCGCGATCGGCGCGGGCGAGGTGCCGGTCTTTCCCTACTTTCGATGGTTGCCGCTGTTGATCGCGGTATGGGCGCTGCTGAAGGTTCCGTCGTGGATCGATAAGACCCCGACAACCGACAACCGACAACCGACAACCGCTTTTCTGTTCATAGCCGCCATCGCCTCATCGCTCGGGATCCTCTGGAGTCTCGACATCGGCGTCTGTGCCGTCGCGGCGACCGCCATCGTGATCCTGTTCTACACCCGCCGGGTCACCCTGATCGCCCTCGCCGCGATCGCCGCGCCGCTCGTCGTTCTCCTGGCGGCGCGGGCCGATCTGCATCACTTCTTCCGCGACTCCTTCGTCATCATTCCCAGAGCCATTGATGCGATCTGGTCCCTGCCGGCAAAACCGCTTCCCTCGCTGTCGCTGCTGATCCATCCGGCCGCGTTGTGGGAATGGCTGGCTTCCGAATCGGCGCGTTACTACCTGCCGCCGGTCTTCTTCGGGTTCCTGCTGGCGATGGCGATCCGCAAACGCGACATGCGCATCGCCATCGTCGCCATTTTCTCGATCATCCTCTTCCGCACCGCGGCGGGCCGTTGCAGTTGGAGTCACACCCGCTTCGCCATCCCGCTCCTCGGCATCGCCATCGTGGCCTTTCTCTTCGAGCCGCTGGCAAGAAGGCCGATGAATGTCTGGCGCGGCATCGCCATCGTGCTCGCCGCCGTCATCTGCTTCCGCTACTTCGAGATCGCCGATAACGCCACGCTCGGCGCAAAACTGCTGGCCGGCTGGCCGGCGCGACAGCGGCACAACGGACTGGTGCCCTATCCGCTGCCGCGCGGACGCGGCATCTACACCTATCCCGAGGATGCCGCCGATCTCGCCGCGCTCAGCGATCTGTCCCAGCGCGCCGGTCCCGGACCGATCTTCGATCTCTCCGGCGAACGCGCGCTCTATTACCTTCTCGACCGCCGCCCGGCCACGCGCTGTCCCGACATCGCCATGCTGTCGGCTCCGGAGCTGAGCGCTGAGGCCATGCAGGAACTTGAGACACATCCCCCGGTTTTCGTCATCCTCGAAGGAACAAAAGTCCTCGGCTCGCTCGACGGCATCACCAACCGCGATCGCATCCCAGCAATCGCGGCCTGGATCGATGCGCACTATCCGGTGAAGGTTCAGGCCGGACGATATGTGGTGGGATTCAGGCAGTAGGTACACGACGACTGCGCCAGACCCAGAGGCACAACACGGTCGAGCCCGCGAAGCCGCCGAAATAGCTGGCCGTATGTGCCCACCAATCCGCCATGAAGGCGGCCTGCTTCGACGGCTCGATCGCCGAGAGGACCCACGGATCGATTCGAATCGACACGGTCGCCGCCAGCACGTATCCAAGAATGCCCGCGACCAAGGCCAACAGGGCCATCGCCCCCAGCAGGACGAGCAGTGGACGCACGAGATCGCCGGCCGAGCGTTTCGGTCTCTCTCCGAGGCGGGCCGCGCAAGCCAGTGAGAAACCCAGAGGCAGCGCGACCCACCAGGTGGCGACGATTCCCCAACCGATCGCCAGCAGCGTCGGGGACGTTGTTCGAAAGATCGGCGGGTGACCGATGGTGAAGTATTCAACGCACACGCGCGCCGTCACCTGGTCGTGCAGGATGCCGTAGGTGATCCCGGACAGGAGAGCCAGAGCGACGATGGCCACGAAACGCATTCGAGACCATGGTACGGCAGTAAGCTGTTTCACCAGAAGCAGTTGACTCGTTCCCAGAGTCATTTGCTCATTCCGGGAGGCTGTTAACGACTTCCGAGAGGCTGTTAACGACCTCCGGGAGGCTGTTAACGACTTCCGAGAGGCTGTTAACGACCTCCGGGAGGCTGTTAACGACCTCCGGGAGGCTGTTAACGACCTCCGAGAGGCTGTTAACGACCTCCGGGAGGCTGTTAACGACCTCCGAGAGGCTGT